>Ga0209342_10002994_pt1 | contig 17917 bp, 18 predicted proteins | sample RifCSP16_2_FD_184023 | JGI IMG/M metagenome (GOLD analysis project Ga0209342, IMG submission 184023) | Soil microbial communities from Rifle, Colorado - Rifle CSP2_sed 16_2 (SPAdes) (version 2) | ecosystem: Environmental > Terrestrial > Deep subsurface > Rock core/Sediment | place: Rifle... | reverse complement strand
TGGCGACCCAGGCCTGGGCGGCGGGCAGGGCCGCGGCCAACAGGGTCAGCCCGGCCATGGCCAGCGTGGCCGGCCAGCCGCAATCCCAGACCAGGCGGAAGGCCCGTGGGGTGTTGCCGAAGACCTGACACACCTCGCCGACCCGTCTCCGCCAGCCCGAGCCGCTTTTCGCTGACGATTCGTGGCCGTCGTGACGCCGATGCAACTTGAAGGAGGGTCCTCGCCTTCTGCTGCTCAAGCTGATCTTTCAGCCTTTCTGACGCCATTAGCAGGCAGATGCATCTGTATGCATTCTGAATATGTTGTATCGCACATGCTCACCTATTCTCAAGGGAGGTCTGGGGAGCCTGCCTGGAGCAGGATCAGGTCGCTCACGCCGTGAAACGCATTGCTTTTTACGGTATCGTCTATAATATAAGAACATTCTAATGGTCTATGGGGAGGAAACATGGACGCCGATCGTACGTACGCATGGGCCGATCTGCTGAAAGCCTTTGCCCACCCCACCCGGCTTCAGATTCTCGGCGAGCTGCGCAAGGGGACGCAGTGCGTGACGGACATGGAGGAGATCCTTCCCGTCACCCAGGTCAACATCTCGCAACACCTGACGGTCCTGCGCAACGCGAAGCTCGTGGACTTCGCCCAGGACGGGGCGCTTCGCTGCTACTACCTGAGCCGTCCGAAGCTGGTGGACGGGATCCTGGGCTTGCTTGCGGCGGACTTCCCGGTCATCCGCAAGACGAAAGAGCAAATCGACCGCGAGAAAGAACGGGCCGGAAAAGAGAAGGTTGCGACCCGTGGATGAAGATCGTCGTTTACCCCTCCTGGACCACGATCCCGGCGAGCCCCCGGTCTTCCTGCCCGGCAAACTGCTGGAGGCGGCCCGGCGCCGGAAGAGGTTGCCGCGGATGAAGGCCCCGGCCGGGTGCCTGCTGGATTTCGACGGGGAGCTTGCGGGTCACCTTCTCGCCACGGGGCGGGCCGCGGTGGAACCCGCGTGGCCCTGCTTCCACACCCGGCTGCTGCGATGGAAGGCGGATGGCGCAGAATACGGCGTGATCGGCGGGACGGTCGGCGCGCCGTTCGCCGTCCTCGTCGCCGAGGAGCTGTTTGCCCTCGGCTGCCAGGCGATGGTGAGCATTTCTTCGGCGGGGCTTATCGCCCCGGGTCTTTCCCCGCCGTTTTTCCTCCTGATCGAGAAGGCGTTACGAGACGAAGGCACGAGCTACCACTACCTTCCTGCGGAGCGGTTTTCGGTCGCTTCTCCGTCCCTGATGGCGGCCGTCTCGCGGCGAATGGTGAAGACGGGGATCCCCGTCCAAAGAGGAGCTTCCTGGACGACCGATGCACCGTTCCGCGAGACGGAAACGTTGATCGCGGCGCGGCGTAAGGAAGGCGTCGTCTCCGTGGAGATGGAGGCGGCAGCGCTATTGGCCTTGGGAGCCGCCATCGGAAAGTCCGTCGTCTGCCTGGCGCACGTCACCAACGCCATGGCGACGCGCGGGGAGGATTTCGAAAAGGGGGGGGACGCCGGCCTGGAGGAGTCCCTGGCGGTTTGCGCACTGGCTCTCGAAGCCGCGACCGAACATGCGGCGGAGAAGAAAGAGCCGTGAGCGGCGAGGGATATCTCCGTATCGGTTGCTTTCTTGCCGTATCCCTCGTAATGGCGGTCTGGGAACTTGCGGTCGCACGCCGTCGCTTGATCGTTCCCAGGTCTCTTCGATGGCCCGCCAATCTGGGGATCCTGGCCTTCGATGCGGCGCTCGTCAGGCTGCTGTTTGCGGCCCTTCCGCTGACGATAGCCATAAAAGCCCAGGAACAAGGGTGGGGCCTCCTGAACGCTTACCCTCTTTCCTTCTGGATGAAGGTCGCCTTCGGTGTGATTCTCCTCGACGGCGTAATCTACCTTCAGCACGTAATGTTCCACGTGGTGCCCCTCTTCTGGCGGCTCCACATGATGCACCACGCGGACCTCGATTTCGACTTCACGACGGGGGGACGCTTCCATCCGATCGAGATCCTGCTCTCGATGGGGATCAAGACAGCCGCGGTGGCCGCTCTGGGTCCGCCGCCCCTTGCCGTCCTTCTCTTCGAGGTCCTCCTCAATGCCACCTCCATGTTCAACCACGGGAACGTAAGCCTTCCTCGATCCGTCGATAAGGTTCTGCGTTTCATCGTGGTGACGCCCGACATGCACCGGGTACACCACTCCGTGATCCCGCGGGAGACCAACAGCAACTTCGGGTTCAACCTTCCCTGGTGGGATCGAATTGCCGGAACCTACCGGGACCAGCCCTCCATGGGGCACGATGCCATGACTATCGGGCTTACCCAGTTCCTGGAGGCGAAAAGGCAGACGTTCCTTTGGATGCTCCTTCTACCCTTCCGAGGGACGGCCGACGGGTATCCGATAGGCCAGAGAGGGGATCGGGGTACGGATCCAGGATGAATTCCAAATCGACAAGATACGTAGAGGAAACGGCCGTGAAGGGCCAAGGACCATCGGGGCTACCGGAGCCGGCACTGGGCCTCCGGCAGAACCTCGCCCAGTTTTCGCTCCTGGTCCTGGTCACCGCCTTCGTGGGGGGGATGGTGGGGCTGGAGCGGGCAATCCTCCCGCTGATCGCCGAGCAGGAGTTCGGGCTGGCCTCCAAGAGCGTCATCCTCTCGTTCATCGTCGGGTTCGGGTTCGTCAAGGCGTTCACCAACTTGGCCGCGGGGAGGTTCTCCGACCGGATCGGGCGGAAAGCACTTCTCGTGGGCGGCTGGATCGTCGGCCTGCCCGTCCCCTTTATCTTGATGTGGGCGCCGTCCTGGGGGTGGATCACCGTCGCCAACTTCCTTCTGGGGATCAACCAGGGGCTCTGCTGGTCGACCACCGTCATCATGAAGATCGACCTGGTGGGGCCGCAGCGGCGGGGGCTGGCGATGGGGTTGAATGAGTTCTCCGGGTATTTGGCCGTTTCCTTGGCGGCGCTGGCCAGCGGGTACATCGCAGCCGCCTACGGCCTGCGGCCTGCCCCCTTCTACCTCGGAGTGGGATTTGTCGTGCTGGGTCTGATCCTGTCCCTGTTCTTCGTCCGGGAGACGCACGGGCATGCCCGCTACGAGGCGAAGGGCCAGAACGGCGCGGTGAGCTTGCCGTTCAAGGAAATCTTTGCACGGACAAGCTACCGGGATCCGAACCTCTTTTCTTGCAGCCAAGCGGGAATGGTGAATAACCTGAACGACGGGATGGCATGGGGGCTCTTCCCGCTCTTTTTCGCCGCCGCGCATTTGTCCGTGGAGAGGATCGCCGTCCTGGCCGCAACCTATCCGGGCGTTTGGGGGATCTGCCAGCTCGGAACGGGAGCGCTCTCGGACCGCATCGGGCGGAAGTGGATGATCGCCGGTGGGATGTGGGTCCAAGCGGGAGGGATATGGCTGATTGCTGCCACCGTCTCTTTTGCCTTGTGGATGACGGGCACGATCCTCCTCGGCGTCGGGACGGCGATGGTATACCCGACGCTGCTGGCAGCCATCGGAGACGTGGCGCACCCTTCATGGCGGGCCTCCGCGGTGGGAGTGTACCGGCTCTGGCGAGACGCCGGGTACGCGTTCGGTGCGCTGCTGGCGGGGATCGTCGCGGACCTGCTCGGGATCGCATGGGCCATCGCGGTGATCGCGGGACTTACCTTCGCGTCGGGAACGATCGTCGCGCTGCGCATGAGCGAGACGTCGAAACGGAGATAGGGGAGGCGGCCATGGCCGGGAAAACGATCGTCGTTCTGGGCGGGGGCGTCGGGGGGCTCGTCGCCTCCAACGAGCTCCGCAAGAGGTTGGGGAGGGAACACCGGATTGTCCTGGTGGATCGGGATACGCGCCACATCTTCGCTCCCTCTTTCACATGGCTCATGCTGGGATGGCGCACCCCTCCCCAAATCATCCGGGATCTGAGCCTGTTGAGGAAAAAGGGGATCGAATACGTAAACGCCGAGGCGCTGGAGATCGACACGGAGAACAGGATCGTAAGGACCACCGCTGGGGACTTCGCGTATGACCATCTGGTCATTGCCCTTGGCGCCGAGTATAACCCGCATGGTATTCCCGGACTCGTCGAGACGGCTTGCACCCCCTATTCCCTGGAAGGGGCCGTGGAACTCAGGGAAGCCCTTAATGGTTTCGCCGGAGGGAAGGTGGCCGTCGTTATCTCCGCGCTTCCCTTCAAATGTCCGGCCGCCCCTTACGAAACAGCCCTCTTGCTGGAATACGCATTCAGGCAAAGGGGAATCCGGGACAAAGTCGATCTGCGCGTTTTCACCCCGGAGACGCTGCCGATGCCTGTCGCCGGAACTGAAGTGGGAACCGCCGTGAAGCGGTTCCTGGATGAACGGGGCGTCGGGTTTCAACCGCAGCACAAGCTTTCCTCGGTGGACCCGGGGAAAAAGGAGATCACTTTCGAGAACGGCCAGGAGGCCGCCTTCGACCTTCTTGTCGCCGTACCGCCGCACCGAAGTCCCGAAGTCGTCCGGAAGTCCGCCTTGGCGAACGAGGCGGGTTGGATCTCCGTGGACAGGAGAACGCTGAAGACGGAATTCGATAACGTCTACGCGCTTGGGGACGTCGTGTCCATTTCGCTCCCTGGCAGGTACCGGCCCGACGCGCCGCTTCCGCTTCCGAAAGCAGGAGTGTTCGCCCACTTCCAGGCATCGACGGTGGCCCACAATATCGCTTCCGAGATCAAGGGCGGAACCAGCAGGAAAGAGTTCGGCGGTAAGGGATACTGCTTCCTGGAGACCGGTTACGGGATGGCCGGCTACGGAAGCGGGAATTTCTACGGGGAGCCGCAGCCGGCGGTTACGTTTGGCCGACCCAGTCGACCCTGGCGCTTCGCGAAGGTCCTTTTCGAGAAATGGTGGCTCCATCACTGGTTCTAGGGAGTTGAAGATGCTCAATAGGATTATTCGTTACCGCCAGAGGCTGGTTGAGCTTTCGGCGACCCACCCGCGGTTCGTCGTGGGCCTGACGCTCCTCCTGACGGTCGCCTTCGGCCTCCAGTTTCCGAAGATCAGGATCGACACGGACCCCAAGAACATGCTCCCCGAGACCTCCCAGGTCCGGCGGTACAACGACCAGGTCGAGGGGTGGTTCGGACTGCACCCCGACGTGATCGTTGTAGGAATACGGAATGAAGGAGGTCTCTTCAACCCCGAAAGCCTCCGGCGTATCGAGCGGATCACGGATGAGATCCTCAAACTTCCCGGCGTCGTCGCGCGGGACGTGATCAGCCTCACCACGGTGGACGACGTGACCGTGGATGGGGATACCCTCCGGGCCCAGCCGCTCCTCGACCGCGTCCCCGAAAGGGAGGAGGGCCTTGAAGCGCTGAAGAAGCAGATGACCAGCAACCCCCTTGTGGTCAACCGGCTTGTTTCCGCCGACGGGAAGGTGTCGGCGCTCTATGTTCCCATCGAGAAGGGGGCGAACGGAAAGGAGATCGCGGACCGGATCAGGAAGATCGTCACCGCCGGGAAGGGACCGGAGCAGTTCTTCTTCGCAGGCGACCCCGTCGCCCGCGACACCTTCGGCATCGAGATGTTCCGCCAAATGGCCTGGTTCTCCCCCCTCGCGGGGATGGTGATGATGGCCGCGCTCTACTTCATGTTCCGAAGCGCGACCCTGGTGATCGCGAACATGGGCGTGGCGATGATCTCCATCGTCTGGGCGATGGGTTTCTTCATCGGCCTGGGGGTGCCGATCCACATCATGGCCTCGATGAGCCCCGTGTTCCTTATGGCCATCAGCACCGACACGGTGCACATCTTCAACGAGTTCTACTTCCGGTATAAAGAAGTGGGGGACAAACGGGAAGCGATCCTCCGCACAATGGAGGCCACCGGGACCCCGATCGTCTATTCGGACCTCACCACGGCCGCGGGCTTCGCCTCTTTGGCCGTAGGCCCCATCGTCCCCGTGAAGATCTTCGGCCTCCTGGTGGCCTTCGGAACCCTGGTAGTCTTGTTGATGAGCTTCACGCTGGTTCCCGCCTTGATGGCCCTGATGAAGGAAGAGCGGATCGAGCGGGTGAACCTCAAAAAAGACCCGGGCGGGGTCGTTTCCCGGTTGCTTTACGGCGTGGGCCGCTTTGCGACGGGCCGCAAGACGGCGGTGATCCTCGCCGGCGCCCTGCTCATCGCCGTCTCGGCCGTGGGGATCGCACGGATCCGGGTCAACAACAATATGATCCACTGGTTCAAGGCCGGAAGCGATGTGCGGAAGGCCGACCGAATTCTGAATGAAAGCCTGGGAGGAACGGCCTCCCTGTACCTTGTCGCCGATGCGAAAGATGATGGAGGGATCGCGGATCCCCGGGTCTTGCGGTCGCTGGAAGGGCTCCAGAAAGCGATCGAAAAGCAATACCCCGTGGGGAAAACCGTTTCCGTAGCCGACTATGTGAAACGGATCAACCGGGTTCTCCACAACGACGATCCCGCCTATGAGACAATTCCCGACTCCCGGGAGACGATCGGTCAGTACCTTCTCCTGTTCAACATGGCGGCCAAGCCGAGGGATCTGAACAACGTCATCGACTATCCGTACCGGAAGGCCAACGTGGTGGTTCAGCTCCGGTCCTGGGACGCCGTGGACACGAAAGCCCTCCTCGAAAAGATCCGGGGCGATCTCCGGGCGGATCCTATCCCGGGGGTCGAGATCCGGCCGGCGGGGATCGCCTATTTCAACATGGTGTGGAACGACGAGGTCTTGTGGGGGATGCTCTCCGGTTTCCTCGCGTCCTGCGTGCTCGTCTTCGTGCTCCTGGTCCTGGCCTACCGCTCCTTCTGGTGGGGGATCGTCAGCTTTCTTCCCCTGTTCTTTACCATCGTCCTCATCTACGGAGTGGTGGGGTTCGTCGGGAAGGACCTCGACATGCCCATCTCCGTCCTTTCAACCCTCTCCCTGGGACTGGCCGTTGACTTCGCCATCCACTTCGCGAGCCGCTTCCGGCAGAGGTACGGGGAGACGATGGATGTGCAGGAGGCTCTCCTCTGGACCGTGGCCCGCCCGGGGAAGGGGATTCTCCGGAACGCCGTGCTCTTCGCCTCGGGCTTCGCCGCGATGATCTTCGCCGCCCTGACCCCGTATATCACCGTGGGAATCTTCATGATGGCGATCATGCTGCTTTCGGCGGCGGCCACGATCCTGTTGCTCCCCTCGCTCATCGTCCTTTTCTCCCGGCGGTTGACGAAAGAAGTTTAGGAGGTTTGCGATGGCGAAAAGATGTTTCGTTTGGCTTTCGGCGGTTGTTTTGCTGTTTCCCCTGATCGGCGGCCTCTTCTCCCGGGCCCTTGCCGGGACGCCCGGTGGGGCGGAGGAGTTCATGCGGCGGTCTGCGATGGTGCAGTTCTACTCCGGCAACGACATGAGGGCGAAAGTGACGATGAGGCTCCTGAGCAAGGAGGGAGGCGAGAGGGTTCGGGAACTGATCATGACGAGGAGGAACGTAAAGGCCGGGGGAGACCAGAAGTATTTCATCCTGTTCCTTCAGCCAGCCGACGTGAGGGACATGACCTTCCTCGTCTGGAAATATCCGCTCAAGGACTCCGACCGCTGGCTCTACATCCCGGCCATCAAGCTGGTCAAGAGAATCGCGGCCAACGACAAGCGGTCCAGCTTCGTCGGCTCCGACTTCAGCTACGAGGACGTCTCGGGGAGGGCGGTGGAGGAGGACAACCACACGCTCCTCCGGGAGGACAAATACGGTGGAATAGAGATCCTGGTCATAAAAAGCGTCCCGAAAGACGAGAAAAGCGCCGATTTCGGCTACAAGGTATCCTGGATCGACAAAGGGAATTTCGTCCTCTGGAAGGAAGAGTACTACGACAAGCGCGGCGCCCTTTTCAAGGTCTTCACCGCCGACGAGGTAAAACCCATCCAGGGGTTCCCCACCACGGTCAAGCGCACGATGAAGAACGTGCAGACCGGGCACTGGACGGAGGCGGCCTACGGGGAGGTGAAGTACAACCTGGGACTCACCGACGGCGTCTTCACCGAGCGGTCCCTGAGGAACCCCCCGAAAGAGCTGGCCAGATGAAATGTTTTGCGGCAGTCGCCCTCTCGGCGGCGCTGTCTCTGTACCCCTACGCATCTGTTCTTGCCCTCTCATTGCACGGGTTCGTCGAGGGTGCGGGAGGTATCCGGTTGAAGGATGATCCTGCCCAGGCCCGGGACGCCACTATGGGCGAAGGGCGGCTCCAGGTCGAACTTTCCCAAGATGGTCCGGCCGACAGCCGGCTTTTCTTCAAGGCCGACCTGATCGGGGATGGAGTGGAGGAAAGGGGGGATGCGGACCTCCGGGAGTTCTACCTGGACGTTTCTCCCGCGCAGGTCATCGACATCCGCGCCGGGCGGCAGATCCTCACCTGGGGGACGGGCGACCTGCTCTTCATCAACGACCTGTTCCCCAAGGACTTCGTTTCGTTTTTCATCGGGAGGAGCCTGGAATACCTGAAGGTTGGTAGCGACGCGGTGAAGTTCAGCCTGTATCCCGGCCCCTTCTCCCTGGATCTTGTCGCCGTTCCTCATTTCACACCGAGTGAAGTTCCGCAAGGAGAGCTGCTTTCCTTCTTCAACCCGTTTACCAACCGGATTGCGGCCCCCGGCGAGAGCCTGTCCATGAGGAAGCCCACCGCAACCCCGGCGAATACCGAACTCGCCTTAAGGCTTTATCGGACCTTCGGAAGTTACGAGGGCACCCTCTACGGATTTCGCGGCTTCTTCAAGGAGCCTGCGGGCATGGATCCGGCCGACGGGACGCTCTTCTACCCGAAGCTGTCGGTTTACGGTGCCAGCATGCGGGGGCCCTTCCTTCAGGGCGTCGCGAGTTTCGAATTCGGTTATTTCGATTCCCGGGAGGACAGGCCGGGAACGAATCCCTTGATCGAAAATTCTTCCCTGAGGTACCTGCTGGGCTACGAGCGGGAGCTCCGGACCGATTTTACCGTCCGCGCCCAATATTATCTGGAGCAGATGCTGGGTTACGGGGCATATAAGGCTTCTCTCCCCCCCGGAGCGCCGGAAAAGAAGGAATATCGTCACCTTCTCTTCCTGCGCTTGACCCGGTTGCTCCGCTACCAGACGGTGGAGCTTTCCTTAATCGTTTTTTACAGCCCTTCGGACGAGGACGGCATGGTCAATCCCCAAATCTCCTACAAGATCACCGACCGGCTGTCCGTCGCGTCGGGGGCCAACGTCTTCTTCGGGAAGAATGACTTCACCCAGTTCGGACAGCTCGACAAGGACGACAATCTGTACCTTCGATTGCGGGCCAGCTATTAAGGAGGGTCGATGGACCGGAAAATCTTCGAAGTCTTATGAAGGAGGATCAATGAAGAAGAATTACGATCTTTCCACACGGTGCGTACATGCAGGGGAGGTAAGAGACGCCGAGGGATCCCCGCACACGCCGATCTACAACACCACCACCTTCGGGTTCCGTTCTACGGCCGATCTCCTCGACGTGGTGGAAGGGAGACGCCAGGGGAACCTCTACACAAGGTACGGCTTGAACCCGACGATCAGGAGCGTGGAGGCCAAGCTCGCAAGCCTGGAAAACGCGGAGGCGGCCCTCGTGTTCGCCTCGGGCATGGCGGCGGAGGCGGCGCTCTTTTTCACCCATGGCCGGGAGGGGATTGTTTGCCTGGGGAACGCATACGGCGGCACACTGGCATTGCTCACCGATCAACTGCCCCTTGTAGGGATACCGACAACCCTGCTCCTGGGAGATGAGGTAGGGAAGCTGGAGGAAGTTCTGAAAGAGGGGCAGAGCCTTGTCTTTTTTGAAACCCCCACGAACCCGACGATGGAGATCTTCGACATAAAGGAGATCGGTAGGCTTTCCCACACGTACGGCGCCCTCGTGGCCGTCGATAACACCTTTGCCTCGCCCATCAACCAGCAAGTACTGGCTCTCGGCGCGGATATCGCCGTCCACAGTGCCACCAAGTACCTGGGAGGCCACAGCGACCTGACAGGTGGGGCTCTCATGGGGTCGAAGGAGCGGATCGAACCGGTTGCACCCTGGCGGAAGAACCTGGGACAGATGATGGCTCCGGAAGTCGCCGCACTTCTGTCGAGGAGCCTGCGGACGCTCCCCATTCGCGTGGAGAGGCAGAACAAGACCGCGCAGGCCGTTGCGGAAGCGATGAGAAACCATCCGAAGGTCGTCAGGGTCCTTTACCCGGGGCTGCCGGATTTCCCGCAGCACGATCTGGCGAGATCCCAGATGTCCGGATTCGGGGGGATGCTGACCGTGGAGATCGACGGGTCGGATAAAGACGCAACGAAGGTCGTCGACAGCCTTGAGCTTTTCATCATTGCACCGAGCCTCGGTGGTCCGGAAAGCCTTGCGACTCAGCCAAAATCCACCACTCACCACGGGCTGGCACCGGGAGAACGGCTGAAGAGAGGAATCACCGATTCCATGATCCGCTTCTCTATAGGAATGGAGGCGGCAAAGGATCTGATCGAAGATCTGAACAATGCCCTGGAGAACGTTTGATGGTTTTTTTTTCGAAGAAGGGGGTGAACCCGTGAGTCGACATATTTACCTCGACTTCAACGCCAGTACCCCGATTGCCACGGAAGTGGTCGAGGCGATGCGGCCGTTCCTGACCGATCATTACGGCAATCCGTCCAGCCTCCACTGGGCGGGAGTCCCGGCGAAGGACGCCGTGGAAAGAGCCAGGGGGCAGGTGTCGGGGCTTTTGGGATGCGACTCCACGGAGGTCGTCTTCACCAGCGGCGGCAGCGAGTCGAACAATCACGCCATCAAGGGGATTTTCTTCGCCGTCCGGAACAAGGGGGACCACATCATCACGACCGCCGTCGAACATCCCGCAACGACCAACCCATGCCGGTTCCTGGAAACGCTCGGGGCAAGGGTGACGGTCCTCCCGGTGGATCGGTGTGGGATGGTGGACCCGGAAGACGTGAGGCGGGCGATCGCGCCCAGGACGATCCTCATCACGGTGATGCACGCCAACAACGAAGTGGGCACGATCGAGCCGATCCCCGGGATTGCTGCAATCGCCCGCGAGACCGGGATTCCGTTTCATACAGACGCCGCCCAGTCCGTTGGGAAGATTTCAACCGACGTTGAAGAGCTGGGCGTGGATCTGCTCTCGGTCGCCGGCCACAAAGTCTACGCGCCGAAGGGGATCGGGGCGCTCTACATCCGGGAGGGGACGAAAATCGAGCCGTTTGTCCACGGCGCGGGGCACGAGGCCGGCCGCAGGGCGGGGACGGAAAACGTCCTTCTGGCCGTGGCGCTGGGGGCGGCCTGCGAGGCGGCGAGAAAATGGGGCGGATTGCCACAACTTCGCGTGCTGCGCGACCGGTTCTGGGAAGGGCTTAAAAATATCTTCGGCGAGAGGGTGACGCTCAACGGCCATCCGACGGAGCGGCTGCCCAACACGCTCAATGTCAACTTCGTCGGCCGTGTCGGCGCGGAGGTCCTCGCATCGCTCTCCGGGGTGGCGGCCTCGACGGGGTCCGCATGCCATGCCGGCTCTGTAACCCTTTCTCCGGTTCTTGCCGCGATGGGTGTTCCTCCCAAGGAAGGGATGGGAGCAGTCCGGTTCAGTCTCGGCCGGACGACAACGTGGAACGAACTGGAAGAGGTCCTAGACCGGCTTAGGTCGAATTCGTAGTGGGTCGGGGAGGAACAAAACGGCATCGGGGAGAAGGTACATGACGTATGAGGATCTGAAAGCCGCGCTTCGCGTCTTCGGGCTCGGCGAACGCGCCACTCTCCAAGAAATCAAGACCCGCTATCGGGATCTGGCGAAGCGGCATCACCCCGATTGCGGGGATAGGGAGGATACGGAGGAGATTTACCGGGTGAACGAGGCCAACCGGGTAATTCTGGAGTATGTGGAGTCTTACCGCTATTGCTTCTCGGAACGGGAGTACCTGGAGCAGAATCCGGAGGAGCAGCTCCGGAGGCGGTTCATGGCCGATCCGCTGTGGGGGAAGGGCTGACCGGTTTCGGTCCCATAGCCGAGGCATACGACCGGTGGTACGAAACGCCGGAAGGGAAAGACATCTTCAACGCGGAATTGAAATGTCTTCGCTCACTTCGCGGGCAGGGTCACGGTCAATGGTTGGAAGTGGGTGTCGGCACGGGTCGATTCGCCCGCTCGCTCGGGATTGCCAAAGGAATCGATCCTTCACCGCGAATGCTCGAGATCGCGGCGAGCCGCGGCATCGGAACCTATGAGGGAAGCGCCGAAAACCTTCCCTTTCTGGAGAGCTCATTCGACGGAGTTCTCATGGCGCTGACGCTCTGTTTCGTTGCGAACGCCGAACAAGCCCTGAAGGAATGCCGGAGGGTACTGCGTCCCGACGGACGGTTTCTCCTCGGGACCGTACCTGCCGACAGCCCTTGGGGCAGAGAATACATCGAAAAAGCCTCCAAAAATCATCCTGTCTATGCGCTGGCCCATTTCCGAACAGCGGCTAAGACCGTGGAATTGGCCCAAAACGCCGGATTCGCGCTCATCCTTGCTGCGAGCACGATTTTCTGGAAGCCCGGTGAAGAACCCCGGCCGCAACCACGAGTCGAAAAAGGGATCGTCTCGGAGGCGGGATTTGTAGGATTGCTCTTCGAGAAAAGCTCCCGGAAATCGTCAAGTGGCAATGACTCGGAGGGCGAAGTGGGCCATCCCAATCAATGGTTTTGATCGAGATGACCATCTTTCAAATGATAAAACGCGTGACCCCGGAGACCCTTTACCGCAGCGTGGAATGAACTGGAGAAGGTTCTGCAAATGCTTGCGAAAATCGATTAGCCGACGGGAAACCAGTGCCGGGTGCGGTTGCAGAAGGAACACACGGAGAGCATCACCGGCACCTCCACGAGGACGCCGACCACGGTGGCAAGCGCGGCCCCCGATCCGGGTCCGTAGAGGGCGATCGCCGTCGCCACCGCCAGCTCGAAGAAGTTGCTCGCCCCGATGAGAGCCCCCGGAGCGGCCACGCTGTGGGGTACCTTCAGCCACTTCATCAGTCCGTACGCCAGGGAGGAGTTGAAATACACCTGGATCAGGATCGGGATGGCGATCAGGACGATGTGGAAGAAGCGCGTGGTGATGTTGTCCGCCTGGAAGGCGAAGATGCAGATCAGCGTGGCCAGCAGCGCCAGGATGCTGACAGGGTGGAGGACGGAGACGAATCGGTCGAACCACGCCTGCCCTCTGGTCCGGATCAGAATCCCCCTGGAAACGACCCCTGCCGAAAGCGGAATGACGATGAAGAAGATGACCGAGTACAGCAGAACGATGAACGGGACCGTGAGAGAGGACGCCCCGCGGACCAGGAGCGTCACGATCGGTGCGAACAGGACCAGCATGATCAGGTCGTTGACCGACACCTGCACGAGGGTGTATGCGGGGTCCCCTTCCGTCAGGTGGCTCCATACGAAAACCATGGCCGTGCAGGGGGCTGCCGCCAGGATGATGACCCCCGCCACGTACTGGTCGGCCAACTCCGGGCCGATCCAGGGGAAGAAAACGTGCTTGAAGAAAAGCCACCCGATGAAGGCCATCGAGAACGGCTTGACCACCCAGTTGACGAAGAGGGTGACCATGAGCCCCTTGGGCTTCTTGCCAACTTCCAGGATCGAGGAGAAGTCCACCTTGAGCATCATCGGGTAGATCATCAGCCAGATGAGCACGGCGATGGGGATGTTGATCTGGCTCCCCTTTCCGAACTCCAACGACCGGATTGCGCGGATGGCGTCGGGAAACGCCTTGCCCAAAAATATCCCCGCCAGCATGCAGAAGGCCACCCAGAGGGTCAGGTAGCGTTCAAAGAGGTTGAGGGATTTTTCTGCTTTCATGGTTTCCCGATCTGGGAGCATTGATTTGAAATTAGAGGTTATGCTATTATGTCATATCGTCAATTGTCAATGTAAAGGAGGCCGCATGTCGCTCCGGGATTACGAGAGGGTATTGAAATCCGTGGCCGACCCGACCCGGGTCCGTATCCTGAAGCTCCTGGAAAGCGGCGAGATGTGCGTCTGCCAGATCATCGCCATCCTCGAGTTCAACCAATCCACGATCTCGAAGCATCTCTTTCTCCTCAAGTTGGCCGGACTGGTCAAGGAGCGGCCGGAGGGAAAGTGGGTGCATTACTCCCTTGACGGTTCCGGCGGCTCCCTTTACGCCAGGAAGATGCTCCGGTCCTTGAAGGGGTGGCTCAACGACGACCCGGTGATCGGGAAGGACCGGAAACGGGGGGCGATCGCCCGGGAGGTGGGGCCGATGGGAATCTGCGAGCGGGGGATGACGCTTCCGGCTCGCCGGGCGGCGGCATGCTCCCCCGCCCCCCGGAAAGAAGCGGTCGTTTCGAAATAACAGCTGGAGGAACGCATGAAGATCGCCATCCTGGGTACAGGCTGCTCCAAGTGCAAACAAACCGTCGAGGTGGTCCGCCAGGCCGTCCTCCAGGCCGGCGTGGATGTCTCCATCGATAAGGTCGAGGACATCCAGGAGATCATGAGGTTCAAGGTGATGAGGACGCCGGCGGTGGCCATCGACGACAAGGTGATGATTTCCGGCAGGGTCCCGACGATAGCGGAGGTCAAGTCGCTCCTGGTGCAGGCATAACGGGAATCGCGAGGACGTCATGAGCGATTGCTGCGGAAAGGGTCCGGCGAGCGCGGGAGAAACGTTGACCGCGACGATCCGATCCGGTGCGAAGGAGACGGCGAGGTCCCTCGGAACCGGGTTGCTGGCGCTGGGAATCTGGTGGCTGGTCTACCTGGGGCTGGACCCGTTCGCGAAGTGGGTCACATTTTCCCTCCTGACGATTCCGCCTGGGTCGCTCCTGGCCTCCGCCGTGGGGTTCTTCGTCTTCGAGGCCCCGAAGGTCCTGATGCTCCTGACCCTGGTGGTCTTTGCAGTGGGGATCGTCCGGTCCTTTTTCACCCCCGAGCGGGCGCGGCGCATTCTTGCGGGGAAGCGGGAGTCGGCGGGAAACATACTGGCGGCCCTGCTCGGCATCGTCACCCCCTTCTGCTCCTGCTCCGCGGTGCCGCTTTTCATCGGCTTTGTTACCTCCGGTGTCCCGCTGGGCGTGACCTTCTCCTTCCTGATCTCGGCACCGATGGTGAACGAGATCGCCCTGGTGCTCCTCTACGGCCTGTTCGGATGGAAGATCGCCGCGATCTACGCGGGAACGGGCCTGTGGATCGCCATGGTCTCCGGGTGGGTCATCGGCCGCCTGGGGATGGAGAAACACGTCGAGGCGTGGGTCTATGCCGCATCCGACGATGGAAATGGGGGCGAGGGGGAGGTTCGCCCGACCTGGCGGGAGCGTGTCGATTACGGCCTGGACGCCGTCCGGGACATCGTCGGGAAGGTGTGGCCTTACGTGCTCGCCGGGATCGCCGTCGGAGCCGCCATCCACGGGTACGTCCCGGAGAACTTCATGGCCGGGATCATGGGGGCCAGCGCATGGTGGTCGGTTCCGCTGGCGGTGCTGATCGGGATTCCGATGTACTCCAACGCGGCGGGCATCATCCCCGTCGTGCAAGCCCTCCTTGGCAAGGGGGCGGCGCTGGGCACTGTCTTGGCGTTCATGATGTCGGTGATCGGCCTGTCCCTGCCCGAGATGATCATCCTGCGCAAGGTTCTCAAGGTCCGGCTGATCGCCGCCTTCACAGGCGTCGTCGGCTCGGGGATACTGATCGTCGGATACCTGTTCAACGCGCTACTGTAAAGCTGCCGTCCGAAAGGGGAAGGCGAGGACCCCGTTAGGAGGCAGGCAGGGTTATTATCCGGGACCCGTGCTCCACGGGAGTTGCAATTCCTGTTGACACCCGGAGGCTCTCCGTGTTTTAATTCAATAATTCAATTATTAGCTTGAATATATAAAGGAGGCATAATGTCCAACAGCGGTCGACGATTCAAAGATGCCATCTATGAACAGTTCGCGCATATCGGCAAGGCGGTCTCCAGCCCCAAACGGCTGGAGCTCCTGGATCTGCTCTGTCAGGGCGAACGCACCGTCGAGGTCTTGGCAGCGGAGACGGGGATGACCGTGGCCAACGCGTCCCAACATCTTCAAGTACTGCGCTCTTCCCGGCTGGTGGAGGCCGAGAAGGAGGGGGTGTTTGTCCGCTACCGCTTGGCCGACCAGGCCGTATGTGAGTTCTTCAGGAGCATGCGGCTCCTCGCCGAAAGCAGGCTGGCCGAGGTGGAGCAGACCAAACGGAGGTTCCTGAGTGCGCGGGGCGAGATGGAACCTGTGAACCGGGATGAGTTGCTGGGGCGCGTTCGCACCGGAGCAGTGACCGTCCTGGATGTCCGGCCCGCCGAGGAGTACGTTGCGGGGCACATCCCCGGATCCATATCGGTTCCGCTGGAGGATCTGGAACGGAAGCTCTCGGAGCTGCCCCGCGATCAGGAGATCGTGGCCTATTGTCGAGGACCCTACTGTGTCCTGGCGATTCAGGCCGTGGAGATCCTCCGAAAGAGGGGATTCCAGGCTGCTCGTCTGGAGGATGGCGTTCAGGATTGGCGCGCCCGGGGCTTTCCCGTGGCCGTGGGCGATGAGAGACCTTCGCGATAAACCAACGCGTGCCGGAGGACGATCCATGACAGGAAGAGGAAAAGCCTTGCTGGCTCTGGCGGCCGTGGCCTCCACCGCAGTGGCGCTATGGCTAACCAACCGAGCGGTCACCCCCAAAGAGTACGCATGGAACGATGTCGTGGCGGAAGCCCGGAAAGGGGGATACAGGCTCGTCACGACGGATGAGCTATGGGAGCGATATCGCAAGGATTCCCAGGAGCTCCTGCTCGTGGACACCCGACAAGAGTGGGAGTATCGCACGGGGCATATCGACGGGGCCGTCAACTTCCCAATGGAGCCCACTTGGTGGTCCCGGTGGCGCAAGAAAAGCGACCTTGAATCTCTCCTGGGACCGGACAAGGATCGTTTCCTCGTGTTCTACTGAGCTGGACTCACATGAGTCCGCAGCGACTCGGCGGCCCGGGTGGCCGTTCAGCTTGGTTATAGAAACGTCTACCGTGATCCCCAAGGATATCCCCGATGGCAGGAGATGGGCCTGCCCGTGGCGAGCTCTCTCTCTGGTCCTGCCGAACCCGGGAGCGTCCCTGAATCGCCTGGTCCCTTGCACGGCTGGGCCATGCTCTGGACCCTGCTGGGGATCTTCATCGGTGGCGTAGCCCTCAACCTCACCCCGTGCGTGTATCCGCTGATCCCGATCACGGTCTCCTATTTTGGAGGACAGGCAGCGAGGGGAGGACAGGGGAAGCGAGGGGACTTGGTGACACATGGCCTCTGCTACGTCGGGGGCCTCGCCGCGACGAACTCGACCCTGGGTGCGGTTGCGGCGCTGAGCGGAGGCTTCATCGGGGCCTGGCTTCAGAACCCGATGGTCCTCCTCGCCCTGGCAGGGATCCTCCTTCTGTTCGCCACCAGCCTGTTTGGCTTTTGGGAGCTGCAGCTTCCCGCAAGGCTTACCCAAGTAGCTTCAAGGACTTACGCGGGCCACTTTGGCAGCCTCTTCATGGGCCTCACCCTGGGGGTGGTCGCCGCGCCGTGCATCGGGCCTTTTGTTTTGGGGCTGCTCACCTGGGTGGCAAGCATGGGAAGTCCATGGCTGGGGTTTCTCATCTTCTTCACCCTCAGCCTGGGCCTGGGGCTCCCCCTCTTCCTCCTGGCCCTGTTCTCCGGTCAATTGCAGAGGCTCCCGCGTTCGGGAGGTTGGATGCTCTGGGTGCGCAAGCTCATGGGATGGGTTTTGGTGGGTATGGCTGCCCATTTCGTGAGACCGCTCTTGCCCCAATCCTGGGATACCGCACTGCTCGCCATGATCGCCCTGACGGCAGGTATCCATCTTGGATGGCTGGAC
>Ga0209342_10002993_pt1 | contig 17918 bp, 19 predicted proteins | sample RifCSP16_2_FD_184023 | JGI IMG/M metagenome (GOLD analysis project Ga0209342, IMG submission 184023) | Soil microbial communities from Rifle, Colorado - Rifle CSP2_sed 16_2 (SPAdes) (version 2) | ecosystem: Environmental > Terrestrial > Deep subsurface > Rock core/Sediment | place: Rifle... | reverse complement strand
GGACCCGCAGGCACCGGTGATTGGTGGGGGCGGGGCGCCCGCCTCACCCTTCCGGTTCAGGGGTAGCACGCTGATTGATTGGATGCGGGCCAGGGACCCGCGCTCCCGCGCCTTGTCTGTCTCGCGCAAGGATCGTGGCGCGATTCTCCCCCTGGGACGGGCACGGCAACAGGCGTACTGGTACGCCTCCGACGGGCGCTTCACCACCAGCACCTACTACGCCGATACGCTGCCCGCCTGGGTGAGGCAATTCAACGCGCGCCGACTGCCGCACCAATACGCCGGGAGGAGTTGGACGCTGCTGTTGCCGGCCTCGTCGTATCCCGAGCGGGATTCCGTCGCTGCCGAGAACCGTGGGCGCGACGTCGGGTTCCCGCACGTCGTGCCGGCCGATTCGGGCCTGGCCGCGCGCGTCCTGGGCAATTACCCCTGGATGGATCAGCTCACGCTGGACTTCGCGCTGGAGGGACTCGAGCGACTCGACCTGGGCCGGGGATCGGCCGTCGATCTGCTGGCGATCTCTCTCTCGACCCTGGACGCCGTGGGCCACGGGTTCGGTCCGGAGTCGCGCGAGGTGCACGACATGGTGCTGCGCCTCGATCAGATGCTGGGCACGTTTTTCGATCGGCTGTTCCAGCTGCGGGATTCAGCCGGCGTGATCGTGGCCCTCACGGGCGACCACGGTGTGACGTCGTTCCCCGCAGTCTACACCGCCAGAAACGGCCGGCCGGCCGATTACGTGGACCTTTCCGGTGCGGCTCGCATGTTCCAGACGATGGTGGCCGCGCGCGGCGTGGACTCGACCGCCTGGATGTGGGAGGACGGCGTGCTATGGGTAGATCGGCCGGCCTTCTCGCGCGCCGGCGTGTCGGCGGATTTCGCGGTTCGGGAGTTCGTGACCGCCGCGCGGGCGGACGCCGGCGTGCTGCGCGTGGATCAGGTGCGCACGCTGGCTCAGCGGGACACCACTCGGGACGCCATCGCGCGGCGCTGGTACCACATGATCCCGCCGGATATGCCGATCGATGTGGTCGTCACGCTCAAACCGCACTACGTCTGGGGCAACTACGGGATTGCGATGCACGGACAACCTTCAGACGATGACGCCAACGTGCCCGTCGTCTTCTATGGAGCGCCCTTCAAGCCGGGCGCGTACCGGGAGGCTGCGCGCGTCGTGGACCTGGCGCCCACCCTGGCGGCGGTCCTGGGCATCTCGCCCACCGAGCGGGTGGACGGGCGTGTGCTGCGGGCCGCGCTCCGGTCGGCCGGGACCGATTAGAAACGGAGGATGGCGCCTCGCCTTCCATCGCCGTTCATGGCGCTCCATCGCGCGTCGTTGGAGTAGTTCGCACCAGCCGCCCTCCCTCAGCCTGAAACCGCTCCAACGCCGTTAGGACTTTGGGCAGCCGCCAGAAGGCCTCGGGCTTCATGGAGCGGCGGTCGCCTGCCAGCGCGCTCGGGCCCAGCATCAGGACCTTCACCCGGCGGCGGCCGCTGGCCGGGTCGAACAGCAATTGGGTGAGGAAATCCGGGCCGAAGGGAAGACCGGGCTCGATGACAGTCACGCGGTCGGCCTTTCGCAGGCCGGCGGCGCGGCGGGCGCTGTCGACGTCCGCGGGGTCGGTGGTGATGACCACGGCGGGGCCAGGCTCCCGGGGCGGGGCCATCCGGAATGGCCGGACCGGCCCGGGGCCGAAGGTCCTGCCGTCGCGTTGGACGCCCCGTAGCTCGTGCGTGGGCTCGCCGGCCGGCCGTCGCGCGGTGAAATAGCGGTAGATTGCGTCCAGCGCGGCGCCGAGGTCTCCGGGATCCAGTCCGCCCGAGCTGGTGCCGGGACCGAAGACATCGGGCCACCCACCGGCCGGCGACGTCAACGACACCAGATTCGCGAGGGCCAGCGGCGCGAGGTCTGCGCCGATGGTCGTCAGATCCCATGCCAGGTAGGCGGCGGTGGCGGTGTGAGCGTGCTCGCATTCTGGCGTGCTCCCGCGGAACCCCACCAGGTCCACGGTGGCCTCGACGTTGCGGCGCGCCCGCGCGTCATCGGCGCGATGGTATCCCAGCCACAACGGCAGCAGGTTGACCGGTGCGCAGGGCGCCTCGTGCGGAGCGCCGCTCAGCGGGTACACGGCCGGCGCATACCACCCGACGTCTTCCATCCAGAACCGGCGCTCCAGCGCATCCCGCACGCGCGCGGCCTCGGCGGCGTAGGCGGACGCATCTTCGCCGTGCCCGGCCCGCGGCGCCATCCACGCCATCGCGTCCTGCGCGGCGACGTAGCCGGCCATCGTGTCGAGCAGCCAGGGACCCCCGAGCGCGGGATGCGGCTCCGCCACGAGGTCGTTGGGCCAGCCGCAGCGGTCGGGGAACAGCGCGGCGAGCACGGTGCACGGGTGGGCATCGCCGGGCCGCGCCGCCACGAACCCTTCCGGCGTGAGGGGATGGCCGGCGGCGCAACGCCGGAGATAGCTCCAGTGGCGTCGCACCAGCTCGGCGTCGCCGCCGGCCTCCATCCAACAACGGTGCTGGAGGATCACCGAGGCCGCCGTGTCAGGGTGGGGCGGCGGCAACCGGGAGAAGTCGCCTGACTCTCCGGCGCCGGCCGTGTCCAGGTCCGGGGGCGTGCCCTCGACGATCCGGCCCAGGACCGCGGCCGCGCGGTACTGATACTCGAGATGACCCCGGGCCTCCTCACGGGCGCCCATGGCCAGGAGCGCCCGGACACACGCCAGCGCCGCCGGAGCGCCCAGCGGTGCGCGCCGCGCCATGGCCACGACCCCGCCCCCGGGGTCGGCCTGCTGCATCTTGAGGGCCACTTTGGCGGATTCGATGAGGTCCGCCACGGCCCGCGTGGTGCTGGTGGGGCCGGGAACGTTCTGGGGCCAGAGGTCCGGCGTGTGGGTGCGGTGCAGCCAGGTATGCCAGAACGCGCGGGTGCGCTCGAGCAGGGTAATGGGGTGGAGGAGTTGGGGGAGGCCGCCGAAGGCCTGCTGCTCGTCCGCGCCGGTCGCGAGCACCAGCACCACCCTCTGGACGCCCGAGCTTGCGGGGACGTCGCCGATCGGCACCTCGATCTCCCCGGGCGAAGCCAGCCGGCCCGGAGCGAGGGCGCTGAGAATCAGCACGCCGGTGTTGGTCGCCACCCGCAGCGAGCGCCGGCGAGCCTCATGCAGCTCGCCCCGGGGCAGATGGGCCACGAGCCGGGCGTCCGTCCCCAGCCGGTCGCCGCGCCAGATCTCCACCACCCGGAGCAGCAGGCTGCTGCCGGGCGGGGCGTAGTCGATGGTCACCAGCGAGACCGCGTGGTCGTGCGCGTGGGTGACCAGCGTGCCCGACTCCCGCGGTCGCCAGATTGCCTGATGCGACAGCGCCACCGTGTGCCGCTCGGACACCAGCTCCAGCCAGCAGTCGCCGAACGATTCGAAGCGGTAAGAGGGGCCCACGATGTCGCTGAGCCGACTGACCGGCGCGGCGGACCCGGCGTGCGCGAAGACCCGGCCGTTCCCCAGGGGCCAGATCCCGCCGTCGCGGCCGGCGGGCTCCGAACCCGGCGCCATCGCCAGGGCCCACGAGTTGGCGTCCAGCAGCCAGGGGAGCTGGGAGAGGAGGCTGGCTGAGGGGGCGTCGCGCCTGATCATGAGCGACCCCGGTCAGCTTCCCGCTGATGGCTCCTTCGGCGGCTCCACGTAGCCGATGTACGGCAGCGTCCGATACTGGTCCGCGTAATCCAATCCGTATCCCACCACCCATTTGTCCGGGATCTCAAACCCGACGTAGTGGATCCGCACGTCCACCTCCCGCCGCGAGGGCTTGTGCACCAGGGCGCAGGTGTGGAGCGAGGCGGGCTCCCGCGCGCCCAGGATGTGCGTGAGGTAGGCGAGCGTGTGCCCGGTGTCCACGATATCCTCGACGATCAGCACGTGCTTACCCGCGATGGCCTGCCGGAGGTCCATGATCAACCGCACTTCGCCTGTGGATCTGGTGGCGTCGCCGTAGCTGGACAGCGCGATGAAATCCACCGCGTGCGGGATGGCGATCCGGCGCGACAGGTCTGCCAGGAAGATGAACGAACCCTTGAGCACGCCCACCAGGAGGAGCGGCGTTCGCCGGGCGTAGTCCGTGGCGATCCTGGCGCCGAGCTCGGTGACCTTCCGCTCGATGGCGTCAGACGGGATCAGCACTGCTGGCTGGTTCTTCGCCATACCACCTCAGTCGGGTACCACCAACGGCACCACCTCGAATTTCTCGACGTCCACCAGGCCCACGTCCGTCAACTTGAGCTTGGGAATCACCTCGAGCGCCAGGAAACTCATCGCCATGAACGGATCGTGGAGCCGAGATCCGAGCGTGCGGGCCGCGTCCAGCAGTCGGTCCATGTGGCCCCGCACTGTCTCGATGGGTTGATCCGACATGAGGCCGGCGATGGGGAGGGGCAGTAACGCCAACACCCGCTCGCCTTCAGCGGCCGCCTGCCCGCCTCCGGCCTGGGCCACCGCCCGGGCCGCCGTCAGCATGGAGCGGTCGTCCGCGCCGATCACCACCAGGTTGTGGTGGTCGTGGGCCACGGTGCCGGCGATGGCGCCGCGCTTCAGGCCCACGCCGGTCACGAACCCCTTTCCGACGTTGCCGGTCCCGCGGTGGCGCTCGATCACGAGCATCTTGAGGAGGTCGCGCGCGGGATCGGCCACCAGGCGGCCGTCGTCGCGCGCGGCTTCCATGACGAGATGATTGGTGATCAACTGGTTCTCGATGGCGCCGATGACGCGGATGTGCGTGCCGTCCGCCGGGATGGCGATGTCGACTCGGCTCCAGTCTACGTGGACAGTGTGTTGCACGGCCGCAGGAGCGGCAGAAGCGGCAGAGGCGGCAGAAGCTGTCAACCGACCGTTCTCCGCGACGAGTTGCCCGCTCACATACACCCGCTCCGGGCGGGGCGACTCAAGGTCCGCGAACACCACGAGGTCCGCCCGCCGCCCCGGCGCGATGGCCCCGCGGTCGTACAGTCGAAAATGCTCGGCGGTGTTGAGGGTGCCCATGCGGATCGCGGTCACGGGGTGCATGCCCTCGGCGACCGCCACTCGGATCAGGTGGTCAATGGATCCCTCATCCAGCAAGTCCGCCGGCTGCCGGTCATCGGTGCACAAGCAGCACCGGCGTTCGTTTTCCGCGGTGACCAACGGCAGCAGGGTCCGGAGGTTCCGGGCGTTGGTGGCTTCGCGCAGGAAGAGGGTCAGGCCGAGTCGCAGCTTTTCCCGGGCTTCATCGAGTGTGGTGCACTCGTGGTCGGAGCTGATGCCGGTCGCGGCATAGGCATTGAGCTGCTTGCCCGTGAGGCCCGGCGCGTGGCCGTCGCGCACGCGATCGGCGTAGGCATCCAGCTTGGCCAGGACGGCGTCGTCCCCGTACACCACGCCCGGGAAGTTCATGACTTCGGCCAGCCCCAGTACGCCTGGCAGCGGCTTCAGGGTCATCAGGTCGTCCGCGGAGAGGCTGGCGCCCGAGGTCTCCATGTGGGTGGCCGGCACGCAGGACGACGCATTCACCAGCATGGTGAACGGCGCCCCGCGGGCGTCATCCAACATGAACCGGATGCCCTCCAGGCCGCAGACGTTGGCGATTTCGTGCGGATCGGTGACCACGGTGGTGACTCCCCGGGGCACCACGGCCCGCGCGAACTCACGGGGCGTCACCATGGAGCTTTCGATGTGGACGTGCGCGTCAATGAAGCCCGGAGCGAGGAACCGGCCGTCGAGATCGGTGGTCTCGCGCGCCGCGTAGTCCTTGCCCAGCCCCACGATCACGCCGCCCGCAATCGCGACATCCGTGGCATGCACCTCGCCGGAAAAGACGTTGACCACCTGCGCGTTCGTGAGCAGCAGGTCGGCCGGGGCGTCGCCCCGGGCGAGCGCGAGCAGGCGCTTGAGCTCCATCAACGCGGCGCCGCCGCGGGAGTGAGCTTGACGGTCCTGGTCTGGCGCCCGGCGCCGGCGGGGAACGCCACCGCGATGGTGGTAACGTCGCCCTCCCGTCGCACCACCTCGGCGCCCTCCACCTGGGCCAGGCGCTCTCCCACGAGCGCGACCTCGTACCGCCCCGCCATCCCTTCCACGACCAAGGTCCACCCGCTTCGAAGGGCGGCGAAGTCCAGCACGCGGAGGCCGCTCGACGTTTGGCCGGGTGTGAGGGTGACTCGTGGCGGTTCGACCTCGAGGCCGCCGGTCCAGCTCACCGCGAGGATCTGGGGTTGGGGTCCGCCGGCCACGGGCGCAATCACCTGCTGATCGTGTATGCCGGGCCCCCCCATGGCGTCGTGCGGCCGGCCGTTCAACGTCACCTGCACGTCGCGCGCCCCGGCCGGGACGCTCAAGGTCACCTCGAGGGTGAGCGGGGCGGTCGCATTGATTGTGGCCGACGCGCGCCCGGGGCCCCGTTCGAGCTCGACATTGACCCGCGCCCGCCCAACGCGGAGCCCTCGCACCGCGGCGCGAGGCCAGCTGGGCGGCAGTTGCGGCGCCAGGCGCGCGGTCCCGGCAGTAGCGTGCGGCTCCCAACCGAGGAGCCCGTACATCACCGGCGAGAGCAGCATGGACGTGGCGAAGAACTGGTGGGGCACCGCGGTATCCAGCGGGCGGTAGAACGCGCCCGACAGCAGTTCGGGGTGACGACCCCGTGCCCAGTCGAACGTCATCTGGGCGAGCGCGTGAATCAGCGGGTACCCGGACCAGGGCCGGCGGGCGTTATACTGGCCCCAGCTCACGAACCCGGTAACGAACGGCCAGACCGCGCCGTTGTTGTAGTGCATGGGGTCGTACAACGGGCTCCCGCTCGACAGGGGCCGGGCTCCCCAATCGGTGGAAATCGCGTCGCTCGCCAGGCGCGCCATCATCTTCTCGGCCCGGTCGGGGCGCAGCAGCCCGAACGACTGCGCCGTGGCCGGCCACATGGTGAGGTTGTCGTTGGTCGCGCCGGAACGGAGGATCCCAAACGCGTAATAGCCTTCGGTCTCGCGCCAGTACTTCTCGTTCAAGCTCTGCCGCGCCTTCTCGCGCAGCATGGACGCCGCCCGGGACGTGGCCTCGTCGTTCATCGCCAGCGCCATTTCGGTCATCGCCTGGAGCGAAGCGATCCACACGCCGGCCAGGTACACGTCCTGGTGGATGTTCTCGCCCAGCGCCCCGACTTCGATGGCGCCCAGGCCGCCGGTGGTGTTCTCGATGATGCCGTCGCCGTCGGTTTCGGTGGTGAGGCACCACGCGTAGGCCTGTTGCGCCGCCGGCCAGAGCTCGCGCAACAGCTCGCCGTCGCCACTGGCCTTCCAGTAGCGCCAGAGCGCCACCAGCCAGAACGGCGTGGTGTCGGCGTGGTAGTAGGCGTACGGGAAGTCGGTGAACCACGGGATGCGCGCCGCGGCCTGGGAGATCTCGTGCGTGATCTTGCCGTCGGCGCGCTGGTAGTTCGCCAGGAAGCGGAGTCCTTGCGCCACCGGCGCCCACTGGCCGGTCGCGTCCATCGCAAACGAATTGATGGCCGCGTCCCCGCCGAAGAACCAGCCGAAGCCCGGTCGCATGCTCTTCCCCGAGGGTCCCCAGCCCGCCACCAGCCCGCATCCCAGGTCCGGATTGCACACCAACTGCTCGTCCAGATCAATCTTGGACCACTGGAAGGCGAGGTCGAGCTCCGGATCCGGAGTTTCGAGGACGGTCGTTTCAGCGAGGAGCGTGCTGTCGTAGGCGCGACGTTCGCGGTAGAGCGCTTCCGCGCGCCCGATCACGCGGCGGTACAGGGCCAGCGCGGAGTCGCGGGGCATGGTGCCGCCCACCACGGCGATGGGCACGAACTCGCGCGCCGCGCGGGCCGTATCTACCGGGATCGCGAAGGTGTTGGGCGCGTCCGGCAGGGCGTGCGCCGGGTGGCTCGAGGCGGTCGCCGCCCACGGCGAGCCGATCACGGCGTTCTGCTGGCGCCGGCTCTCGGACAGGACGAAGGCCTTGAGGTTGTCGTCCCAGAAGGTGTACTGACCGCCGAACGCCGCTGGCCACGCGTACTGGAACACCATGCGGAAGCTGGCGATCACTTCTAGGGGGCGGATCGCCCGGACGTCGAGGAGCACCAGCAGGGCCGGTTCATCGAGGGGCGCCAGGATGTGCTGGCGCACGGTAAACGTAGCGTGCGAGTAGGTGATGGTGGTGAGCTCCGGCCGCACCTCAACGGTCCGGGCGACGTCCGCTCCGCGGATGGGCTCGAGATACTCGGGCGTGCGGAACGCCAGTTCGAAGCCGTCCGCCAACTTGAATGGGTGTACCCACAGCTCGGCGGCGCCGGTCTCTTCGCCCAGCCACGCGGCCCGCCGTCCGATCACCCCGAGGTATTGGCGAGGGCGCACGTCGCCGGTGAGCCCAATGGGAGATGGCGCGATCGCGAACCGGGCGACCGCGGGAGCCTGCTGCGCGCCCGCGGGGCCGACCGGCCCTACGACGAAGGTGAGGCAGCAGGCCAGGGCAGGGACGACACGGGTACTCATGCGGTGGGAAGATACAGCGGACCCGGCGGCGTGACAGGACGGTATCTTACACGCATGACGCAGACGTTGTCGCTGCGGCGCGGCGTACTGGGCGTGGTGTTGGTCGGCACCGCGGCGGTGGCCGTGTGCGCCGTCTACCCGCGCGGGTCCCGGCCCGCTCCGGCGCTGCCGGTACGCTGGGCGCCGGACTCGCTGCGACAAGGGGCGGCCGCCGTCATCATTGTGGGGCCGGATCCTGGCGAGGCCGGGAGCGACGACTCGGTCGTCGCGGTGACCGGTTCGCTGGCGGGTGAACGGCTGCGGTTCGAGCGCGTTCGTGACGGGGGGTTTCGCGCCCTGGCCGCGATTCCGGTCAACGCGGCGGCGACGATCCCCATTCCCCTCAGCGTGGTGCGGAGCGGCGGCGACACCGCGCATCAGTTCGCGCGGGCACCGGTCAGGGGCGGGGTGTTCACCACCGAGCGGCTGCGGCTGCCGGCACGCTTCGTGACGCCTCCGGAGTCGCTGCGGGAGCGGCTCGAGGAAGAGCGCCGCGCCATCCGCGCGGCGATGGCCCGCACCGCGCGGACCCCGAGACTCTGGCTGAGCCCGTTTGGTGAACCGCTTCCGCTGCGGGTCACGGGCGACTTCGGGACGCGCCGCGAGATCAACAATGCGGCGCGGAGCCGGCACCTGGGGGTGGATCTCGCCGGAGGCACCGGCACGCCGGTTAAAGCGACCAACCGGAGCGTCGTGGCGATCGCGGGGTCCTTCTACTATCAGGGGAACGCCGTGTACCTGGACCACGGCAACGGGCTCCTGACGTCGTACATGCACCTCAGTCGCCTGCTGGTCTCGGAGGGGGACACGGTCGAGGCGGGTCAGCTGATTGGCCTGGTGGGAGCCACGGGCCGTGTCACCGGCCCCCATCTCCATTGGAGCGCGTATTTCGGCCGCATTCTGTTCGATCCCTTGAGCTTGCTGTCGTCTGAGGTGCAAACCCTGGTGAGCCAATGGTGAACCAGGTGGGGCGCCGTTCTGAACGCCGCGCGGTGCCGGCGTTCTACGGTCGCCTCTTTGGCTACGACGAGTGGGCCAATCGTGCGACGCTGGTCTCGCTCCGCGCGGGCCCCGCCAGCGAGCGGGCCCGCAAGCTCATGGCGCACGTGGCCGCCACTGAGAGTCTGTGGTACGACCGGCTCGTGCGCCGTCCCCAACGCCATCCGGTATGGCCGGATTTCACGCTGGACCAAAGTGAGGCCCTGGCGAACGACATGGCGGCGGCCTGGCGGGAATACCTGGCGGCCATGACGCCGGCGGCCCTCGGCGAGGAGACGCCATATTCCAATACCAAGGGCGAGCGCTGGGTCAATTCCGTGGCCGACGTGCTCACCCATGTCATCATGCACTCGGCCTATCACCGGGGACAGATCGCGGCGGAAGTGCGGGCGCAGGGCGGGGAGCCGGCGTATACGGATTTCATCGAGGCGGTGCGCCGGGGCTACGTCGGTGAGAAGTGAGGTGTGAGACGTGAGACGTTGACACGGTGGCCCGCACCCTCCTTAACTTACTGCTCACGTTGCACGTCTCAACGTTCACATCTCAGGAGGGACCGTGCCGACACCAGGTGTCAGGATCTTGCTCGCGGGCGGGCTGCTGGCCGCCGGCCTGATGACCGCGCGCGCCGGGGGGTTGGCACAGCAAGGCCTGCCTCAGGCGCCGGAAGTCACCGTCTACAAGGCTCCCACCTGAGGGTGTTGCGCTGCGTGGGTAGGTTACCTACGGGGACAGGGATTCAAGGTGGAGGAGCGGAACGTCAACGACCTCACGCCGGTGGAAGCGCGGTACGGCGTGCCGCAGGCGGCGAAGGCCTGCCACACCGCGGTGGTTGACGGATATGTGGTCGTGGGTCACGTCCCGGTGGACGCGATCCGGAAGATGTTGAAGGACCGACCGGACATCGTCGGGATCTCCGTGCCCGGCATGCCGTCGGGCTCGCCCGGGATGGAGGGACCCAAAGAACCCTACGACGTCGTGAGCTTCGACAAGGCGGGGAAGATCACGGTCATCGAGAAACGTTGAGCGAGGTTGGCGGGCACCCGCCGGGTGCCCGCCTGACCGCCTTCCTAGCCTCGTCCCCCAGCCAATCGGGCGGCGTCCGCCGACCGCAACAGCCGCCACATTGCCAGGGTCCCCAACGCCGGGCCCGGCGCCAGCGCGGCAAACGCCCATCCCCACCCTGCGGCCTCCTGCACTACCGGCACCAGCTGGATGGACCCCAGCGTGAGCAGGAAGCCCATCGACGTTTGGGTGGTGAGCTGGGTGCCCATGTACTCCGGCTCGGAGAGCTCGCTCACGCTGCTGGAGAACTGCGCCGAGTCGGCGACCACGGCGAAGCCCCACACCAGGGCGATGGCGGTGGCGAGTCCCGGATGGCGCTGCGCCACGAAGCCGATCACCAGCGCGCAGGACCCGCTGATCATCATGCTGAGCATGGTGGTGCGACTCCGTCCCCACCGATCGGCGAGTTGGCCGGCCAGAATGCTCCCAAGCCCCCCTGCGGCAATAACCCAGAACGCCGCGAGCGCGGCCGCGGCGTCTGGCGGTACCAGGGCGGCCATTCCTGCCGCGTCTGCCGCCCCTGCCGCCGAGTAGGTGTCCAGCAGGAACATCGGCACCCAGGTCCACATGGCATACAACTCCCACATGTGTCCCAGGTAGCCGACGTTCGCCAGGCGGAGCGGTGGGAGTCGTAGCGCCTTGGTCATGTGGCGCCACTGGAACGGCGGCACCTTGGCGCGGTACGGTCCTAGCTCGCCGAAACGCCACGCGACCAATCCGCCGACTGCGGCCAGCGCGGCCGCCACATACAACACCGGCCGCCAATCGACGAATCCGCCCAGCGCGCGAATCAGGTGCGGCGAGGCCGAACCGACGGTGAGGGCCCCCACCAGGAGTCCGAGCCCCAGGCCCCGGTCCTCGCGGGTCCAGGTGGCCATGATCTTCATCCCGACCGGATAGACCAGCGCGAGCATCATCCCGGTTCCCGCCCGGAGGGCGATGGCCGCCGCGAACCGTGTGTCGAGCGCCGCGATCAGAAACGTCAGCAGGGCGCCGGCCAGGGCGCCGAACGCGACCACCAGCCGCGGTGGCCACAGGTCGGGCAGGTTGAACAGCGCGCTGGCCAGGGCGCCGGCCACGAACCCGAGTTGCACCGCCATGGTGAGCCACGCGCCCTGCGTCGCCGTGAGGGACCAGTCGTGTACCAGGGCCGGCGCCACGGCGGAGGCCGAGAACCACAGTCCCATGGCCAGCGACTCGGCCAGGGCGAGAAGCAGCAGGGTGCGCCACTTCTCGGACAACGTCAGTGCAGGGGGGCCAGCGTGAGATCGAGGAAGCGGTGCCCGTCGAACTCCACGGGTTTGCCGGGCCGGATCAGCAGGGGATAGGCGAACGAGGGACCGTCGTACACGAAGGTGTGGTACTCGCCGCACTCGCCCGCGGCATCGAGCCCGTCGGTGATGCCAATCTCCGTGAGGAGATCGGCATCCAGCTCCCGGCCCAGGAACCCGGCGGCGGGCCGGTTCAAGTCCACGCCGACCACGACCACGCGATACCCTCGTTCGACCACTTCATGGACCAGCTCGATGCCGGGCTCGCCCCAGAGCGGCTCGACGTGCTCGAGCCCCTTGGCCCGAACCCGGCGCTCATACCATCCGCGCACGTCCTCGAGATGGATGTTCCCGAAGACCATCCCCCGGCATCCGCGCGCCTTGAGGTCATCCAGAACGCCCCCGAAGGCCGATTCAAACTCCTCGGGCCGGGAGCCGGCCTGGACGCACTCCAGGCCGAGCGATGCCGCCTGCGCCTCGATCAACTCGCTCCGGATACCGTGGAAGCGGACCCGACCGCTCGAGCCATCGTAGATGTTGGCGAGAAAGCGGACGTCGAGCCCCGTGCGGCGGGCGCGGTCGAGCGCGAGGGTCGAGTCTTTGCCGCCGCTGCTCATCAGGGCGTAGGCCATGGGGCGCAATAGTAACGCGCGCGGCGGCGAAGCGTCATGGGTCCGCGGTGGCGCCCAGAGCCCTCGACGGCGGGGATTCACCGAGGTCCTGCGAACGCACCCCGTGGCCATCGCGGGCTGACCCTCCCTAAGCTTCCCTTCACCGCCGCTTGGCACTCGGGTTCACTGACGGCGGCGATGCGTCGGCGTCGAAGGGACAAGGAAGGGAGGCCGCTATGTTCCGGGTACTGCCACTGGTGGCGCTGGGCGCCGCGATCACCGCGTGCGCCACGCTGAGCGTCAGCTCCTACATCCACCCCGCCGCGGATTTCTCGCGGTACCAGACCTACGATTGGGGCGCCCGGGATGCGCTGCCGACCGGCGATCCCCGGCTGGACAACAACCCGTTCTTCGACGCCCAGGTCCGGGCCTCGGTGGAACGCGAGCTTGCCGCCAGGGGCTATCGGCGGGAGGCGGCGAATCCGGACCTGTTGATCCACTATCACGCCTCGGTGCAACAGAAGGTGGACGTGTACCGGGTGGACGCGGAGGCGGGATACGGTGATGAATCGGCCGCGGTCCAGTACGAGGAAGGCACCCTGGTGCTCGACGTGGCGGACGCGAAGACCAGGCAGATCATCTGGCGGGGCTGGGGCCAGAGCGACATCGAAGGCGTCATCAACGACCAGTCGCGGATGGAGAAGCGCGTGGCCGAGGTGACCCAGAAGATCCTGGAGCGGCTCCCGGCACGTCGCTGATCCGGGTTCCGCGGTGATCCGCCGGCGGCCCGGCGCGCAATAAAACGCCCCGGCCCGCGTCGTTTTCCTTACCCCTTACCGTCCTTTCCCCCTTACCGTCGTTGCCATGCTCGCCCGCATCCGCTCGGCGGCGGTGCTCGGCATTGATGCTTACCTGGTGGAGGTCGAGGCCGACATCGCCAATGGTCTACCCACGTTCGCGACCGTCGGGCTGCCCCACGGCGCGGTGAAAGAGGGCCGCGAACGCGTGGGGGCGGCGATTGCCAATTCCGGGTTCGAGTTCCCGCTGAAGCGTATCACGGTGAATCTGGCGCCGGCGGACGTGCGGAAGGACGGCTCCGCGTTCGACCTCCCGATCGCGCTGGGCATCCTGGCCGCGACCGGACAACTCGGTGGTGCACCGGAGGGGTACGTCATCGTGGGCGAGTTGGGCCTGGAAGGCGGCCTGCGTCCGGTCCGCGGCGCGCTACCGATCGCGCTGGCGGCCAAGCACGCCGGTGCCCGGGGAGTCATCGTGCCGGTGCAGAACCTGGCCGAGGCCGGCGTGGTGGAGGGCATCGAGGTCCTGGGCGCGGAGTCGCTGGGCCAGGTCGCGGCGTACTTCAGCGACGGCGGACTGCTGCGCCGGGCCGAGGCCGATCCTCGCGACCTGTTCGGCCAGCGGACAACGGATGGCGTGGATTTCTCAGAAGTTCGCGGCCAGGAGCACGCCAAGCGGGCGCTGGAGATCGCGGCGGCGGGCGCCCACAACGTGCTGATGATCGGCCCGCCCGGATCGGGCAAGACCATGCTGGCCCGGCGCCTGCCCACCATCTTGCCGGATATGAGTCTGGAAGAGGCACTTGAGACCACCAAGATCCACAGCGTGGCGGGGACCCTGCCACCGGGGGCATCGCTGGTCACCACCCGGCCGTTCCGCGCGCCGCATCACACCATCAGCGACGCCGGGATGATCGGTGGCGGAGGCTACCCGCGGCCGGGCGAGGTGAGCCTGGCCCAGGGTGGGGTGCTGTTTCTGGACGAGCTGCCGGAATTCCGGAAGCACGTGTTGGAAGTCCTGCGGCAACCTTTGGAGGACGGCTTTGTGGCGATCTCCCGTGCGGCCTCCTCGTTGTGCTTTCCGGCGCGGTTCATGCTGGCGGCCGCCATGAACCCCTGCAAGTGCGGCTTCTGGGGCGCGATCGGGAAATCGTGCGTGTGCGGGCCGCTGGACGTGGAACGCTACCGCTCGCGGCTCTCCGGGCCGCTGTTGGATCGGATTGACATTCACATCGAGGTGCCGGCGGTGCCGTACCAGGAGCTTTCGGTGGAGCGGAGCGGGGAGTCGAGTGTAGCGATTCGCGAGCGAGTGAATCGGGCACGGCAGGTGCAGTTGGAGCGCTTTGCCAAGCGCCGCGCGGTGTATGCCAACGCCCACATGACACCTAAGGACCTCCGCAGTTACTGCCGGGTGAGCGATTCGGCCGATGCGTTGCTCAAGACGGCGATTGGGCGGCTGAAGCTCTCGGCGCGGGCATATCACCGGGTCCTGAAGATCGCGAGGACCGTCGCGGACCTGGCCGAGAGTCCCACGATCGAGCCGGCGCACGTGAGCGAGGCGGTGCAGTACCGGAGCCTGGATCGGGCAGTGAGTTAGGGTGGGTCATGTTGACTTAGTCTAGGACTAAGTCTATAGTTAGCTACGTGAAGACCGTGAACGTCCATGACGCCAAGACCCACTTCTCACGCCTGCTCCGCCGCGTGGCGGCCGGCGAAGAGATCGTGATCGCCAAGGCCGGACGACCGGTGGCTCGCCTGGTGCCGGTTCGGGCCTCCCGGGCGCGGGTTCTGGGAAGCGACCGCGACGCGTTTACCGTACCGGACGATTTTGACGCGCCGCTGCCGCCCGACGTCCTCGCGGAATTCGAGCGGTGAGGGTGTTGCTGGACACCCACTGCTGGTTATGGGTGCACGCCCAACCTGAGCGTCTCTCGCCCGCAGCGCGCGCCGTCGTCGAGGACGCCGGCAACCACTTGTTCTTTTCGGCCGCCAGCGCCTGGGAGATCGCCATCAAGTACGCCCTGGGCACGCTCCCCTTGCCGGTTCCGCCGGCGGAGTACGTCCCCAGCCGCATGGAGCGGGCGGACACGTCGGCCCTTCCGGTGGCGCACGAACACGCGCTGCGCGTCGCCACCCTTCCGCCCCACCATCGCGATCCGTTCGACCGCCTCCTCGTGGCCCAGTGTCAACTGGAACGCATGCGGCTGCTCACCACCGATCCGCAGTTTAGGCCGTATGACATCGAGGTCATCTGGGCGACCTGACCGCCTAAGCGCGCCTTCACTGCCACTTGCGGTGCCGCTGATGCCCATGACGCGAACGTGAACGCGCTCGCCCAAGGAGACATCCCATGCCGTTACTGAGTGACGACGATCGTCAGGAGATCGAAAAGCTGTTCACCGAGCGGCTCACCGAGCCGGTCACGGTGCACTTTTTCACCCAGGGCGCCTCACCGCTGCCGGTGCCCTCGCACCCGTGCCAGACCTGTCGCGAAACCGGCGACCTGCTCGCCGAGTTGAGTGAACTATCGAACAAGATCAAGATCGTGACGCACGACCTGGTGGCCGAGGCCGACGAGGCCAAGCGCCAGGGGATCGAACGCGTTCCCGCCCTGATCTTCGAGGGGAAGGGCCGAGGCAAGGTTCGCTACTTCGGCATTCCGGCGGGCTACGAGTTCGCCGTGCTCCTCGAAGCGCTGCTGGATGCATCGCGCGGCACCACGAGCCTGAGTCCGGCCACCAAAGAACAACTCGCGAAGCTCCCCAAGCCGGTGCACCTGGAGGTGCTGGTCACCCCCACCTGACCCTACTGTCCTCATGCGGCCAGGTTGGCCCACCAGATGGCAATCGAGAGTCCTAACGTCACGGCGGACGTGATCGAGGCTTCGGAATTCCCGGAGCTGATCCAGCGGTACGGAGTCCGCGGCGTGCCCAAGACCATGATCAACGAGAGCGCCGGCGTCGAAGGCGCCGTGCCGGAGGCCGACTTGCTCGGTCGGATCACGCAGGCCGCTGGCCAGTCCTCCGCCCGCTGAGATGGCATCCGGCCGCACGCGCCGCAACCGCAGTGTCTTCATCGGGCACTCCTTCACGCAGATTCCGCAGCCCGTGCAGGCCCCGTCCGCCGGGACCGGGTGGGTCATCTCCGCGGTCATGACCATCGCGTCATCGGGGCACACGTCCGTGCAGATGCCGCAGCCGACGCAGCCAGGATAGTCGAGCAGGATCCACACCCAGTGCCCCACGACTCTACTCCTTCGCCTGGGTGGTGTGAGAGAGGCGCCGGATGCCGCTGGTGACGGCCCAGATCAGGACTCCATAGAGCAGCGGGCCAAAGATCCAAAAGACGGTCATGCTCAGTTCCGGATTCTCGTTGGAGCGCCAACTCCGCAGGGTGGTCCAGAAGGTCGAGGGGTGATCGGCGAGCCAGCCGGCCGGAGCGGCTTCCATGACGAAGGTATACCCGATGGCATGGACCAACGCGCCGGCGGTGATCAGGACCATGGCCAGTGTGGACGCGGCGCCCTTGCGACGGCCACCGTGGAAGACCCGGAGGACCAGTGCCGCGGACAGCAACAGCGTCGCGGCTGGGAAGAACGGCAGCGCCACCTTGATGTCCGCGAAGATATCCGGGTTGATGATCAGGAAGCCGATCCCCACGGCGATCAGCAGCGAGAGGTCCACCCCGAGGTCCGTCACCAACCGCCAGACCTCCAGCGTGACGCGCAGGTTGAGATGCCCTTCGAGCTCGGAGAGGTAGTGCCTTCCGACAAGCATGAGCAGCGCGATGAAGCTCAGAATGATGGACAGATCGGTGAGATTGATGAGCGTCCAGTATTCCAGGCCCTTCCGGATGGCATTGAAGACTTCGGCTTCCGTCATGGAGTTATCCTCACGGGTGTCCCAGGTCCGGTCGATGGCTCCGACCCATTGTCACGGGTCCTCAGTGAAGAAGGCTTGTATCCAGGATGAGGAAGCCGTTGGGGAGCGGTTGACGTCGAAAGCCGGCGCGGCGAAACATTCATATGCGATTCATGAAGCCTTTGAGCAGGAGCGCTAGCATGGTTCCCGGCCCGGTACGAGGGTTTGTGGGACGCCGTGCCCGCGACGCCGCCTCGATGTGGTTTGGTTGGTTCCGGCTGGACGGAGGTACAGGACTATGCGATTGGTGCAACGAGCCCCGATGTTCGCACGTCGGTGGATGACCCGCGCGAGCGCCGCGTTCGGCGTGGCCTTGCTGAGCTGGATGCCGCGGGAGGTCCAGGCCCAGAAGCAACCGGTCGACTGGGAAGCCCTCAACCCCGCGTTCCAGGGTGCCACCTTCGTGAACGACGCGCAGGTCTGCCAGGCGTGCCACGAAGACGCCGTGCGCGGGTTCGGTGCGACTCCCCACGCCCGCTTGTTCCGTGCCGGAAGGATGGCGGACCGGGGCGAATGCGAGAGCTGCCACGGGCCCCGCAGCAAGCACATAGAAAACCCCGGGCGGGAGTTCGCCTGGGCGAGCCTGAGCGCCGACCAGCAGTCGACCGTGTGTTTGCAGTGCCACGAAGGCGGCGCACGCATGGGGTGGAAGGCGGGCACCCACCTCGCGGCGGACGTGAGCTGAGGCTCGCCCAGGC
>Ga0209342_10002992_pt1 | contig 17923 bp, 14 predicted proteins | sample RifCSP16_2_FD_184023 | JGI IMG/M metagenome (GOLD analysis project Ga0209342, IMG submission 184023) | Soil microbial communities from Rifle, Colorado - Rifle CSP2_sed 16_2 (SPAdes) (version 2) | ecosystem: Environmental > Terrestrial > Deep subsurface > Rock core/Sediment | place: Rifle... | reverse complement strand
GTCGAAAAGAGCTTGATCTTCTGTCCCGGCAAAACCTTGCCGTCAACCACCTTGACGAGCACCACGACACCCTGATACGTGTCATACCATGAGTCGAACAGGAGCGCCCGAAGCGGTGCGTCCGGATCGCCGGACGGCGGCGGGATGTTCCGGACCACGGACTCGAGGATCTCCCGGGTGCCGATCCCCTCCTTGGCGCTCGCCGGGATCGCTCCGGCCGCGTCGAGGCCGATAACGTCCTCGATCTGCATTTTCGTGTCTTCGATATTCGCGCTCGGCAGATCGATCTTGTTGATAACCGGAATGATCTCAAGGTTATGATCAAGCGCGAGGTACGCATTGGCGAGCGTCTGCGCCTCCACCCCCTGAGATGCGTCCACCACAAGAAGCGCTCCCTCGCACGCGGCGAGGCTCCGGGAGACCTCATACGTGAAATCCACGTGGCCCGGGGTGTCGATCAGGTTCAGGACATAGTCCTGGCCGTCCGAGGCGCGGTACGTCAGGCGTACGGCGTGCGCCTTGATCGTAATGCCGCGCTCCCGCTCAAGGTCCATATCGTCGAGCACCTGGTCTCCGCCTGCCGCGGCCATTTCCCGGTCCGAAAGCGCGCCGGTGTACTCAAGTATCCTGTCGGCAAGGGTCGACTTGCCGTGGTCAATATGCGCAATGATGCAAAAGTTCCTGATATTTTTAGTTGCCATAATCGTAACAGTTGCCTGTTCACCCCGTCAGAGAACTCGTTCTCGAACGGGGTTTACCTCTCGAGTAAAATAAGGTATTGTCCATCTGTCGTGTTTAACGCGGGACCCGGGTCCTCTGGAGCGCCACGGCCGCCGCCCCGACCATGCCCGCGTCATCTCCGAGCAAGGACTGCATGATCGCCGTTCGCTCGGCAGGGGCCTCGAACGCCCGTTTCCGGATCTCTTCACGCGTGGCGTCAATAAACAACGGCCAGGCATCCCTGACGCCGCCGCCGATAACGATCATTTCCGGATTGAAGATGTTGATCAGGTTCGCAATGCCGATGCCCAGCATGCGGCCCATGTCCTTCATCACCCGGAGCGCAAGGCCGTCGCCTTCCCGGGCAGCCTGATAGATCTGTTCCGACGTGATATCACCGTGACGATCAGCGTCGCGAGGAGCGCGTTTGATCAGCTCTTCGCAATAGGTCTGCACAATGCCGCGGCTTGAAGCATACATTTCGAGACAGCCCGTATTGCCGCAGCTGCACTGCCTGCCCTCCGGCACGAGGGTCATATGTCCTATCTCGCCGGCCATCCCGTCCGCGCCGTGCCATATTTTATTATCGAGCACGATCCCTCCGCCCACTCCCGTGCCCAGGGTAAGGAGGATCATGCTGCCGATATCGCGTCCCGCGCCGCGCCATTGTTCGCCGAGGGCCGCCGCATTGGCATCGTTTTCAATAAAGACCGGGAGAGTAAGCGCTGTTTCCAGTTCCGCCTTCAGGGGAAGATTGTTCCAGTCGGGAAAATTCGGTGATTTTACGACAATGCCTTTATCTCCAAAAATGACGCCGGGCGCTCCTACACCCACGGCCACGATCTCGTGGCCCTCATGGACAGCAAGCTCGCGCTGACGCCTGATATTCTCTATTAACCTCGCAACGACCTTTACCCTGCCCTCTGCGGCGCGTGTGGATTCCTTGTGTTTAGAGAGAATGTCCCCCTCGTGGTTCAGAACAGCGGCCCTCAGGTTCGTGCCGCCGAGGTCAACGCCTATCACCGCAAGACCCACGCAGTACCCCCCATAACCATTGAAAATGTAAAGGATAAAAGGATATTCGGGAAAAGCATACTATACTAACATACTGTCATGGAAATGGCAACAATATTATTGCCTTGATGAGGAGCTCGCCTGCGGAGCGAGCACGATCAGCGGAATGAGATGAGGTATATCCAATTTGCCGCCACCAGAACGACTGCGCCGACACGCACCCCGTCTTTTTCTCTGTCTGAAAGAGAGACGCTGAGCCGTGGAACAGCGAATATACGTGCCGGAAGACTGTAAAAAAAATAAAGGAGCGCGATCATGACGCTTGCGGAAAGCAGAGGGTTCGCGGCAAGAGCCCCTGCCAGGTTTCCACGGGACAGATACACGACAGCATGCGTTGACCCGCACGTGGGACACGGGATGCCGGCAAGACCCTTGAATACACAGGCGGGAAAAACCTGCTCAACCGGGAGGAACCTTCCCGCAACAAGAGCGAGGATGACGATCACTCCGTAAATGATCCCGAACTCGAGCTCGTCGCGCAGGCGTTTTTTCAGGCTCATATGCATGGCTCACCGCTTCAATGCTGCGCCGTTGCGCCGATCGACGCGGCCATGACCCCCATCATGAGAAGCGCGACAGCGATGGCAAACCCGCAGCAGAGCACAAACGGGAAGAGTACGGCAAAGGTCGCCTTTCCGCCGCTCGTCTCATGCGCTTCCTTGATGCCGATGATGACGAGCACGACAAACCACACCATGGCGATCAACCTTCCACAGAAAGGAACCGATAGAAATATCATTGAGCTAAAACTATAGGCAACCGACCGAAAGGTGCCCTCAAATCCTGCCTTAACGCCGCGCACCATCAAAAGAAGCAGATGGAACATCCCCGTTAAAACAAAAAGAGACAAGATAACCAAAAGCGGAGATAGAACGGACAGGACGGCGATGCCTATATTCTGAAGGATATCCTGCGCACCCCTCATTTCCGGCGGCAGGATTGTGTGCATCGTGGAATGAAGAAACGTATCCCAGAAGTAGAGAAACATCAACCCCACCATTCCAACGATCATGGCATACAGCAATGGATCTGTGAAGCCGCCGGTCACAGACATCTTCCTGAAGAATTCCGAGGGACTGAAGAGCGCGCCCTTTCCTGTTTTGAGCAGTCCGCTGATGGCCCCCTGGGCCGCGCGGTCTTCCCAGGGGGTTTTCTCTCTTGCCCCCGCACCAGGGGTGGGCGCCCCGACCCTGGCGCCGCAGTACTGACAAAACTCCTGACTGTCGGCTATTTCTTTACCGCAGTGGGAACAGAACATAGGACCTCCTTAAAATGTGATCCATGACGAATAACTCAGCATAGATGATAGCAGAAAACCCTCTTTTTGTGCATGTCTTATTTCCGCGTCTCATCCTGCATCATGCATCATGAATCTTGCATCGTGCACTTACGACTACCGGCTTCCGCACTCGCTCCGGTCACCCCTGATCTTTTCGATCGCATGCGAAAGCGCGGGGAGTATCACCGAGAGGTTCTCACGCACCGCCCGGGGACTGCCCGGCAGGTTCACGATCAGGGTTTGCCGCCTGATCCCGACCACGGCCCTCGAGATCATGGCATGCGGCGTTTTCTTGAGGCTCTCGGCGCGCATGGCCTCTGCCATGCCGGGAAGCTCCCGGTCAATCACTTCGCGGGTGGCCTCGGGGGTAACGTCTCTCGGCGATACGCCCGTGCCTCCCGTGGTGATGATGAGATCGATCGCGCCGGACCCGGCCAGCCGGGTAAGCGCGTCGACGATCAGGTCCTTTTCATCAGGAAGGATCTCGGCGTGGCTCACCGTGACATCCGCTCCGGCAAGGATCTCGCGAATGAGCCTGCCGCTCTCATCCACCCGTTCTCCTGCCGCCCCTTTGTCGCTCAGGGTTATTATCGCCGCGCGGATCATGCCGCTCCTCCCGGACTTTTTCGTCTATGACCGATGGTCAATTTTTTGGATCTCACGCACGCTCCGGCCCGTGCACCACCACCGCGTTTCTTCCCGAGTATTTCGCCTGATACAACGCCTCGTCCGCGGCCTTGATGAGCTCGTGGGGAGAACCGGAGCCATAGGCCGCAACACCGATGCTGATCGTAATATGCAGGGGGCCTTCATGTCCGGGAAATACCGTGTCCTGGACCTTCTTCCTGAGCGTCTCCGCCTTGTACCGGGCCCCCTCAATATGCGTGTCCGGCATGATCACGGAAAATTCCTCGCCTCCGTACCGGGCGACCGTGTCCGTTTCGCGCACGCCCTCCTTGAGAAGCCCGGCGATCTCACCCAGGACCGAATCGCCGACAACGTGTCCATGAACATCGTTCAATTTTTTGAAATGGTCGATGTCGATCATCATGAGCGAGAGATATGCATACTTGCGCCGATTATACCGCTTTATCTCTTTATAGAGCAATTCGTCGAAATAACGACGATTATAGACCTGCGTAAGGCTGTCGGTGATGGCGATCTGGGAAAGAAGCCTGTTGGTTTTCAGAAGTTCGGCCCTTTTCTCCGCAAGTTCGCGCTCCGTCCTGATCCGGTCCGTGACATCCCGGACCACCCCGACGACATACGCAATGCGCCCATCTTCGATGATCGGCGCACAGGTGCTGTGCAGGTGCCTCTGCTCACCGTTCGCGAGAGAGATGCTGCATGAATGCTCGCACACTTTTCGTTCCTTGAAAACTTCCCGAATGCCCTGAAGAGGACAGGCCCCTTCCGCCATTCGTTCGAGCGGGATACGGTCGGCGGCCATTTCCTCAAGCCCCGGCACCAGGGCATACGCCCGGGGATTGCTCTGGATGATCCTCATGTCCGCATCAATAAGAAGAGCGCCGTCCGGCATGGCATCAAACATGGTCTTGAGCTCGGCCCTGAACTTCATGACCTCCTGATGGCGGGCAAGCTCTCGTTCCTTTTCAAGATTGGTCCTGTGAAGGGCGTTTATCTTTGACAGCATGCTCACAAAGCTCCGCTTCAGATCAGAAAGCTCGTCCTCCCCTGCTATTGAGAGCGACTGCTCCTGTGCGCCGTCCTCCGCCCGTGCCATGGCATCCCGCAAATCTCTCACCGGTCTGTACACGACGAGCCGCAACAGGGCCGCCAACGCTGTCAGGAGGGTGGCCACCATGATGCCGGCCCACGCAAGAATCCTGTTCCGGCTCGAAGCAATAAAGGACTCCATCGTGCGGAGGGAAAAATCAATGCGAAGGATACCGTTCAGTTTGTGCTGTCTGCCGTGACAGGTGAAACATTCGGGCTGGTTTGCTATCGGCGAGTAATAGGACAAATAATGAGCGCCGGCGTGTCCGGAGATCTGGGTCTGGTCTCCCCGGGATGCGCGTTGAAGCATCGATGGTGATATCTGCACATCGGCGCGCTCCTCTTTTCCCCTCTGGTCGGTTTTGATGCACCGGAGCGCCGAGCCCTGCTCGTTGTAGAGTATGATGCGATCAATGATGGAGGGGACCTTCACTTCTTCGAGAATGCGCTGTACATCTTCCCGGTGTCCTTTCTTCATGGCAACGTTCACGCTTCCCTTGATCGCCATGGCGAGGGCGCTGAGGTTTTGTTCGGACGCCCGGATGGTATCCTCCCGCATCATGCGGATATCGATAAAGGTGAAAATACCGATAACCAGCCCGATAACGAGCATGAGGGCGAGAATGATCTTGAGCGCCAGGCTCTTTTTGATAAAGGTGACCATGCCCGCCTCAGGCTACCTCTCCACCCACGGTGATCTCCGGTATCCTGAGGGTCGGCTGCGCATCGCTCACCGGCGACCCCTGGCCGTCTTTTCCGCATGTGCCGATGGAGAATCCGAGGTCAGAACCGACCATATCAATGGACATGAGCACCTGCGGCCCGTTCCCCGCGAGCGTTGCGCCGCGTACCGGTTCGCCGATCCCCCCGTTCTCTATGAGGTAGCCTTCGCTCACCTCGAACACGAAATCACCGTTCACCGTGTTCACCTGGCCTCCGCCCATCTTTTTGACGAACAAACCCCGGGGGGTCGCGCGAAGGATGTCGTCAGGATCCGACGCGCCGGGCGCTATCATGGTGTTCGTCATTCTCGGGATCGGCCGGTGCTTGTAGGATTCTCTCCTCCCGTTGCCCGTGGAGCGCATCCCGTCCTTCAAGGCGGTCAGCCGGTCATACATGAATGTTTTGAGGGTCCCCCTGTCAACAAGGACGGTGCGCCGGGAATCGGTGCCCTCATCGTCAAAGCGGAAGGACCCGCGCCTGCCGGGAAGCGTGGCGTCGTCAAGCACGGTAATAAGGGAAGACGCGATCTGCTGTCCGATCTTTCCGGAATAGACGGAAAGCCCGGACTGGGCCAGGTCCGCTTCCAGGCCGTGGCCCACGGCCTCGTGGATCATGGTACCGCCGGCCTCTGATGAAAGGACCACCGGCATTCTCCCGGCCGGCGCCTTCCTCGCGGAGAGCATCTGGAGGGCGCGCCGGGACGCGCGTTCCGCCGCCTGATCGAGCGGGTTCAGTTCAAACAACTCCATGCCCGTGAATCCGCCGACCGGCTCATAGCCCGTCTGGATGACGCCCCCATCGGCAGCGACCACATGGACCATCGCCGTGAGGTACATGCGTTCATCCTCGGTGATAAACCCTTCGGAATTTGCAATGAGCACGCGCTGCCGGTTCTCCCGATACGTCGCTAGGACCTGCCTGATCCGCGGATCTATTGCACGGGCCGCTGCATTCGCGCTGTTCACGAGAGCGACCTTGTGGACCGTTGCCACCGTTTCGGGCGCTGTCCGGATCACAAAGTCAACAACGGGTTTTCTCCTGGACAGGTTTATTACGGAATGGTCCGCCTGACCGCGCCCCCTTGCCGAGGCCTGACTTACGGCATCGGCAAGTTCCAGCAAAGACGATGTCGAGACCTCGTTCGAATAGGCATAGGCCGCCCGCTGTCCGAAGAGGACCCGGACCCCCGCTCCGCAATCGATGCCGGAAATAACCTTTTCGATCCGATCATCCTCACACACGATCGAGAGGGGAGCGCTCCGCTCTATGAAGATATCCGCGAAGTCACCGCCGTTTCGGAGCGCCCTTTTCAAGACAGAGGCAAAATCGATCTCGTTGTTCAATATCCCCCCCTGTAGTATGAAGTGATGCGTGAGTTCCATGAGAATACAAAGATTGACGCCTCCGGCATAAGTCGGCGGCCTTCTCTCACGAAGTGCACATGCCGCATTCTCCCGTGAAACCGGATGGTCGATCGCGGGTAAAGTTTAATTGTGACGTATCTTACATCACCACCGACGATTTTTCAACGGTATATTTTCCTGGACTTTCCCCAAAATTTAATGAATTCAAAGCACGCAGGCCTTGAGCGATAGACGCGCTTCGGCGTGCCCTGTCGCACAACAAAGGGTAAATGCTTCAGGGACAGGCGGAATCGCTTCGTCCAGCCACTCCGATATACTGCACGTGTGCGCGGCGGAGCGAAGGGGCTGCGTGCGGATGGCGCAATTCCGCTTTCCGTTTCAATTATTCTTTTGGATTTGCCCGGTAAATTTCAATAAATAATAAAAATGCGGAAAAACTCCACCATATTATTGTCTTTTTTGGACCAGGAAAACCGTGCCGCAGCCGCGTTTTCGCATGAGCAGGCTACGCTTTGCACGCCCTGCATTCGCGCTGCGCACACCCTGCATTCGCGCTGTGCACTCATACGCACTGGGTGCAGGCTCATAGGCGCCGGGCGCAGACGACAGGCTCGCTCCAAAAAATCCTTATGCCGGGGCCTGCCCCGCTGATAATCGTGAGCTCTTTGTGGCACGTTTGAACCAATTTGTCCGGGCCATAGCATCAGTAAATAGTTGTTACCCGGACTTGACAAATGCGGAGATTACAGCTAATATTTTTAAAGAAAACTACAAATTATTGGTGGTGCTCATTACTCACTATGGAAAAGAAAAAGATCCTCATAGCGGACGATAACGAAAACATCAGGGATGCTCTCACCTATCTTCTCGAAGACGAGGGGTATGCTTTGAGCATGGCAAAGGACGGGAGCGATGCGCTCAAAAAGGTGAGAGAGTTTCATCCCGATATCCTGTTCCTCGACATCATGATGCCCGAGATGAACGGCTACGAGGTATGCCGTGTCATAAAGAACGACCCCAAGCTCAAAAACATCTATGTAATCATGCTGACCGCGAAAGGCCAGGTGGCCGAACAGGAGCGCGGCAAGGAAGTCGGCGCCGATGAATACATCGTGAAACCCTTCAGCCCCATGGAAATCCTCTCCAAGATAAAGAACATATTGGACATTTAGTACGCTCATGTCTACACTACTGAAAAGGCGCATGGCCGAACAGCTTTACGATGCTGGCTTCGCTCTGTTCCAGGAGGGCCGTTACGAGGAGGCGATCGGGGATTTGAACCTGGCCCAGGAGGCCTTCCGTCAGGTCGATGTGAAGGGACATCCGTTCCGCGATCCGCTCCCAAACGGCATATCAGGCCTTGCGAATACCCTCTACTTACAGGGTCTCTGCTGCCAGAAGCTCGGCGACTACCACAGCGCCGTGGTCTTCTATGAAACCTCTCTTGTTAATTCCAAATTTGAAAAAAAGAAACCCTTCGAAGCATTCCTGAAAACCTTCCGCGAAAACCTGGTTGTCTGTTATCAAAAAGAACTGGAAAAGATCGATGCACAGACGCTGTCCGACCTCTTGAAGCAGGAGCCGAAAATCGATACGGCCTTTGTGTTCCCTTTTTCCCTGAAAAAAGATGTGATCAGAATCGCCCGCCTGTATGAGCTCGCTCCGGAACGCTATCAGCAGTTCGAAGATTTTTATGAACGGACCCGGGGCCGGGACGTTAAAATCAGAGAACAGGAAAAAATGTCCGATATTGCGGCAACGAAAAAGATGAGCATCTACATATGGGGCATCCTGATCACGGTCTGGGCCGCCTACGGTCTGATCGTAGTCAAGGCCCTGCTCCATAAATGAACGGGAGGGATTTACCGATGGATGTGGACGATATCAGGCAATTTTCGGCAGAGCTTCTCAGCATGCTCATCCAGGCCAGCGCATCGCTTACCACCATCCAGGGGATCGAGGTCGGGTTTTTCGATTGGATACCTCTGAACAAGGCAATCACCGCCGGCGAGCTTTCCCGCCAGATGGGTTATGACATCAGCAGGGTGGAACGATGGCTGCGTTTCGCCCTTGCGGTCGGCTTCGTAATGAAATCGGACAGCGGGTATACCCTCACATTAAAGGGCAGCTTATTGCGACGAGGGACGCCGGCGCCCGATCTTCTCGGTCTGTATCATATGGTGAGCTATTTTACCAAGGCTGTCCCGTACTCCAAGGACGCATACCAGAAAGGTGCCGGCCTCGATAGTATTACACAGCTGAAGATCAGCCGCGATTACATACCGCGGGTGGCATCACAACTCTCAAGGGCGTCCGCGGAATGCTTCAAGTGGGCGGGGCTTACGACAGGTCATACCATACTTGATCTGGGATGCGGTGAGGGTTCCGTCCTCAGGGAGACCATCAAGGCATGCCCGGGCGTGAGCGCAACGGGAATAGACTTAAATCTCCAGACCCTCGATCTGGGCAAAAGAAAGAACGCGGAAGTCGGCTTGCAGGACCAGATCGAACTGCGCGTCGGAGATGTAACGAACCTCTCCGGCATAAAAGACGGCTCCTTCGATTGGGTGTCCTCCTTCAATGTGCTTCCGTATCTGCCGATCAACAAGCGCGACGCTTTTCTCCGGGAAATGATACGGATATCCCGGTACGGCGTTTTTTTCAACCAGGTCATCGCAAATAATATAGCCACGCTCTCGGTAGACGTTTTGCTTTCCACCCTGTTCACGGATTTCAGCGGTTTTTTCACCGAAGCCGAAGCGGATGAGTTCCTCCAACGCGTCAAGATAAAACACTACGCATTTATGCCGATCATCCAGCAGGAATCGAGAATGGTTATCATGTTCACGTCGAAAAACGACGTGCCGCTCAACCGCATTCCCGGCCTGAGTGATGCCGATCGGGAGAAGCTCGGCAAAGAAAAAGTGAATACGGCCAAAGACCTGCTGTTAAAGGACCCGGCCGCGCTGGGGAAACTCGGTATCGACGTACAGACCCTGCGCGCCTCCGCCATAAAACTTTTGTTCCCATAACATTTTTTTATGAAATTAAACGTCTCAAATAAAATTGCCTACAGTGAAATCGTCATCGCCGCGATCATATTTTCCACGCTGGTTCCCTATATCCTCGTCAGCATGTACTACAAACCCATTCAACTGTTTCATTATATAAATATCACCATGTTCATCCTTGCTCCCCTTGGGTTCGCGTCTCTTTTTTATTTCACGGACCGGTGGGAGTGCCGTCCCATAGAGATGCTCTCATTCTATCTGGAGCGCCGGCTGACCCCCCCGGACGATGTCATGGCCGCGGCAAAAGTACGCGCATTGAACCTTCCCCTGGTCCACTCTGTTTCGGTCTTTGCCCGCTACGAGCTCATCGTTTTACTGGACTGCATCTATATGGGCACCATCGGAGGCCTGCCCCTCAAAGAAAACATCCTGCTCGGCATATACGCTGCTACCGGCATCGCGGTCTTCCCCATATTTTCGTTTTTTCTGACCGAACGGTTCCTTTATCCCGTACGGCAAATACTCGCTGAAAAGACGAAAACAGTGCGCGTCGACGAATCCCAGGTGATCAAGATCAACACGCGCACGAGGCTTCTCTCCATTCTCCTCGCAACCGTGATCATGCCGCTCCTCGCCCTCGGGGCGCTCGTCTATCGCCGCGTAGGCGCCGAACTCCAGTTGAGGCTGACGGACTTTTCACAGGCGCAGCGCATGATGTCGCAGCTGTCGGACCTGATCTTCATCGTCACCGTTGCAGCGATCGTTCTGGCCGCAGGCATCGGGATCCTGCTCGCCACCAGTATCTCCAATCCCCTGGGGCATATCATAAAGGTCATCCGGGAACTCGAAAAGGGCAATCTGCAGGCCAGGTCAAACCTGATCTCGAACGATGAGATCGGCGTTCTGTCCCAGAGTTTTGACAACATGGCGCAGGAGCTCGAAAAGAACAGGAGTGAGCTCGAGGACATGAACCGCAACCTCGAATTCCGGGTTGCCGAAAAAACGCAGAACCTGACCAAGGCCTATGAGCGGCTTCAGCTCTCCAATCAGAACCTCGCCGTCGCCAACCGCGACCTTGAGGAAGCGAACAGGAAGCTTACCGAGCTCGATCAGTTGAAATCCGACTTCGTGTCGATCGTCTCGCACGAGCTGCGCACGCCGCTCACGTCGATCAAGGCCTTTGCGGAACTCATCCTGATGAAGCGCCATATGCCTGAAGAGCGGCAAAAGAAACTTCTGCACATCATCAATGACGAGAGCGACCGGCTCGCGCGGCTCATCAATGAGATCCTGGACCTGACGAAGATCGAGGCGGGAAAATTGAGCTGGCATATCACCAAGCTGTCCATCGAGGAGGTGATCCGCACCTCGATGACGGGCATCCAGTCTCTCGCTGACAACAAGAGCCTCCTCATTACCCAGGCCACGGAGACGCCCCTGCCGCTGCTCTTCGGCGACAGGGACAGGCTCATACAGGTGATCACCAATCTCCTTTCCAATGCCATAAAGTTCACGCCGCAGGGAGGCAGCATAAAAATAAACGCGCGCCATGAGCGGCGCCCGAGACCGCAGATCATGGTGGAGATATCGGATACCGGTGTCGGCATTTCCGAGAACGATCTGAAGCTGGTTTTCGAAAAATTCCGCAGGTCAGGCGATGTCCTTACCACGAACAATGAAGGCACGGGTCTGGGCCTTGCCATCACCCGGCAGATCATCGAATATCACGGCGGCGCAATCTGGGCCACCAGCGACCCGGGCTATGGAAGCACCTTCACCTTCACGCTTCCGCTCAACAAGGTATGGAACATCGAGGGAGAGCAACAGACGGTGAGCGCTCACCTGTGAGACCGGAAGGAAAAACACCGAGAATGCACAAGGTGAGATCAGCGGCATCTCGATCCTGCGCACGCTCTATAAACCCTGAGTGTTCTTGTTTTCTGTCTTGACCTGAACGGAATTTGCACCTATAATAGAAACACTTCTTGTTTTTTTTGGACTTCAAATACGCTCTACGGAGGAAGAGGCATGAAAAACTGGTTATCAGCATTCATAACAGCCGCACTGAGCATGGTGTTGTTCTCATCAATAAGCTTTGCATCCGGTTTCCGGCTGCCTGAGCAGGGCGCGGCGGCAATGGGCATGTCAAGCGCGTTCGTGGGGCAGGCCGATGACCCTTCGGCGGTCTGGTACAATCCGGCCGGCATCACCCAGCTCGACGGTACGAGGATCGCCGGTGGTTTCGTCGCAGTTTCCCCCGTCATAACACATAAAAATTCGGATGGTACAACAGATGCGGCGAAACGAGATATTCACTTCCCCATTAATTTTTATGTTACGAATAAGATGAACGACAAAATATCATTTGGTCTCGCTATAAACAACCCCTTCGGTCTTTCGACCGACTGGGCTGCAACGAGCGAGACCTATACTGTGGCAACATTCTCCAAGGTGGTTACGACCGAGATCAATCCTAACATTGCATATAAGATAAACAATGACCTCTCGGTGGCCGCAGGCATAGTGTATATAAAATTAAGGGCAACATTGGAAAAATTGCTGGCCCCGGGTGTAACTTCCAGGTTAAGCGGCGATGGTGAGGGCTGGGGCGCCAATGCCGCGATGCTTTACAAGGCCACGGACAAGCTCAATGTCGGCTTCTCCTACCGAAGCAGAGTTAAGGTTGATATCGACGGTTCGGCAGATATTAACTTTTACGGCTTTTCGAACCCGGCCAAGACAGACATGACACTGCCAGACTTGATGCAGCTCGGAGTATCGTACAAAGCCTCTGATAAACTCACTCTAAATGCGGACCTGGATTATACAATGTGGTCCACTTACGACAGGACCGTTATACAATCCAACACTATATCTTCTCTTAATGCGTTACTTGGCAATCCACCTTCGAACACATCGACAGACGAACATCAGTGGAAAGACGTCTGGGCGCTCCGGCTTGGCGGCCAGTACAAACTCTCGGACCAGTGGAAGCTCCGCGCCGGCTACATATACGACAGGAACCCGGTGCCGGATGACCGGATCGAAACACGCCTGCCTGATTCCGACAGGCACGGGATCTCGGTCGGGGCGGGTTATACTGTCGGCAATGTTACTGTTGACGGCGCGTTCCAGCATTTACAATTTATGAATAGAAAGGTGGATTACACCCTCGGTACCGGCACAGCTCCTGTTACTGCGCTCAACGGCACCTACAAGTCCCATGTTGATTCTTTCGCATTTATGGTCAGCTATAAATTCTAAATTTGCATACACCCTGCCTGTTCTCGCATAACTGCGAGACAGGCAGGGTCATATAATTCTCTCACCTCATAGATACTCCCGAATTCTGCTGACTCGAGAACTAAATCCGCAGTATATTTAATTCACCGTTTGTGGTATATTGTCCCGAAATAAATTGTCGTCACATTTTGGGGTGAATAATGCATTTGTCATAGGATAACCATGAGACAGGGAATCTTCAAACGCATATTCATACTGTACGCCTTCATCATACTCCTCGCGGTACTCTTTACGGAATTGTATATTACGAAGGCCGTCAGGGATAATTATATAGATAACCTCAAAGCAAACCTTTCTGTTCAGGCAACACTCATATCGAGCAGCATCCCCTTCCGATCCCGGTCCCCCATCGATGTCCTTTGCAGACGATTGAAAGAGGCGTCCGGCGCACGGATCACGGTTATCGCACCGAATGGAAAGGTCATCGGTGACTCTGACACAGCATCTAATCTCATGGATAACCACGCCGACAGAATCGAGATACAACAGGCGTCCATGAACGGTACCGGCATGGCTATTCGCTACAGCGATACCCTGCACCATGATTTTCTCTATATCGCCAGAAAAGTAATGACTGGGGAAAAAACGCAAGGATTTATCCGCATGAGCGTCCCACTCAGGGGCGTTGATACGGCGATCAACAGGCTCAGGATAAAGATCATCGCAGTCGTGAGCCTGATCTTACTGGCAACAGGAATGTTTTCAACATGGCAGATCGGCCGTATCCGGAAATTCACCCGGCAGATACGGGACTTTTCCGTTTCTCTCGCCCGCGGCGAGCTCGGCAAAAAACTGTTCCTCGGCCACGCAGGAGAATTCGATGAGATAGCCGAAAGCCTGAACACCATGTCCGTGGAATTGCGAAGAGGCATTGCGGAAACAGAAGAAGAAAAAGAGCGTTTGAATGTCATACTCAGGAACATTCCCGATGCCCTGCTCATCAGCGATGCGCAGGACGTTATCCGGATCTCGAGCCTGGCCGCGGGAATAGTTTTCGGCGTCGCGCCGGTGCGGGGCAGGCGGTTCATTGAGGTCGTGAGAAACCGGGAATTTGTGGCATTGGTAGATAAGGTCCGCAAGGGTCTGGCGCCGGAAGCAGCAGAATTCAAACTTGACTATCCGGAAGAACGGTACGTCGTTGCGATGGTTTCCCCGCTTTCTTATCGGGCAGGCGAACTCTCGGGTTTTGTCGCCATATTCCATGACGTCACGCGGCTCAAGGCCCTCGAACGGGTCAGGAAAGATTTCGTTGCAAACCTCTCTCACGAACTCAAGACGCCCATTGCAGCCATTACCGGTTTCGCGGAAACACTCCTCGACAGCGCCCTTGACAACCGGCAAGACGCGGAGAAATTTATTGAGATCATCCGCAGCCACTCGGCACGACTTCACCGGCTCGTGGAAGACCTTCTGATCCTCTCACGCATGGAGCTCGGCGAGATGACCTTCCGCATGGGGCCTGTGAACATCGGGCAGACGATCGTGAACGTGCTATCTCTCATGCATGCGCAGGCGGCAGCCAAAAAGATCACGATCACTCAGGAAAGCGAGCCCAAATTATCTCCTGTCCTCGCGGATCCCGATAAGATAACGCAAGTGCTCATGAATCTTCTCGATAATGCCGTGAAGTTTACACCGGAGGGGGGAAGCGTGAACGTGAGCGCACGCTTAGTGCAGAGTGCAGAGTGCGGAATGCGGAATGAAAAAAATAACTCTGAACTCCGAACTCCGAACTCCGAACTTGACCGCAATTTCATTGAAATTTCGGTCGAAGACACCGGCCCGGGAATCCCTCCCCTGCTCATTCCGCGCCTCGGGGAGCGGTTCTACCGCGTTGATCCCGCCCGGTCCCGTGAACTCGGCGGGACAGGGCTCGGCCTTGCCATCGTCAAGCATATCCTGCAAGCGCACGGTTCCAGTCTATCCATTAAAAATGCTCAGCGCCATGGCGCCATCGTCAGCTTCTGCCTGCCTGTTGCTCATTCGGAATCCGTCAACGATCAGTCTTCCTCAGCGAAACTATAGCCCACACCGCGTACGGTCTGGATATACCAGCCCGCGCCGGCTCTTTCCAACTCAGCCCGCAGACGCCGGATATGCACGTCCACGGTGCGTTGTTCCACAAAGGCTTCCCCTTTCCAGACCGCGTCCAGGATCTGATCTCTGCTGAACACTTTGCCGCGGCGCTCCATAAGGAACCTCAGCAGTCTGAACTCGGTCGGAGATAGCTCCAGCACTTTATCCCCTGCCCGTGCCCGGTGACGCTCGAGGTTGATCTCGATGCTGCCTGCGCGAAGAATTCCGTCAACTGCCTTCGTACCTTCAGCCCGCCGGAGCACCGTTTTCACGCGCGCCAGGAACTCCCGCACGCCGAACGGCTTGGTGATGTAATCATCGGCGCCCGATTCCAGTCCCGTGACCTTGTCCATTTCCTCAGAACGCGCGGTCAGCATAATGATAGGGATTGACGAGGTCTTCGGATTCTGTTTGAGTATACGGCAGATCTCCATGCCCGACAGACCGGGGAGCATGAGGTCCAGAATAATCAACTGGTAGGGGTGCTCCCGTATTCTGCGGAGCGCCTCCTCGCCGTCGCGCACCTCATCCGTTTGATAGCCGTGCTTCTTCAGATTGTATGAGAGCAAGCGGAGAATGTCCGGTTCGTCATCTACAACCAGGATACGCGTTTTGAATACCATGAAGAAGATAATACTTAAAAACACAATTATGAGCAAGCTCAAAACAAAAATGTCATGAAATTGTAATATAATTGTAACAATACTATGATACAGTGTCAGCAATAAATGCGGGAGGAAAACTATGAAAAAAGTCTTAGCAGCAGCGTTGGCAATGACAACAGTTTTAGCGCTCAATTTCACCGCAGCGCATGCGGATGAAATGTTGAACGGCGCGGGGGCCACATTCCCCTATCCGGTGTATTCCGCCTGGGCCAATGAGTACAACAAGGTCACGGGTATGAAACTGAACTATCAGTCCATCGGCTCCGGAGGCGGAATCAAGCAGATAACAGAGCGCACCGTTGACTTCGGCGCGTCAGACAAACCGCTAACACCAGAGGAGCTTGCCAAAAACAACCTGCACCAGTTTCCTGCGGTCATCGGCGGCGTTGTCCTGGTGGTCAACATTCCCGGCTTAAAAGCAGGAGAACTGAGACTCGATTCCGATACTGTGTGTAAAATATACATGGGAGACATAAAAAACTGGGGTGACGCCAAGATCAAGGAATTAAACCCGAAGATCAAACTCCCGCAGAGTGACATCACCGTTGTGCATCGGTCAGACGGTTCCGGAACAACCGCGATATTTACGGACTATCTGAGCGGCGCATGCCCCGCCTGGAAGGATAAAGTGGGAAGCGGAACATCCGTGAGCTGGCCTGCGGGCATCGGAGGAAAGGGCAATGAGGGCGTTACCAACTACGTCCAGCAGGCTTCAAACTCGATCGGCTACGTCGAATTTGCCTATGCCAAGCAGAACAACCTGGCTCACACACGGCTCAAGAACCGCGCGGGGGCCTTTGTGGAACCAAGCTTTGAAAGCTTTGCAGACGCTGCCGCTTCAGGCAGCTTCGACGCAAAGAAGGGTTTTTACCTCTGGCTTACCAATGCGCCGGGTAAAAAAGCGTGGCCCATTGCAGGCGCGACGTTCATCCTCCTTGCCAGGGAAAAGAAGGATTCAAACGGAAAGGTAGTCAAGTTCTTCGATTGGGCATTCAATCACGGGGACAATAAGGCAAAAGAGCTCATCTATGTGCCTCTCCCTAAATCGCTGAAGGACAAAGTCAGGTCTTACTGGAAGTCGAACGGCTTGCAGTAACGCGGCAGATTATAGCTCTCCGCATAACTAATGCAATAGGCGGTCTTTTTGCGCCATGATCGAAAACAAGTTTCCTCCCCTTCAAGGGGAGGATTAAGGTGGGGATGGGTATTAAAAAGCCGCGGTACAAATCCATCCTCACCCCGACCCTCTCCTTGAAGGAGAGGGTGGTCGGCTACGGCCACAGATCGGCAAAAAATTGATCTCGTTGCATTACTTATGCGGCGCTCAATAACGAGTCGAAAAAGAAGTTGCAATGTGCGGGTCAGGTCTATATACTCTTCCTGACCCGCTTGATATTTTCATACATCCAGGAAAGGGTCGTTCTTTCGCCATGCCATCAAAGAGAAATACCTACGATCTGTTATTTTCTTCCATAACGGCCGTTGCGTCGTTCGCGATCCTCATTTTTATCGTAGGGATTTTACTCGTCCTCGTCAGTGAATCTTCACTCGCGATCGGCAAATTCGGTTTTTTAAAATTCCTGACATCCACTGCATGGAATCCGGTCAAGAGCGAATTCGGAGCGGCCACCTCGATCTACGGAACGTTCCTCACGACGATTATCGCTCTCATCATAGCCTTACCGATAGCGATCGGGATAGCGATATTTGTTACTGAGATAGCCCCGAATTTCCTGAAAGGCCCTATCGGGGGCGCCATAGAGCTTCTGGCGGCTATCCCGAGCATCATCTACGGCATGTGGGGGCTCTTTACCCTGGCGCCCATTATGTCGAAATATATCGAACCTGCGCTCCAAGGCACTCTCGGCAAACTTCCCGGCCTTGAGTTCCTGTTCAAAGGCACGCCCATGGGCATTGATGTTTTAACGGCAAGCGTTATCCTGAGTATCATGATCATCCCCTTTACGGCGA
>Ga0209342_10002991_pt1 | contig 17923 bp, 26 predicted proteins | sample RifCSP16_2_FD_184023 | JGI IMG/M metagenome (GOLD analysis project Ga0209342, IMG submission 184023) | Soil microbial communities from Rifle, Colorado - Rifle CSP2_sed 16_2 (SPAdes) (version 2) | ecosystem: Environmental > Terrestrial > Deep subsurface > Rock core/Sediment | place: Rifle... | reverse complement strand
CGCGATATCTATGACCTGGAACTGGCGGGTGAACACCATCTGCATCTTCTCGGGATCGAGGCCGACCTGGACCCATTCCATTCCCTCCTCGAAGATATTCGGCTTGTGGGCGTTCATGACGCCCTGGTGGTTTTCCTTCATCCACTCCAAGAGCCGGGTGTGGGCCGTACTGGAAAGCGCTTTGGGATGCTTCAGGTAGCCGCCGGGGGCGCCGTTATTTTCGAAATAGCGCGCGGCGTAGGCTTCGCCCGCCATAGCCAGACCGATCGGCTCGCGCAAGAGATCGAGGGGCGAGAGCCCCACGACGCCATCGGAGGAGAGGCCGCGGAGGTGAAGGACTTCATCCTGGGTGAATGATTCCTTCCCGCCGTTCTTGATCGTGTGGATATAACCGATGCGCCCGGAGGGAAGGGCGAGGGGAAGGACGCGATCGGGATGCATCGGGAGCAGCATGAAATCACCCGGACCGCGCGGGCCGCGGACGATCCGGCTATAGGCATTGCCTCTGAGAGAGACGTGGCCCTGCATCATCTCGCGCCATTCCGGCGAGGTCTGAGCATCGTTGGGGGAATCATGGAGACGGTAATAGGCCGGATGATCCGGCGCCGGATCTTTGCCTTCGTCACCACGACGACGGTAGATCTTGAATGGCGGGACGCCGATGGTCTCGGCCACGATCCGCACGCAGGCGAAGACGACGCTGAGGCGCATCGCGGACTCAGCGCTTACGCGCATCCCGGACAGCGTCTTCGAGGTGAACCCGGTCGGGTTATACCAGAAATCGTCCCAATCCTTGTACGGACTCGCCGAGGGAGTAAGCAATCGCGCAAGTAGGCTCATCCTTCGATTTCCCTCGGGATGATGGTGAGCTTAGTCGAATCCATCATGGACGGATATACCTCCAGAGGCCGAAGGCCAATAGAATCAGCCCGATCGTGATGTAGGACCCGGGCGGGTAGATCTGGTACGTGCCATATCCTAAGAAAGCAAGTCCGATGAAGGCGATAATATCATTAAAATCGATCATCTGCAAAAAAATTCTTTTAAAAATTTCTCTCATGTCAGTTTCACGGGCCGCGCGTAGGTCCTTGAAAGCGAGGGATCTTTTCCATTTTTACTTTTACTTCTCCTTCTATCTCTATCTCCGGCAGCTCGACGACAATGGTCATCAAACATTGCGCTCTTTTCGTGCGGCAATCAAATTCCCACTTCAGCGCTACGATGTCCTTGATTTCTTTTCCCGACTGGACGTCATAGATGCAGGTATTATAGGTCGTGCCGTCGCTTACGATCTTGATCTTCATGGTTAGGTCCTTTCACAACGTCAGCGGCGGCCTTTCGTCGTAGACGGATTTGCCCGTGTCCTCCGGGGGTTCCACGATCGCACGGGCGAGACCGATCACGAGAGCTTCAATCCCATCAATTCGTTTTTTATCGGCGATTTTTACCGGCCAGTAGTCTCCATGTTCGTTCATCTTTACGGTCGCATTGCCAGCATTCCAACGCAGAACAGGATTGCCACCATGTTGTATCTTTTTACCTAATATCAGGCTGTCCAATTCCTTGGAAGCGGAGGCGAGACTCCAACCCGGGCGTATCTGTATACACCATTGTTTTTCCGTAGTTCCCGTTAGAGGATCGACGACCACATCGGGTACATAGCCAGGACGGTTTAGCTCCAAATGTTGAACCATATGCTCGGCATACATTTTATCGTAGCCGATGCGAAGCATGCGATATTTTCTCGCGTCATCTAAAATCGCCTTTTCGATAAAATCCTTATCCACTACGTTCCCGGGCGTGGTCTCAATATAGCCCTCACGGATCCACACATCATAGGGCACCAGATCCCTTTCAACACGGGCCTTAACATTTTCCTCGGGAATCCAGAAGCGTACAAGCACGATCCAGCGCCCGACTGGATCTTCAGGAGGAAAAACGAGCGTACAAGCAGTTAAATCCCTATTCGAAGAGAGATCGAGACCGGCGAAACATTGACGGCCAATCAAGGACTCGAGATCGATCGGATCGGAGCCATTATCCCAGAGATCGAGATCAAGCCAACGGCTCTCCTGCTCGGTCCAGATACAGAAGTTCAGGCGTTTGACGATATTCTGTTTGGCGGGCATCCCGATAGCCTCGCGCACTTTCTCGCGCAAATATTCGGGCCCGAGAGAGACGCCCAGATTCGGATTGGTTTTTATCCAGGTTCGCTCATCGCGCCAGTCATCACATTTTTTGCACTTGTCGTCCGGAAATGTCTTGCCGGATTTCTGACAATTAACACAGGGGTCGAGCTGGCAGATATAACCAAACCATAGATCATTGAGCTCCATGCCTTCCAGGATCGACCGTGTATATTCGTGATGTTGCCAGCAGACGGAATGACGATCGTATCCGGCGTTGGTGATCTCCACCATTAGCGGTTGGCGGCGCCCTTTCTTGCCCAGGTCCATCTTGTCCACGACGATCGAGGAGCGATGTTCGTGAATCTCATCGACCAGCGCCATCTGCACGCGCTTGGCATCGAGGGAGCGGGCCTCGGATGATACGGGGCGCAAAAAAGACAGCGTGGAAGGATAGGCGATATTGTGCTCTCCAATCTCCAATTTGCCTGCAAGATCCGGATTCGCTTCGGCCATGCGCTTGGCGTCGCGGAATAGCGTGTAACTTTGGTCCTTCGTGACCGCAGCGCAATAGATTTCGGCGGCCCATTCCTGATCGCAGATAAGACCGTAGAGACCGATACCCGCGGCGAGCGGCGTCTTCCCGCTTCCTTTGCCGGCCTCGATGTATGCGGTTCGGAATCGCCGAAGATTTCCCGGGCCCATCCAGCCGAAGAGGGATCCGACGATAAATGTCTCCCATGGTTGAAGAATGAAAGGCTTGTTTTCATTGCCATCCAGGCGAAGGAAATCAGGAAAAAAATCCAACGCATGAGTTGCTAAATCAGGAGCGAAATGAAATCCGCGCCGGGCGCCGTGGCCAAGATCATCCAGGTGACGTTTACACGCCAGTCGCACCAGCCGGCCCGCGACAATTTCACCGCTCATTACCGCGTCGGCGTATCGCTTAACCGGATGATCCGGTGGCAACACGGACCCGGTTTTAATTGGTTTCTTCCTGGACGATTTCTTTTTTTTAGGCTTCACGATGTTGCCTGCGGTTTTGAAATTCCGATAATGGATCGATCGGCTTCTTCTTGCCGATCTTGACTCGACTTCGCGAAGAGAGCGATAGCCCGAGTTCCACCATAAAACTCTTCATCTGTTCCATCGCTTTGTTCTCCACGGCGAGATAAGGATTTTGAATGATATTTCCCTTTTTTGTCTTGATGATCATTCCAAGCTTTTTCACTTGGGCCTTGGCTTCCTGCCACCGTGCATAAGTGTGACAATAGGCTTCAAACCCGGCTCGATCGAGATTGGTCAACATCCCTAACTCAAACAGTTCCCGGGCAATCCGATCCCATTCTTTCCGACCAAGCTCTGATAAATCTTCCGGAGGACTTAATAGCACGGGATCCGGATGCGGTTCTCGATCGTTCACCGGTCTCCGACCCGGGTTTCCTCGGAGTAATTTTAAATATGTCGGTACAGGTTTCCTCCCTCTCATACCCCGCACACCCCAGAGCAATCGTTCCCGAATTCAAAGTCCAGATCATACTGTTTCTTGTCGAATTTCACTTCTTTGAGTGGTTGTAGAGATCTATGAAGAAAAATTGGTGCCGACGCCCCCTTTCTGGTCATATTTCTGATCGTTTGATCCGTCTCTACCGCTTTCGCAAATTCACTGGGGTGATGTTCTTTGAGACCTCGCCAATATTCGTCTGAGTGATAGGGACAATGAACACACGCGGATTTTTTAGGGAGAGGCAGCCCAGCCTCATCTATGATTCGCAGGCAGTCATTGCGCGTGAGCCGGGCGTCAATGAGCGGATAGCAATTCGTGATCCACGAATCCCGCGAGGTGCCCATCCGATGCGCTTCATCGAGACTGATTCCAATCAGAGCCAACACTTTATGGCGCACCCACTGGCCTTTTTTGTAGCCGAGTAATCGTTTCACGAAAGCACTGATCGGATCAATCTTATATTCCCTCGTACATTGCTGTCTCAGCATTCCGCGTGTTCCATTCTCTCCCCGCGTATAGGCCGGAATCGGAGGGAAGTTTCTCACTTTCAAATCCCCAGAAAGATGGCCGTAAGTTATTTTCCGAACCGGAATCCGCCCGCCGCACCACCTTGCCATGCGCTCGACGTTCTCATAGACCCACAAAGGTTCATCCTGAGTGTCGGCAAAGATCGCCACATCCGCTTTCGGACATCCGTCCAATCCGAGCACGGACATAATCAAAAGCGCCGTCGACTGAACGCCAGCGCCGAAACTGAGATAGACGAAATTTGCCTCTCGATCTTTCAACCGACTTCGATCCACATTCCCTTCAAATAATTTTAAAGACGTGCCACAGATTTCCGCCGTTTCTTAACTATTTCCTGCCAATCCCCCCCTTGCCAATTTTGCGATCTTAAAAATTCCCCTGGGACCTCGGTCAAAAGGAAATTTAGGCCTGGAAAATATTCCCCCCCCTCCCCCTATTCGGGGATGTTACATCCTTCCAGGTTTTCGCAACGTTACAGCGAATACAAAGACCCTGCAGATTCGATCGATCATCCGTACCGCCAGCGCGCTTAGGAATGATGTGATCGACAAACTTAGTCGGTTGCATTTTACATCTACGGCAGCAAGGTTCTTCCCCAACAACGATTGCCCGTATCTTTCGCCATACGCCACCGTAGCCGCGTGCTGCTGTTTTTCCCCGACCAGATTCAAGACGCGCTTTCGCTTGCCGTTCATGGGTTGGACAATACGCAGCACTACTGACTGCGGCACAGCCACGATATCGACAGGGTTTAAGCGGCGCCTGTGCCATATCAACCAACGTGAAACGGTTTCACTTTTACCGCTTCAGACCCCCTTTTTTCTTATACTTTATGGGATCCGGCGAAGCCTGGGAAACTGGCGGGATTTCGCTTGAATCTTCGAGACTTAAAGAGTGTTTCGCTTTATGCTGGCTCGACCTTGGAAACGGGTTCGATTCCCGTTGGGACCAACTGCTAACCCATTGATTTACCGCTATTTGGGATCTTGTCTTATCAAAGGTTTCACTTTGGGTTTCACTTTGTTTCGAGGTCAGGATATCAATAGGGGACGCGGATACATCAGGGAGCCAGCGGCCGTAGCGACGGCCAATCATTGTCAAGGAGGTGCCTGTCTGTTCGCTTATCCATTTCGCAACAATCCCCTTGGAGAGGGCAATCGAGACGAAGGTATCGCGGGTATTGTAGAAGTCGCGGTGTCGGATCTCTAAAGCCCTGAGCGCGCCCTGGAAATAGTAGCGACCAAACTCGGCCTGGTCGATCGGCTTGCCCTTTGAGTCCAGGAAAACATGACTGTTGGGATCGACGCGCAGGGGTTTAATCGTCTTCAGGACCTGCACGACATTGGGCAAGAGGGTAATGGTTCGTCTGCTTGCCCGCGTTTTTGGCCCCGCTTCTGCGCCAAGATTCCGAGACTCTGTGATTGAAGCCCGGGCTCTGGCGAGATCCACTCGTCGCCATTTGAGCGCTGTCGCCTCCGAGGGGCGGCAGCCTTGCCAGAAAAGAAAGTAAATGAACGGACGCAAGATAGGACGCTTGATCTTGAAGTAATCGAGGATCCGATCACGTTCGGTTTCGTTGAAGGGATCTGGATCTTCGTTATCGACAGTAGGCCACCATCGCTCTGGCAGATCCTCAAACGGATTGAAAACCTTCGCGATAATTCCTTCAGCTATGGCATCTCGATAAAAGGCCTTCAGCGAGCCGATCACGTTTTTAGCCGTCTTCACCTTGAGATCGAGATCCTGGATCAAATAGGATCGAAAGGCGATCACGTCCGCCGTTCGAAGATCATCCACTGATTGGTTCTGATAGCGAGGCAAAATATAGCACTCAAAGTGCTGGCGCCAATCCCGGACCGTGCTCTTGCGCACGAGCGGCGGCGCTTTACCGGCGATCCATTGTTCGTAGCGTTCCAGGATCGTTCTTGGACGGGAGGTGATTTTCTCCTGATCGAAGTAGCCGGCTCTGTTGCCGTGAGGAAACCATCGCAAATAGTCGAAGCTTCCGGTTTTCATCTCGGCGTCGATCAACACAGCTTTGGCCTCTGCAAGCCTGCGGTTCTCCGGGGTGTCTTTCAGGCCGATACCTTCCCAGCTCCGACCGCCTGGTATCCCCTGCTCTATCAGACGGAAGGCGAGATATCCGTGGCGGTTTCTTTTTATCTTACAGCCCATCAACCCCCCAGAGTATAGCCCCGGGCCATGGGCATTGCCAGCTCTTTGGATTGACCGACGACCGTCGACCGACGACCGTCGACCTCGCCGCCTTCCAGCCACGCGATCAGGGCTGCCCGTTTGAACAGGGGCCGCATGCCCCGGCGTTTGAAATAATGTACACCTTGTTTGAACACGCCCTTATAAATCCTTTCTCGAACTGTATCGGGCTTGACGCGCAGCAACTCAGCGGTTTCTTTGATCGTGAGATAATCGCTCACTCGATTATTTCTCCAGAATATTGATTTTCATGCCGGGGACGGCGCGATAGAGATTGCCTTGATTCACATCCGGCCCGGTTCGCTTCAACTCGGAGCGGGTCGCGCTTTGCGTAAGGCTGGATGCGCCGTCCCTCTCCAAACGAGCCCTCGCCCCTTTTGGTCACGAACGCGATCGCACGCAGGCCCGAGCGGCGGACTAAAGCTTCGAGAGTCGTGGTCTTGCCCGATTCCTGGGTCTGTCCAGTCACCGCCAAATGACGGATGGGGATCTGGACTTCGCGGCCGCTTCCGACTTCATATCCGAGATGAATGGTGGGAATCATTTTGATTGTTTGATCTTCGCTACGACGGACTCAAATTTTTCATTTATCTGATTCTGGATGGCTCGGACTGGATGGAGCCAGAAAGCGCGGAGAAGGCCGGTCTCGCGACTCTCATAGATCACGAGACTTTTCTCTGCTGGCGCGTAGAGCATATAGGCCTGCAGTTGCCAGAAGACCCGGCGAGGCAGGTGCGCAGGTTCCGGGAGATGTTCATCAAGGGGCACGGTTTTGCAATCTCCTAGCCAACCGTCGAAACGGAAGTCGGGATGGCCTTTCACGAACCCATCGAAAGCTGAGATCTCTTCACCTCGTTGAACCCGATCACCGAAAACAATCCCGAGCCGCCGTACTAGATCGGCCTCCATCTGGTAGCCCTTATAGTATTTCCGTTTTTGCGCGTTATCCGCCGCAAAACCGTTTCTGTAGCTGGCCAGCAAGTCCTCAATGCTCTGAGCGGCATGAGAGAGACCGATATAGTCGCGATGTTCTTGATGCCCACTGTTGGCCACGGTCCAGGCCATGACGGCTGCGGCGATTTGATCGGCGGTTTCCATTATGGGAGATCTCCAATGATTGGGACGCCAGCGGGAGAGCATCGACCATCCGTAACCTGCATCCGCTGATGGCATTTCGGGCATTCGACGAAGATTCGGCCCTGACGCCAATTTATGTTGCGAATAAAATTCAAAAGGATTTTGGTTATGAATTGTTCTCCAAAAGTATGGCGAACGAAAGCCGGTTGTAGTTTTTTCGCGCGTTGTCGCACGCTGAAACCCTTGTCCGAGAGTTCCAGTAGTCCGACATCGGGCGGCAATTCATGGGCATTAATGACTCCCGGTACGGTCGCGAAGTAGAAGAGATTTACATAGGGCAAATAATTTTGCCACTTGCGATCCTGAAGAAAATCCCCTCGACGGATCTTGATCTCAAAGCCTCGGACCGTCCAATTCGAGAGATCGATGCTCAGGATATCAAACCGACCAGGACCCCACGCAAACTCCTCCATCCACATCGCATCATGTGGGTTAGAGATTCCATAATAGCGGCAAAAACTTCGAATAAGTTCCGGAGCCGAAGCGATCTGATCAGTCATTCTTTGTCTCCAATCCCGGCATACGGCGACGCCGAGGCGCATGATGCGCGGGCGACTGTTCTTTCGATTGGCGCCGACCTGGCGGTAGATTGCGTAATTCATGCCTTCGAGGTGAACGGCCCAGACTCGGAGCCAATACAGGGTGCCGCGACGCCCGTAATTGCTTCCGCCATCGCGACGAAGGAGGGCAGCGACGGTTCGCGGCGGTTTGTGCTCCCAAGATAGACCCTCCTTCTGAAGTTTTTCGGACATTCTTTCAAAAGACGGCGAAAATCTTATCAATGAATTCATCCGGCACGAACTCGCCGAAGAGATCGGTCATGCTACAGACGAAGATGCGCCGCGGATGTTTCGCCCGAAGCGGCCAGTCGAGGGCGCTTTGACCTTTGTCTTCGAGGTTGAGCTTGATCTCGACCTGTTCCAGATTCGGCACAGCATAGCTGAGGCCGTTCCCAAGTCGGGCGTTCATCGCCTCAGCGTAGCAGTTCTTACAGCCCGCGCTCGGCTTGGTGCAGAACCATCCGCGTTCGTGCGTCTTACGATCGATCGCAATGATCGGGTTCCACGTCGCGTCCGTCCATTCTATTTTCGTTTTATCGGCCATGAATCTGCGTCCTCAATTTAACCTCCTCCGTCCATTGCTCCCGTTTCCAGAAGTGGCGTTTATCCCATCCTTTACTCAGAATACATGTTGCACAGCCTATGGGATCGGGGATTCCAGGTTTCAGATGCTCTTGATAGAACTCCGCCTCCATCACCTTCCCCCGCTCCTCGGCAAGGGCGGCTTGGAGGGCGGCAAGCTGTTCTTCCCGCTCACCTGCTACACGATGCCATTTCAAGGCTTCGTCACGATATTTCTCATAGCTTTCTTCGGCCTTCACACGACCCTCCTTGTGCGAGCAGACGGGAATAGACAGATCCTTAAGTATGGCTCTCAGATAAATATCCACCCAAATCGCTCCTGATCTCATACCTGTATGAAAATTCCACCCATACATGTCACCTGACCCCTTGAACTTATCAGCCTCGTCCTGCTTTTCCTGGATGAATTGTTCATATTGCGGTCGCCAAGCCGTAACCAACGCCTCCCTGATCCCGCACAGTTGGACTTGTAAGGCGGTATTCTTTTCTACCTCGCCCAGCAAGATCCGTTTCCCGGCTTCCTGGATTTCTTGGGATGCTTTCAGCTTGGCGTCAAGGTCGGCCTGGAAAGCGGAAAGCTGACCGCTTAACTCTAGATTTCTGGCCGCTAATGCTACGGCTTCTTTTTGAAACTCGTATAGTTCTTTTTTTAGGCCCTCCACCTCCTCCTTGTGTGGGCAGGGCGAAATGATGGAGAGAGCTTCGGCTGCAATCTCTCGACATAGCCTATAAGAACGACGTGGATTTGTGATTCGTTCCAGCGCCTCCCTCATCCCGCAGATCGCCTCATCCTTGGCGGCAAGCTCGGCCTTCTGCCGATCAAATTGAATCTTTTGATCAGTATTTTGAAATAATAATCTTGCTCTCTCTTGCTGTAGATATTTAGCGTGAGTGATTACTTGACTCACTGAAAAAACCGATTTTTCTTCAAACCCGAAATCTCTACCGAGTTGTATAACTTTCTTAATTTCCTCAATCATCTCGGCATTCTCGTGCTGGAAATTAACAATTTTACCTGATGGAGGAGCCGGTGATGGCTTCGGTTTCACTGCATTCGCCGCGGGAGGTGTTGGTGCCTTGCGCATTCGTCCTCAACGTCGATGTAGACGCTCATGAATTCCTTTCCTCATTCTGCGTCTTCCGCATCGTCCCTAATATCGTCTAGCACTTGGGCGGCGTATGACTTTGTCTGTTCGGTCGCCACGCCTCCCAAAGTGACAATATCTTTCACTATAGCAACGGGCAGGCGAATCACGTCAACTCCGATCTTCACCATTGCGCTAAAAATTCCCATAGCTCTCGGCTCCTTTATTTTGTAAAAACACACACGTCTTCGCTCCGATCGAAATCTCAAATCTCAGATTTCAAATTTCATATTTGATCATTCTATCTTTTCATCTTTGGTCATGGCTGTTTGTCTAGGCCTGAGTCAAAACCGACATGACGCAGGCTTCTTCGTATCGGGCATCTAAGAGCCGATAGAAAGTCCGCTCGCCCCAGAAAAGTACTTCAGGTTTGGGATTCATCATGTAAATGGCCGGGTCCTGCGCTGGATCCAGCGCGATCACTAATCCACCACCACGGATATGTAGTTCGATGGGTTCAGGCATATTGTGTCTCCCCTTTTTTCTTTTCCAGAGCCAATTGTAGCTGGCGATCGTCCGCCGGATCGAGGAATTCCTTGTTTCTCCACCACCACATCCCGCCGTGTTTTCCGAAAAGCCCTCGGCCCCGGCTATAATCTTTATAATGGCCTGTCCTTTTCGCGCGGCGCTCTCGCATAGCGCAAAGGGCATAGGGCATAGCGTCCAGACACTCTATGAGCTGCGCTTTGCTCTTTGCGCTATGCGCTTTGTTCATGGCGTTTTGCGCTTTGCGTTTTGCCCTCCGCCATCAGACTGTCCAGAAACGTCTGGATATCGTGACGGCAGGTCGCCTGATAGACAGTCAATGCATCTGGGAAAAAAGCATATTTCCTCCAGCGGCCGAACCATGCGACTATGCCGAGTCGCTGATTCCCCTCTCTTGTAATAATCTCCCAGCGCTTGGTCTTCCAATTTGCCGGCGTTGGGATTTCCCTGAACTCGATCCAGTTAGACATAGATCACGCCAATACCGCCAAAATCACCTTGACCTTGAGATACTCCTGCACGGCCAGGGCGGCGGCGCGTTTCCAATTGGTGTGGATCTCGAAGAGGGCGGCCTGCGGACCTTTGTCACTCTTCTGCATCCGGAAAATGAAAGCCCCCTCTGGCTGTTGGACCTCCATGAAGGTCCGGATCGGGCGGAGCTTTACCGGGGACGGTACCCTGGCCTCGCCGAAGCTTGCGAGCCCTTGTCTGACCGTGGCGGTCTGTGTCACGCCATCGTCCTGAGAAGTCTTGATAAAGTCGTCGGACAGCTTGGAGATAAATTTCAACACCTCGACCCGATCATCCGATTCCTCAAACAGGGTCAGCAGCGAGACACGGAAGGTTTCAAGATCCTGCCATTGGCCGAATTGGTAGGGCTGGGCTCCAGATAAGACTGTGACGACAATATCCCGCGAGCGATTTTCTCCCGCCGGCGGGCCGAAGATCTGGACTTGCGCATGACTACAAAGGATCTTATGTTGCGTGAGATCGGTTTGATGGCGCTGCGCGTAGTCCACGAGCGAGTCCAGCGTTTCTAACTGAATCGTGGGGAACTTTGGCTCGTCGGGGCGCGGAAGATTGTGAAGCTGCGCCGTACTGTATTGATGCCCCTTTGAATCATCAAGGATCTTCGGCTCGATCGGCCTTCGGATCTCCTCGATAAAGCTCTTATCTAACATTTTGATTCTCCTTCTCCGTCCTCAGTGGGACAGCTTTTAATTTTCCATCACGCTTGTCGAAGAGCCCCGGCGTGGGATTCGACTCAACCGCCACGCGCCTTCCCTGGATTTCGCCAAAGAAGACTTGGGTCATGGTTCCCTTATGGCCCACAAGCTTCGATTTCACATCGATCGACACAACGGCTTGATTCCGTTCCTCGTTTGGAACAAAGCTGACCTTGAGCGTAATCTCTCTCGCCGCCTTCGCCTTCACATTGGGATCGGCGATATTATCGAGGACCTTTTTTAGCTCCTCGTCGAAGAGCTCAAGCGCCGCCCCATCGTTGAGACTCGTCAAGCTCACAACCGTTTCGTTAGGCAACATTTCTGTCATTTTCTCCTCCTTTGGTTGCGAAAGTTTTATGTTCATGGACCTTCGTCGGGCGTTGAGATCTCGATCGTGCTATCGTCTTTCCAGGATTTCATCTTAAGTCTCCTGCCCGTTTTTTCTCGCACACGTGCCAGTGCTTCTCTATCATAGCTTCCATAACGGCCCGGCAAAGCGCCTCGGCCTGGTGGACCTCGACGGCGTTTCCCACCTGCTTGACCTGCTGCTCAACGGTGCCGGCGAATCGATAGTTTTTGGGGAATCCCTGCCCCTGGGCGAGCTCGGAGACGCGGAGCATACGGAAGAGAATATCGAGATAGAGATCCGGGGCGATCTTGATGCCCCAGGCAGTGACGGTGCCGATCGGGAGCTTGTCGGCGGCCTCCATCATCTCGGGCAGGACCAGCCCATAGTGATCCCTGGTTGTCAACGTATCGAGCGGATTTTCCAGGCTGCGTGGGCCGCCTGTGCGGCTGTACTTCATAAGTATGGGCCGCGCGAGTCCCTTCTGCCCTGCGCCACCGATCGTGACCGTGGGGAACGGTTCGTCGATCGAATGAGCCCGGGGCGATTGTCCTTTGCGCTCTCCGTTGAAGGGAATCAGGACGCCGGGAGGGCCGAGGATGGGCTCGACGACGCCGATGTCCCGGCCCGTGGTGGTGATGGTTCTCAGGGGCTTGTGGATCGGATCGGCGGTCATATGATCGAAAACGCGATGGGGTAGGATAAATGGTTCCACGAGGCCGTATCTCGGCGAGCCGTCGATAGTCCGCAGAGGTTCATACAGCGCATAATTTCGCCTGGCACCGTCCCGTTTGTCCTTGTGATCTCCGTTGAAGCGAGAGAGGAAAGCCTCCGCTACACCGAATGCGCCGCCCTTTGCCGTCGTAATAGTAGGAAGCGGTTTATCCGGATCTAGTTCACGACCTCCATGTTCCATCGCCACCAATATCGACTCCGTTACTCCCACCTCGCGCGAGCCGGTAATGGTCATCATCGGATCTTTGACCGGTCGTGCTCGATCAGCGTCGCTGTGACTCACCTGCACCAGGAACGGTTGCGCCAACCCGATATGGGTCCCGCCGGCGGCCACAGTCGGTATTGGGTCATCGGTCGAGCGGGTCAAAAGATGGTTTCGCAGGATCGGGAGATAGGGCTTGAGCGCGGGCCAAAAGCGTTCTCCGCCGATCAGGATGCGTTCCAGTGTTTTTCGCGCATGGGGCTTTTTCCGATTGAAGATCGATTTGCCCATGATCGACCAGTCGATGATCTCCTTGGCCGCACGCCAGCGCCTGAGCCCGGGCAGAAGATCGCCCGAGGGCGCATGAGTCGGCTCCGGCCAGCAGATGCGGCGCGAACCCTTGAGGCCCACGATGAAGAGTCTCTTGCGAGTCTGGGCGGCGCCATAATCCGCGGCATTCAAAACGCGGGCATCGACCGTATAGCCCATCGCCCGCAGCATCTCGATGTATTGCTGGTAGGTCTCGCCCCTTCTGGCGCGGATCGCACGGCCGCTTCGATCGGTCGGACCCCAGGCGCGAAAGGACGGGACGTTTTCGATGATGACGGTCTTGACGTTCAGTTGATCGCACCATTTGAGCGGATGCCAGGCGGTGGAGCGCGACTGTTCGGAGATCGGTTTGCCGCCGCGGCTGTAGCTATGGCTCGTGCATTCGGGCGAGGCCCAAAGAAGATCGAGCCTACCGCCCGGGACCGCGTGGCGGGGATCGATCGTTCCGAGATCTTCCTGGAGGTGGCGGACCCCGGGATGGTTAAGCTCATGGGTCTCGATCGCCTCGGCCCAGTGATTGACGGCCAGGAGATCCACATTGAGCCCGAGTTTCCGGGCGCAACGAAGCAAGCCCGTGGACGTGCCCCCGGCCCCGCAAAAGAGGTCAACTGCGCGGATCGTTCTCATCTCAAAATCTTCATCACTTCATCGATATCGCTCGCATGCCACACGTAGACTTCGGTCCCGACCAGGGAAAACCAATCCAACCAGTCCCATTGCGCCGGCGTCGGCTCCTCGCCATCTTTTTTCAACTCGGCGACCAGCAATCGCGGCGGACGGACGGTGATCAGATCGGGGAAGCCCTCTTCGGAGTTTTCACTGTTCCAAGTGTGATAATATTTCCAGCGAAACAATTTCAAAAATTCTTCCACCTGGCCCTGAAACTGTTTTTCCGTCGTCTCCCACTTGGCGAGTTCCTGGAAGGCGGCCTGTTGCGTCAGCCGGCCGCGTTTGAGGAAACGCTGGAGGTCTTGCTCGGTGAAGTTCATGGTTATCAGGCGCTGCGCTTCACCCTGCTGTGGCCTTTGGGCTCGTACCAGAAATTCAAAGAATCACCCATGCGCGAACATTTGGGCGTCAAGGTGCCATCGCCCAAATATCCGGCCACTTTGCGAAGATCGGAGAGCATAATCTTTTTCAGATCCTCCGCATTGTCCTTGAGATCCTTTGTGGCCAGACTGAAACGGGCGGCGGCTTTCCCAGGGGAATCGATGAGTTTCTGACCCATCTCAAGCACGACGGGATGAATCCGACTGAGTCTCGCGGCGTCGCGGATCTTGATGAAGCCGTCCCCGGTGATGATCTCGATCTTGACTTTATCGAGAGCCGTATCCATGGAGTTGTTCGCTTTACTATTCACCTGTCCTCCTGTTCTTTTTGGTCTTTGCAGACGTCTGCACTTTGTCAGGGTTCTCTGCCGCTCCGGCCTGCGCCTTGAGGATCGCCCCCACGTCCACGCCGAGACGCTTGGCGCGCGGCGGAAAGCTTCGCCAAGCTTCCCAGTGGTCGCACTCCTGGACGAGCGTAGTCATGGACTTCAATAGAAGATAGCCTTCTGCCGTCTGCGGCTTCGGAACGAGTTCGCGGGCGGTCTTGAGAGCATTCAGGTCAGACTGTCCCGCGATAATTTCCCACAGCGTCCCGGGCTTCATGGCCTTCATCTTCTCCGCGCAGGCCTCGAGGATCTTCGAGCGGGCCTTTTTCCATTCCGTCTCCTTGCGCTCGCGCGCCTCCTGCTCGGCCGTATATCGGGCACGTTCATGCTCCTGCTGTTTCTGCCAGCTATCGGGCGACGAGGCGTTCTTAGCTCGCTTCTCCTTCCCCCAGTGGACCAGGCATTCTTTATCCGTGCAGACCCTGAAGGCCTCGCCGCGCTCGGGACCGACGACGATGACGCCCAATTTGGTCTTGGGGCAGCCGGGGACTCCTTTTTTAGGATCAGCTATCTTCCAGGACTGACAAGAATAGATCCGTTCGGTATTCCCCTCTCTGGCGTCCGGGGGCGTCTGATAGTTATACGTGATCTGGATGACTTTTTCTTTTTCCTCGATGGCGGCTTTTACCGTCTCCGCGGTCTTGGGGAAGAGCATGGGATCGATCGGCGCCTTTTTATCGAAGCGCACGTGCTGATCGATCCAGGACTCGAGCTCGCGGACGCTCACGATCTTTTGCAGGTCCTCGCCAGACTCCGCCCCGGGAGGGAACAGCACGTTTTCATATTTCCAAACGTCGGCGTTGTTTGGATCCAGGGCGCGCTTTTGCTCCTCGGGCTTGAGACGGGCGAGCAGGATCGCGTGGCCTGGATTGATCCGATCCTCAAGCAAGAGTTTTTTCGCCTGAGAGGTCAGTTGAAGCAGCTTCAACCGGTCATAGATATATTTCGTCGAGCGGCCGATCTTGGCCGCCAGGATCTCCAGATTATATTTCTGCTCGATCAATCTCTTGTAGCCCTCGGCTTCTTCCAGGGCGTTCACGTCCTCGCGCTGGTTGTTCTCGATGACCATGATTTCCAGCGCCTCGGCGTCCGTGAGCTCGCGGACGATGACCGGGACTTCGGTGAGAGAGGCGAGACTGGCGGCCCGGTAACGCCGGCTGCCAGCGATGACCTCGTGGCCGGGGCCGTTGGAGCGCACCACGAGCGGCTGAAGCACGCCGACGCTCTTGATAGACTCGGCAAGCTCTTCGATCTTTTTTGGATCATAGTGCTGGCGAGGATTGAGCGGGGACTCCTGCAAGCGTTCAACCGGGACTATTTGAAACACTTTGTCGATCTTTCCCTTTTCCATCTGAGGTCTCCTTTTGATAGGTCAATAATTCGATAAAAGGTCGTTTCGCCACCGTCCGGATCGAGATCTCATCGGGATTATCTCGAATGAAATCTCGGGCAGCCGATGGATCGATGTAAAAAAAATCGCCATGCTGGCGGCTGTTGCGACGGGTTTGTCTCCGTGTGGCCGCAAGTAAACCGCGCTCGATCCATCTGGTTATAGTCTTTGGATCGGCTCCAAGTATTATGGCTAGGCCGCAAGCGGTAAAGCCCGCTTTGCTTTTGCATATTCCCAGACGTTTCGACTTTACAACTATTGCCGTCCGGCTGCGCTTTAATTTCTTCGCGATCCAATCGAGCGAACGATGCGGCAGCCAATCCCTCAGAATCCGTTCCTGCCGTTTCGTCCAGTTGGGTTCCTTTGTCCGGGTGAGACCGAGGAGGATCGCCCGTCGTCGGATCTGCCAACGTGGATATTGAGGCAGCAGACGAGAAATCCCGTCGATCGCACTCCGATAATGGGAATATTTAGCCCGCAGTAGCTCATCTTGCCCCTCAGTCCAGAAATATTTCTTCTTCCCACAGCCGTTTGTTTTCTTTGACAGTTCAAGTTTTCGCGCCTGCGCGCTTACGCCGCTTAAGGAACGATCGAGCGCCAAAGATATTTCTTTCGTCGTTTTCAGTGACCAAAGATCCCTGAGCTTCCGCTTTTCTTCATGAGTCCAGGTTCTGTACATAAAAGCTGGTTTGCTTAAAAGCGGCTTGCTTTCTGGCCGCAGGAGACATCGGGCGCAGATTCGTGGCTGATCGGGATCCATCCGGATTGTGCAGACTTTGCACGGATGGACAGATGAGACCAATTGGAGCGCCCAGGGGATCGACGATTTAGTCATCACTTGATCCCTGCGCTGTTCTTTTCCCACTCTTCGAACCGCATCCGTCCCCGGATCCAGTCCATGACGCCGTGATAATCGCCGCCCATGGCGTTGAATTTGTTCTGGCCGAGCTCGCGCAGGATGTGCGACTTCACGGCCGCAAGGCCTTCGCGCCGGCCGAGGCCGAGATAATGAGGATCCCTTAAGCGCGCGGAGAGCAGACATTCCCGGCACGTCGGCAGCCCGTCACGGCCCGGGGCGGGATCACGGTCGATATCTTCGGAGGAGCGCATGGTTTCTCGGTAGGGGCGTATCGCAATACGCCCGTACTTTCGTCATTCGCTATTTCCCCGCTGAAGCCAGCTTCGCCAGCTCCGCCAGATCGCCGATCTTGACCGGGCCGGGTTTTTTATAGTCCGAGGCCTCGCCCTGAAGGCGGCGGGAGCGCACGCGCTCGATCATTGATTGGCCGCTGCCGTTCGCGCCCTCGAGGTACGCCCACCAATCATCGAGCTGACCATAATTTTCTTCCCGGCCCCGGAGCGATATCAGCGCCGCAATAATATCGATCTCCTCATGCCCACGCGAAAGCTGGAGCCAGATCCACTTGACGAGCTTGTGGAACCGCTGAGGATTCGAATTAAAAAGTTGATCGGCCGGCGCCCGCAAGTCAGCACATAGTTTCCTGCCTGGTTTGCATCCGTGGATAACGGAAAATCCCTCTCTTTCCCCCTTTTCCAAAGGGGGACGAACAGGGGATTTGACTATTCGCCCTTCGCCGTCCGCCATCCGCCATTCTTCAAACTTATCCACAGAGCCCGGCGCGCCAGCGCCGGAAGATGATGGTTCATCAGATGGTTCATCAGATGGTTTGGATGAAATAGCTACTTCAGGTCTGAGTACGCTGGGCTTCAGGTCTGACGCTGAAAACTTCAGGTCTGACGTTTTTGTATCCACAGACTTATCCACAGTTTTGAGACCTGCGGTTTCCGCATCCCTGGGCTTTTTCAGACCTGCGGAAATTTCATCCCTGAAAGGCTCCCGAAATGAAGATTTTTTGGGGAAAACGGAAAGATCCAAAAAGTAATCGTTCGGCCTGTGCCAAGCGGCTGCGCGCAAAAGCTTCAGCCCTTGAATCTCCCTCAACTTCGCCATGA
>Ga0209342_10002990_pt1 | contig 17936 bp, 17 predicted proteins | sample RifCSP16_2_FD_184023 | JGI IMG/M metagenome (GOLD analysis project Ga0209342, IMG submission 184023) | Soil microbial communities from Rifle, Colorado - Rifle CSP2_sed 16_2 (SPAdes) (version 2) | ecosystem: Environmental > Terrestrial > Deep subsurface > Rock core/Sediment | place: Rifle... | reverse complement strand
AGGTGTGGCTCGAGACCTTGCAGTTCCGCACGACGCTCGCGTTCTTCTGTATCTCGACGAACGCGCCTATCTTGGTGCCGTCGCCCACCGTGCAGCCGTAGAGGTTTATGAAGCTCGACAGCCTCACTCCCTCGCCGAGCCTCACGTCCGCGGCTATCCTGTTGAAGTCCTTAACAGCCTCTCCAGCGCCGCTCATATCGCCACCATCTTTCCGTCGTTCCTCAGGGACTCGTCGCAGGCCTCGAGCATCCTTACTATGCGCAGCCCCGCCTCTCCGTCGTTGAACGGCTTCTCGTCCCTCTTTATGCAGTTGAGGAAGTATTCCGTCTCGAGCCTCAGGGCCTCCGTCTGGTCGACCTTCGGGGCCCACATGTCGCCCGAGCGGTAGTTGACGAGCAGGTCGTAGAGGCCTTCCTTTGTCGTCACGTCAACGCCCCTGTCGTAGACCTTTATCTTCTCGTCCGAGTCAAGGTCGTTCCAGACGAGCATCTTCTTCTCGCCGCCGATGAGCGTGGTGCGGAGCTTCACCGGCGAGAGCCAGTTCACGTTGAAGTGCGCGATGATGCTGTTGGGGAAGTAGACCATGATGTAGGCTATGTCCTCTTTCGAGTTGATGTGCGCCCGGCCGCTCGCGGCCACGCCCACGGGCTTCTCCTTTATGAGGTAGTCCATTATCGAGAAGTCGTGCGGTGAAAGGTCCCAGACCACGTTGACGTCGTGCTGGAAGAGGCCGAGGTTGACCCTCGTCGAATCGTAGTAGTAGAGGTCGCCGAGAACGTCTCCTTCTATTATCTCCTTTATCTTCCTAACGGCGCTGGTGAACAAAAACGTGTGGTCGACCATGATCAACAGGTTCTTGCCCTCGGCTATGTCGATCAGCTCCTCGGCCTGTGCCGAGGTCGAGGTGAAGGGCTTCTCCACGAAGACGTGCTTGTCATTGAGGAGAGCGGCCTTCGCGAGCTCGTAATGCGTGCTCACTGGCGTTATCACCGTGACTACGTCGATATCAGGCGACGAGACTATCTCGCGGCTCTCCGTCGTGGTCATGATGTCGGGATAGTTCTTTTTGACCCTTGAGAGCGCGGCCGGGTTCTTGTCGCAGACGGCGGCGACTGACGCGCCTTCGACGAGGTTGAAGTTCCTCACTATGTTCGGTCCCCAGTAACCGTATCCTATTACGCCTATTTTTATCATCGATCCTTGCCTCAGTATGCGCCCCTGCTCGAGAGCATTGAGAAGGGCGTCAGAAGAATGATTTTAATGTCGAGCCAGATGGACCAGCCCTCGATATACCTGAGGTCGAGGCGCACCATGTCGTTATATGACGTCATGCTCCTGCCCATCACCTGCCAAAGCCCCGTTACGCCCGGCTTCGCCTCTATGACCCTGCGCCAGTGCCAGAGGCCGTAGTCCTCGAGCTCGTACGGGATTGGAGGTCTCGGCCCCACGAGCGACATGTCGCCCCTCAAGACGTTGAAGAACTGCGGCAGCTCGTCAAGGCTGGTCTTCCGGAGGAATTTTCCGATCGGGGTTATGCGCGGGTCGTTCTTTATCTTGAAGACCTGCCCGTCTCTGTCCAGGGCGCCCGAGTACGCCTTGTCCTCGCGGATGAGCCTCTTTACGTACTCGGAATGGGGCTTGTCGTCGGCGCCGTCGTGCATCGACCTGAACTTCAAGAAGGTGAACTCTCTGCCGAACTCGCCTATCCTCTTTTGCCTGTAGAGGACCGGGCCGCGCGAGGTGAGCTTTATTATGACGGGTACGGCTACGAAGAAAGGCGAGAAGAGGAGGATGCCGAAGAGGCTTCCGGCCACGTCCACTGCGCGCTTGACCGACAGGGGCCTCTTTTTGACCTCGTCCCTGCGCTTCAGGTCCGGATACAGGTTGAAGTCGACCGGTATCGCGCCGCCCCCTCCGGACGCGGACGGAAAGGCGTGAAAGGAGAGTTTGACGCCCTCCGCCCTGCTGCCGAGCGCGTCCTGGGCCGAGAGCGACGAGAGCACCTTTGCCCTGAGCTCATCCGCGGCCGACTCGGGGGTCTCGGTGAAGATGACGCCGAGCACGTGGTTGTGCCTGTACCAGCCCTTGATGTCGACCTCGCGGGTCATGGCGCATATCTTGCGCGCCGCCGCCGCCGCGTCCGGAGGCGGGGCGAACGCGCCGCCGAGGTCGAGGAGCATCAGGAGAAAGGGCCTTCCGGTGCGTTCGCTCCTTCTCCTCTCAAGGTAGACCATCTCCTGAAAGTAATCCTCGACGTAGAGCCCGGTCTCGTTCTCCCGCAGGAAATCCGAGCATCTGAAGTGAAAGACGTTCTTCCGCAGAAACCGTCCGGTGCTTTTAAGGAGGTCTATCATCTTATCCCCGTCGGGCAGGCTACCGCCGTTGAGGCGCCGCCGGCCCCTTGGAAAAGTTTTTTTTCGATCATGTCAGAATTCAAATATAGCCGTTCAGCAGGGCGCTACCATGCATCTGTCGATGACGAGCCGCATGTTTATTGTCTTGAGGAGTATGCTGACCCTCTCCATGCCGCTCATCTCCCTCTCGAATATGGCGCCGAATCCCTCGAACGGGCCGCCCTTGACCAACACCTCCTGGCCGGGCGTGAAGGCGCTCCTCAAGAGGACCACCCCGTTCTCCATCCTTGACAGAATCGATTCGACCACCGGGTCCTGCACCTCGGCCGGCCCGTCCTCGTTCCTCAAGACCCACTTGACTCCGCGCGTGTACCTGACGAGGTGGTAGTCGCGGATCTTATCGAACCGGGCGAAGACGTAGCAGGGGAACATAGGGGAGACCACGTCCGCGGCCTTCCCGCGCACGAGCTTGCGTTCCCGGATCTTCGGGTTCAGCACCGCGAAACCGGCGCCGGAAAGCATCGTCTCGACGTTCTCCTCGCACCTTGGCTTCGTGTAGATCAAAAACCAGCTCTGCATTTGTTTTTTCTCCCGGACCCGGATGCAAAGGCGTCCTGTCCGTCGCGCGCGTGCGCAACGGTTCGTTTTAATCGCACCGCGAGACATTTCTGGGATGGGTGAAAGAGGCTTTCCCTTCCGGTGTACAGTCTCCGAGATGGTCGATTGAGCGATAAGCGTTTTGCCGCTTATGCTCAGTAGTAATACTTTTTCATGTGTATGTCGTCGGCGCCGTTCAGGACTATACCGACGAGGTTCTTCACCGGCAGCGAGTTCACGGCCTTCTTCACGATGTCCTTCGGAGTCGCCCCGGCCTTCACGACGAGGACGAGCCCGTCGACCATGCGCGACACTATGTTCATGTCGACAAGCGGCAGTATGGGCGGAGAGTCGACTATGACGTAGTCGAAATGCGCCTTCACGTTGTCGATGACGCTCTTCATGCCCTGCGAATCGAGGAGGACCGAGGAGTTCTTCGCGCTCGCCCTCGCGGGCAGGAAGAAGAGGTTGGTGTCCTCGTACCTGTTTATGGCGCTCCTGAGGTCCGCGTCCCCCTTTATGACGTCGATGAGCCCGTTGAGCCTGCCCAGGTTGAGGTAGCTCGACGAGATCGAAGGGTTCCTGAAGTCGTTCTCCATGACGAGCACCTTCTTGTTGAACTCGGCCGCCATCATCCAGGCGAGGTTCATGGCCGTCGTGGTCTTGCCTTCGCCCTTCACCGCGCTCGTGACGGCTATGGTCTTGAAAGAGCGCTTGAGGCTCAGTTGCTCGAGCCTCGTATAGAGAATCCTGTACCTCTCCGTTATCATCTGCCCTTCGTCGTCCATGACCGCCAGCGGCGCCTTGAGGCTTATCTTGTCGCGGAGCACCCCGGCCTCGTTGTATTCGTCGAAGACGTCCCTCGAGGTGTCCATCTCAGCCTTCCAGCCGCCCGCGGGAGGCGAGGAGACGGAGCCGCCTATGAACTCGTCATAGGCCCTCTTTTTCACGGGGTCCGCGAGGGTCTCGTAGATGTCGTCGAGCTCCTTTAACTTCGAGAGCCGCTCGTCCGGTGAGTACAGCGAGTAGAGCGCCATGGAGTCGCCGCCGTAGAGGTTCCTGGCGTTCCTGTACGCCTCCTCTATCTCGGCTGCCGCGGCGGCGGGCCTGATATTGAGCGTCTCGTAATGGGTCCTCTCGATTTTCTGCCTCATGGTCTTCCTTATATTTGGAAGGTTACCTGCTCAGATGCCCTGCTCTTGTCCAGAAGCCGCTCGAGGCACGCCTCTATCGAGCGGGTGGCGGCGGAGCCGGTGAAGTGGACAAGCAGCGGGCGCCTGGTCCTTACCGACTCTCCGACGCAGTCCTCGTAGCCTATCGAGCCGAGATAGCCTATATCGATACCGAAGTAGTCGACGCACGCCTTCTGTATGGCGGGACCCATGTCGTTGTCCTCGCCCCTCTTGGCCTGGTTCATGAGCATCGAGACGCTCGTGTTCCTGAGGTCCTCCTTGAGCATCCTGCCCTGGTCGAAGTCGAGCCGGAGTAGCTCCTCCATTATGTCGGATACGGTCTTTACCCGGTTCGGCCACTTTTCGCTGAATATCCTCTGCAGGAGCTCCTTTAGCGTTCCGTCGCCCTGGGAGTCCGCGATCATCTTTATCTTCCTGAGGAACAGGCACTTCAGGAACCTGTAGTTGTTCTCGATGGTCGTCGGCTCGGGCGTGGAGACGATGACCCCCTGGTTCGACATCAGGAACATGTCGAGGAGGTTCGAAGACGTGCCGGGGCCGATGTCGAGCACCGCGAAGTCGTAATCGACCTTCTTGAGCGCCTCCTTGAGCCTCCCGACCTGCGCCCCCTTTACGTCCGCCACGTCCAGAGAGTCCCTGGCGCCGCTTATGAGATCCAGGTTGGGGAAGGGCGTCTTCGATATGAGCGAGCCGAGCTCGGATATCTCGTTCTTCAAAAAGCTCGAAAGAGACCCCTTTCCGCCGTCTATGCCGAGAAAGGTGTGCAGGTTGGCCGCCCCGAGGTCAGCGTCCACGAGGAGCACCTTCCTGCCCTGCCTGGACAGGGCCAGCGCGGCGCTGGACGCCACCAGGCTCTTGCCCACGCCTCCCTTGCCGCCGCCCACGGCCCAGATCTGCGTGCCGAAGGGCGAGGCCATGCTTACGGGCCTCATCTTCGGGGCCGTCGGCGCGATATCTTCAGTCTTGCCGCCGTTGAGGAATTTCTTTATCCAGTCGAAACTAAGCACTTGCCTTACCCTTTATGAGCCTGAGTTTTTGTTCCGCCCCGGCATCTTCCTTGTGGAAGAGAGGTATGCTCGAGAGCACCGGCACATCGAGTATGCCCTCGAAGTCTTCGGGCTTCCTGAAGGCCGGGTTGAGAAATTCGAAGAGGAATACCAGCCCGGCCCCGGCCGCGCCGCCGCCGGCGAGCCCTATCCCGGTCACGAGCGGCTTATTGGGATAATCAGGGGTCTCGGGCAGGTTGGCGGGGTCTACGACCCTGAACCTCGCGCCCTTCTGCCTCTTCTCGAGGTTTTCGGCGAGCCTGGCGTTCATCTTCTTTCCGAGAAGCCCCTGGTAGTTCTCAAGGGAGATCTGGTAGTCCCTCATGAGGTCCTTCTGCTCCTGCTCTATCGAGGGCGTCGTCTCCACCCTTCTTTCGTAATCGACGATGTTCCTTCGGATGTCGGCGTCGCGCTGCCTCAAGGTGGTGAGCTGCGACTTTATGGCCATGAGCTCCGCGTAGGCCGGGTTCAGGACAGAGGGCGAGCTCTTCTTTTCTCCTGTCAAGGGGGGAGGCTCGGCCCCGAGCTGCGCCTCGAGGTCCTTTATCCTCTTCTTCAATATTATGACGTCCGGGTAGGTCTCCTTGAACAGGGAGAGCATCTGGCTCAACTGGGCCCTCGCGCCCTCGAGCTCTCCGGCCAGCGTGTTCTTCACCGCGGGGGAGGCAACCGCCGCGGGAGAGGCCCTCATCTGCTCATCGAGCACCATCCTCCTGTCCTCGCTCTGCCTTATCGTGGCCGTTACGTTCTGCAGCTCGAGCTGAAGCCTGTCGAGCGTCCTCAAGTTGGCGTCGAGCTGCTCGGGGAGGGTGCCCATATTCGATTGCTTGAAGTCCTTTATCCGCTGCTCGAAACTGGCGAGGTCCTCCTGCGCCTTCTCCAGCTCGCTCGATATGAACTCCGAGGTGCCTTCGGCGTACTGCTCCCTTACCCGCAGATTCTCCTCTATGAAGAGCGAGGCGAGGGTGTTGGTGACCTGCATGGCGGTCTGGGGGTCGCTGCCGCTGTAGGTGATGGTGAAGGCGTTCCCGCCGGAGTTCTGCGTCTTCTTGGGGTTGGTCTCGCCTATTACCGTGAACTGTATGTCCGCGCGCATCCGCTCTATTATGTCCTCGGGCGTGCGCTCCCCTGGCTCGCTGCCGGTTATGAAGGCGACCGCCTTCTCTATCCGGCCGGGGCCCTCGTATTCATAGAGCTTGAACTCCTTGATTATCTGATCAAGCCTCGTCCTGCTGAGTATCTGCTGGCTTATCATGTTCAATCTCTGGCTGAAGGGCGTCCTGTCCGTCGGCGTTACGTACTCCTCCGGGACCTGCTGCTCCTCGACCAGTATGAGGGTGCTCGAGCTGTACTTCTCGTCGAGCTCGAAGCTCGTGACAAGACCGGCGGCCGCGCCCATGACCAGGGGTATGATGAAGAGCCATTTCCGGTAAACGAAGACAGAGAGCTGGTCGACGATGTTCTTTTTCGGCTGCTCCATTTTCAGAACCTCCACTCTGGGCCGATGAGGGTCATGTTGACGAATATCTTGTTCCTTGTAAGGCCGATCCCGAAGTCGTCGCCGGGCCACTGCTGGTAGTGCGACGCCCCGGCGCCGAGGAGGAGCCACCTGTAAGGCTGCCAGTTGCCGGAGACCTCGGCGATGTACGAATTTATGTCCACCCTGCCTTCGGGTTCGGTCGTGTGCTTTGCGACACCCGCGTAAAACGACGCGAATACATTGCTCTTTACCGTGAAGTCCCATATGAACGTCAGGACGTCCCGAATGCTTATCTCGTCAGTAAGGCCGGTCGGGTTCGAGACGTCCCTCTCGAACGCGAGCGTCATGACCGAGTCCTTGAGCGTCTTCTCTATCCCGGCGTTGGCCGTGAAGAAGAGGTCATCCCCTCCATTGAGCCCGGCGGCGTACTCGACGCCGCCGCCGAGATTGACCTTGACCGAGCGCCCGACAGCCTCCTCGACCCCTGCGCTTACCCCGTGCGAGTTTACCTCGGTGTTCCCGTCGGCGTCGAAGCGGAAGTCCGTGTACGTGTACGAGAGGAGCGCGGTGCCGGACCTGCTGTATATGTATCTGCCGGAGAGCGCCGCCGAATCGGTCCTGCTGTCGACGAGCGCCGCGTCGTCGAACTTCTGCACGTAGTCCTTGAGTGTGAGCGTGACATCCGTGTTCCTGCTAACGGCCCTTCCCAGCGAAGCGTAGACGTTGTTCGTCAGGATGTCGGTCCTTGTGACAAGCACGCCCTGTCCGAAGCCGACTGCCCTGAGCGAATCCTCCGTATAGCTGACCCTGTCGCCCAGTCCCAGTCGCCATCGGCTGGTGAGGTCAGCGTTCAAGCTCAACCCGGCGATGTGAGAGATGTTGTTGAGCTCGGTGTTCCTCGTATGGTAGTCGGCCGTCAGGCTGTAGAAGGCCGACACGTCGTGCCCTGGCCCGCGCCTCGTGAACTCGAAGCTCGGGGAAGCCGAGGCGATAAAGTCGCTGTTCTCGCTGGTCGTCTTGGTGTTCCTGAACCTCGCGTTCGAGTCGTACCTGAAATCCAGCGTCACCGCCGGCACCAGCGTGTTGATCTCGGCGGCAACAGGCCGGGGAAGCGAGAGGACGGCTGCTACGGCGGCAGCGGCCATTAATTTCGTCTTAGCGGACAAAGATGGTGTCTCCGGGCTTCAAGACGAGGTTCTTGTCCTTCTTCGCGTCCTCGTCGACGATCTCGCTGAAGCGGATCTTGATCTTCTCGGCCTCCGAGCCCTTGTTCTCCCTGACGAGGATGACGCTGTTCGAGGCGAACTGGCTCATGCCGCCCGCCATCGCTATCGCCTGGAGGACGGTGGTCTGCCTCGAGACCGTGTAGGTGCCTGGGTTCAATACCTCGCCGAGCACGAATATACGCCAGCTCTTCACTTCCTGGACTATGACCGAGGTGATGACAGGGTCCTGGTATTCCCCGAGTCGCCCGTTTAGCTCGTCCCTCAACTGTGCCGGCGTAAGGCCGGCTGCCTTCAGGTCCCCGATGAGCGGGAGCGATATCATTCCGTCGGGCCTCACCGACACGACCTTGGAGAGGTCGGGGTTCTTCCAGACGTCTATCTCGAGGACGTCCTCGATGCCGATTATGTAGCCCGGATCATTTGCGGGCGGAGCGGCCTGCTTTTCGGCCGAGACGGCCTCATGGGCCGACAGGGCCGTAAGCGAGAGCCCGATGAGGAGCAGGAAAAAGAGGCGCGAGAGGATATTCTTTGCTGTCAGTCCGGTCATTTTAAGGATCCCTCCGGTCGCGGATTCGGTGTCCCGCGTTTTTACAGGAGCTTCAGGCCAGCGGCGGCGAGTGTCTTTGAAAGCTGCCTTGTCCAGACAATGGCAGCCCGCCTGAAATACCTGAGTTCCCCTATGTTGACGTCAAGGATGGCGTCCGCGTCCGTCTGCCTGCCTGAGAACAGGACGCATGCGCCGTTGTCTGAAAGGTCAGCGGACCTCGCAGTGTAGACCGAGCCGTTGAACGATATCCTGAGGCCGAATTCCCGTTTGACCCTCTTCGACGCCCTGCGGTCGGTGAAGTAGACCCCGCAGTGCGGGCATCCCGTGCGTTCGGCGCCGAAAGGCATGAAGAAGGCCTTTTGACATTCCGGGCAGATCCTGAGCCTCATCCCCTGGCTCTCTGATAAATTTATTGCGGCCACGTGTTAATAATTTTTCCACGTTGCTCACAAAAATAAGGATAGCCGAGCCAGGACGCAATACAATCCATCCAAAGAATAAAAAAAGGTATTAAAAGGATTACTACCTCGGGTGAATACCGAAATACGGAAGGGTTTGGCGCATGGAGTTGCGGCTTTGCGAAGCGGGGCGGGATTGTTTGGCCGCGTCGATGAGCTTAGGTATTGAGGCGTACTCTTCATGTACGCCGCTCCTGCCGCTACTAAGGCAACAAGGCAGACGGCATTATTTCATGGTTGTCAGCGGATGACCTGGTTGAGCTCGAATATCGGAAGGAGCATCGCGAGGACTATGAAGCCCACCACGACGCCCATGACGAGGATCAGGACCGGCTCAAGGAGGGTCAGGGACTTCTTTACGCCGTTCTCGAACTCGGCGTCATAGGCCTCCGCTGTCTTCAGGAGCATCTCGTCGAGGCTGCCGCTCCGTTCGCCTACGCCTATCATGTGGACCACGACCGGCGGGAGGAGCCCGGAGGCCTTGAGGCTCGCCGAGAGGGCGGAGCCTCCGGTGCAGTCCTTTACGGCGGCGCCGATCATCTCCCTGAAGTTATTGTTCCCTACGGCCTCTGCCGTTATCTCGAGGGCCTTCAAGAACTGCACGCCGCCCTTCAAGAGGCTCCCGAGCGTGCGGCTGAAGCTCGCGACGTAGAAGCTCATGACGATAGGGCCGAACCAGGGGAGCTTCAGGAGCAGATTGTCAATAAGCCGTATACCCTTCGGAGTCCCGGCCTTGCGCCATGCCAGCCAGCCGAGGCCGCCGAAGAGCGCGATAGCGGCGTGCCAGTAGCCGCCTATAAGGTCAGCTGTCCAGAGCAGGACTACCGTGATGAAGGGCAGGGCAGCGCCGGTCTCCTCGAATATGCGGGTTATCCTCGGGATGACGAACACGAACAGGAAGCCCAGGACAGAGACGCCGACAAAGGTCATGAGAGCGGGGTAGGTGAGGGCGGCGCGAACCTCGGAGGATATCTTCGCCCTCTTCTCGAGGTAGTCCGCAAGCCTCGGCAGGACGCTTTCGAGAGAGCCGCTCGCCTCCGCGGCCACGACCAGGCCCCGGTACATGGGCGTAAAGACGTTGCCGTGCGCTTCGAGCGCCTTTGCGAAGGAGCTGCCGCCCGCGATCGATTCCTTCAAGCTCAATACGATCGATGAGAGCCTCGGGTTGCCGGCGTTCTCCGAGAGGACCGAGAGGGCTTCGGTGAGGCTTGTGCCCGAGGCGAGGAGCGTGGCGAGCTGTCTGGTGAACGCGGCGAGGACGTCCGCCTTGACCCTGCCCTTTGCCGCGGAGCCCTTCGCGCCCGACTCGTTTACCGATGTCGGGTAAAGGCCCGTGTTCTTTAATTCCTGTACGGCCTCCTTTACGCCTGCCGCGTTTATCGTGCCGGCGACCTGGCTGCCGGCCCTGTCATAGGCCCTGTAACTGAAGTTCGGCATCCGCTACGCTTCTGCGTCCTCCCTCGTGACGCGGAGCACCTCGTCGAGGCTCGTTATGCCGAGGGCCGCCTTCTCAAGGCCGTCCTCGGCCATGGTCTTCATGCCCCTTGAGAGCGCGTACCTCTTGAGCGTGTCAGCGTCCTGGTTCTTAAGTATCATGGGGCGCATCTCGGACCCCGGGATGAGGAACTCGAATATGCCGCTCCTGCCGTAGTAGCCCGTGTCAAAGCACTTCTCGCAGCCTGCGGCCGCGTAGAGCCTTGAAGGGGGCGTCCTGAAGAGCTTCACTTCCTCTGGCGCCGGGCTGTAGCTACGCTTGCACTCGGGGCACAGGAGCCTCACGAGCCTCTGGGCGAGTATGCCTGATATGGAAGAGGCGACCAGGAATGGCTCTATGCCCATGTCGACGAGCCTGGTGACCGCGCTCGCGGTATCGTTGGTATGAAGGGTCGAGAGCACGAGGTGTCCCGTGAGGGAGGCCTGTATCGCTATCTCGGCCGTCTCCCTGTCCCTTATCTCGCCGATCATTATGACGTCCGGGTCCTGCCTCAGTATCGAGCGCAGGCCGTGGGCGAAGGTCAGGCCTATCTTCGGGTTTACGTGGACCTGGCCGATGCCCTTCAACTGGTACTCGACAGGGTCCTCGATCGAGATGATGTTCCGGACAGTGGAGTTTATGCTGCCTATGGCGGAGTAGAGTGTAGTGGTCTTGCCGGAACCCGTCGGGCCGGTGACGAGGATTATGCCGCTGTTTCGCGCCAGCAGCCCTTCGATGGCGGAGACCTGAGAGGGATTGAGGCCAAGCCTCTCGAGCTTTATTATCTCGGATTTCCTGTCGAGTATACGGAGGACTATGCGCTCGCCGAAAGAGGTCGGTATCACGGAGACCCTGACGTAGACGTCCTTGCCGGCCACGAGGAGGCGTATCTTGCCGTCCTGCGGCAGGCGTTTTTCGGCGATGTCGAGGCCGGCCATTATCTTAACCCTGCTCGAGAGCGCCTCCTGTATGCTCTTCGGGGGCGTGAGCACCGGGTAGAGCACGCCGTCTATCCTAAAGCGCACCTCGACCTCTTTTTCGTAGGGCTCGATGTGTATGTCGCTCGCCCTGTCCTTCACGGCCTTAAAGAGGAGCGAGTTCAGGAGCTTTATTATGGGGGCTTCGTCGGCGAGGTCTACAAGGTCCGTGGGCTCTTCCCAGGCCGTCGATATGGCGTCGATGTTCACTCCGAGGCCGTCAATGACCTCCTGAGCCGAGCCGGAGAGCCTGTCGAAGAACCTGTTTATCGCGTCTGTTATCTCCTTCTCGTCGGCAAAGACAGGTTTCACGGGAAAGCCTGTTATGCGCTCGAGCTCGTTCACCGTGAACATGCCGCGCGGCCCGGCGAGGGCCACGAGCAGATGACCGTCTTTTACCCTGAGCGGCATCACCATGTTCTTCTTCACGTAGCTCAGGCTGACCTTTTCGAGTATCGCCGGGTCTACGTATTCGTCCCTTATCTCCTTTATGCGGTGAAATCCGCCCCCCGCCGCCGCCTCAAAGACTTCGTTATCCATTGCCTTCCACCCTGCTTTTCTTCTTGAATAGATCTTCAGACCGTTCCTTCTTGATGGCGTTCGGCCCGTTCTTGTCGAACTCCCTCAGCTTCTTCTCCCGCAGGTCCTCGAGCCCCCTGAAATCCTCAATTATGTAAGGGGTTATGAAGACCAGCAGGTTCGTCTTCTGCTTCTGGTCCCTATTCGATTTGAAGAGCCAGCCTAAAAGCGGTATGTCTCCGAGGAGCGGGACCTTGGTGGTGTTGTTGGTGTCCCTGTTCTGAATGAGGCCTCCTATGACAACGGTCTGGTTGTTCTTTACCACGACGCTCGTCTGCGCCGACCTCTTGGTCGTTATTATGTCCGCCGCGCCGGCGGTCCTCGACGGAGAGATGGCGGAAATCTCCTGGTAGATGTCGAGCCTGACGAAGTCTCCCTCGCTTATCTTCGGGCGTATGCGGAGCCTTATGCCGACGTCGCGCCTCTCGATGGACTGCAGCACCGGCTGGCCGGCGGTCGTGGTCTGGCGTTCGAGCGAGGAGAGAAACGGCACGTTCTCGCCGACCATTATCTCGGCCTCGGAGTTGTCGCTCGTCAGTATGTGAGGGGTAGAGAGCACGTTTATTATGTCCTTGAACTCCGACAGGGAGAAGAGGACGGCGAACCCCGGGGCCGTGAGGTTGAACGTCGTGCCGTCGGACCTCGTTACAGGTATCGTAAGGAGGTTGCCGAGGCCGCCTATTGTGAGGCCGGCCAGGCCGTTCAGTATGTTCTGGACCGTCGACGCGTCGACAGAGCCCACGCCCCCTATGACCACCGGCTCTCCGTCCTTCTCGGCCGAAAGCCTGAACTTGGTCCCGAGCTCGATGGCCTTGTCTACGGTGACCTCGGTTATCATGGCCTCGACAAAGACCTGTCGGGGCCTCCTGTCGAGCTTCTCTATGACCTGGACGATGTTCTGGTAATCAGCCGGAGAGGCCATGATGATGAGAGAGTTTGTGGTCTTGCTCGGCGTTATGCTCATCCTGCCGGTGAGCTCCTGCGTGAGCTGCGGCGCGCCTCCAGCAGGCGAGGGCTGGCCCTGCTGCGGCGCGCCGACCGGACGGAGGAGCGCGTCGAGCACCTTTGAGAGGTCCTCCGCGTCGGCGTTCTCAAGGTAATATACGTTTATGCGGCTGCTCGCCTCAGGCGGCGGCACGTCGAGAAGAGATATGAAGTCCCGGAAGAAATCGCGGTCCGAGAGAGAGTCCGAGAAGATGATGGCGTTCAACCTCGTATCCGGCGTAATGGAGCTTTCGCCGTTCTGACCTGGCCTGGCGCCGGTCCTCCTCTGCTCCTCGCGCCTGAGTAGCTGGGCTATTACGTCGGCCTGGGCGTACTTGAGGTAGATGACCTCCGGCTCAGTTGCCGCCGCAGCGGGCGCGTCTATGGAACTGAGGATGGAGAGGATCTTCTCTATGTTCTGGGCGGTGTCCACGAGGAGCAACGAGTTCTTGGTGCCAAAGACCGATATCTGCCCGTTCCGAGATACGAGCGGCTGCACGGCCGAAAAGGCGTCCTGCACGGAGACGTACTTCAAAGGGATGAGCCTTACGATGTACTCGTCGGGGCTTGCCCTGCTGACGTCGCGCACGAGAGGCGTGGCGCTCTGCCTGGCGGATGAAGAAGGGATTATCTTGTAGTAGCCGTCCGTCGGGATGACCGCGAAGTTCTTGAGCTCGAGAGCCGAGATGAACAGGTCGAGGGCCTCCTCGCCTGAGAGCTTGCCGGGCGCTATTATCGTTACCTTGCCCTTCAAGGCGTCGTCGTAGATGAAGTTCTTCCCCGTGACCTCGCTCATTATCTTCACGAGCGAGGATATCTCGACGTCCACGAAATTGAGGGTGATGTCCGCGGCCTTGCCCCTGGCCTGCGGCCTTTGCGAATGGGCAGGGGAGGCGAGCAGCAGCAGGATCAGCAATATGAAGAGGACATGGGCTTTTCCGCCGCCTGTATTCATTTGTCTCATGGCAATCGCGAGGTGTTGATGAGGCCGGTTGGGTAAGAGAAATCGGTAGACGGCGCCTTCGACTGCGAATACGGCAACAGAGACGTGCTTACGTTCCTGAAATGATACGAGTATAACACACAAACAGCTCAACGGCTTAAGTCACCCTATCTTACCGAATAATGGAAGCTCTTCGGCTGGCCCTTCCTTATTATGTCGAGATCTATGGCGTCCTGCCCCTTCAACGCGGAGAGCACCTGGACCGCCTTTTCTGGAGAGTCTATCTGGTAGCCGTTTATCCTCGTGAGGACGTCCCCGTCCTGCAACCCTATCGCGTCGAATATGCCCCTGGGTTTTATCTCGGTCACGAGAAAGCCCTCGACAGCGCCACTCGTGACCTTGGGCGTGAGCCTCGCGTCGGTCAAAACCTTGCTCATGTCCGAGACGGCGTTCTCCACCGCCTTCTGGTCCAGGACCCACGCGCCCTCCGAGACCTGCCTTGAATAGGCCCCGCCGCCGGGGCCGGCTACAGGGTTCTCCTTACCCATGTTGGAGAGGGCATCCGGTATGTTCTCGACGAAGATGGTGAAGGTCACATCGCTGCCGCCGACAGTGACAACCGCCTTATCCGAAGCGACCGAAGAGAGCACGCCAGCGCCGAATACGGTCTGTCCGACCTTGAATACCTCCTGGGCTCCTCCGCCTTCCTTTTCAAATACCGCGTAGCCGCCTTTTCCCGTGTATGTGCCGAGGAGCTTCACGCCGGCAAACTCAGACCTGGTCGCTTCGGCGCCCGCGGCCTCAAGGAGGTCTATCTTCGCGAGCTTCCTCGTGGCGCCGGGATAAACGCCCTTCTCGACTATTGCCGCGTAATCCTCGAATGCCCTGCTTGCACGCGCCGCAACGGGCCCTGCGCGCTCAACGTGCCTGGCCTCGGGAGGGTATCTCAACACCAGGTAGTCCCTCGCGAGGAGCCCGAGGAGCGGGAACGCCGCGAGGGCCAGGATGACGTTCAGTATCTTGAGTCTCGGCATCGACATCTTTTGCGCATCGCTTTCTTCTTCAAAGTCGGTACAGCTCATCTCTTCCCGTAGAGCGCGTCCTTGAGGGCGCTGTTCCGTATCGAATAGTTGATGAGCTGCGACCTCATGGTTATCTCCAGCTTCTTGAATATCCTGTGGAGGTGCGTTTTTACCGTGAGCTCGCTTATGCGGAGCCTCTCTGCTATCTCCCTGTTGCGAAGCCCCCTTCCGGCGAGCGCGACTATCTCCTTTTCCTTGGGGGAGAGGACCTCGGCCTTGTCCTTCTTGAGCCTGTTGACGCTCCAGAGCAGGTCCTTCACCGTGGCCTTGTCCATCCAGATGCCGCCCGAGGCAACGGCCCTTATCGCCTTCTTCAAAAGGGCAAGCGACGCCTGGGACAACAGCACCCCGCGAAGGCCCTTTGCCATGATCGCCGAGATTATGTTGTCTTTACCGCAATCTGTATCGAGGAGGATAAAACCGCTATTGCCTTGGGGATCGAGCTCGTGGAACGCGCTGTGCAGGGTAGGGAAGTCGGTCAGTATGACGTCGTGGGATTCGACGTCACCGGAGGTGAGTTCGCTTCCGGAAGCGATGTAGTCGGTCTCAAGGTCTTCCTCGTCCTCAAGCAGCCTGGTCACACCCTCTGAAAAAAGGTCGTTGCTCAATGCGACCATCACTCTGATGCTCATCAAGTCCCACCCCGTTTGATTGATTCGACCTGTTGTGCGAATACGGCCAAAACGGCATCCGGCAGGACTGCCTTACACCCGAATATTGACGCTCGGACTATGTACGGATTACGCCATCACCTTCCTTTCGGCAAAGCCGCGGTTCCCAGAAGAGGAACAAACGGCTGAACGGCAACAGATAAATTGTAACAAAATCCCAGCGATTTTCAAGTGTCATGGGAGTAAAATATTGTTATCAGGCAAAATTTGATATAAAATATCCAAATGAAAGACAGGATGAGCAAGGGCTTTACGCTTATCGAACTGATGGTCGTGATCGTCATACTCGGCATCCTCGCCGCCATAATCGCTCCGAGGATAGTCGGGAGGACGGACGAGGCAAAGGTCACAGAGGCAAAGGTCCAGATAAGGAACTTCGAGACCGCTCTCAAGCTCTACAAGCTCGACAACGGATTCTTCCCCTCTACCGAACAGGGACTCGAGGCCCTCATCGCGAAGCCCGAGTCAGGCAGGGTCCCCGCAAACTGGCGCGAGGGCGGATACCTCGAAAAAAAGAGGATACCCAACGACCCCTGGGGACAGCCCTATGTCTACGCCTCGCCAGGACAGTCCGGCGATTACGACATGATCTCCTACGGCGCCGATAACGCGCGCGGCGGAGATGGCTTCGACGCCGATATAGAAAGCTGGAAGCTCGACTGAGCAGGACTGCAAGGATTCTTGAGAGAACCTTTTTATAAAAAGGTTCTCTCAAACTCTCTCCAAAAATTTTCAGTTCTTCCCGTCCGGCCCCCCCCGAGCAGTACAGGGGGGGGCCGGACGGGAACTAAAAGTCTTTGAAGGGGGTCTGGGGGAAACCTTTCTACAGAAAGTTTCCCCGGGAACCTTGCCAGCCAGCCCGGTCAGGCTTTCAGGTATATGAACAAACCATCGCACGTTATTCAGGCTGCTCAAAAAGCTCCATATGCGAGGCGTCGAGGAGCGAGGAACGAGTCGTACTCTTCATGTACGTCGCAGTGACGAGCGACGAAGACAACAAAGCAGATGGAGCTTTTTCAGCAGCCTGCCCAAGGTACGCCATGCGACAACGAAGAGAGGCCAAAGGCCCGCCAGGGGCATTTGGCCGTAGAGTTCAGATTGAAGCAGCCTGCCGCAGACGCTCTTTATCCGCACCCCGCTCAAACGGTTTTTCCCTGCTGGAACTTATCGCCGTAATCGCCGTTATAGGTCTAATGCTCGCTGTCGTTTTTCCGAGGCTCTATGGACTTCAGGACCGTTATCTGGACTCTGACGCCGAGAGGCTCGCCCTGTTTCTTTCGTACGCCGGCGAGAAGGCCGCGAGCTCGAGGACGTATTACAGGGTGGGCTTTGACCTGCATGGCGCGAGGATAGGCATTGAGATCTCCCCTGACGGCAAGGAGTTCGCGCCCTCTACCGACCCGGCCATACGCGCGTTCAATCTGAAGGACGGAGTTGACATAGGAGAGGTCTCGGCGCCGGGGCTCGGCAAGGTCACTCGGGGCCAGGCCAGCATATTGATGGCGCCCACAGGGGCGCCTTTCTTCGAGGTCGCGCTCGTCTCAGGCGGCAGGAGGACGATAGTGACCTACAACCCCTATACCGGCAGGGCAGCCGTATCGAAGGGCCATGATGATGCAGCGAAGCGATAGCAAGGGCTTTACGCTCATAGAGGTAATGGTAGCCCTCGCCATACTCTCCGGGGCGGTATTCATGCTCATAGGGAGCTTCAATTTCCATCTCGGGGCTTCTGAGCGGAGCCGCGCCGAGGTGCTCTCTACCGTGCTCGGCATGGAGAAGATCGAGGAGATGCGCCTTGCGGGGGGCGCAAGCGGACTTGAAGGCGGCTTCGGCGAGGCGTACCCGGAGTTCAGTTGGACACTTCTGGAGGAGGATTCCGGACTGAAGGGCGTAAAAAGGCATGAGCTCAAGGTTACGAACGGGAAGGGGGCCCCTCTCTCTCTTGTCTATTTCAGCAAAGAGGAATAGCGGCTTTACGCTGATCGAGGTGCTCGTGGCGGTTGCGCTCACGGCAGTGCTGCTCGCGGCCCTCTATGGGGCATTTTTCTCGATAGCCGGGGCAGGGGCATCGGCAAACAGGGCCTCGACCCGGTATGCAGAGGCTGGGAGGTTCCTCGAGAGGTTCGCTATAGAGACGAGGTCAGCCTATTACAGGAGGGACAACCCGTATACCCTCTTCGAGGGAGAACGGACGAGCCGCCACTCCGAGGTGGCCTTTACCTCCTTTACCTTTCCGCTGGGCTCAGGGGACGCGCCCGGTAGCGACCTTATCGCAATCAGGTATTCCATAGAGAAGGACGGAGAGAGAAGGCACCTTGAGATCGG
>Ga0209342_10002989_pt1 | contig 17937 bp, 14 predicted proteins | sample RifCSP16_2_FD_184023 | JGI IMG/M metagenome (GOLD analysis project Ga0209342, IMG submission 184023) | Soil microbial communities from Rifle, Colorado - Rifle CSP2_sed 16_2 (SPAdes) (version 2) | ecosystem: Environmental > Terrestrial > Deep subsurface > Rock core/Sediment | place: Rifle... | reverse complement strand
AGAGGCGGCGGCTGCCCTCTTCCAGCAGCACCGCCCCGCGTGGCGTAAGCCGATAGGCGCTGCGCCGGCCGTCGCGGGAGGCCTCCAGCCAGCCTTTCTGCTTCATGCGGGAGAGGGTGGAGCGGGCCGCCCGATCGCCGACGCCGAGCACACGCAGCACGTCCAGCAGGCTGGCGGTCCAGACCGCCCGCTGGCGCGGGAACACGTAGTCGCCGAACAGGTTGAAGATGAGGAACTGGGTGCGCACCGACGGTCGTGATGTCATATATTGCACTTTCAAGTACGGCGTCCCAAAATTGCGACATATTCAGCATAGCATACTTTCTGAGGCTGTCAACATTGTGAGATCTATCACAGTCTGGCCAGCCGCCGAGCTACTCGCCTTGCCCGAGCCGCTCCACGACCAGGTCCCCCACCCGGGAAGTGGCCAGACCGCTGCGGGTGTCCACCGAGGGGATGGCTCCGCTGGCCAGCAGTTCGGCGGCAGCCGACTCGATCCTGCGGGAGGCGGAGGTCTCCCCCAGGTAGTCCAGCATCATCGACACCGCCAGGATGGCTCCCAGCGGGCAGGCCACCCCCTTTCCGGCGTGCTTGGGGGCCGAGCCGTGGATCGGCTCGAACATGGAGGTCTGGCCCGGGTGCAGGTTGCCGGAGGCGGCGATGCCCATGCCCCCCTGCAGCATGGCCCCCAGGTCGGTGAGGATGTCGCCGAACAGGTTGGAGGTCACCACCACGTCGAACCATTCCGGGTTCTTGATCATCCACATGCAAGCCGCGTCCACGTAGGCATGGTCGGTCTCGACCTGAGGGAAATCGGCCGCCACCGCGGCGTAGGCCCGGGTCCAGATATCATGGGGCCGGATGGCATTGGCCTTGTCCACCAAGGTGACCCGCGGCTGCCGGCCTTGTGGACCGCGGGCCCGGGCGCGCTGCACGGCCAATTCGAAGGCGTAATGGATCGCCCGAGTGCAGCCCTTCCAGGTGTAGACGCCGGTGACCGTGGCCACCTCATCCGGCGTGCCTTTCTTCAGGTGGCCACCGATCTGCGAATACAGGCCCTCGGTGTTCTCCCGAACCACGGCGAGATCAATGTCCGCCGGACCTTTGTCCTTGAGCGGGCAGAGCCGCTCGGTGTAAAGCTTGATGGGGCGAAGGTTGATGTACAGATCCAGACCGAAGCGCAGGCCCAGGATCACCGAGCGCTCCACCAGCCCGGGTTCCACGTCGGGGTGGCCGATGGCGCCCAGCAACACGGCGTCCAAGGTGCGCCACTCGTCAATCACCCGCTCGGGCACCAGCTCCTTGGTCTTGAGGTAGTACTCGCCGCTGTAGGGGTACTCCACCAGTTCGGCGGCAAACTCGTGCCGCGCCGCGACGGTCCGCAGTACCTTCAACCCCTCGCGCATCACCTCCGGCCCGATCCCGTCTCCGGCGATGACGCCGATCTTGTAGGTCTTCATCGTTCCCCCGCGGGCGGAAGATCGCGGCGGGCGGTCATCCCCAATGTGTGAGTCCTCATCGAGCCTCCTCAAAGGTTAAACTGGGCTGTGGACCCGCTCGCCCAGCAGTCGTTTGGCGATCACCAGCCGTTGAATCTGGGCTGTGCCCTCGTAGATCTGCATGATCTTGGCGTCGCGCATCCATTTCTCCACCGGATACTCGCGCATGTAGCCGTAGCCCCCCAGGATCTGCACCGCGTCGGTGGTGACCTGCATGGCGACGTCCCCGGCGATCAGCTTGGCCATGCTGGACTCGGTCGTGCAGGGCAAACCCTGATCCGCCAGCCAGCTCGCACGCCAGGTGAGCAGCCGGGCGGCGTCGATCTGGGCCGCCATGTCGGCCAGCAGGAAGGACACGCCCTGGAAGCCGGCGATGGGCTTGCCGAACTGGGTCCGCTCCTGGGCGTAGTCCCGGGCGTATTCGAAGGCTGCCCTGGCCACGCCCACCGCCGAGGCGGCAATAAGCGTTCGGCTGGTGTCGAAGGTGCGCATGGCGATCTCGAAGCCTTGGCCCTCCTCCCCCAGCCGGTTCTGCAGCGGCACCTGGACCTCCTCGAATGCCAGGCTGGCGGTGTGGGAGGCGCGGATGCCGAGCTTCTTCTCTTGCTTGCCGGGGATCACACCCGGCCAGTCGCGCTCCACGATGAAGGCGGTGATGCCGCGCAGGCCCTGGGACACGTCCACCGTGGCGAATACCACCATGATTTCGGCGATGCCGGCATTGGTGATGAAGGTCTTGTAGCCGTTCAGGATGTACTTGCCGCCTTCCCGCCGGGCCTGGGTGATGATCCCGGCGGCGTCTGAACCGGCGGAAGGCTCGGTCAGGGCGAAGGCTCCCAGGGTCACTTTGGCCGGATCGCTGAAGCGGGAGAGGTACCTCAACTTCTGCTCTTCGGAGCCCGCCAACACGATCGGGGTGGCGCACAGGCCCAGACCGCCGATGATGGTGCCCACGCCGGCGCAGCCCCAGGACAACTCCTCGTCCACGATGGCCCGCGCCAGCGTGCTCTCCACCCCGCCTCCGCCGTAGGCCTCGGGCAGGTGAAAGGTGAGCAGGCCGGCCTGGTGGGCCTTCTCCAGGACGTCCCAAGGAACCTCCTCGGACTCGTCGGCTTGAGGGGCGATCGGCCGGATGGACTTCTCGGCGAACCGGTGGGCCAGCGCCTGGAACTCGCGCTGCTCGGCTGTCAGATCAAAGGAGATCATGCAGGCGCTCCTCGACGTAGGCCAACAGCCCGCCGCTCTGGATGATGCGCTGCAGGAATTCAGGGTAGGGGGCGGCCTGATAGTCCTGTCGGCGGGTCAGGTTGCGGATGGTCCCGGTGGCGGGCTCGACCTCCAGCTCGTCTCCCGCCTGAATGCCGTCAACCGCTGCGGGGCACTCCAGGATGGGCAGCCCGATGTTGATGGCGTTGCGGAAGAAGATGCGGGCGAAGGAGCTGGCGACCACTGCTGACACGCCGGCGGCCTTGATGCTGATGGGCGCCACCTCGCGGGAGGAGCCACAGCCGAAGTTGCCTTCGGCCACGATGACGTCGCCGCGACGCATCTGGTGCACGAAATCTGGGTCGGCGTCCTCCATGCAGTGCTTGGCCAGCTCGGCCGGGTCGGAGGTGTTGCAGTGGCGGGCGGGGATGATGGCATCGGTGTCGATGTTCCGGCCGAACTTCCAGGCCCGCCCCCGGATGCGCACCCGTTCCCGCAGATAGTCGCGCCGCACCGGACCAGCTGGGCTGCGCGGCAGGACTTCGAAGAAAAGCAGGCGGTCCGGAACGGCGTAGTCGGGCAGCTGCGCCGCGGCATAGGCGAGGAGCGCATCGGCCTCGGCCGCCGCACCTGGTTTGAGCACCAGGCAGGCACAGGCGATTTCTCCGTACAGCGCGTCCGGAACGCCCACCAGTGCCGCCTCCTTGACCGCCGGGTGAGTGCGCAGGGCCATTTCCACGGTGGCGGGATGGATCTTGAAGCCGGCCCGGTTGATCACCTCGTCCCTGCGCCCCAGGATGCGCACCGGCCCGTCCGGGTCGATCATCGCCAGGTCGCCGGTGTGCAGCCAGCCGCCCTGGTCCAGCACCTGGGCGGTGGCCTGCGGGTCCTCCCAGTACCCCTGCATCACGTTGTAGCCCTGGATGCACAGCTCGCCCTCCTGGCCAGCCGGCAACTCGACTCCGGTCGCGTCGATGACCTTGAGCGAGATCCCTGGATGCGGTCGGCCAACCGTCTCGGTGGCGGTTACCGGCCCGTCGCCGAACCGGGTCATGGTCACCGAAGGGGAGGCCTCGGTGAGCCCGTAGGCCAGCAACACCTCGAAGCCCATCTGCTCTCGGACCTGCCGCACGAGCTCGGGCGGACAGGGCGCCCCAGCCATGGCGCCCGTCCGCAGGCTGGAGACCTCGGTAGGGCGGAAATCCGGATGATTGATCTCAAGGGCGAACATGGTGGGGACGCCATGGTGCACGGTAATCCGATGCCGCGCGATCAGGCGCAGGGCCTCTCCCGGAGTAAAGCGAGGCAGGCAGACCAGTTCGGCGCCGGCGACGGCGCAGGCCAGGATCGTGGGCGTCAGCCCAAAGGCGCTGGAGAACGGTACGGTGCCCAGGAAGACGTCCTGCTCCGTGCAGCGCAGGTTTTCCGCCACCTGGGCGGCGTTGCGCACCATCGCCGCGTGCGCCAGCAGCGCGCCGCGAGGTTGGCCCGAGCTTCCCAAGGTGTGCACGATGGCCGCCGGATCCTCCGGCCTGGCGACGGGCTCGGGGGGCGTAGCGTTCGAGCTGACCAACTCATCCCAGCTCAGGACGCCCGGCGCCTGGCCCTGCAGGGCGATCAAGTGCCGCAGATCCGGGCCCTCCTGGCGCAGCTCCAGGATCATCTGCAGGTGGTCCACGCCGGGGTAGCTCTCTGGATCGGAGAAGGTGATCAGCGCCTTGGGGCGGGTCTTGGCCAACCGCTGCCGCACCTCATCGCGACTCCGGCGGACGTTGATGGGGACCAGCAGCAGCCCGGCCCTGGCGGCGGCGAATTGCGCCAGCACGAATGCGGGCACGTTCGGCAGGAGCAGGCCCAGCCGGTCGCCCGGTTGCAGCCCTAGTTGGCCCACGGCCCCAGCCACGGCCCCGGCGGCCGCTTCGGCTTGGGCATAGGTCCAGCCCTCCGCCCCGTGGGTCAGGAAGGGCCGATCGGGGTGGGCGGCGGCCTGCTCGGTCAGCAGCCGGTCGAGGGTGGTGTGGTGGAAGCGCTCAAAGGCCATCAGGTTTCCAGGAAGCGGGTCCCCTTGCGGTAGGCCATCCCGTGGGCCTCGGCGACCAGCTCCCCCTGCGCGTCGATCACCGCCATGCGGTACAGCCCGGTTTTCCGACTGGAGCGCACCTCCTCCGCCTGCGCCTCCAAGCGCGAGCCGGGCGCCGGAGAGGCCAGAAAGTGAATGTCCATGCTGAGCGCCACCGCAGCTTCGCCATAGGAATTGCAGGCAGCGGCGAAGGCGAAATCGGCCAAGGCGAAGATGGCCGCGCCGTGCGGCAGGCCCAGTCCATTGACCATGTCGGGGTCCAGGGTCATCCCGGCGCGACAACGGCCCGGCTGCAGCTCCAGCAGCTCAACGCCCAGGCTGCGGGCGAAGCGGTCCCGTTCGGACATGAAGGCGGCGACGCGCGCGGTCAGCTGGTTATCCATCTCCGGCCCGACTCCCGACGATCTCCACCGGCGAGGCGATGTGGCCGGCGACCGCCGAGGCGGCGGCCACGTAGGGGTTGGCCAGGTACACCTCACTCTGCGGGTGGCCCATACGGCCACGGAAGTTGCGATTGCTGGTGGACACGCAGCGCTCCCCGGCGGCCAGCACCCCCATGTGGCCGCCCAGGCAGGGGCCGCAGGTGGGCGTGCTCACGCTGCACTCGGCCTCGATGAAGACCTGCACCAGCCCCTCCCGCACCGCGTCCAGGTACACCTTCTGGCTGCCGGGGATCACCACCGCGCGGACCCGCGGGTGGATCTTGCGGCCCTGTAAGACGCTGGCCGCCGCCCGCAGGTCCTCCAGGTTGCCGTTGGTGCACATCCCGATCACCACCTGATCGATCTCGATCCCGGCCAGCTGCGACACCGGTTGGACGTTCTCCGGAAGGAAGGGCACGGCGACGAAAGGCTCGAACCGACTGACGTCGAATTCGTGATGCGCGGCGTACCCGGCGTCCGGGTCGGACTGCAGCAGCAGGCCCTCGGGGGCGCCTCGGCTGCGCACGAACTGCAGCGTCTGCTCGTCGGCGGCGATCAAGCCGGTCTTGGCGCCGGCCTCGATGGCCATGTTGGCCATGGCGAAGCGGTCGGCCATGCCCAGGTGATCCAGGGCCTCCCCGCGCATCTCCATGGCCATGTAGCGGGCGCCCTCCACCCCGATCGCCCCGATGGTGTGCAGGATCAGGTCCTTGCCGCCGACCCAGGGTGGAGGCGCGCCGTGGTACTCCAGCAGCATGGACTCGGGGACCTTGAGCCACAGCTCGCCCAGCGCCATGGCCGCGGCGGCGTCGGTGGAGCCGATGCCGGTGCCGAAGGCGCCCAGGAAGCCATAGGTGCAGGTGTGCGAATCGGCGCCTGCAATCAGATCGCCCGGCGACACCATCCCCTGCTCCGGCAGCAGCACGTGCTGGATGCCGGCCCGGCCCACGTCGAAGAAGCGCAGACCGTGCTCCCGGGCGAATTCGCGGCAGCGTTTGACGATCTCGGAGCTCTGGATGTCCTTGGCGGGGGTGAAGTGGTCCATCACGAAGACCACCTTCTGCGGATCGAAGACCCGGGCCCCCTTGATCTTGCCGAACTCCTGGATGGCCACCACCGCCGAGAGTTCCGAGGCCAGCACCAGATCCACCCGGGCGTTGATGAATTCGCCGGGCTGGACCTGTTCCCGCCCGCACTTGACCGCCAGGATCTTCTCCGCCAGAGTGTGGCCCATGGCTACTGCAGATACCTCTCCAGTTCAGCCGCGCGCTCAGGGCAGAGCTGCCCCTGTTCGTCCCACCCGCGGGCCGGGTAATACTCGTCCAGCATGGCCTCGAAGGGCTGCCGCTCGATGCGATGCCCTTTGGTCGCCCGCGCCGGCATGGGGTCGTCGAAGTAGCGCTTGGGCAGCGTGTCGTCGGCTCGGGTCCGGCTGAACTGCAGGTTGAGCCAGCGCTCCAGGTCGACCACCCGGCGGCCGACCTCCCGGATCTCGTCCTTGGTCAGCTGCAGGCCGCTGGCGGCCTGGATCAGGTCGGCGAACTGCTCATACCCCAAGAGCTGGGGGCTGTTGAATCCGTGGGTGACGAAGCGACAGATCCCCAGGCAGTCGGCCACGGCGTAGATATCGTCGTGCCAGGCGACCATGCGGGCCTTGCCCTCATAGGCGGTGGGATCGCCGCCGGTCTCGAAGCCGAAGATGGCCCGCCTGGCGTCATCCGGCAGGCGCAGGATGTCCAGCGTGGGGCGATTGCGCAGGTGGTCGGCACCCCGGCTGGCCACCGCAATCCCCAGCGCGAAGGACTTGATATAGCGCACGTCGTGCGGGTCGGACTGCGGCAGGTCCTTCACCGCGATCAGGTAGTCGACGGCCCGGGCGGGAAGCTGATGCCGGGCCTGGGTGGATTCTGCCAGCACGGCCCCGAAGTCCTGGCGGTGGGCCATGTCCTGGATGAGCTTAAAGACCCGCTCGAAATCGCCCCACTCCAGCGGTCCCTGGGTCAGGCGGTCGTCGATCAGGCCGCGCTGGTAGAGCTCCATGGCCCAGGCGATGATGGTTCCGGTGGAAGAGGCGTCCATCCCCAGCTCGTTGACCAGGTTGTTGAGACGAATCACGTGTTCGGGCGAGGCGATGCCCAGGTTGGCGCCCAGCAGCCCCACGGTGGAGTACTCCGGACCCTCGCCGCCCAGCTTGTTATTGTGACGACAGTGCACGACGCAGGAGGTGCAGGCCAACATCTTCTCCGAGTACGCCTCGATGTGCTCGGCGTTGAGGCTGTCGGCGGAGAAGTTGTCCTGGCTGTTGCGGGCCCGGATCGCTCCCAGGCGGTTGCTGACGTCATACAGGAAAGGGGTCCCCAGCTTGCCCAGGACCTTGACCACCCCGGAGCGCTGCAGGTATTGGGTCTGCTCGATGCGCGCCTGCCGCATAGCGGCTGGATCGGCCGCCTGCAGCCTTGCACCACCCCGCGCGACGATGGCCTTGAGCTTCTTGGAGCCCGTCACGGCGCCCATGCCGGTGCGGCCGGCGGTGTTCTTCGGCCCGATCATCACGCCGGACATGCGCACCAGGTTCTCGCCGGCCGGGCCAATCACCGCCGCGACGGTCCCGGGCCCGTGGCGGGCCCTGAGCTGTTCCTGGGCCTCCGGGGTCGACAACCCCCCGCAGTTCGAATCGCCCAGACCCGGCGTCTGCGGCGACTTGGCGCTCACGTTGAAGCGGGCCCCGTCGCTCAGCGGCGAATCCGGGGCCGCCATCTCGTCTCCCAGAAACACGATGGGCGGCAGCTCCTCGTCCTGCAGCGCCTGCTTCAGGTCCGGGTAGACGCGGGCCAGCTCTTCCAGCAGCAAGCCGACGGTAGCGCCGGACTGTAGCTCCACGGTGACTTCTCTGGCGTTCACCTGCCGCCAGAAGGGCTCGCCCAGGCGCACGGTCACTTGCATCTCATTCACGCCCCCCGGGGAGCGAGGCCGCCGGCTCCGAGCCGGTCCCGGCGACCGGCGCGCCCTCCCGCTCGACCGTTGGCCGCCACCGCTCCAGCCGCCAGGCGCCTGTGGCTCCCAGCAGCGCCACACCGGCCGCCAGCAGCAGCCCTGCGCGGAACGAGCCGGTGGCGTCTGCCAGGGCGCCGGCCAGGATGGGACCCAATGCCTGCCCGATGCCGAGGAACAGGGTCACGAAGCCCAGGGCAGCCGGCGTCAGGCGCGGGCCGACCACGTCGCCGCACACGGCGGCCATGATGGCCGGGATGCTCCAGGCGGTCAGCCCGAACATCGCCGCCGATAGGGTCACGCCAGGCAGCTCCGGCCACCACACGAAGAGGCTGAAGGCCAGGGCGTGAATCAGATAGACCAGGATCAGGGCCGCCCGGCGCCCGATGTGGTCGGAGAGGCCGCCCCAGAGCAGACCGCAGCCCAGGCTGAACCAACCCAGCAGCATGAAGAGATTCCCGGCCGCCTGCTGGGAATAGCCCAACTCCCCCACCAGGTAGCGCACGAAGAAGGTCATATAGATGATGTAGGCGAAGCCAAAGGCGGCATAGATGGCTCCCAGATGCCACACCGCTCCGGCGCGGTACACGCTGGACCAGGCCAGCGAGGCCGGGCGGGGGCCTGGCGTGCTGCCCGAGGCCTTCTCCGCCAGCCCCGCTGCAGGGGCGGATCCGGTGGGTGGCTCGGCCTGGCCGAGCGGCTCCAGACCGAGCTGCTCCGGCCGATCGCGCACCGCGATCCAGGCCACCACGGCCACCAGCAGGGCGAAGCCTCCGAACAGGTACCAACTCAGGCGCCAGCCGTCCAGCGGGCGGGCGGCCAGCAGCCGCGGCAGCAGCGGGCCGATCAGGATGAGCGCAAGGCTGGACCCCGAGACCGCCACCCCTGCGGCAAGCCCGCGCCGCTTCGGGCCAAACCAGACAGAGGTGAGCGACATGGCCGGGACGTTGCTGGCGCCACTGCCCATACCCGTGAGGGTGCGCCACATGAGCGCCGAGAGAAAGGTGCTCGACCCGCCGGTGGCCAGCATGGCCAGCCCGGCCAGCGACATCCCCAGCGAGGCCACCAGCCGGGTTCCGTAGCGGGAAGCCAGCGCGCCCCCCAGCGCCGCCAGTGCCAGGTAGCCGAACAGATTGCCGGTGGCCAGCCCGCCGGCGCCGGCGTTGTCCAACGCCAGCGCCGTCTGCATGCTGGGAAGCAGCAGGCTGTAGCCGAAACGGGCCAGCCCCAGCGCGCCGAAGACCACCAGGGTGGCCAGGGCCAGTACCACCCAGCCGTAATGCAGCCGCCTCGAGCGGGCCGCTCCTCGAGCCTCAGGCTGGGTCATGCCCACAGCCCCTGCTCCGGCCGGCCGCTGCCCACGCTCGCTCACAGCTGGCGTTTGTCCACGACCCGAACTGCCTTGCCCATGGAGCGCTCGATGGTGCGCGGGCCCATGAGCTGCACGGCGGCCGTCACGCCCAGCGTCTGGGCCAGCTCCTGCTCGGTCTTCTCTCGCAGCTTCTCGATGGCTCGGGTGTCCACCGGGTTGAACAACCGCGGGGCGGCTTCCACCCAGACCTCCAGGACATCCAACTGATCCTTGGGCCGGTCCACCACGATTTGATAGTGCGGTTCGAGATCCTCGATGGACAGCAGGGTCTTTTCCACAAGCTGCGGGAAGACATTCACCCCGCGCACGATGAGCATGTCGTCGGTGCGGCCAAGCACCTTTTCCATCCGCACCATGGTCCGGCCGCAGCCGCACTTTTCGGCGTGCAACACCGTGCGGTCCCGGGTGCGGTAGCGGATCACCGGCATGGCGGTCTTGGTCAGACTGGTGAACACCAGCTCCCCCTCTTCACCGTAGCCGAGCTGCTCGCCGCTGTCGGGGTCGATGATCTCCGGCAGGAAGTGGTCTTCAAAGATGTGCAGCCCGTTGTGCTGCTCGCACTCCACCGAGACGCCCGGGCCGATGATCTCGGTGAGCCCGTAGATGTCGAAGGCTTGCAGGCCGAGCTTGGCCTCAATCTCCAGGCGCATCTTCTCGCTCCACGGCTCGGCGCCGAAGATGCCGACCCGCAGCTTCATGCGCTTCTTGACATCCACCCCCATGTCGGCCGCCTCCTCGGCGATCACCAGCGAATAGGAGGGGGTACAGGTCAGGGCGGTGGCGCCGAAGTCCTCCATCAGCATCACCTGGCGCCGGGTGAGGCCGCCGGAGATGGGCACCACGGTCGCGCCCACCTTCTCGGCCCCCAGGTGGAAGCCCAATCCGCCGGTGAACAAGCCGTAGCCGTAGGCGTTGTGGACCACGTCTTTGGCGGTGATGCCGGCGCAGCTCACCGTGCGGGCCATGACCTCCGCCCACAGATCCAGATCCTCCCGGGTGTAGCCTCCCACCGTCGGTTTGCCGGTGGTGCCGGATGAGGCGTGGATGCGCACCACCTGCTCCAGTGGGACGGTGAAAAATCCGAAGGGGTAGTGATCCCGCAAATCGGACTTCTCGGTGAAGGGCAAGCGGCGCAGATCATCCACGGACCGGATGTCCTCCGCCTTCACCCCGGCCTCTTTGAGCTTCCCTTGATAGAAAGGCAACTTGGTCTCAACCCGCTCCACCAGCTCCCGCAGACGCACCGCCTGAAGCTTGTTCAGCTCCGGCCGCGGCATGGTCTCGGCTTCAGGATTCCAGATAGGCATGGCCGCCTCCTTGCTTAAATCGCCCAGTCTCCCTGGCGGCCGGCCAGGAAGGCTTGGCGATTGATCTCGAAGTGATTCGGCGGGAGGCGGCTGGCGAGGACCGCCAGCCAGTCCTCCTCGGTGACATCCAGCGCGGCGGAGAGCGCCCCCAGCAGCACGCTGTTGGCCACCCGGGGATTGCCCAGTCGTTCGGCAATCTGGGTGGCGGGAACCCGCCGCACGCTGCTGGCCACCTGGCGCAGCGTCGAGAGCACCTGCTCGTCGTCGGGGTAGCGGTCGTCGCCGAACACCGTGGAAGTGGGAGGCAGACTCTGGTCGCTGAGCAGCACCGTGCTTGCCGGCGACAGGAATTCGATCCAGCGCAGCGCCTCCAACTTCTCCTGGGCCACGAAGTAGTCCACCGTCCCGGCTTCGCACAGCGGTGAGGCTACCTGGTCGCCCCAGCGTACGTGGCTGGTCACCGCCCCGCCGCGCTGCGACATGCCGTGCACCTCCGACTTCTTCACCTCCGCCCCGGCCCGCATCCCCACCTCGGCCAGCACGTCGCTGGCCAGCAGGGTCCCCTGACCGCCCACCCCCGCCAGCAGGAAGTTGAGCTTCTTCATGCGATCGCCTCCACCGGGCGTGCCTCGACCTTGAGCGCCCCGGGCAGGATGGCCTGGCGGGCGCACACGTCATAGCACAAGCCGCAGCCCACGCAGGCCTGCGGGTCGATCCAGGCCTTGGGGCGGTTGTGTTTCTCGTCCATGACCTCGCTCTTGTAGATTGCCGGGCAGCCGATGCGGAAGCACAACGTGCAGCCGTTGCAGTCTTCCAAGGCCACCGCGTAAGGCTCACGCTCGCTGGCGCTCACGAACACACAGGGTGTCTCGGCGATCACTACGTTGGGGCGGTCGCTCCTGACCGCCTGCTGGATGGCCGCCTCCAGCTCCTCACGCCGGGTGGAGGGAACGCTGACCACCTGCTCCACCCCGATGGCCCGCACCAGCGCCTCGATGTCCACCCGGTGGCCGCGGCCGCCGGACAGGGTGAGCCCGGAACCCGGATTGCCCTGGTGGCCGGTCATCCCGGTGGTGCGGTTGTCCACGATGATGGTGGTGAAGGGCGTGCCGTTATAGACCGCGCTGGCCAGGGCGGGCAGCCCGGCATGGAAGAAGGTGCTGTCGCCGATCACGGCCACGTTGGTCCCTTCCAGGCCGCCGCGACGCATGCCGGCTGCCACCCCGATGCTGGCCCCCATGCAGCCGATGGTGTCGGTGGATCCCAGCGGCGGCATCACGCCCAGGGCGTAGCAGCCGATGTCGCTGTTCACGATCAGCTTGAGCTTGCGCAAGATCCAGAACACATCCCGGTGACCGCAGCCGGCGCACAATACCGGCGGCCGCATCGGCAGCGGTCCCACTTGCACCTGCGACCGATAGGGCGGCCGGTCGACCAGCCCGGCCTGGTAGGCGCTCTGGCGGACCAGCTCCGGGGAGAACTCGCCCACGCTGGGGAAGATGCTCTTGCCCTCGACGGGTAGGCCCATCGATCGCACGAAGTCCTCGAAGAAGGGGTCCAGCTCCTCCAACACGATCAGCCGCTCCACCTTGGAAGCGAATTCTCGTATCAGACCCTCCGGCATGGGCCAGGGCATGCCCAGTTTCAGCAGGGAGGCATCCGGGAAGACCTCCCGGGCATACTGGTAACTGGCCCCGGAGGTGATCACGCCCAAGCCGAGGTCGGCATAGTGCAGGCGGTTGCCCGGGTAGGTCTCGGCCAGAGCCTTGAGTCGCAGCATGCGCTCCTCGACCAGCGGGTGACGCTTCCGGGCGAACCCCGGGATCATCACGTACTTCTGCGGGTTCTTCAGATAGGGGCGCTTGGGGACCTGGGAGCGGTCAGCGAGCTGGACGATGCTCTTGGCATGCGAGGTCCGGGTCGTGGTGCGGATCAAGACCGGTGTGTCGAAGGTCTCGCTGAGCTCCAGGGCCTGGGCCACCATGTCCTTGGCCTCCTGGCTGTCGGAGGGCTCCAGCATGGGGACCTTGGCGAAGCGAGCGTAGTGCCGGTTGTCCTGCTCATTTTGCGAGGAGTGCAGGCCGGGATCATCGGCGGTCACGATGGCCAGGCCGGCGTTTACGCCGGTGTAGGAGGCGTAGAACAGGGACTCGGAGGCCACGTTGAGCCCGACGTGCTTCATGGCGGCAAAGGCCCGCCGACCGGCATAGGCCGCTCCGATGGCGAGGTCCAGGGCCACCTTTTCGTTGGCCGACCACTCCGCGTAGACCTCTGGATACCGGCTCAGGTTCTCCAGGATCTCCGTGCTGGGAGTCCCCGGGTAGGCGGCGGCCACCTCCACACCGGCCTCCCAGGCGCCCCGCGCCAAGGCTTCGTTTCCGGACAGGATCAGTTTTTCCATCTCGACTGCCTCCTTGCTCCAGGGGCCCGCATTCGCTACGGGCTCGCCGCCGGAGATGCCCGGTCCGGCCCCGCCGCCGGCTTCCCGGCCGAACCGTTGCGGCGGCCCAGATACGCCCGCTGTACGCCTTCATCCAGCAGCAACTCGCTGGTTGTGCCGGCCAGGGCGATGCGACCGCCTTCCAGCACGTAGCCGCGGTCTGCCACCCGCAGCGCGGCCCGGGCATTCTGTTCCACCAGCAGGATGGTCGTCCCCTGGCGGCGAAGATCGGCGATCACCCGGAAGATCTCCTGCACCAGCAGCGGTGCCAGGCCCAGGGAAGGCTCGTCCAGCAAGAGCAACTTAGGGCGGGCCATCAGGCCGCGGCCAATGGCCAGCATCTGCTGCATCCCGCCGGAGAGCGTCTCGGCCGGCTGTCCCAGGCGATCGTTGAGCAGCGGAAAGATCTCCGCCACGCGGGCCAGATCCTGGTCGATGGCACTGCGGCGGTCTCGGCGGATGCGGTGGTAGGCTCCCAGCAGCAGGTTGTCCCGAACGGACATGCTGCCGAACACCTGCCTGCGCTCCGGCACCTGGCTGATCCCCAGCCGCACGATGGCGTGGGCGGGGAGGTTGGTGATGTCGTGGGCCTCAAATCGTGCTTCCCCAGCGGAGGCCCGCACCAGCCCGCTGAGGGTGTTCAGCAGGGTGGATTTCCCCGCGCCGTTGGGGCCGATGATGGCCACGATCTCCTCTCGGGCCACCTGGACGTTCAGTCCGTGCAGGGCGCGGATGTGCCCGTAGCCGGTGGACAGATCTTGGACCACCAACATCATCAACCGCTCCCCACCGACGCCTCGGGCGCCGGATTCTCCTGGCCCCAGCCGGCGCCCAGATAGGCTTCAATGACCCTCGGATCGGCCTGAACCTGCTGCGGGGTCCCCTGGGCGATGAGTTGGCCGTAGTCGAGCACGTACACTCGATGCGCCAGACCCATCACCATGTCCACATCGTGCTCAACGATGAGCACGGTCACCCCATCCTGGCGGATCTCCCGGATCAAATCTCCCAGCCCGGACTTCTCCTGCTGGGTGAGTCCGGCGCCCGGCTCGTCCAGCATGAGCAGCCTCGGCCCCGAGGCCAGCGCCCGGACGATCTCGAGCAGGCGCTGCTGGCCGAAGGGCAAGTTACTGGCCAGATCCTCCGCCCTGGAGGCCAGGCCGACCCGCTGCAGCAGGCCAAGCCCGCGGGTTCGAATCTGGTGCTCCTCGGCTGTCGCCTGGCGAAGCCGCAGCGCGGCCGCCAGAAACCCTGCCCGTGAACGCAGGTGGCATCCCACCATGACGTTCTCCAAGACGGTCATCGAGCCAAAGACCTGTAGGTTCTGAAAGGTGCGCACCAGCCCCAGCGTGGCAATGCGGTGGGGTGGCAGACCACGGATCGACCGGCCGTCAAAAAGGACCTCGCCGGAGTCCAAGGTGTGGACGCCGGAGATCAAATTGAACATGGTGGTCTTGCCGGCGCCGTTGGGGCCGATGAGGGCCACGATCTCGCCCGTATACGCCTGCAGGTCCACTGCAGCCACGGCCATCACCCCGCCGAACGATTTGCGCAGCCCCCGACCCTCCAGGATGGCCTGCTCCGTGAGTCCTCCCATCTCATCTACCCATGGGTGCTCCATCACCTGGGAGACGGCTTCGGAAGCCTGGGAAGGGGTACCAGGATCACTGCCTCCGGTCATCAACCCTTACCGCCTTGCCTTCGGGCCTGGGCAGCGCGCCCGGCTGCAGGATACTCACCTCCGCGTGCAGGCCGAGCATGTTGTAGAACTCATCGGAGAGCTGAGCCGCCAGCGAATCCGGCCAGCGCGGCTCGCGGGACTCCACGGTGATCGCCAGTCGATCTGCGCCTTCCACGCGATCGATCACGATGAGATAGTCGTTCCCGACCTCCTGATGCGAGAGGAACAGACTCTCGATCTGTCTCGGATAGAGGTTGACGCCCTTGACCTTGAGCATGTCGTCGGTGCGGCAGGAGAGGCGTTCGACGCGCAAACCAGTCCGCCCGCAACGGCACGGATCGCGACTCAAGACCCGGGTGATGTCGTGGGTGCGGTAGCGGATGAGCGGCAGCGCTTGGCGAGTCAGGGTGGTTACCACCATCTCCCCCCACTTGCCATCCGGCACCGGCTCGGCGGTCTCCCAATCGACGATTTCGACCAAGTAATGGTCTCCCCAGATATGAATGCCGTCGTGCTCGGCGCAGTCGATGCCCATCCCCACCCCGGCGGTCTCGGTCATGCCGATGATGTCGAAGGTCTCGATGCCCATCTGCTGCTCGATGCGTCCACGCAGCTCGTCGCTCCAGATCTCGGCCCCGAAGATGCCCACCCGCAGCTTGCTGTCGCGGCGGAAGTCGAAGCCCTCGGCCGCAGCCACCTCGATCAGGCGCAGCGGATAGGAGGCGATGGCCGCCAGCACAGTGCTGCCGAGGTCGCGCATGAACTGCAGCTGCAGTTGAGTACGCCCAGGGCCGATGGGGATGATCATCGTGCCCAGTTGGCTGGCGCCGTAGTGGAAGCCAAAGCCGCCGTTGAATAGCCCGAAGGAGGGGGTGATCTGGATGACGTCCTCCGGGCCGACGCCCGCCGCGCTCAGGCAGCGGGCCATGATGTCGCCCCATTGGGCCACATCCTGCGCCGTATGTGGGCAGATGATGGGTACACCGGTGGTTCCGGAGCTCATGTGGATGCGGGCGAAGGTCGCGGGCGGCGCGCAGACCAGGCCGAAGGGATAGGCGCGGCGGAGATCCTCCTTGGTCAGCAGCGGGAATCGCCGCACATCGTCCAGGCTGCGAATGGCCTCTGCGCCCAGCCCGCCGAAGCGGGCTGCGTAGCGGGCGTTGTTGTCGCAAACGCTCACAACGGTGGCTCGCAGCCGGTCGAGCTGCAGCCTTTCCAGCTCAGGCCGAGGCAGCGCCTCAAACTCCGGTTGGAGCACGCCGCCTCCCCTGCCATCGCCGGAACGACTTCATGCCGCTCACCACCAGCCCTTCCGGCATGAAGACCATGATCACCACCAGCAGGGTCCCGAAGATGATGATCTCGCCCTCGCCGGTGGCACCGGCCAACAGGGCGTTCATCTGATCGCGGATGAACTCCGCCAGCAGCACCACCGTGGCCGCACCGAAGATCGAACCCCACACGCTGGCCAACCCACCCACCGCGCTCATAGTCACCAGCTCGATCGAAAACAGCACGTCGAAGCTGGATGGGCTGATGAAGCGAATGGTCTGTGCGTACAGCCCGCCTGCCAGGCCGGCGTAGGCGGCGGCCAGGGCAAACACCTTCAGTTTGAACACGGTGGCGTCTACCCCGAGGGTCTCGGCGCCCAGCTCGCTGGCATGGATGGCGCGCAGCGCCCGTCCCACCCGCGATCGGACGATGTTGAAGGACAGCCACAGCACGCCCAGCGCCGCAATCCAGACCAGGTAGTACATGGCAGCGTCGCTGTTGAACACAACTCCCGCAAGCTTCATCGGCGGGATGCTCGTGAAACCGGAGGGGCCGCCGGTCAACTCCGATTCGTTCTTGAGGATCAAGACGAAGATGACGTTGAGCCCCAGCGTGGCCATGGCCAGGTAGTGGCCACGCAGGCGGAAGATGGGGATGCCCACGGCGAAGGCGAGCAGCCCGGTCAGCAGTGCAGCCAGGGCCAGCGCCGCCCACCCCGGCAGGCCGAGCCGCGCGCTCAGCAGGGCGGTGGCGTAGGCGCCGACGCCGTAAAAAGTGGCGTGACCCAGAGAGACCTGACCGGCGTAGCCCATGACCAGCGACAGGCCGACGGTCAGCATGGTGTAAATACCGATCAGGGTCAGAATGAAGACCTGGAAGTTGTTGCGAACCAGCAGCGGAAGTAGGGCCACGGTCGCCACCAGCGCGACCGCGGCGACGCGGCCCGAAAGAGCGCTGGCTTTCATGCTAGAGGCCCGCCATGGCCGCCGTGGCGCCGCGCCGGCGCATACGGCCGAGTCGGATCAGCAGGACCAGGAACAGGACGATGAAGGTGAAGGCGTCCCGATATCCTGGGGAGAGCAGGCCGGCGGCCAGGGATTCCACTACCCCCAGGAGCAGCCCCCCCAGCACCGCCCCGAACGGGTTGGTGAGCCCACCGGTGATCATGGCTACGAAACCCTTCAGCGCCAGCATCAGACCGCGATCGTAGGTCATGAAAGTGATCGGGGCGATGACGATGCCGCCCACGGCGCCCAGCCCGGCGCTCAGGGCGAAGGCCACCAGACCCATGCGATTCGTGTTGATGCCCATCAGCCGAGCGGCGTTGGGGTTGGCCGAACTGGCCCGCAGCGCCTTTCCGGTCAACGTGTATTGAAAGAAGAGGTACAGGGCGATGACCGCCAGCCCGGTCAGGGCGATGACCCACAGGCTCTGGCGGGTGATCACGGCCCCCAGCAGCCTCAGCGGCGCTCCGGAGGTGAAGGGCGTGAGCCGATAGGGATCCGTGCCCCAGGCCAGCAGGATCATGCCGCGCAGCGCGATCGAGGCGCCAATGGTCACCACGATCTGGCTGAGGGTCGAGGCCTGGCGGGCAGGTTGGATTCCCAACCGGTACAGCAGCGATCCCACCACCACCGCGGCTGCCACCCCGATCAGGATGACCCTCA
>Ga0209342_10002985_pt1 | contig 17946 bp, 16 predicted proteins | sample RifCSP16_2_FD_184023 | JGI IMG/M metagenome (GOLD analysis project Ga0209342, IMG submission 184023) | Soil microbial communities from Rifle, Colorado - Rifle CSP2_sed 16_2 (SPAdes) (version 2) | ecosystem: Environmental > Terrestrial > Deep subsurface > Rock core/Sediment | place: Rifle... | reverse complement strand
GATTATGCGCGGTTGGTGGAACTCTTGATGGAGTTCGGCCCGAATCTGCGGATGCCGCATTCGCGTGCCATGGGCGACGGTCTTTTTGAATTGCGGCCACGCGGCCGTGAAGGTATCGGACGTGCATTATACTGTTATGTCGATGGTCAACGCATTGTGATACTTCACGCTTTTGTAAAGAAAACGCAGGAAACACCGGAAAAAGAATTACGCCTTGCCCGGAAAAGATTGAAGGAGGTACGAAATGGCTGATTTAAAGTATAAACCCGTTTCTCATGACCATGAGGCTTTCCTCAAAAAGGCCTCGAAACGAAAAGGGTTCAGGAAAGCATACGGGGATTTGGAAGAAGAGTACCGGCTTACGCGTGAGATGCTTGCCGCTCGTTCCAAGTTCGGCCTCACTCAGGAAGCCGTTGCAGAGTTGATGGGGACGACAAAAAGTGCTGTGTCACGCCTGGAAGCTGCGGGTAAGCATGCCCCCTCGCTGACTACGCTCAAGAAGTATGCGCGGGCAGTCGGCTGTCGCTTGGAGATCAAGCTCGTTCCCAACACTCGCTTAGCCAAGCGCTCAACACGGGTCGCCAAAAAGCAGGCGGCCGGTTAGTTTCGCATTATCATTGGAGACGGACGGCGCATGAACAAGGAATGGCATAAAGCAAATAAACTTTCTCAGAAGGCATCAGTCGACGACCGGATCCGCTGGCATTTGGCCCATGCCAAAAAATGCGGCTGTCGCCCTGTTCCGAAAACCCTTCTCACAGAGATCAAAAAAAGGAAACTGTTGTGAGGAAGTTCTAAAAATCCCACCCAGCCTCCCTTTTTCAAAGGGAGGAGCGCCCCTCTTTCGCTATAACCCTCACCCCAAGCCAACCTTCGTGCCTTTGTGTCTTCGTGGCAAAATTTTGGTTTTGGCCTGCCCGGATCAGGTGAAAGCACGTCGCTCACGCAACTGACTCATACCTCGCTTCGAAAACACTGTTCCCCAAAATCTTCTTCACGCTGTGGTCCATATTCGCGCCCGCGTGTTCGAGTATCTTGAAGATTGACTCCACATTCTCTTCCGCGTTGATGGCCTTGGCGATCTCTTCGGCGGTGAATGACTTTCCGGGATTTTTGCGAAGGAATGAGACGGCATCGAGCTGAAGCCGGATGACCGCTCCTGCCATTTTCTTTCCTGCCTCGACCCCGGGCTGGTGATACGCATTGACATTCACGAGCGTGGCGTAGAACCCGACGGCCCGTTCGTACAATCCGATGAGCGCTCCGACTGATCGGGCGTCAAGCCTGTCGATCGTGATCGTTATAGACTCCCTGTCGTTCTCAAAAAGCGCGCTGCGGGTCCCCCGGAGGAAACAGTTCAGATAATCGCCGCTCGTGACGCCGGGCTCCACCTCGATTGATTTGGCATCGCGGTCAAGGAGGATTTCTATAAAAGTCGCGAAGAAATTATTCACTCCTTCGCGGAGCTGCTGAACATAGGCATGCTGGTCACTCGAACCCTTGTTGCCGTAGACAGCGATGCCCTGGTTTACGACCTTGCCATTCAAGTCTTTTTCTTTTCCCAGGGACTCCATCACAAGCTGCTGAAGATATTTCGGGAAAAGGGCAAGGCGGTCCTTATAAGGAAGGATGACCATGTCTTTTTGCCCGCGGCCGCTCGTTGCATGGTGCCAGGCAAGGGCGAGAAGTGCTGCCGGGTTTTTAGGAGTTTGCTTGTTTCTGGTGGCCTCGTCGCATAATGAGGCCCCTTTGAGCAATTCTTCTATATGGAGTCCCTGGAGGGACGCAGGCAGAAGTCCAACGCCCGACGTAGCAGCTGTTCTCCCACCGACCCAGTCCCACATGGGAAATATGGCAAGCCACGAATCATTTTTTGCAATGTTATCGAGCTTGCTTCCCACACCTGTTATGGCAATCGCATGTTTCTCAAACGAAAGTCCTATTTTTTTGTAGGCTGCCGCAGCTTCAAGCATCCCGTTTCTCGTCTCAATAGTCCCGCCACTTTTCGATATTACGATGGTGAGGGTCTCCGCCAGATTGTCGCCGACCTCTTTAAGGACCCTGTCGATGCCGTCCGGATCGGTGTTGTCCAGGAAGTAGGGTTTCATTTTATCAGCGCTTGTGCCGAGTGTATCCGCGATGAATTGCGGGCCCAGGGCAGAGCCGCCGATGCCGATGCTCAGTATCCTGGTGAAGCGGTCTCGTTTTTCGGGTTTGATCTTTCCTGAGTGGATATTGGAAGTGAATTCCTTGATAGAGCGAAGGGCGTCCTCGATCTCGCGTCGCAGTTCCGGCTTCGGCGCGCGTTCCGGGCTCCGCAGCCAGTAGTGTCCGACCATACGGTTCTCATCGGGATTGGCGATCGCGCCTGCTTCGAGAGCGTCCATGGCCTTAAATGCCTTCTGGATCTCCGGCTCCATGCGAGCGAGATGATCATCGCTGAAGTTCATTCTGCTGATGTCGAGCGTCAGGCCGATGGAAGGGCTTACGCAGAGATATTTTTTATATCGTTCCCAGAGAGCTTTGTTGTTCATCGTTTTAATGTGGTGAGATGTTATTGCTGTTTTTTTGAAGTCTCTTCTTCCTTGCCGTACACTGCCCGTATCCTTCGGGCGAGCTCCCGGAGCGCATCAGAGAACCTCATGCCTGTGTCCATGAGCTCCCTGATGACCGCAGCCTTGCTCAACTCGGCGATCACCTTGTCTGATTCATCGACGATGTCACAGGCGTTCTCTCCTTTTTCAAGCTGCTGCAGGATGCAGGTCTCAAGCTGCTCAGGAGAATACTTTTCTACTAATTTTTTTATTTCCGGGGTCTTCATAATCAGGTCCTATGATGAAATCATTGTACCACAAAAACCTTTTTAAGGGGAGAATCCGGTCTTTCTTTTTCATGCTTTTGTGGTAATATACCGCCTATGTCGGAACAGGATACAATCTGCGCGGTCTCTACGCCGACGGGCAACGGCGGCATCGGGATTATCCGCGTGAGCGGGAAGGACGCTGTCAGCATTGCTTCAAAGGTTTTTAGATCGCGCAATGACAGAAAGATCGAATCAGAAACAAGCCATACACTTCATTACGGCCACATCATGGACCCTGCCACAAAAGAAACGGTGGACGAAGTGCTCGTGAGCGTGATGCGCGCGCCGGCAACGTATACGCGCGAGGACGTGGTGGAGATAAACTGCCACGGCGGGATGATGCCGCTCTGGCGCACCTTGGCGCTTCTTATTGCCGCGGGCGCGCGACAGGCCGAGCCGGGAGAGTTCACGAAGCGGGCTTTTCTGAACGGCAGGATAGACCTTGCCCAGGCAGAGGCGGTAATGGATATCATCAGGTCCAGGACCGAGCTCTCCCATCGTGCGGCCAACGAGCAAATGCTCGGTGGCCTGTCGTCAGAGGTCGGGGCGCTCCGCGAACAGCTCGTCTCGCTCCTCGCGTCGGTGGAAGCGGGGATCGATTTTCCGGAAGAAGATATCCAGACAGCGACCGGTTGCCCGCTCGCGGAAGAAATGACGCGCATCCTCACAGGCATTGACGCGCTGCTGTCGAGCGTCGCGTATGGCAGGATCCTGAGGGACGGGCTTGCAACCGCGATCGTGGGAAGGCCGAATGTGGGCAAGTCCTCGCTGCTCAACGCCCTCCTGAAACAGGACCGGGCGATCGTGACCGAGATACCGGGAACCACGCGCGATGTGCTCGAGGAATACCTGAACGTCTCCGGCATCCCGCTCAAGATATTGGACACTGCCGGCATACGGCATACGCATGACCGTATCGAACAGGAGGGAGTGCGCAGAAGTCTCGCGGCGATCGGTTCGGCGGACATCGTGCTCGTGGTGCTCGACGGCTCCGAGGCGTTCTCCGATGAGGACAAAAGAGTTCTCTTGGAAGTGAAGGAGAAAAAAGCTATTGCCGTGATAAATAAATCCGACCTCCCGCGAAAAATGGAGAAGCTTGCATGGCCGCAGGTTCAGGTCACGGTGTCCTGTCGAACAGGCGCGGGGCTCGAAGGTCTCCGGCAATCCATTCTTGAGATGGTGAAGCAGGGGACCGTCATGGCACAAGAGCACGCCTGGGCCGTGAACCAGCGGCACAAGACCGCGCTCGAACAAACAAAGGAGAGTTTACAAAAGGCGCGCGAGTCCGCCTCGTCCGGACTCTCACCGGAGTTCGTCGCCCTGGACCTGCGGGGAGCGCTTGACAGCATCGGGCTCATTAGCGGCGCGACGTATACGGAGGATATACTCGAAAGAATTTTTAATGACTTCTGTATTGGGAAGTAGTACAAACAATTTCTGGCTCATCCGGGTTTTGGTTCAAAGGGCGATATGGGTTGCCGCAGCAGCAGCCCCTTCGCGCCATCGCGCTAACGCGCCATCGAGCGCAGTGGTCGAACGGCACGGGCGCCCTTCTTTCTCAGCACTTCCGCTTCGCTCGTGCTGTTTTGGAGCAGTGGTGATACCGGCTTCGGACGGGGCGCGATAACGCGCGGTTGTCGCTCAAGGGCATGCCGCTTTCCATCGGGACACAGGCTCCGACGCGAAGTGTGACGAATGCAAAATGCAGAGTACAAAATATAAAAGTCAAAATGAACGGATATAAAATCATGCCCTTTTGCAATTTGCATTTTGAAATTTGACTTAGGCATTGCTTTCTTTGTGTCTTCGTGCCTTCGTGGTAAAGTTTTTGGAGTTTATTAAATGTCTTCAGCAAAAAAATACGACATCATTATCATCGGCGCGGGTCACGCCGGGTGCGAAGCAGCGCTTGCCGCCGCGCGCATGGGCTGTTCCACGCTCATGCTCACGATGAACCTCGACAGCATCGCGCTCATGTCGTGCAATCCCGCGATCGGCGGTCTGGCCAAGGGCCATCTCGTGAAAGAGATCGATGCCCTCGGCGGCGAGATGGCGAGGGTCATTGATAGAACAGGCATCCAGTTCCGAGTGCTGAACCGGAGCAAAGGCCCGGCTGTTCGCGGCACGCGCGCGCAGGCTGACAAACAGCGATACCGGCTTGCCATGAAGGAAGCGGTCGAGAAGCAGGCAGGGCTCGATGTGAAGCAGGGACTGGTGGAGAAGATCCTTGTTGAGGACGGCAGCATCATCGGGGTTGAGACAAACATCGGCGTGCAGCATCTTTCGCCTGCCGTGATCGTGACAACCGGTACGTTTCTGAAAGGGCTCATCCATATCGGGCTGGTACATTATCCGTCTGGCAGGGCAGGGGAGTTCCCATCAGTCGGGCTTTCGGACAACCTTAAGAGTCTGGGGTTCGAGCTCGGAAGACTCAAAACAGGTACGCCAGCCAGGTTGAACGGCAGGACAATAGATTTCTCGAAGACCGAACCTCAGCACGGGGACGAGCCCGCGCCCTTCTTTTCTTTTACCGAAACCGTGCATCCGCTCCCACCAATGCCCTGTTATCTCACATATACGAACACGAATACCCACGAAATCATAAGAAACAATCTGGATCGCTCCCCACTTTACGGAGGCGTTATAAAGGGCATTGGCCCGCGCTACTGCCCATCCATAGAAGATAAGATCATGAGGTTCTCTGACAGGGAACGGCATCAGGTCTTTCTTGAGCCGGAAGGACTGGATACCGAAGAGTATTACGCGAACGGCGTGTCCACGAGCCTGCCTTACGATGTTCAGGAGAAAATGCTTCACACCATCCCCGGGCTTGAAGAGGTCGAGATCATGCGGCCCGCGTACGCAATCGAATATGATTTCGCTCCGCCCACCCAGATCACGCACACGCTTGAGACCAAGAAAGTTCAGGGGCTGTATTTTGCCGGCCAGATAAACGGCACCTCGGGATACGAAGAGGCCGCGGCCCAGGGTCTGATGGCGGGCATCAATGCCGCGCTCAAGACCCAAAAGAGAAATCCGCTTATACTTTCCCGCTCCGAGGCTTACATCGGCGTCATGATCGATGACCTCGTGACGAGAGGGACTGCAGAGCCGTACCGGATGTTCACATCGCGGGCGGAATACCGCCTCATTCTTCGAGAAGACAACGCAGACATGAGACTGAGGCAAAAGGGGCAGGAGATCGGCCTGGTTTCAGATGAGCAGTACAAGCGCTATAAGCAAAAAAAGGATTCCATTGAGCGTGAAATCTTAAGACTCAAAAAAACCCGTGTGAAGCCGGGACCTGAGATCAACACTATTCTTACCTCCAAAGGGACCGCGGAGATTTCAGATGAAACACCTCTTGAGCAACTGCTCAAGAGGCCGGAAATTCAGTACGGGGATATCAAGAAGATAAGTTCTTGTCCGGAAGCTCTGGACAACGCTGTTGCCGAACAGGTTGAGATACAGGTGAAATATGAGGGCTACATTCAACGTCAGCTCCAGCAGGTAGAGCGCTTTGCATCATTAGAGCAAAAGAACATTCCGTTGGACATGAACTATGATGATATAAAAGGCCTCGGAACAGAAGTGAAGCAGAAGCTCATTCAGGTCAGGCCGGTCTCCCTGGGCCAGGCATCGAGAATATCGGGCATAACTCCGGCAGCGATCGCTCTCCTCATGGTGGCCCTTGAGAAGAGGAAGAGGAAATCGCGTGAGGGGTAAGGGGTGAGGCGCAATTTTGTTCGGGAAGCGCATATCATAAGAAAAATCAGATGGCCAAACGAACCATGAAGTGAAATTGCTTCGGCATTCAGAAAGTGCAGACAACCCCTCGCTCCGCCGCGCACGCGTGCCGAAATGGGGCGGGCTTCATGCGGCATTTATCCTGTTCCGGCAGCACTTCCGCTTCGCCCGTGCTGTTTTATGTTCTGAGGTTGAACACTGTTTTGGAGGGCTCGCCAAAGCGCGTCTGTCGCTCAGGGCTGTCTGCGCATGACGTGGCGAGATTTTGGGGAAAGTCCAGGAAAATCCCTTCTCTCTTGGTGGGAGAGGGTTGGGGTAAGGGGGACCGCGGGTGATAGCAGAAAATTCGTTAGGGCAAATATTGAGCAACGGCGCGACAGAGCTTGGCGTGGAATTGTCTGATGCCCAGATCAACTCTTGTCTCCTCTATCTCTCTGAACTCAAAAAGTGGAATCAAAAGATCAACCTTACCGCTATCAGAGAAGACGGGGACATCGTGATCAAGCATTTTCTGGATTCCTTTTCGTTCATAAAAGGTTTTACTCCTGTCGAGGGTTTGAAGCTTCTGGATATGGGCTCTGGCGCGGGATTTCCGGCGCTGCCGCTGAAGATCGCGATCCCAGGGATATCGGTCACCATGGTCGAGTCCGTAAAGAAAAAAGCGGCATTTCTTCGGCATATAATCAGGACGCTTCGTCTTACCGGAGTGGAAGTCAGCGACAAAAGAACAGAGGAACTGCCGGATTCCTTTCATTCTATGTTCGATGTCGTGACGGCGCGCGCCTTCGCGAACATGGAGACAGCGCTCGCGGCAGGCAAGCCCTTTCTGAAGAGCGGGGGAGTCGTGGTGCTGGGCCGCGGGCCGGAAGAAAAGATCAGAGAGCAGGAATTATCAAAGGCCGGCTTCGTTCTTGAGAGAAGAATAGAGCTTACGCTGCCGCATTCTGATTACAAAAGGGCGATATGGGTGTTTAAGAAGGCGTGAAACGGGGAGTCGGTGAAGCAGGCATGTTCCACGTGGAACATCCTAATGCGGAATGAAAATCTTTAAAAGGTTTTTGAGTGGACGGAATTTATACGGAAGCATCGGATATTAATACAAGCGCATAAAGGTGGTGCGTTCGTAAAAAGTCCGAAACTGTCACCCTGAGCAACGCGAAGGGTCTCTCAATATTTATATTGAAAAACCGAGATTGCCGCTTCGCACTGTTCCTCGCAATGACTGCATAAGAGACTTTTTACAGGACCATAAGGCTTATACATTGTCATTTCAGTGTCCTGTTCGTTCCCTATAAAAGGATTTGCATGATCCAAGGCGCATTAAAGATTCCCTCCGAATGGCGGGAGACGGTAGAAGAGATGATAGCCCATGGCGGACCGGCGATGGTCATCGGCGCCCCTGGGTCGGGCAAGACCACGTTCTGTTTGTATCTTACAGGGTTCTTTTGCCGCCATGGCAGGCGGGTGGCTTGGATCGACGCAGATCCCGGGCAGCCGTTCAGCGGACCGCCGTCAGTCATTTCGCTCGCTTTATATTCTGATGCAGCCGATCTTCTCAAGCAGAGAAATCATCTCGCAATGAGCTTTATCGGCAACACGAGCCCGGTCGGCCATCTCCTCGAGATGGTGACAGGCCTTCAGAAGCTGATCACGCGGGCCCGGCTTCTGAAGCCTGATCTTATCCTGGTCAATACCTGCGGGCTGGTGAATGGAGGAGCTGCGCGTGAGCTGAAATTCCATGAGATCGACATGCTGGCCCCCCGGTATGTGATCGCGCTGCAGAAAGAGAACGAGGTCGAACACCTGCTCTCGCCCCACGCGCATCGCTCCGGTCTGCTCATTCAACGTATTCCGTTGTCGCCTGATGCATGCGTCTCAACGAGGGAGGCGCGCCTGGCCGTCCGGGAGTCGCGGTTCAAAAATTATTTTCGCGGGGCGGGATTTCATGATATAACCCTCAGCGATGTGGGGATTCACGGCCCGGGATTCGGGACAGGAGAAAGGCTCGGGTTTCGGGACGTGAACAGGCTTTCAAAAATTGTTAAAGGCATCGTGGTCCACGCGGAGCTCTCCGCGGACATGCTTTTTTTGCTTGTCGACGGCGAGTACGCGGGTGACGAGCTTTATACAGCCAAGGAAGCCTACAATGTCCGGGAGGTCGCCGTTTTCAAGCATTCGGAAATGGACCACCTTCTGGTCGGCCTTAATGATGAGCAGAACCTGTGCCTTGGCCTGGGGATCTTGCGCGAGCTTGACATGAAGGATTTAATCGTACGGGTGATCACCCCGGTTAGCGATACCTCTCGGGTCCGGCACATCTCGCTCGGCTCGCTCCGGGTCAGCCCGGCGGGCGGCGAGCTTGGGCGGTGGTGAAAGAGGGAAGTTCCGCTCGGATAGCTTGATAGTTCTGATATGAATTCTGTGGCTCAATGCGGAATTTGGTGAAGGAGAAGGCACCCCCTTCGTCGGCCGCGCAATCGCGCTGACTCAGCACTTTTGCTGGGCGGGCCGTAGAAGGCAATCAACGTAATATGCGCTGTTATCCCTCGCGGCATAGCGACGCTCCCGAGCACATCCTTCGCTCAGGGGTCGCCTTCTCCGCCAATGCACTATAATCTGCAATGAGCCGGATCTGTAACGGGGTTCCACGTGGAACATTCCAAATTTAGTAGGCCGGTTTCAAGACCAAACGCTTGCTTTTTCTCTGCGCTCTCTGCGGTCAATTGCTTTTTATAGGACGGTGATACCCTTATTAAATCTGATTTTATCCATGTCCTGATGGCTTCCAGTCTTTTTTCGCAACTATTCACGTCCATTCTCGGCCCATGTAGTTTATTTCAATTTTCACTTCCTTTTATTACCATCATATGGTAAAGTTATAAAGTTTTTCGGGTCTGCGGAGGAATGTTCATGGGCAAAGTTATTGCTATCGCCAATCAGAAAGGCGGGGTGGGAAAGACCACCACGGCCGTGAACATGGCCGCATCGATCGCCGCTGCTGAAAAGCGTGTGCTGCTCATAGATTCTGACCCGCAAGGCAACTCCACGAGCGGCATGGGGATCGATCGGAAGGATATTCCCGGCACGACCTATGACCTTTATACCGGCAAGCGCACTGCCGAGGAGATAAAAAAGGCAACGCACTTTCCCTGGCTTGACGTTATTCCCGCCGGAATAGATCTCGTGGGCGTTGAGGTAGAGCTCATCCAGATGATCGCCAGGGAGCGGGTGCTCAAGAAAGCGATCCAGTCCATTCGCGATAATTATGAATACGTCTTTATCGACTGCCCGCCGTCTCTCGGCCTGCTTACCATTAACGCGCTGACCGCGGCCGACGGCGTGCTGATCCCGGTTCAGTGCGAGTATTACGCGCTCGAGGGCCTGTCCGCGCTCATGAACACCATCAAGCTCATAAAACAAGACCTGAATCCGGCCCTCATCATAGAAGGCGTGCTTCTTACCATGTACGACAGCAGGAACAATCTTGCGGAACAGGTGGCGAATGAAGTGCGCAAGTATTTCAGGGACAAGGTGTACACCACCATCATCCACAGAAACGTGGCGCTGAGCGAGGCGCCGAGCTACGGCAAACCGGCGCTCCTCTATGATATCAGGTCCCGGGGCGCGCAGAGCTACCTTGAGCTTGCGAAGGAGGTCATCAGTCATGCAAAAAGTGGCCCTCGGTAAGGGTCTCGGCGCGCTCATTCCGGATCTGACAGCGCTCGGCGATAAAGAAAAGCAGGCGCTCGGGATCATGGAGCTCGAGCTGAACAAGATCATCCCGAATGAGTATCAGCCCAGGAAGGTCTTTGACGAGGAAAAGTTGAAAGAGCTTGCCGCCTCGATCAAAGAGCAGGGGGTCATCCAGCCGGTCATTGTCCATCGGGTAGGCGGCGGGTATGCGCTGATCGCGGGAGAGCGGCGGTGGCGCGCGGCAAAGCTCGCCGGACTTTCGACCATTCCGGTTCTTGTCAAGGAAGCCACGAAGCGCGAACTTCTCGAAATGGCGCTGATCGAAAACATCCAGCGCGAAGATCTGAATCCTCTTGAAACAGCCGAGGCGTACAAGCGGCTCCAGGATGAGTTCAAAATAACCCAGGAAGACCTCGCGAAGAGGGTAGGCAAGGAACGCTCCACGATAACGAACTTTTTACGGATCCTCGGGCTCCCCAAGGAAATAAAGCAGGAGCTGGCAAGAGGGGCCCTGAGCATGGGGCACGCCAAAGCTCTCCTGTCCCTTGAGCGGGTGCGCGATCAAGTGAGCGCAGCTACCCTGATCGTGGCAAGGGGGCTTTCGGTGCGTGAGGCCGAGGCGCTTGCTTCGAAGCTCAAGAACCCTCCACACGAGAAGCGTGTCCGGGTTAGCCATGAGCTTAAGTCTGTCGAAGACAAGCTCAGGAAAGCACTCGGCACCAAGGTGAGCATCAGCGCCAAGTCAAAAGGCGGCAGGATCGTGATAGAATACTATTCGGCGGAAGACCTGGATAGAATTCTTGAGAAGATTTCTTAGCCACGAATTTTCACGAAGATAAAAAAACGTGGAAGATTAAATCTGTTGGCTACGGGTTTAATTCGTGTCAATTCGGGGCTCAACATACTTTATGTTATTCAAGGAGGGTTCATGTTGAAGAAGGGTACAGGCACACCGGATCAATCGGAGATCACGGCATTTTTGGGAAAGGGCACGGAATTTAAAGGCGTGCTCAGCTTCGAAGGGACCATACGCGTGGACGGAAAAGTGGATGGAGAGGTCATTTCCAAGGACACCTTGATCGCCGGAGACGGCGCGTACCTCCACGGCGAGATCACCATCGGCACGCTTATCAGCAGCGGCAAGGTCTTCGGCAATATTAACGCGAGCCAGAAGGTACACATCCTCGCGCCCGGCACGATCCAGGGCAATATCAAGACGCCCAAGCTCATCATCGAAGAGGGGGTTCTCTTTGACGGCAAGTGCGAAATGGCGAGCGAGAAAAAGGCCTCGGAACAGAAGGTCGTGTCGCTGACGGACCGGTAAGAAGGTCTTCTCTTTGCATGTCTGACCTGCGATGATTATTGATGATTGCATAAGTAATGGAAAAGCCGCAATCAATATTCGTCATTCCCGCGAAAGCGGGAATCCAGAATTTCTCCGCGAACCCTCTGGATTCCCCCGTATCAAGTACGGGGCGGGCTTAGTCAAGCCCGGAATGACGGTCCCCCGGCCACCCACCGAACAGCGCGGCTCAAGACGGCACAAAATACGGTCTTTTCTTTCCTCCAACAATGTGTTATAGTATGTGTATTGGGAGGTGTATGAAAATGAGGACGAATATCGTGCTGGACGACGAGCTCGTCAAGAAAGCCCTCAAGTTCTCCAAGGCGAGGACGAAAAAGGACCTGGTGCACGAGGCGCTCGAAGAGCTGATCGCAGTACGCCGGAAGCGGGATCTGCGTGAGCTTCGGGGCACGATAGGTTTCCAGAAGGACTACGACTACAAAGCGCTTCGCAAAGGGGGACACGGTGGTTCTCGTTGACACCTCGGTCCTGATCGATTATCTCGGCGGCAAAGACACAAAAGCCGTTACAGCCTTCCAACGCATCCTTGACGACAATATTCCGTGGGGGATCAATTCCTACATCTACCAGGAAGTGCTGCAAGGGGTCAAAACGGACAAGGATTTCACGAAGGTCAGGGAATACCTCGACACCCAGATATTCTACCCGCTAAAAGACCCGAAGGATTCTTTTGCATCAGCAGCGAAAATCTACTTTGAGTGCCGGCGCAAGGGGATAACCCTCGGCAGCACCATTGACTGTCTTATCATACAGACAGCGATCGAACATAGCCTGTATCTGCTCCACAAGGACGCCGATTTCGACAGCGCATTGAAGGTGATAGCATTTAAGGTCTATCCAACTTGATCGGGATGCCGTTTCATTAATAATGGATTTGCGTAATTATCGGGGCGGTATCCGTCCGGCTGATAACTAAGCCAAATGATTTTTAACAAAGAAGACAAGAAGGCAGCGCACGAAAGGGCAATCTTCCAAGCGTTTTGTGAAGCGGCTCAACTTCCGATAGTCTCCGGCTCTGTACGGAGCCGACGGATTCCGAGACCGGATATCGCATGTCTCCTCGGCGATAAACCTTACTGTGCAGAACTCGTCGAAATCACAGATGGTGACATTGCAAAGATGCTGGACGTTACATCGAAGACGGGAAAGTCAGTGGCCACTTCATATTCATCGGACATCCCGCTTATAAACAGTTTTAAATCAAAGTCACTAATTGACTATCAAAGTGATGGTACACCGCTAATGCTCCTGGCCTATTATGAGAAGCAATATCCAGTTACATTCGATCCGGAATTCATTCCGAAGCATATCGGTGATATTGTATATGCAATGCTTAAGTCGGGTAGATGGCATAGTATTTGGGTTTATGACCACTGGAAGCGCATAATTTTATGGCAAAAATTGCGTGTAGCTGCCTAACCTATAAGGATTGAGACGACATCTTCACGTCGTCCTCAATCCATTGTTCAAGAAGCCCGCAGCGGCAGGACGATGGCCGATGCTTTCTATATATAGGGTAATGCTTCGATGGGTGGTTCTCGGTGACGGCCGGATGTGCAGTATCTCTGTAGTGCAGAAGGATAGAACTTCCTGATTAGCACAAAACCGCGGATATATTTCACATAAGCACGTGCACGAAAGAATGCCTTACGCCGGCAAACGGCCGAGCGGGTGCGTTGCCCGCGCGGATGATTACCGCCGGGTCGCGCGTATACGCGAAATTTTTTGTTACATCAATACCGGCATCGGATGCTATCCGGCCCGCGCCAGGCGCTGATACGGCAGCTCTACAAATAGTACTTTAAGAAAACCTCCGCAACGTCCGCAGAACGGACGGGGCAACGGCGGTGTTGGTTCAATCTCCGGCGCCGTCACCTCAAAGCCGTACGCTAATTCGATCAACGTCCTTATGTGCTCGATCGGTATTTTGCACGTCGGGCTCAGGAAGCCGTAATAACGTACCTTCATGAACCCCGTTGGCAGCACGTGCTGGAGGAACCGGCGCATGAACTCCATCACCTCAAGCTCCATTGTTCTCCAGCGGTTGCTCCCGGTTTGTTTGTATCGAATGAAGACCGCGCGGTCCTCGACCTTCTTGATCCGGCTGTTCGACAAGGCCACGCGGAAGACATACGGCGCGAGATACTTGAGACTTGCCTCGCTGTCGCCCACAGGCTGCGAGTTAACGTTCCAGGCGATTTGCCATGCCTCTTCGGGGATTTGATCGAAGAGACCGGCTTTCTTCATCTCGTCTTTGAACTTCGCCCGAAATATGGGAGACAAGGCCTGAACCGGCACATAAAATTCCGATCCGGACGGCTTCCATAGCCTGTCGGATGAAAGCGCCCCGCCCACGACGATATAGTGGATATGGGGATGATATTCCAGGGTCCTGCCCCAGGTGTGCAAGACCCCGAAGAAGCCCGGCAGCTCGCCGCCCATGAACTTGGGATCCAGCGCCAGCTTTTTCATGGCTTCGGAAGACGCCCGAAACAGGGCGGCATACGCCAGTCGCTGATTGCTCCGGATGAACCGGCGAATCTGCTCAGGCACGGTAAACGTGATCATGAAGTGATGACCCGGCATCCTGCGGTCAAGCTGCTTTTCGAGCCACTGCCGCATCTTATGGTGCTGACAAGTCGGGCAATGGCGGTTGCCGCAGGAGCGGTGGATCGCATGCCGTTCCCCGCAGGATTCGCATTGGAAGAAGGTCGTTCCGCATGCGGGAGTGCGGCAGTTGATGATCGCGGATATCGCTTTTTTGTGTTCATCAGGCATGGCGTCGCCGAAGCGAGACAGATACTCCGGCGCATGGGCGCGGAAAATAGCGTTGACCGTATCCATGATCACACCCCCGCCATAAGCTGGTCAATGATCTTGTACGCGTCCTCCTGGCCCTTGGTCGTCAGGTGGAGGTAGATCATCGTGGTTTCCAGCCGGGAGTGGCCCATATACCGTTGAATGACGCGCAGATTCACGCCGGCTTCAAGCAGGTGCGTGGCGTAGGAATGGCGGAGCGTATGCACGGAGACGCCGCGCTTTTGTATGCCTGCCGCCTTTTTCGCGCTTCTGAGCGCCCCCTGCACCGTACTGACGGCAACGGGAGTTTGTCCATCCGAGCCTTTTTTGTTGTTCCGTCCCAGGGCGGGAAAGATCAGCCGGGGGTTCTTGTGCGTGGCCCAATGCTTGCGAAGAAGCGCGAGCGTGGCCTGGGGAAGCGGAACCATGCGGTCCTTGGCCCCCTTGCCCCGGTGTACGTGGATCATCATACGGCTGCTGTCGATGTCAGCGACTTCGAGGTACCGGGCCTCCTGAAGCCTGAGGCCGCAGGCATAGACTGTGGAGAGGAAGGCGTGATTGGGGAGCGAAGTCACCTTGGCGAAAATGCCGCGCACTTCCTCGGTGCTGAGCACGGTCGGCAGCCGGTGCTCCGTCTGAGCGCGGATGATGTCCAGGAGATGCCAGTTGCGCCGCAGCACGTTCACGAAGAAGAACTTGATGCCGGAATAGCAAATCCGCATCGTGTTGGACGACCACTTGCAGGCGTTCTTGCGATGGAGAAAATACTCCTGCAGCTCTTCTTCGGTGATGACGTCCGGTGTCTTGTTGAAATGCTCGACGAGCATTCTGACCGAGCGCGCATACGCATCCTGCGTTCGCTCGGCCATACCGTTCAGTTGCAGTGCTTTGATGGACTTCTCGTACCAGTTTTCCATGACCATACTCTCCTTGTAAAATAAGATTGAACTTCATTGGAGAGGTATGGTAGCATGGATATTATTCGGGAAACAATCAGGCAGGGATAGACGAGGATATTTGGTTTTGCTTTTCTGCCGCGGAGCGGCTTACTTGAACAAAGCTTTGGAGCCGACGCTAAACGCGGCGTGACCGCCGCAGCGCGGCTCAACTTGATTCATTATAAGGTCAGCACATAAAAGGAACCCCATGATATGACCCTTCTTCATCTTTACCGCACCCCGGCGCTTTCAGCCTTCCAGACCGAGGCATTGCTCGATATTGTCAAGCAACAGGTAACGCCGGGCATCCGGGAGATCGAAACCGAGCATTGCTTCAATATCGAGTCATCACAGCCCTTGGATGCGGACCAGATGCGCCTTCTCCAATGGCTCTTGGCCGAGACCTTCGAGCCCGGGAACTTTTCTGATACCAGTTTTTTAACTCCTTCCTTGTCCCTCGTCCCTCGTCCTTCGATCTTCGAGGTCGGCCCCCGCATGAACTTCACCACCGCGTGGTCCACGAACGCCGTCTCGGTCTGCCACTCCTGCGGCCTCAAAATGATCTCGCGGATCGAGCGCTCGCGCCGCTACCTCCTGCTTCTTGATGGTCCATCAACTATGAGCCACGAGCTGCGAGCTTCCTTTCTCTCCCTCGTCCACGACCGCATGACCGAATGCCCCTACCCCGAGCCGCTTACAACGTTCGAGACGGGCATCAAGCCGGAACCTGTTCGCATGGTCCCGCTCAGGGAGCAGGGGAGGCAGGCGCTTGTTGAGATCAACCGGAAGATGGGGCTCGGGCTCGATGACTGGGACCTGGACTATTACACGAACCTGTTCGTAAACGACATCAAACGCGATCCGACGAACGTCGAATGTTTCGACTCGACCTCTCGCAGTCGAACAGCGAGCACTCCCGCCACTGGTTCTTCAGGGGCAGGCTTGTTATTGACGGCAAGGAAATTACCGAGACGCTGATGAAGATCGTGAAGTCCACGTACGAGGCAAACCGGAACAACAGTGTGATCGCTTTCAGTGATAATTCGAGCGCCATCCGCGGATACGGGATCACGACGCTCGTCCCGAAGAAGCCTTCCGGCCCCTCTGCATTCACCGAGTCGAAGCGCACCTACAACATCATATTCACGGCAGAGACACACAATTTTCCGTCCGGCGTTGCGCCATTCCCTGGGGCGGAGACCGGCACGGGCGGGCGCATCCGCGACGTGCAGGCGACCGGCACTGCCGGGCTCGTCATCGCGGGCACCGCGGCGTATTGCGTCGGGAACCTCCTGATACCGGGCTATAAACTGCCATGGGAAGACGCGTCCTTTGCCTATCCGACAAACCTCGCCTCGCCCCTCCAGATAGAAGTGGAAGCGAGCAACGGCGCCTCTGATTATGGCAACAAGTTCGGCGAGCCCGTGATCCAGGGGTTCACCAGGTCCTTCGGACTCCGACTTCCTGACGGCGAGCGGAGGGAGTGGATCAAGCCGATCATGTTCAGCGCCGGCGTGGGCCAGATGGACGCGCGGCACACGGACAAGAAGGCGCCGAAAAAAAGCATGCTCGTGGTCAAGGTCGGCGGCCCCGCGTACCGGATCGGCATGGGCGGAGGCGCGGCCTCGTCCATGATCCAGGGCGAGAACATCGCGGAGCTCGACTTCAACGCGGTGCAGCGGGGTGACGCGGAGATGGAGCAGAAGATGAACCGCGTGATCCGCGCCTGCGCGGAACTGGGGGACAAGAACCCGATCCAGAGCCTTCACGACCAGGGCGCGGGCGGCAACTGCAACGTCGTAAAAGAGATCGTCCATCCCGCGGGCGCGAAGATCGAGATCCGAAAGATCCAGGTCAATGACAACACCCTTTCAGTGCTCGAGATATGGGGCGCCGAATATCAGGAACAGAACGCGCTCCTGATCAAGCCCGAACACGAAGCCCTGTTCAGAACGCTCTGCGACCGCGAGAGGGTGCCCGTGGCGATCATCGGCACGATCACCGGTGACCGTTATATCGTGCTCTATGATGAGCTGGACAACTCGACTCCCGTGAACCTTGAACTTTCCAAGGTGCTCGGCGACATGCCGCAAAAGACGTTCAACCTTCAACGATCAACCAGACAACTAACGCCACTGACACTGCCGGAAGGGCTTACCGTTCGCGCTGCACTCGACAGGGTTCTGAGACTTCTCTCCGTAGGCTCCAAGCGGTTCCTCACGAACAAGGTCGACCGCTCGGTCACCGGCCTGATCGCGAGGCAGCAGTGCTGCGGTCCGCTTCAGCTTACGGTCTCGGACGTTGCCGTGATCGCCCAGTCCCATTTCGGCCTGACCGGTGCGGCCATTGCCATCGGCGAGCAGCCGGTCAAGGAGTTGATCGATCCCGCGGCCATGGCGAGGATGAGCGTTGGAGAGGCGATCACCAATATCGTCTGGGCGCAGGTGAGCAGGCTCGAAGATATCCGCTGCTCCGCCAACTGGATGTGGGCGCCGAAGCTCCCGGGCGAGGGGTCACGTTTGTATGATGCTGCCGTTGCC
>Ga0209342_10002984_pt1 | contig 17950 bp, 15 predicted proteins | sample RifCSP16_2_FD_184023 | JGI IMG/M metagenome (GOLD analysis project Ga0209342, IMG submission 184023) | Soil microbial communities from Rifle, Colorado - Rifle CSP2_sed 16_2 (SPAdes) (version 2) | ecosystem: Environmental > Terrestrial > Deep subsurface > Rock core/Sediment | place: Rifle... | reverse complement strand
GATTCGTTTCCCCTCTTCGTGAGCCGATCATCCCCTAAGTCGCACTTTAATCGTTTTATCATTCTTTCTACAGAAGTACGACGAGACATGATCGCCTTATACCTCTTCGCCATAGGCGGGTCTTGTGGGTCTATGTGAGGTAAGAGATCAAACGAGACATTTATTGTCCTACCACGGGTAGCGTTTGGGCAACAATTCTCACGATGGTGACAAGCAAGACATACCGGCACGTTGTCTAAATCCTTCGGCGCTTGATAGATAAACTTCTCATTCTCGTATCTCATCCCCTGATACTCCATCTCGTATCCCGCCTTACACACCGGAACACCATATAGTATTACTCTGTAAAAACTTCTTTTTTTTGTAAGTTTGTCGTCAAGGAAAGTGAGTAATTTCTGTCTCTGGCATATTCTTTTATTGTAACAGTTCAGCTCACCGCAGAGAACGCCGAGATCGCAGAGGCTGTTAGAGAAGAAACAGAAAAACTATAACGACAGGCTACTGGATATAGGACGCGGTACCGATTTGTGTAAGTTTTTTAGAGATGTTTGTGAGTTGCGAGTTGTAAGTTGAAAGTTGGTAGTGAGTGAACTTGAATCTTTCAACTTGCGCCTTTTAGCTTGGTTGCGGCTTCGCCGCGCTATGCATATCTAAACACCACAAGTATTTCATCAGCACGCAGACCGTTAAAAAAAACCGATTTGTAAATAAATTTGCAAATTGTATTTGACACAGTGTAAAAGATGTGGTAATTTTGAGTATACTTTTACGTAACGTAAAATATTCATAGCTGTTGAACTTCAAAATTGATTTTTTACATTGGCAAAATCTTGCAATCAACGAGAAACAGGTAAACGTTTAATATTAAGAACGCAGTCCATAGTGAACGACATAAATAGTAGCCAGGCCCTCTTAAATCCTCCATTTAAGAGGAAACAATGGAATTCACATATGTCGTTCACTATAAATTAAATGTCCAATATTTCAATGGTATGGGCAAGAAATACCTCCTGTTGACGACTGTCGCTGTCAGGTGAATGCTCACTACTTACCTTGATTTTACAAGGAGTAAACGATGACGACGATTCTTGTGGTAGAAAGTGATAAAAATCATCTCTTTCTCATCGAACAAGAACTATTGTTAGAAGGATATAATATTGTTACTGCAAAAGATGGCTGCGAAGCTTTAATTAAGGTAAAAGAGCGCCCTCCGGACCTTGTTGTAATGGATATCTTTTTAACAGATATGGATAGTATTGAATTGATAGAAAGGATTCTATGCAGAAACAGGAAGACACCGATTATTATTCACACGTCTTATACCAGTTACAAGTGTAAGCTTATCACATGGCTAACTGTTACATATGTTATTATTAAGTCCTCTGATCTGAGTGGATTGAAAAATAAAATAAGGCAATTAACAAATAAATTTGAATAGAAAGGAGATCACACTATGAATCGTATTTTACATACAGTGTTAGTGTTTACCTTTGTTGCATGTTTAAGTAGTGCTTATGTGAGTATGTCCCTGTGGGCATCAAGCTGTTGTGGTAGCAATGACGGCGGACATAGCACCCACGAATCAGGTGAAAATGTAGTTCAAACAAAAGCAGAAGTAAAGGGTGAAAAAGCCGAGGCTGTGAAAGACCCAGTATGCGGTATGGAGGTCAGCGATATCAAAAAGGCATCGTCAGAAGAGTACAAAGGAAAGGTCTACTACTTCTGTTCAAAGGAGTGTAAAAAGACCTTTAAAAAGAACCCCGCGCCATATACTTGTGGCTGCGCTGCAAAGATGAAGGATTGTGATTGCGGCCATTGCAAGGGTAAGGAAGAAACATGTCCTTGTCCATTGGAGCAAGAGAAAGGCGAAACTCATGAACATGATAAAGGTGAGAGTCATGAAGGACACAAGCATTAATACACAGATTTGAAACATGAGTCATCTTCCATTATCGTTGATGATTCAGGTAGTTGTTCTAAATTTGATAATCATGAGATAATGGATCGTGCAGAAAAAGGAATTTATGTGAGAAAGAAGATAATCTTACAATCTACAATTACTTGTCCAAATTGTGGGCATCAAAAAGAAGAATCGATGCCAATGGATGCGTGTCAGTACTTTTATGGATGCGAAAACTGTAAATCAACATTAAAACCCAAAAAAGGGCACTGTTGCGTATTCTGTTCATATGGAACAGTACCATGTCCATCAATACAAAATCAGAGAAAATGTTGTTAATGTTTCATTAAATTGTAGCTTCGTATTCATAGAAAAGAATTAAGTAATGTCAGAACCTAATTTTTATTTCATATTCTTTCTTTTGCTGATTTCTGGTAAAGTCCTTGCTGAATTGGCAGAAAGGTTAGGACAACCGGCCGTTCTTGGTGAAATATGCGCCGGCATTCTATTGGGACCTTCTTTGTTAAGCTGTGTACCCTGCCATGAGTATATGCCAGGTTTTTACAGGGTGCGTGACATTGCCCATTTAGGTATTTGTGCCTTGCTCTTTCAAATAGGATTAGAATCCAGTTTTACTAAGATGGCGAAGGTTGGACCAACCTCTTTTGTGGTTGCCGTTGCAGGTGTGATATGCCCATTTATACTTGCCTTCATTTTTTGCTGGCTATTTAAAATGACAACCATTGCAGCGCTCTTTATTGGCGCCACATTAACGTCAACTAACGTCAGCTTTTCCGCCAGGGTGCTCTCTGACTTGAAAAGGCTCGATACCAAAGAATCACAAATCATCCTGAGTGCGGCTATTATTGATGATGTAATTGGCCTGATTATCTTATCCATTGTCAGTGGTATTGGCGCAGCCGGTATTGTTTCCTTTGTGTCAATAGAGAAAAGTTTACTTGCCATCATTGGTTTCTTTATCCTCGCCTTATTAATAGGAAGCCTCCTGGCAAAGCCGTTATTTAATCTCGTGGCCAGGGCAAAAACGGAAGGCACTGTAATTACCATTGCCTTCTGTTTCTTACTATTTATAGCCTATTACGCAAACTATGTTGGCATAGCCGCAATGAGTGGGGCTTTTTTGGCTGGTATGTTGCTTACCAGGACAAATCAATTAGACTTGATTAAAGAAAAGACGAAACCCTTGGTTGAGATATTAACTCCAGTATTTTTTGTTGTGGCTGGTACCAGTGTTGATTTGAAAATACTTAATCCTTTCAATCCTGAAAATAAAGATGCATTCGTCTTCTGCGCCTTTTTAATCCCTATTGCCGTGGTAGGTAAATTTGTCAGCGGTTTTTCTATATGGAAGAAAGGGATAAGTAAGACCTTTGTGGGTGTGGGTATGATACCCAGGGGAGTAGTAGGACTGATTTGCGCACAGGTGGGCCTGTCTACCGCAATACTGACTCAAAAGACGTTCACCGCCTTAGTCATAACAATCATGGTCACTGTACTGATTACACCACCTATGCTAAAACGTATAATCAGAAATACAACACCATGAAAAATTCTCAATTCTATAAAAAGTTATCCAATTTCCGTCGTTTTAAATACTTATCGGAGTAATAGTATAATGAACAACAGATTCAAATATAATCTCCGCATCTTCAGGAAGGCATTTTTACCATGGGCATTATCTTCTCCAAGACATTTGTGGTTAACGTTGAATCTCTTCGGAAAAGTATGGAAGAAATATAAACTCAATCTCCATTTACAGAATCAGTTTGATTACCCCATACCGCATTCCTTTGTTTTAAGCCTTACATCTGATTGTAACCTTGCCTGCGATCATTGTTATGCACGGGTGTATAGTGAAACAAAGGTGTTGCCCAAAAGAGTGCTGGAAGGTATTCTGGAACAAGCCAGTTCGTTCGGGTGTTTCTTTTTTGTTCTTACCGGTGGAGAACCCATGCTGTACCAGGACTTGTTAGATATTTTAAGCCTTCACAGTAATAGCCTTTTTATCCTGATAACCAATGGGACTATGGTCACCGATGGCATTGCAAAAAAGCTATCGCGGCTACCCCATATAATTCCTGTAGTCAGTCTTGAAGGTGGTTTAGAAGATACTGATAAAAGGCGTGGTACAGGCACATACAATAGTATTATGAATGCCTTCGATAACCTTAAAAGCAATAAAATACTTTACGGGTTTTCTATTACTGTAACCTCGGAGAATGTGGAACAACTTCAAAAAGAAGAGGTTTTTGAGGAAAAGTATCCTTTCGGTGCACGGCTAGGATGTTTCATAGAGTACATACCTACAGGGAGATCGCCTGATCCGAAGCTATCCCTATCGCCTGGACAAAGGCTTTCATTTAGGCAATGGTTTTTAAAACTGAGGGAAAGTGCAAATACTTATTTAATTCATTTCCCCGGGGACGAGGAGCTTATGGACAATTGCAGGGAGGCGGGAAAAGGATTTATCCATATTAATCCGGAGGGATACATAGAGTCGTGTGCCCTGTTGCCCTCTAGCAGGTATAATGTAATAGAAAAGCCGCTTGATATGTGTTTAAAAAATTTGTATAGAGACAACCAGCAATGCGCTCATTTATATGAATCGCTTGAACACCACCCGTGTATGAGCCATAGGCAAGATTTATGTTGCAACGTCTCTGACTGATAACATGGCGTAATATAGCCGTTATCAGAATGACTTAACCATAAAGAAAAGAAGAAAAGAATTTTTGATTTTAGATTTACAATTTGAGATTTTAATTATAAATTGTAATTCGTAAATCGGTCTTGTTTCACTTTAAAAACTCACAACAAAGATATTTAGAAGACACTACAATGACAAACAAAATAACTGATATACCCTGGCATACAATGCAGGTTGACGAGGTAATAGGAAATGTTGTTACAAACGTCAACACTGGGCTCAACCTTACCGAGGTAGAGGATAGATTAAGAAAATACGGATACAATCAATTAGAAGAAAAAGAAGGTGTATCGCCCATAATGCTCTTTCTGAGCCAATTCAACGATTTCATAGTATGGGTATTGATTGCAGCCGCTATAGTCTCAGGGTTTATGGGAGAATTGGTTGATACGCTGGCCATTATTGCCATCGTTATAATCAATGCCATTATTGGATTCATCCAGGAATACCGCGCAGAGAAATCCCTTGCTGCATTACAAAAAATGTCAGCGCCTTTTTCTAAGGTTTTGCGAAACGGTGAAATGCATTCCATACCATCTCGAGATATTGTACCTGGGGATATTGCCTTGTTGGAGGCTGGGGATTATGTCCCAGCCGATGGCAGACTATGTTCTTCTTTTAGCCTAAGAACACAAGAGGCCTCCCTTACGGGCGAATCAACGCCTGTAGGGAAATCCACAGAACCACTTGAAAATCCCTCGTTACCTATTGGGGACAGAGAAAATATGATGTTTATGGGCACCTCGGTAACGAGTGGGAAAGGAACGTGTGTTATTGTAGCAACGGGAATGCGCACAGAATTGGGCAAAATTGCCGGTCTCATCCAGGAAGCAGGAAAAGAGGAAACCCCCCTTCAGCGTAAGCTAGAGGTATTCGGGAAAAAATTAGTCTATTTGTGTTTAGGGATTGTAACAATCGTTTTTCTTTTAGAGTTGTGGAGAAAAGACCCCCTTTTAGAGGCATTCCTCACATCGGTAAGCCTTGCCGTTGCGGCTATCCCGGAAGGTCTGCCGGCCATCGTAACTATCGCCCTGGCTTTAGGGGTGCAACGCATGGTAAAACGTCACGTATTGATTCGAAAATTACCATCGGTGGAGACCTTGGGGTGTGCCACAGTTATCTGTTCAGATAAAACAGGCACTCTAACTCAAAACGAAATGACAGTTAGAAAAATATTTGTTAGTGGTAAAACTATTGATGTTACAGGAACGGGTTATATCCCTGAGGGAAATTTCTTTAGTAACAGCACGCCCTTATCAGAAATCGAACAGCAAGCAGTAAAAAAAGTACTGGAAATTGGCGTATTATGTAACAATGCCTATCTTAAAAAAGATAATAATACCTGGAAGATCGTCGGCGACCCTACAGAAGGCGCAATCCTGAGTGCTGCGGGTAAGGCAGGTATCTGGAAGGATGAACTCGAAAAAAGATTACCGCTTCTTTCAGAAATACCCTTTGATTCCGATCGGAAGAAGATGTCCACTATCAGAAGCACACCGGACTCTTTGCATGTTTACGAAAAGGGCGCTGCAGACGTCATTCTGAAGGATTGCACAAATATTTACATTGAAGGAGAGATAAGAAAATTAACAGAAAACGATATACAGGCCATCTTAAATGAAAACAACAAAATGGCGGGCGCTGCCCTGCGCGTCCTTGGTACAGCATTCAAACAATTCGGCCATGAAATGATTAACCAGGATCCCGACTCGATAGAAAGAGACATGATTTTTACAGGATTATTGGCCATGATGGATCCACCCAGACCAGAGGTAAAGGATGCCGTTGCTACTTGTCACGGCGCAGGTATAACGACTGTTATGATTACCGGCGATCACAAAAATACAGCCCGGGCAATTGGTGAAGAACTTGGATTTCTTGGTAACAATTCAAAGGCCATCGATGGAATAGAGTTGGACGCTCTTTCTGACAACGCATTAGAAAAAGAAGTATCAAATATTGCCGTATATGCCCGTGTATCTGCCGAACACAAGCTCAGAATTGTAAAGGCATGGAAGAAACTGGGAGCTGCTGTTGCCATGACCGGCGATGGTGTGAACGACGCCCCTGCCGTAAAAGAGGCAAGTATCGGTGTATCCATGGGCATTACCGGAACTGACGTCACAAAAGAAGCATCTGATATGGTCATAACGGACGACAATTTTGCATCTATCGTTGCCGCGGTTGAAGAGGGAAGAGGGATTTATGACAACATAAAGAAGTCCATCCACTACCTGCTTTCGTGTAATGCAGGAGAGATTTTGACAATGCTATTTGCGTCTATATTCAATCTCCCCCTGCCGTTATTCCCTATTCAAATATTATGGATAAATATTGCTACAGACGGATTACCTGCTTTGGCATTGGGTGTTGACCCGGTAGACCCTGATATTATGAAAAGACCGGCAAGGAGGTCAACAGAACAAATCGTAGACAAAAAACTTGGTAGTTTGATTATATTTCAAGGTTTTCTTATAGCCTTCAGTACTCTTTTTGCTTATCTATACGTTTTGTACGATACAAGTTGCGCTACACTTGGTTGTTTACACTGGCTTACTAATGAAGTACTGCCATGTGCATTAAGCGGAGATCTTGAACGGGCAAGGACGGTTGCCTTCTGCGTAATGGTCGTCTCACAATTATTTCACTCTTTTAACTGTAGAAATACAAGGCTTTCATTATTTAAGGTTGGTGTTTTTACCAATAAAAAACTTCTATTGGCAACGGGGCTTTCATTGGCCATGCAGATAGCCATTGTCTATACACCTTATTTAGAAAATGTTTTTAAGGTAACGCCCTTAGACTTAAAGGATTGGGTTACAGTTTTTGGATTTTCCTCCTTTACATTTATCATTATGGAGATAATAAAATCTTTTAAGAGGAAGAATATCGAATTTCAATCATCAAATAAATTAAAATGATACCTTTTGTTAATCAAATACTTCGGCATATTGCTTATTTAGTTCTCCTTTTTATGTATGCAGCGAATACGCTTGCTGAAGAGGAATGGCCGGTATCTATGCCGCCTCCAACCAGTGAACAAACTCAAGTATGTATATTATGTCACAGAAACTATACACCGGGAATTATAGAGGATCGGCTTAAAAGCCGGCATTCAAAATAGTCAACTGTCGTTGGCTGCTATGAATGTCATAGTCTGAATGCCTCTGCCCACAAAGATAACTAAGTTATCACAAAATCAAAAATAGCAAATGGGTAAAATAGTGTTAAATATTCCAAAATATCCTGTAGCTTTAAACAGTACTTTAGAAATTATAAAAGACATTGACAGAAACAGGATAATAGCTTAAAATACAAAATATAATGTATTTTACCCAATTTAAAAGAAACAATTTTAATATTTATCAAGGAGGCGATTGTTTACTAATATTACAGGTAATTCAGTCGGTCTGTATACAACTATATTTTCAAATTTAGCCTTGGAGGAAATAAAATTAAACGCATTTTATGGTTGCTTTCGGCTTTAAGTTTTACAACGCTTATTTCAAGTTATTCAATGAATTTAAACGTAATAGCAAATGAGAAAAAAGTAGAGGAACAACAGCCCGCTAAGAAAACTACAGTTACGGATCACGTTTGCGGTATGGAGGTGCATAAAGATAAGGCGCTCAAGTTGGAACACGATGGCAAAACGTATCATTTTTGTTCCAAAAACTGTGAAGAAACATTTAAAAAAGAACCTTCAAAATATCTAAAGAAGTGAGCATTAATTAATAATTTATTTAAAATAAATTCATTGACAATTTCGATAGAAAAGGTTAAAAATACGTATATTTTTACTTTTTAAATATCATCTTTATCTTTACTTTTAAACTTTTTATCTCATGAAAGGAGGTCAGTAGAATATGTTGAATAAGAAATTTTTGGGGATATTTGCTTCAGTAGTTACGTCTGCTAGCTTAATGATGTGGGGCGGTGCTTTTATATATGCCGAGGAAGAAACACACACACATAGCGAAAAGGCGCTTGCACCTGAACATCCCACGGTAGAGTTGCCAATGTGTCCCACTTGTAAGGACGTGCGAGTAAGTCCAGAAAAGGGAAGAACTCTTGCCGCGCAGGTCATGGTTTGTCCGAATTGCAAAAATGAGATAGGAGAACTTGCGGTTCATCATTGTGATAAGTGCGGAAAAGATGTACTGGCATGCGTAATGTGCCAAAAGACCTCTGCAGAGTTAAAAGCTTCGACCATGGAAGGAAAGTGCCCAAAGTGCAAAGAAGTGCGTACAAGGCCTATCAAGGGAAAGACATTAGCAGTAAAGGAAATGAAGTGTCCGGATTGCAAGAAGAAGACAGCGGAATGGCTCATCCAGCACTGCGACAAGTGTAATATAGACTTTGACGCCTGCCCAATTTGCAAAAAGGAACAAGAGAAGGGCAAGAAATAGGTTGTCACTTATAAAGTTAAAGTAAATTTAAACTGGACGTAAAAAAGAGTGGGGGCATTTACAAAATGCCCCCATTTTTGTTTTTAGTGTGATGGAGCTCCACCGTGCGATGGGTACATCTTTTTTTCCGCTTCGTATTTCTTGAATTCATTAAATTCTGCTTCTGCCTCAACGCTCATCCCCTTTAACAAATAAACCACACCTAAATAATTGTGCGCCGTTCCTAACTTAGGATCTAATTCTAATGCCGTTTTATGTGCGGTGATAGCCTCGTCCAGCTTTCTCTGTTTGCAATACGTTAATCCAAGTTCATTATAGGCAGAAGCAAGCTTGGGATTCAAAGATATGGCTTGTGTCTGCATCTTAACCGCATCTTCCAATTGTTCATTCATACGATAGACAACACCCAAACTAAAATATATCATTGGATCGTCAGGTTTTAACGTCAGTTCTTTTCTGTATATCTCTCCGGCTTTAGTAAATTTACCCTGGGTATAATATGCCTTTGCAAGCTTTTCATAAGCATTAATCATTGTTGGTTCTAACTCCAGCGCCCTCTCCCATGCCACAATTGCTTCGTCGAAACCGCCTTTTTTAATATGTTCCAATCCGTAGTTATAATACTCTGAAGCTGACATTTTTTCTGGAAGTTTTACCTCTTTTTTTACTTCCTGTTCAACGGATGTCTCTTCAGTTGCAGCTTCTTCGTTCTTACTTACACCTTCAGACAACTCTTTTTTGCTGCAGCCGTATAAGGACATAAATAACACGATACCAGTAATTGTCAGTATCTGTAAGTTTTTTCCTATCATTCTCATTATCTTTTATTCTCCAGCTAAAATTTTTATAAATTCATTCTTATCAATACCATGTTTTTCTCTATCAACATTCTCATCTCCCAATCTGTTTTACAAGAAGATATAGCTTTAATATAGGGCAATTGGTGGAATCTATTAGGACATACGATTGGCCATAAAAGAAGCAATTTCTTTAAACACCGTTTTGTCTTTAACCGGAATCTCGTCTATTGTCTTATACGCTTGTTTTACCAAATCTTCTGCGTAATCCTGAGCATATTTTATCGCATTATATTTTTTGTATATCTCCAGCACAGATTTTATATCGTTATCTGTTGTCTCGTCTCTAGGTTTTAACATAATGTCGCGCAGGTGTTTCTTATCATCAGCAGAAGCGACCTGTAATGCATACGAATAGAGGAAACTTGCCTTGCCTTCCTTCACATCGGAACCAATTACCCCTCCGCGCCCCTTGCCGTGTGTTAAGTCGATTAAATCATCACGAATCTGAAATGCAGGTCCCATCGTCTTCCCAAGCGTCCATATCTTTTCTACAACCTTTTCGGAAATACCGGATACAACGGCTCCGCCAACCATACCACATGCAAGATAGTACCCGGTTTTAAGTTCGGCCATCGCCATATATTTATCTACTGAAAAATCTTCCGCAGCCCGTGCGTTGATGTCAAGCGCCTGACCTTCTACAGTTTTTTCGTAGGTTAATGTAAATATCTGTAATAAATATATCTTTTTCTCCAATGAAACCGGGCTTGCCAGCACACTTTTATATGCGCACGCAAGGAGATAATCACCCGCATTAATTGCATTGGCTGTCCCATATTTCACCCATACCGTAGGCTGGTCTCGTCTTATTGTATCTCCATCCTCAATATCGTCGTGCATGAGAAACATATTATGCATAATCTCTATAGCAAGTGCAAAATGTATCGCATCATTAGTATTTCCTCCCAGTGCCTCACAGGTAATTAAACATATTGCGGGCCTTACTCTTTTGCCTCCTGTATGCAGGTGATGCCATATTGGCTCACTCAAATAATCATTTCGATGAGGCGGAATGATCTCTTTCAACAATTCATCTATCTTTGCACCGTAAATTTTAATAGATTCCTCTATACCCATTTCTGCCTATTCCCTTCCAAGGAATTCGCCAGTTCTTGTATCTACTTTGATTACCTCACCATTATTGATGAACAAAGGAACCTTTACAACAAGCCCCGTCTCTAATTTTGCAGGTTTATAGACATTCACTACTGTGTCCCCTTTCATGCCTGGGTCCGTTTCAATAATCTTTAAAGATACGGATGTTGGAAGTTCCACAGAAAGCGCCTTACCCTCATAAAAAGCTATCTTTGCCTGACTGTTTAACGTCATATAAGGAATGGCGTCTTCAACCGCCTCTTTCGGCAATAATACCTGCTCATAATTTTCCGTATCCATGAAGCAATAATTCTCTCCATCCTTATAAAGATACTCCATCACGCGATGCTCCAGGAATACATCTTCCAATTTATCCGTAGACCTGAACCGTTTCTGAACGATACTCCCCTGTTTCATACTTTTCAGTTTTGCCTGCACCATACCACGCCAATTTCCAGGGGTCACGTGTTGATAATCTACCACCAAATACAATTCACCATCCATTTTTATCACGGTGCCCCTTTTAATTTCTGTAGCGCTTAACAATTTAATAACTCCTCAATAAAAGTAACAAAACAAATATTATATAAATTCTGCCATCACAGTGTCGGCGACAAACAATCCTTTTTCCGTGAGTTTCAATCTCTCAGCCTTATAACTAATCAAACCATCCTTTGCTAAACTGTTTATCTGCTCTCCAAATTGATCCTCTATTTTATAACCGAATCGTTCATAAAAATCAGCGTTTGATATACCCTGACGGAGACGCAACGACATTACAACGGTTTCAGATGCAAATTGATTGATCTGCAAATTTTCACGAAAAGACTTTATATTTTTATTCTCGTTTATTCCATCGATATATTTACATATGTCTTTCTCATTTGAAGTTCTTACACCGTCAATCAAAGAAAATGCCCCCGCCCCAACTCCCACATAACCCATATTTTTCCAGTAAACGTGATTGTGAGCACATTCGTACCCATATTTTGCAAAATTCGAAATTTCATAGTGATTATAGCCGCTCCGTGTTAAATAACTGATTGCCGTTTTATACATCTGCAATTCAACACCCTCGTCCAGTTTATGGATAACCGCGTCATCCAAATCCCTTGTGAGCAATGTTCCCTCTTCATACGTAAGGGCATATGTCGATATGTGCTCAGGATTCAATTCGACTACAGTTTTTAAGTCTTTTTCCCAATCATCGAGAGACTGTTCAGGGCATCCAAATATCATATCGATATTAATATTTTTAAAACCTGCTTTTCTCAACAAAGCAAAGGCGTCTCTGGCATCATTGCTTGAATGTATACGCCCAAGAAAATTTAATTCTCTATCCTGAAACGACTGAACTCCCAAGCTAATGCGATTTACCAGATATTCCTTTAACATCCTGATCTTATTCGCGGTCAATGTGCCGGGATTTGCTTCAACCGTATACTCCTGTATTTCAGAAGAGGGAACATAACGGATAACAGTATGGAGTAGTTTTTCCATTTGAACTTCAGTTAATATACTCGGTGTGCCTCCACCTATATAGACCGTGTTAAATACATATCGACCTTTTAAGACACTTAACTCCTTCTCCATAGCGTGGAGGTAACGGTCTATTGTTTTTGATTCCGAAACAATCGAATTGAAATCGCAATAGCGACACTTTCTGGCGCAGAATGGGATGTGTATGTAAAGGGAATTATGAAGCATATCTTTTACAAAAGATCGTCGTGTTAAGTTTACAAACTTGATTAAAACTTTTTACCCGAGATTTATCTTCACAAATGAGTCAAGTTTTTAAATATAACAACAGGAACCACAGATTTCACAGATTGCACAGATTATATGAATTGGTATTTTTTATCTGTGTAATCTGTGAAATCTGTGGTTCCAAACTCGTTTACCAGTCTGAGGCTTTACCTCGTTAGGTATTATAATAACACTTTCTTGTTTTTCGTATTTCTATATCGTTTTGTACGGTACTAGTAATTTCCTTCTCTATGATATTTTTATAATAATTCAACCTCGTAACAGGATTTTTCAAAGTACCTTTGAATTGTTTCAAGAGGTCTTTGTATATTAGTTTAACAGGTATCTCTCTCACCAGCAAGCCCAACTTCCACGCCTGTATCCATAATTGCAACGGCATCCCATATCCATGCTCAGTCAGGTGCATCAGCTTCAATTTTTCAACCTTATATGCCTTAAAACCACAAAATGCATCCGTTACATTGAATCCCGTAATCCTATTTATAATGCCTGTAATCTCTTTATTAATGAGATATCGCTCCTGTGGAAATTCATTCTTTATCTTTGTGCTAAAATAGTATCTGGATCCCGATAGAATATCACAGTCATAAAATGGAATTTCTTTCAAAAATAGCGAAATTTCCTGAGGTTCGTGTTGTCCGTCACCGTCAATCGTTAATAAATAATCATATTCATTTTTTATTGCGAATGTAAATGCATCTATAATTGTCTTACCGTATCCGAGATTTCTTGAATGTGTAAGTATGTGTATACTTCCCAAATTTACTAAATCTTTATGAATATCATTGGTCGATCCATCATCTATGACTAATACATCAAGGTGGAAATTGTTAACCCTTTGGATAACATTGCACACATCCGTTTCGTTAAAAATTGGTATAGCAGCAAGAATTTTATTCTTATACATAGCATTTAATTATTTTCTCTCAGGAATTGAAACGGGAGAAGTGTTTGCATTAAAGATTTACGCTTATTTTTAATGCTTCCACGGTATTTCGTAATAACATAACCACTGTCACAGGACCTACTCCACCAGGAACAGGTGTTATATACGAAGCAACCTCTTTAGCTGTCGCAAATTCAACGTCCCCCACAGTCTTCATCTTCGGCTTGCCATTAACGTTTAGAATGGGATTTCCTTGTGCATCGAGTTCCTTTACGCGGTTAATCCCCACATCAATAACGATAGCGCCGGGCTTGATCATATCCCCTTTAATCATCTCAGCCTTTCCAATGGCAGCAATTAAAATATCTGCCTTTCTCGTTTTGTCAGGAAGGTCTTTTGTGCCTGAATGACACACCGTTGGTGTTGCAGACAGATCTAACATTAACAAGCTAACGGGCTTTCCCACGATGGCGCTGCGGCCAACAATTGTTGTTTCCTTCCCTCGAATCTCAACACTTACCGATTTAACAAGCTCTACCGCAGCCATTGCCGTACAAGGTACCAGTCTTGTATTTCCGTAAACAAGCTCACCCATGTTGGCAGGATTCATCCCCTCTACATCTTTGTTGGGGGAAATTAATGTCTGTACCTTTTTTGCATCTATACCTTCGGGCAAGGGCATTTGCAATATAATTCCCGTTACCTGATGGTCATTATTCAATTTTTTAATGTGTTCGGTCAAAGCCGCTTCTTTCGTATCAGCAGGAAGTTCATCCAGGGTATATTTGATGCCTATTGCCTCGCATTGTTTCTGTTGATTTTGAACATACAATCGAGACGATGCATTTTCGCCTACCTGAACGGCCTTCAAATGTGGGTAAAAACCTTTCTTCTTTAAGGTATCAATCTCCTCAATCAATCCTGTACGAATCTTTCCAGCAAAAGACTCACCATCAATAATAATTGCCGACATAACTATCCTCTTTCATTGTAATAAAAATTATTTCATTACTACTTTGTCATACCAGAATTTTATAATTCGGTTATTATAGAAAAACATGTAATTGTATATCAAGTAAAAACCCAGTTAGATTAACACTTTCACAGACATTAAAATATTGACATACCTCATCATAATTGATAAAATTACTCAAAATTCTAATAAAGCTTATCCTTCCTTTTTCGAAAGATAGGTTAAAGTAAAGACACGCCTTTGATGTAGAATATGACAAGTCGCACCAATAATTATTAATTATTTGCCGATTCGGAACGAGTTCAATCTTATTGGTTTATGGAGGGAATTAACTCATATTGAGTATAATTGTTTTTCACATTAAGCGTAGAGGTAAGAGTTGAGAATAAAAGTTGCTAAAACTGCCGGGTTTTGCATGGGTGTTCGGCGTGCAATGGACATTCTTTTGGATGCCGCAAATGAAAAAAACGACGGCAAAGTTTACACCGATGGCCCGCTGATTCACAATCCTCAGGTACTTGAATATCTGGAAAAAAGGGACATTCACGTCGTTAATGGTCAGACAGCCCTTTCTAAAAGCACGGTTGTTATCAGGGCGCACGGAATTACACCCACCCGTAGAAAAGAAATTGAAGGTATGGGCGCGAAGGTATGCGACGCCACATGTCCTCATGTAATGAGAGTTCAATCCATTATCAAAAAATATGCAGCACAGGGATATTCAACGGTAATTGTAGGCGATAAGGGTCATGCGGAGGTCATAGGTTTACTGGGGTACACGGAAGGCAAAGGCCATGTCGTACAGGAATTGGATGAAATTGAACACCTTCCACCTATGGATAAAGTGTGCGTTGTCGCCCAAACAACACAAGACAGCCGCATATTTAAAGAGGCTATCGATAGGCTTAAAAAACGCTACTCAAGCTGTGAATCTTTTGAAACAATCTGCAGTTCCACGTACAAACGGCAGGATGAAGTCATCAGCCTGAGCAAATCTGTGGATGCCATGGTTGTTGTTGGTGGGAGAGGAAGCGCCAATACCACCCGACTCGTTAAGATATGCGAATCTCAGGGAACACCAACATTCCACGTTGAAACTGATACCGAATTAGACCTCGATAAGTTTAAAGACTTTGACACTATTGGCGTAACCGCAGGCGCTTCGACCCCCAACTGGATGATCAAAAGGGTGGTTGAGAAGATACGTTCCCACAAAGTCAACAGATACGAAAAATTTTTATTTGGACTAAAAAGCATTGCCGGTTTTCTTGTCGGAAGCTGTACGTACGTAGGGATAGGAGCGGCAAGTTTGTGTTACGCAAGCACCGTGTTACTCGGAATTCAGCCTCGATTAAGCTTTAGCCTGCTTGCGGCGCTCTTCATTTTTTCTATACAAGTCCTGAACCACTTCGCCAACAAAGAAGCCGTGGCGCTCAATGAACCTGCAAGGGCAAAATTTTACGAAAGGAAACAGCACCTATTTGTTTGTCTTGGCGCTGCCGGGGCAGTGGCATCTTTTATTCTGGGATTTATTCTGAGTAAGTCCATTTTTTTCTGTATCTTTCTAGCAAGCCTCTTTGGTATTTTTTATCGATTAGAAATAATACCAAAGAGTTTGTCTAAAATTATCCGTTACAGAAGTCTTGAACAAATACCGGGATCAAAAGAGATTTTTTACAGTATTGCATGGGCCGTTAGCACAGTGGTCATACCCTTTCTTGGCACAAGAAAAAGTTTTATTCCGTCCTTTGCCGTTGCTATCGCATTTGCATGCGGCATTGCATTTATCAGGGCTGTAGTCCTTGATATTCGCGATATTCAGGGCGACCGCATCCTGGGAAAGGAAACAATCCCCATTGCAATTGGAAAGGAACGAACAAAAACGATTCTTATTATCCTTACGGCATCAGTTGCAGTTCTCCTATTTGTAAGTTCATTCATTGGGTGGACTACTACATTAGGATATTATTTACTCCCCTGTGTTGCTTATGCCTTCGGTTATCAATATCTGCTTCAGAAACAAATAGTATCTGAGGGTCTATTACTCGAAACCATTGCCGATTTCAATTTTATATTCGCAGGTATTATTGCCTTTGTTTGGAAATCCAGTCATTTTTAGAGTACATGGATGATCTATGGAAGAAAAAAAACTAGGGATGTTTGGACAATTTAAAAAAGATGCCAGAAGAAGGATGTTGACAGGTTTGTTGTTAATCCTGCCAGTTTATGTAACCTATTTTGTTGTAAAATTTCTCTTTGGTTTAGTTGGAGGCACACTTTCGCCGGTTATTAAAAAGATATTGCAATTTTACGGTGTTGCCTTACCGAGATCCTCTCTCGATGAATTTATTATCACGTTCCTTGGTCTTATCCTTACTTTTATCTCATTATATTTTATTGGTATCTTTGCCGCTAATTTTATCGGGAAAGTTATCATTACCTATTTTGAAAACCTTTTAACGAAAACTCCAGTAGTTAAAAATATCTATTCCTCCGTAAAACAAATAATCCACTCGGTAAGCTTGCCGGGCAAGCAGGCATTTAAACGTGTAGTTCTTGTAGATTTTCCAAAAGAAGGTACAAAATCAATAGGTTTTGTTACCGGTGCTACACAATATAACAATGAAAAGAAATTTATCTGTGTGTTTATTCCAACCACGCCAAATCCAACAACTGGATTTTTAATATTTGTCACGGAGAATGACGTCATGGATTCTAATCTTAGCGTTGAGGAGGCGTTTAAAACGCTCTTTTCTGGCGGCGTGCTTGCTCCTAAAGATATTATTGCATCATTCAAAACAGCAAACAACGATACTCCCGGTTAAGATTAGCCCCTGCTAAAGTTTTGGAACCAGAGACTTCGTCGTGAGCGCTCAGTCGAACGATTTCACAGATTACACGGATAAAGATTTTTAAGGGAGTGCATGTCGGCTGGTGTCGGCGACGGACTTCAAATCCGGTCTGTCCCGCTTATGGCGGGATAGGTGGGTTCGATTCCCACACGCTCCCGCCAAATCTTCATTCTTACCTTTCACTTAATAGTCACATACTCCGCGAAAGAAGTGGATTCAGGGATAGGCAACGCATCTTCCTTTAAAAACTTTATCTGCGGTTTATCTTCACAAATCAGTCGAGTTTTTAAATATAACAACAGAAACCACAGATTCCACAGATAAAAAATACGTATCAGTTCACCCCCCTCCCCTAACCCCTCCCACCAGTGGAGGGGGAAAAACGTTTCCTCCCCCTCGATGGTGGAGGTCAGGTGGTGCTGAACTGTTACAAAAATACCAATTCCTGGCGCGGCGAAGCCGCAACCAAATCCCCCTTAA
>Ga0209342_10002983_pt1 | contig 17955 bp, 18 predicted proteins | sample RifCSP16_2_FD_184023 | JGI IMG/M metagenome (GOLD analysis project Ga0209342, IMG submission 184023) | Soil microbial communities from Rifle, Colorado - Rifle CSP2_sed 16_2 (SPAdes) (version 2) | ecosystem: Environmental > Terrestrial > Deep subsurface > Rock core/Sediment | place: Rifle... | reverse complement strand
GTCGTGGAGGGATTCTTGATCAGCGGCAGCCGCTTCGAGAAGGTCAGGTTGAGAAGGGTTGTTACTCCGGGGGAGGCTACCCAGGGTCTCAGAGACCTCAATGCCCCAGTTTCGAACGCACTTGTTTCAATCTCTGACGGAATGAGTACTTATGTTCTCGTTGAGGACACAAGCGAGATCCCTAACGTACGGCCCAAAAGAACCAATCACGGCACTTATCGCCTGTCCGCGCAGGACTCCATGGTTATCACGAGTGACAGAACCTACGAGCTTGTGGCGGTCATTCCGAATCTTGTCGTTCGAGCGTCGACAAAGACGCCTACCCCTATCACTGTAACTGCGCTGAGCACGATCGTGAATCATCCGGCGGAAAACGTGCGGCTGAGCATGACAAAGGACTCGACCATCGGGGGCTACCTCATCGTTACTGCGATTGACTATTCCCAGCCGATCAATTTTGATTATGGTGGTTACAACTATCTTTATTCCTCAAGTTCCGAGGTCGTGATCCCCTGGAAGCACTTCCTTACGCTCGGAGTGGCCAAGATCTACGTTTATGCGTTTGACAGGAACTATGACGAGTACGTCAGGAACAGGAAGCTTGGCAACCCCACTCAGAGCCTTTACGAACTGGAGGACGTGATAGAGAACGGCGTTGGCATATTTGCCTCCGCAGCATTGGATTCGATAACTGTGAGCGTACAGTAAACAGAATGCAAAGATTGCTCTTGCCTGTGATTCTCTGTCTTTCGCTGCTGCCGGTGGCGTCGTTTGGACAATCCGTCTTGGTTCATGGATCAGCACGTGATGCCGAAACCGAGGAGCCCCTCCCCTTTGCTAACGTCGTTTTTGTACGGCAAGGCACTGGAACCACAACAAATAGGCTTGGGTACTTCTTCCAAAGGATCCAACGGTCCGACACAGTCCATGTGAGAGTTTCCTATGTCGGGTACCGGACATTTGATACTCTCTTGATCCGATCCTCCGGAGAAATGACCATCGCCGCTAATCTGCGCCCGGCGTCTGTGACCATGGAAGAAGTCGAGGTCTTGGGGCAAAGCAAGTTTTATGACAAAGGATCCTATCCATCTGCTATTGTTTTTCAGAGTAAGGAGTTGACTGCCCTGCCGTCGCCAGGTGAAAGGGATCTACTCCGAAGCCTCCAACGATACCCAGGAGTGTCATTCCAATCTGAGATGTCTAGCAACATCTATGTACGCGGTGGAAGTCCAGATCAAACCCTGATACAGTTGGACGGGATCACGGTCTACAACCCTTCCCATGTGTTCGGATTCTTTTCCATGTTCAATGTGGACGCAATCAAGGCCGCCAAAATAATGAAAGGGGGGTTTCCTGCTGAATATGGGACCAGGGTCGGATCCGTGCTCGACGTCCTTTCGGCAGAGGGTGATAGGTCCCGATTCGGTGGCAAGGCGTCTTTCGGCCTGATAAATGGAAGCGTTTTTCTCAATGGGCCGCTCGGAAGGGGAAGCTGGATGGTAAGCGTCCGACGTAGCTACATGGATATCCTGACCAACACCCTTGGCATTCCTCTTCCCCTGCCTGATTACTTCTTTCACGACCTTCATGGTCGAGTTACGCAACAACTGGATGACAACAACAGGCTCAGCGCTACGATTCTCAACAATCTGGACGACCTCGATTTCGTCTCGGAGAAGAACAACGATGTGATCGATGAAGCCGTCTACTCGACATGGTCAAATCGTCTGATTGGAATTGAGTGGGGATGCTCTCTGTCTTCGTCCGCGTTTCTAAGAACGATAGTCTCAAATTCAAGTTATCATGGAAATCTTGATGCCACTCAGAACGTATTGTTGGTCAGCTTTCCGGGAGGCAGCCGGCTGATCAACTATGGAAACAGGCTGGAGGATCTTTCCTTCAAGTCGGAATTGGAATGGAGCCCCACGACCGGACACGCGGCAAAGCTTGGAGCCTTCTTTACGAAGTATAACCTGGCATATTCAACGAATGCATCCTTTGAGGTTATTAAGTCAGAGGTTCTCAGGGACTATTCCATAGGCGGGGTTCTCCTTCAGGACGAGGTAGGTCTTACAGACAAAGTAACCGTAACTCCGGGGTTGAGGATTACGAAGTACTCAAAGCGAGACGATCCCTATTTTGAACCAAGAATAGTAGCGGGGATTCGTCTTGCCCCCACTCTGCTTGCGAAGATCGGCTCAGGGGTCTACCAACAATGGATCAACGGCGGACAGCCAGCGTATTTCCTCACGTTCTCGGGAATCGACTTCTGGTTCCCTGTCGGTCAGTCCATCAGGCCTTCAAAGTCCACCCAGATTTCTGCCGATCTTCTTTGGAATGTCCAGCCGGGAGTTGACTTCACAGTTAGCGCGTACAACAGCAAGATCGAGAATCTGGTGGAGCTGAGGCCGAACTTCGAGGAGTCGCAAAACCTCTCTGGCGTATTCTACAGCGGTCGGGGCAGAAACTTCGGCCTTGAGGCAATGCTTGAAGTCAATAGAGGGGTGCTCCGCGCCATGGCCGGCTACACCCTGTCATGGGCCAACCGATGGTTTGACGACATCGACGACGGAAGAGAATTCCCCGCTCGGCACGACAAACGCCATGTTCTCGACGTGGTCCTGACCTACAGAGCCTCGAAGACTTGGGAATTCAGCCTCGCTTGGACTTTTTCCAGCGGACAGGCATACACAGGCATACTCGGATACTACGAGCTTGACCAGTTGACTGACAGCATCTCAGCCTCGAATACCCTCCACTCCGTACTCAGTGACAAGAACGCGTTTCGCCTCCCGTATTATCATCGTCTGGATCTGGGCGCGACAAAGACTTTCGACTACGATTCGTGGAAACTGAGGCTGCGGATCGACGTTTACAACGCTTACAGTAGGAGGAACGCCCTTGGCGCAACGACCGGATTCTCGGACGATCCCTACTACCGGTTATTGCCAATAATTCCAACCATAACTTTGGAAGCTGAATTCTAGCTGGCGGCAAGGGGAAGGGGCCAGAGCGCAGAGACAAATACTGGTTGCGAAATAAGTTGTCTCGGCGTAATACGGAAATGCAGGTCTTTGTTTAGGCCTGCATTCTTTTCTTGAGAATACTTGACAAGGGCATCCTTCAATTGTATATTCGCCCTACAACTCATCTGCTAACAGTTCTGCTAACACTTGGTCATCAAAGGGCAGAAAAAGTTGGCTGATTCTTGTGGAAAGCGCACGATTTTAGTAATGGGCTAGTCCTGAAAAGCCGTTGCTTCTTCACGGCATGGATGATTCGCCCGCTAGGCCAGTCGCTTCCCGGTTAAGTGCCTCACCCGCGCAGCTTCAAACATCACCAGCGCTCCAGCCACCGAAGCATTCAGCGATTCCAACTTTCCGTACAAGGGAATTCGTACGAGAAAATCACATTTCTCCCTCACGAGCCGCCGTATTCCCTTTCCCTCGTTTCCTACAACAACTGCTATCGGATCCTTGTAGTCAACATCGTAAAAAGCGCGATCACCATCTGAAGCCGTCCCGAAAATCCATAAGCCGGCCTTCTTCAGTTCGTCAAGAGTAGAGGCAATGTTTGCCACTTTTGCTATCGGCAGGTGGAGTGTTGCTCCCGAGGAGGCCTTTACGACTGTTTCATTGACCGAGACGCTGTGGTGTCGCGGGATGACAATGCCGTGCACTCCCGCACATTCTGCCGTTCGAATCAAAGCCCCCATGTTGTGGGGGTCTTCGATTTCATCGAGGACAAGAACAAAAGCCGGTTCTTGCCTGTCCGCGGCGATCTTGAGAATGGTGTCAAGGTCCTCGTAGTGCGTTGATTCGAATATTGCCGCGACTCCCTGAGCCGATGCATCAGGTGCAAGTTCCCGGAACCGGTCACGGTCAATTTCAACCACGGGAATCGAATGTTGCTTCGCAAGCCGCTTGATGCGGCCAATGATTTCTCCGTGAATTCCGTACTGCAGAAGAATCTTCTCGATGCCACGGTTTGATTTGATCGCTTCCAATACGGGTTGCCGGCCTGTCACGGTAGTACTCACGACTGTACCTTCCGATGTTTCCGCGAACGGGCTTCCCACTTCTCGAGAGACCACCCTGCCAAGAAAACTCCAATTCCGCCAAGGAAGAAATAGAGATCCATCCACATGTCACCCATGAGTCCGTACATGAATCCGAAAAACACTCCCACAATCGCGAGGGCTTCGAGGAATTTCGCGACGTAATACATAGGGGGTGGAGGAGTGAGAGAGTGAAAGAGTGTACGAATTTGGTCTTCGGTCATTTTTCCGAAGATCTGTTTCCCATTCGATGCAACAAGGACAGGGAACCTCTTCTCGTACTTCGGAAAATCGGGGTCGCCGGGTTTGAGCTTCGTTTCAGGGACGGCGAAGTGAAAATCGCTGTTGACCCGATGGATCAGCTCCTTCGCCTCATCGCAAAGAACGCAATCGTCTTTCGAAAAAAGCTCGAGGACATTCATGACGGTTTGATCGATTCTTTTCTCCCGATTGTGAACCATCCCGCAAGACCAACAACCACCAGGGCCGCCGAAACAAGTTGATACTCGGTCAACCCCAGGAATCCCCTTGGATTGATCCGGAGGAATTCCACGGAAAACCGTTCAATCCCTGAAAGGACGAGATACAACATGAACATTTTTCCATTTGTCGTGATTGCGGTTCTATATCTCCACATGACCGAAAAGAACAATGCACACAGGAGAAGTTCGTAGACCGGTGTAGGATGACAGAGAGTATTGTCCGGAACGATGCCGTTGGGGTATCTTGCTGCGATTTCCGGAAAACCCCTGAATGCCTCGGATGGTGGAAATGTTCCCTGTGAATAGTCGGTACCCCAGGGAAGATCTGTGGGAAAACCGTAATCACCATCGCCGGAAAAATGACAACCGAGCCTTGCAACGCCGTAGCCCAGCATCAAGCCAGGAGAAGTGCCGTCGGCAATGGTGAGGAAACTGATCTTCTTGGCGCGTGCGTAGAAGTAAATGGACGCGGTGGCGAGAATGAGGCCGCCGAAAAAAGAGAGGCCGCCCGGAGAGAATGCCATGCCGGCGGGATCGGCGACAAAATGACCCCAGTGTTCCAGAAGATAGAGAAGTTTGGATCCCGCGACACCAGCCACGAGAGCAATCAACGTGATGGTCCCGGCAAGATTGGGATCGAGGTTCCTTCGCCGGTACTCCCTGGTCATCAGCGCACTCGCCGTAATAAATCCGATGGCGAGCATGAGTCCATAACTGTAGACCGTAAGAGGGCCGACCTTAAAGAGAATAGGACACATAGTCAGATTTCAAGTGTGAGTGGTTCCTGGGAAAAAAGGATAAACGGATGCCGGGGCGAACGCACGAGAGACACGGAGGTTCGACCGATGGTGACAACAAACTCGTTTTCCTTGCCGTCAAGCTTTCTTACACGTATGGTCACTGTCCCGGAAAGGGAGGGGTAGAAACGAATGCCACGCGCGGGGCCAATTCCCGGCATGACGGAAACCGGTGCATGAAGACCGAGAATTCTCAGTCGAATTTCGTTTTCAGTTTGTTGATCCTCAAGGAGGACTTCATATCTGAAACTGACAAACTCCTTCAGGGTCTCGATGACCACAGCAACGGACCGTTTTCCTCCTTCGTCGCGGAAGTGAAAAACCCGCAGGCGGTACTCGGGCTCCGGCTTTTTTCTCCTGGGAGGCACGGCCTATCGGAGGGCTGCAGCAATTTCGTCAATGTGGATCTTTTTCTCGGACCCCGTCTTCATTTCCTTGAGGCTCACCGATTTCGTTTGAAGCTCCCTTTCCCCGACGACAATAACATAGTCAGCTTGTTGCCGGCTTGCCTCCCGAAGCTGTGCTTTGATACTTCGCCCCAGGTAGTCCAATTCCACTGAGATACCCTTCTCACGCAGCTCGCACGCCCTCAGGAAAGTCAAGGAGCGCGAAGGCTCGTCGAGTCCTATCAGGAACAGTTTCGGTCCTGCGGGCCGAGCAATCCCCTTTTTGTCCAAAGCCATGATCAGACGTTCGATGCCGGCAGCAAATCCTACTCCGGGAGTTGCTTTTCCCCCCAGTTCTTCAGTCAGAAGATCGTACCGCCCGCCGCCAACCAGCGCATCCTGAGAGCCGAGAGCGCTGCTCGTGATTTCAAACGCAGTCCTGGTATAATAATCCAATCCCCGGACGAGGCGCCCGTCGATCGCGTAAGGGATGCTGAGAGAACGAAGAATCGACTGGACCGAGCCAAAGTGATCAGCACATTCCTTGCAGAGATGGTCTTTCATCAGCGGCAGATGCGCTGTGATCCTGGCGTCTCCTTCGTTCTTCGAGTCGAGGACACGAAGCGGATTCTTCTCAATGCGGCTTTGACTCTCTAGGGTGAGTTTTTCCTGAAGTCTCTTCAACTCTGCAACCAGCAACTTCTTGTAAGCAGGCCTGCAATTCTGACATCCAACAGAATTGACTTTCAGATCGAAGGATTCGACTCCCGCGGACCGGAGAATATCCCTGGCAAGAAGCATCATTTCCGTGTCCAGCTGAGGCGACGATGACCCGAGCGCCTCCGCCCCGAACTGGTGAAACTGCCGCAATCTGCCCGCCTGTGGGCGTTCCTGGCGGAACATAGGTCCAATGTAATACAGCTTTGTATTCGGGGCCAATTCGCCGAGATTGTTCTGGAGATACGCGCGAAGGACCGAAGCCGTCCCCTCGGGTCTGAGAGTCAGTGATTCATCGCTGCGGTCTGTGAACGTGTACATTTCCTTGCTCACTATGTCTGTGAGTTCTCCGATGCTTCGGGAGAAAAGGGATGTGGTCTCAAAGATCGGGGTGCGGATCTCGTGGTAATTGTACACCCTCATGATCTGACGGATGGTCGATTCAACCTGCTGCCAGGTTTCGACTTCGCCCGGCAGAATATCTTTGGTCCCCTTGATGGATCGGAATTTCACAGAATGTCCGCTCGGAGGTCAGAAATATTGGACGGCGTTGGCGGGAAAGATACTCGTGCCGCTACCAATAGGCAATACTGCGTTTTTGGACGACGAGAAGTGCTAATTGGAGCGGCACTATTGCCTTTTTTGCGTATTCTTGGGAAGCAGGCACAAGATCTCTTTTCAGAAGTGGCACTAGGGTTCAAAGTAGCTCGCTTCTTCTTGCTTGAACAACTCAAGAACTTCCGGCGGAGACCCGGCCTCGAGGAGTTTCTTCCGAAAGTCCTCTTTGTTCATCAGCCGAGAGATTCTGCTCAGCAGCTTGATGTGCGGGCCGACCATGTTATCCCTTCCCACGAGCAGGAAAATGATCCGAACAGGCTGCTCGTCAAGAGACTTGTAATCGATCGGCTGGGAGGTCACTGCGAAGGCCCCGATAATGTCGCTGACGGCGTCTGTTTTGCCGTGAGGGATGGCAAATCCGGATCCAACACCGGTGGACATGATCTTTTCCCGTTCAAGGATCGCGTTCCGCACTTTTTCTTTGTCAGTGACCCTGTCTGACGCAGATGCGATATCGATCATGGCGTTGAGAACCTCCTCCTTGGTCGATCCGGGAAGGCTCGTCCGAACGAACTGTTCGGTGAGAATGTCAGTTATTTTCATTCGGCTCTCCGAAAATAGCCATGATGGCGTCTATTCTTCTGTTATCCAATGAACAATTTTGGATTCGTATTCTTTTGAAAGAAGGTGGGCGAGTTCAAGATCTTCCGACTCGGTATTGATATGGAAGATCGGCCTGGCGCGATCCGGATTGAGGAAAACGGATGTATGGCGCCGTGTCTTGTTGGGAAAGAGTTTGACTCCCTCGACGAGTTCGCGCGGAATTGCTTCGGAATCCTTGATGAGACGGCGCATCACCCGTCCTTTCACATGCCATGAACAAGGAACATTTTTTTTGACAAAATGCAAGCGGGAGGTCTCACGATCGATTTCGCCGATGCGTTTTTTCGTCACAGCGATGAACTCGAGGAGTTTCGCCACCGAATACATTCCGTCAGAGGCAAAAAGGAACTCATTGAAGATAAATCCGCCCTTTGTGCCGCCGACAAAGTGGATCGCCTCGTTGCTCGCCGCTTCCATCAACGCAAGGTGGCTGTCCCGCGTTCGGACAACGGTGGCTCCATGGTCGGCAGCTACCTGGTCGATCTCCCCTGTTGCCGAGACTGGAACGGCAATGGTCTTCATCGAAGGATTTGCCAGAAGGGCAAGCTTTGCCACAAGCGTAAGCAGCCGGTCGCTGTCTATGTAGTTTCCGTTTTCATCGACGCAAAAGATCTTCTCCGCTCCGGCATCCAGCATCACCCCGATATCGTACTTAAGTGACGTTACGACATAGCCAAGGTCGCTCAGCGACTGCTCAAATTGCTCCTTGCCGCGCGTGAGTTTCTTGTTGTCAAGATAAGCGTTCAGCGAGACGACCTGCACATTCAGACTTCCCAGAATATTGGGGAAGATTGTCGAAGCAATACCATTGGAGTAGTCCACGACGAGTTTGAGTCCGGCTTCCCTGATCGCATCGATCTTGGTTGTGGCCAGGAATCGGTCGATGTAGCTTTCGGTGGTGCGCTCAGGAAAAACAATACCGCCGACCGCATCATAGGGAGTCCGCGGAAAATCCTCCCCAAAGAAAAAGCGTTCGACGGCTTTCGACTTATTGATGGGGAGATCCTTCCCGTCCTTGTCAAAGAAAATAATGTCCGTGAAATTCTTGTCGAACGGGGATTTACGGACGTGGAGCCCGCCTTTTTCCTTCCCTGACTTCAATTCATGCCGGACGATGGGGATCGATGTTGCGCGAAGGTCGCTGCAATGAATGCCCGCAGACATAAGCCCGCACATCAATGCTCTGTTGATCATGCGTGACACGGTGTCTGAGTCGCGGCTGCAGACAACAGTGGATCCGGCACCCATATACGCGCCGAACGCCGCCCCAAGTTTGGCGGCAAATTCGGGATTGATTTCTATGTTCGAAATTCCCGTCACAGTAGAGTTTGTGAACAACTCGCGGAGCCATTGGTCTTCCCACACGAGGCTGCGGGTGACGGTTGCCCCTTCTTCCACGACTTTCTCGGGCCAGAGTTTGACGTTTGAAAGGATGGTGGTCCGTTTGCCGATGACGCACTGGTCGCTCATGAAGACATTTTCTGCGATGACCGTCTCGTCACCAATGATGCATTTTGTCCCGATAACATCGGAAGAAAGCTCTGTTCGGGCTCCAATCTGGGTCCCGCTCCAGATGACCGAATTGCTGACAACAGAACCGGGGAGTATTTCGCAGTTATCGCCAACGACCGTGTTGGCCAGTATGGCCCCCGGGTGGATGCGTGAATTCTTGCCAACAATGACTGTTCCGTGGAGGTTCTTATCGTCTGTTTCGATTCGGGTCGCTTCCCCCACATGAACATTGTCCCGGCGAGTACCATCGATGATCACTCGCACGACACCGCGTAACACATCGAAGTGGGCTTCCAGGTATTCATGAAGATTTCCCACGTCACGCCAGTATCCCTCTGCAATGTATCCGAAGAGAGGAATGTCCTGCTCCATCATTGCCGGGAAGAGGTTCTTGCTGAAATCGAATTCTTCCCCCTTGGGTACGAGATCAAGGACGTCCGGTTCGAGAATGTAGATGCCCGTATTGATGGTATCGCTGAAGACCTCGCCCCAGGAGGGTTTCTCCAGAAAGCGAATGACACGGCCGTCGTCCCCGGTCAACACGACGCCGAATTGCAGGGGGTTGGTGACCCTCGTCAGGAGGATCGTTGCTTTCGCTTTGTTCTTTTTGTGAAACGCGATTGCCTTTGTGAGGTCAAAATCCGTGAGCACATCCCCGCTGATGATCATGAATCGCTCATCGAGGAAATCACGGGCGTTCCGCACGCTTCCCGCAGTCCCGAGGTCGGCCTCGGCCTTCCGATATTGCAGCTGAACGTCAAACTTTTGTCCGTCCCCAAAATATCCGCTGATGGTTTCAGGTTGGTAGAACAGGGTCGCGACTATATCGGTGATGCCGTGGCTTTTCAGCAGGTCGATGATGTGAGCCATCATCGGCTTGTTGATCATCGGAACCATCGGCTTTGGGATATTGCAGGTGAGCGGCCTCAGGCGCGTCCCGAAGCCGCCGGCCATGATGACTGCTTTCATGGAGCTCGGAGGGATGAGTTCAACAGCTTGATTTTTAAAAAAGTAGGTAAAAAAACTTCCTATCGCAAGACCAATAGCTCGCGTGTCACTCAAGCGATGTCAGGATGCGCAGTTGAGGGATGCTTCTTCCTTTTTACCTTGACTTTTCTGCGCTAAATGGCTAAATTTTGCTATACTTGTGGGGTACAAACGTAAAAAAACTCTCAATGACTGACGCCCGCGTGTTGAACACAATGCGTTCCTGGGTGAATCGTCTGACATTAACGCAGGAATTAATTGTGCTTACGGGCGTTATTGTGTTTCTTGGCGGCCTCTTCATCGCCGCGCCGCTTTGGAAATTCCTGGCGTTTGCGGCAGGTGTTCTCGCTCTGGCTTACGTCGTCGTGACCGTCCGACTCAAGGCCCTCCCCGATCTCGAGTCGGAGGATTCTCTTGACAACGAGACGGAATCCATACCATCTGAGGAGCTAGTACGCGACATGCACGATGAGAACCGTGAGGAAACAGGTGACGAGAGCCTGCACGGGAGAACCCATCATGAGCCGGACTCGCCGGCCGTCCCCTCATTCCCCGAGCTAGGCGGTTCTTCTTTCCCGCACATGGAATACGAATTCAAGCTTTCTGATTTCGTCGATGTCCAGGGCGATGTTCTCCTCAAGGACATGGGTCCGAAATCGGAATTCAGTTATTTGGCCAAGAAGGTGTTGACGGTCATCAAAGAGGCAACCTTTGGGCACACGGTGGCTCTCTTCTGGGTCAACAGGGATAAGCATCAGCTTGTGTTGGATAGTTACGTTACGGAAAGTCAGCGGTTTACGACCCATCGCAGGCGGGAAATCGGCACAGATCTTATCAGTCAGGTGGCGCTCACCGGCCATCCCCGGATTATCAACAATGTCAATACCATCAGTCAGTTTGATATGATCGGGTGTTACGAAGGGACGGAACCGGTTCGGTCGTTCACCGCAGTCCCGGTTTTCTATCCGCGCGACACGGTCAAAGCGGAAGATCCCGTTGCCGTTCTTGTCGTCGATTGCCTTGGTGAGGACTCGTTCGGACCTGAAACGATGACGCTCCTCGGAGATTATGCGAAGATGATCTCCGCACTCATCAAGAGCTATACCGGGAAATACGATCTGCTTATTGATTCGGAGGTCTTGAGATCCATCACCCGGATGAGAGATCAGATGAGAATGGAGTTCAGTCTCCATCCGATCGTCCGATCATTGGCCGAAGAATCATCAAGGCTTGTCGCGTGGGACTATATCGCCGTGATTCTCTTTGACGAGGCACGCAAGAACTGGGAAGTGCAGTTCGTCATGAATCGTATGAATGATTCCTACATCACGGTCGGTCAGGAGATCGACCCGCACGGAAGCCTTGTCGGCACAGTTGTCCAGTCGGGGATCCCCAAGATTGTCGACAGTCTCAAGGGGATGAATGTGCCCCGTTTCTATAAGGCGGAGAGAGTCGAATCCTCGGGAGCACTGATGGTGCTGCCGGTCAACTCCCTCAATCGCTCGTATGGTGCCCTGGTTGTCGAAAGCAAGGATGCCAAGACTTTCACGGAATCTGACGTCAAGACTCTTCAGAAGCTGGTGGAAAGCGCATCATGGGGCCTGGAAGTGTTCAGTCTGACGGATGTGGTGAATAACTTCGTTCTAGTTGACGAGACGACCGGTGTTGCGACACGCAAGTATTTCATGGAGCGTGTGCATGAAGAGGTCCAGCGCTCCAACGATTTTGAAAACGACGTGACCCTGGTGATGATATCCATCGATGGCATCAACGATCATCTCAGCCGATACGGGAAAGAAGGTTTCGATTTCGTACTCCAGAACGTCGGCCGGATGACCAAATCATCCATTCGGCCGTACGATCTCGTGGGAAGGGTCGATTTCAACAGGTTTGCCGTTCTTCTGATCAACACGACAGCGAACGATGCCTACATCTGGGCGGAGAAACTCAGGAAGAACATTGCCAGCAACATCATCAACATCGAGCAAAAGAGTTTTTCGATAACGGTCAGCGTGGGAGTGTGCGGTGCGGCGGATGAAATCAGCGACCTGGAACTATTTGAAAACGCCGGGCATGTTCTCGGAAAAGCAATTGAGGCCGGCGGAAACATGGTGCGAGTTTATTAAAGGATTCATGTTCTGAAAGGATGAAGTAGGTCATGGCGAAACGACAGGATTTTGCAGAAAAGGCGAAGAAGGCAACCCAGGAAAAGGGTGTGAAGTGTGCGAAATGCGGCACCATTAAGGTCCCAATGTTGTACGTGCAATCGGTGCGATCATCGCACAATTCCTACCGCTTCAACCGGTCGCGGGTGCAGTTGTGCAAGTGCAACGAAAAAGAGCTGTTCGCGTAACGTTTCACTACTTTCCCCGTATTCCCTTACGTAGCGGTTATTGAAGAATCATAAGCTGATATTCGTGGTCCTCGATGGCGTCGGAATCGGAGAGCTTCCGGATGCCCATTCTTACGGAGATCGAGGGGCGAATACGGTGGGGAATATCGCGCGTCGTATTGGCGGGCTCGAACTTCCTCATCTTCAACGCCTCGGCTTGGGAAGAATTACACAGATTAAAGGAATGGATTCGCGGGTTCCCGTTGAAGGATGCTTCGGCAGAATGGCCGAGCAGTCAAAAGGGAAAGACAGCACAACGGGACATTGGGAAATTGCCGGAATCATCACAGAAAAAGCGTTCCCAGTCTACCCGCAAGGCTTTCCGCCGGACCTGATGCAGAAGTTTCTTTCCGCAACAGGGGAAAAGGGATTCCTGGGCAACAAGCCCGCATCGGGTACCGAGATTGTCAAAGAACTTGGCGACGAACACGTCCGAACCGGATTTCCCATCGTCTATACTTCAGGCGACTCGGTGTTTCAAATTGCATGTCACGAGGAAGTTGTCTCCCTGGCGAGGCTTTATGGGATGTGTAAGAAAACGCGTGACGAGGTTGTGGTGGGGGAGCACAGTGTTGGTCGTGTGATCGCGCGTCCATTTGTCGGAGAGAGCGGTCACTACACCAGGACGACGAATCGAAAAGACTTTGCTGTTGAACCCCCCGGAAAGACCGTGCTGGACCTTCTTGCGGAAAAGGAGATCGAGACCGTCGGAGTTGGAAAGATCGACGATTTGTTCGCCGGGCGGGGATTGAAAGTGAAAATTCATACTCATTCGAACGCCGAAGGGATCGGAACGATCCTCGAACAGGCGAGTCAAATGGGAAACGGGTTTCTCATGGCCAATCTTGTCGATTTTGACATGCTCTTTGGGCATCGACAGGATGCGGAGGGCTTTGCAAAGGCGCTGAGGGAATTCGATTCGTCCCTTCCGGCCCTTCTTGGATGTTTGAAAGAGGGGGACATGTTGATTCTGACCGCCGATCACGGGAATGATCCCACGGATCAAAGCACCGACCACTCACGGGAATATGTTCCCCTTCTCTGCTCTGCACAGGGAGGAAAAAAGGGGGTCGACCTGGGGACACGAAAGACCTTCGCGGATGCGGGAAAAACAGTTGCGGATTTTTTTGGTGTGCCAAATTCACTGGCAGGCACGAGCTTTCTTTCAATGGTGATGTAAACCATTCGGAGCGTACTATGGTCTTAGGTAAAGTGGTTGGTACTGTCTGGGCGACTCGCAAGGACGAGGAACTGGTGGGAATGAAGTTTCAGATCGTTCGTCACCTCGACGTTCAGCATAAGCTCAAAGACGCGTTTGTCGTGGCCGTTGACACCGTTCAAGCCGGGGTGGGGGACATTGTTCTCGTCACCTCCGGAAGCTCGGCACGACAGACAGCTGTGACGAAGAACAAGCCCGTCGATGCCGTCATCGTGGCCGTGGTCGACAAGCTGGACATTCAGGATTGAGCATGTACCTCGCAAAAGTGATTGGAACCGTTTGGGCTACAAGGAAGGATGAAAACCTCCGGACGCTCAAGCTCCAGTTCATTCAACCATTGAACGCGAAGCGCGAAAAGACCGGCGACCCCCTGGTTGCAGTTGACACTATCGGTGCCGGGCCGGGAGAAACGGTGTTTTACATAACGGCACGTGAGGCCGTGATTCCGCTCCCGGTGGAAATGGCACCCGTCGATGCGAGCATTGTCGGCATCATCGACCGCATCGATCCGCACAAGGCTTGAAATCTTTTTGGCGGTTTTCTTGTTATGAAGGCAGCATGGAGTCTCGGATTCGGTAGTATCCTCATTCAGTTATAAGGCTAAACGCAGAGACGCGGAGGACGCCCCGTAGAAAGAACGGGGCAGGCAGAGAATCGCAGAGGTTATTCAAAATCAAATGTCCCTGTGTACCTCCACGTTCTCCGCGGCTCTGCGATAAAGACCATAATCAATTAAGATACTACCTGGACGATGAGTTTCACCCGATTTTCGGGGAATACTAGAACAAGGTGAATGTGAATGGTTAAGATCAGCAAGCAGTACACGAATCGCGAAAGTCAGTCTCTCGACAAGTACCTGCAGGAAATCGGCAAAGTCGAGCTCTTGACTCCCCAGGAAGAAATCGATCTTGCGCGTCGGATCAAGAAGGGCGACCAAAAGGCTCTCGAAAAACTCACGAAGGCGAACCTCCGATTCGTGGTGAGTGTGGCCAAACAGTATCAGAATCAGGGTTTGTCGCTGGGCGACCTCATCAACGAGGGGAACCTCGGACTCATTAAGGCGGCGAAGCGGTTTGACGAAACCCGGGGATTCAAGTTCATTTCGTATGCAGTGTGGTGGATTCGACAGTCCATTCTTCAGGCATTGGCGGAACAGTCGCGCATTGTCCGGCTTCCCCTCAACCGTGTGGGTGCGCTCAACAAGATTGGCAAGGCCTTCAGCACTCTTGAGCAAGAGTTCGAGCGGGAACCCAGTGCGAGTGAGCTGGCCGAAGAACTTGATATGTCACTCTTCGAGGTCTCCGACACCCTGAAGATTTCCGGACGTCATCTGTCGATGGACGCTCCATTCGCTCAAGGCGAGGACAACAGACTGCTGGATGTCATCCAGGATCAAAGGCAGCCTTCCCCGGATTCGATTCTGATGGATGAATCCCTGAAGATAGAAGTGAAAAGGGCTTTGGCAACGCTCAGCGAGCGCGAGGCTCAGGTCATCAGACTGTATTTTGGACTCGATCAGGAGCATTCGCTGACGCTCGAAGAAATTGGCGAAAAATTCAATCTCACGCGCGAACGGGTTCGTCAGATCAAAGAAAAGGCGATTCGTCGCCTGCGCCACGCTTCACGCAGCAAGGCCTTGCGGACCTACCTGGGGTAATGGCACAATTCCTTTTTCATCGAAAGCCTCGATCCGCATCCAGCCGGTCGGGGCTTTTTCGTAATCGCCGAAGCACATGGCTCCTTGCCGCGATGGTCTCATTGGGTCTGGGCCTGCAGGGATGTGGGTCGTCTTCTCCCCGTTTTCGATCGGCTGAGTCACCGAAGCCCAAAGCTCCGGAAAAGACATCGTCAATACGATTTGCCACCAGGGAAGAAGAAGAGGAGGCAAAGGAGAACGATCGGAAACCGGACTCGAAGGAAATCGAAGGCGTCGTTTCCGGCACGAGGGATTTTCGGAAAGAAAAGAACAAGGCCATCAGCCCGCTGGACCAGAGTAAGATGATGCGGGCTATTTCGCGCTACATGGGGACCCCGTATGCCTACGGCGGATCGTCGGTGGATGGGATGGATTGTTCGGCGTACACCATGCTCGTCTACAAAGAATCGATCGGCAAGGCCCTTCCACGAAGTGCCCACGAGCAATCGAAGACCGGGAGCGATATCCGGCTCCAGGATCTCAAGTTCGGCGACCTGGTATTCTTCAATACAACCGGGAAATCCGGATCCCACGTCGGGATCTACCTTGGGGATGATCTTTTTGCCCACGCAAGCGTCACGCTGGGCGTAACAATCTCTTCCCTTGAGAGTTCATACTACAAGAATCGGTATGAGGGTGCCCGTCGTATCGTGACGACAACTGAGTAACTCTGTGCCTCCTCTGTGTGTTCTGCTTTAACCACACTTGCCCCCCGCCTGCCTCAATGTGCCTCTCGTGGCGGGCAGGCGCCTCAGCAGATTCTCATCCGGCAGGTGGGGAGGTCACGGAAAAAGCACGGAGGGAATTGACTTCGACGGCGAGCAGCAGTACATTATTCAAATTTTCAATTGTCTACCATGTCACTTCTTCCCATCTATCTTTATGGCAGTGAGGTCTTGCGTCAGAAGGCCAGGCCGGTCAAAGACCTCGACAATGAGACGATCAAATTGATCTATGATCTTTTTGACACCATGTACAAATCCAACGGCGTCGGCCTGGCGGCGACACAAGTGGGTGAAATGAAGAGAGTCATTGTCGTGGATGTAACTCCCATCGAAGAGGAGCAGGAAGGACCCGATAAGGAGAAACCCCGGGCTGAAGTCAATCAACCTCAGAAGCTTGCCCTCATCAATCCTGAAGTCCTTGAGCGATCGGGTTCATGGACGCTGGAAGAAGGCTGCCTGAGCATTCCCGATGTGCGCGGCGATGTGGATCGTCCGGAGACGGTTCGGATACGGTTCAGGAATGCGAACTTCGAGGAAGTTGAATTGGAAGCAACGGGATTCCTGGCAAGGGTCATCCTTCATGAAATTGACCACCTTGATGGCGTTCTTTTCATCGATTATCTGAGCAGTACAAAGCGCGGTCTCCTGCGGAGCAAACTGAAGAAGATCAAAAAAGGAGAAGTGGAAACAACCTATCCCGTTGTGACTGCATCTGCTCCCCGTCGTTCCGGCAAAGTGGAGGTCTGAGCCTTCCCGATGCGCATTCTTTACATGGGCACACCAGAATTTGCCCTGCCGAGCCTTTCTCTCCTGCTCGATCATTCCTATTCAATCCCGGCGGTTGTCACGGTTCCTGACAAGGCTCAGGGCCGGGGCCAAAAACCGGGTTTTAGCCCCGTCAAGAAGTTCGCCATTGAACGGGGTCTTGAGGTCCTTCAGCCTGAGTCACTCAAGGATACGGCTTTTCATCATCTGGTTGCTTCTCTGAAACCCGATCTTATCGTTGTGGTTGCATTTCGGATTCTTCCTCCGGAAGTATACAATCTGGCGCCTCGGGGAGCCTTCAATCTCCATGCCTCGTTGTTGCCGAAGTACCGCGGTGCAGCTCCCATCAACTGGGCGATCATCAATGGCGAAAAAGAAACTGGAGTCACGTCGTTCTTTCTCCGGGAATCTGTCGACACCGGTTCTGTGATTCTTCAAGCGCGCATGAAGATCGGGCCGGATGAAACTGCGGGAGAGCTGCATGACAGGCTGGCGGCGGTGGGCGCGGAAATTGTTCTTCAGTCGGTGCGTTTGATCGAAAGGGGGGGAGTTCGTTTGCACGATCAGGATGAAACGCAGGCTTCAAAGGCCCCCAAGATTTTCAAAGATGATTGCAGAGTCGACTGGAACAAGCCTTCAGAAGCGGTTCACAACTTCGTCCGGGGATTGTCTCCGATTCCCTCAGCGTGGACAACCCACAAAGGAAAAGTGTTGAAACTGTATCGGACGCGCCTCATTCAGAATGTCACTACAGGAGAGAAGAGTTCGCCTGGAACTGTTGCTGCCACCGAAGGCGATGAACTGACGATCCAGGCCGGTGACGGTGTCATCTCAATTGTTGAACTCCAACAGGAGGGGCGGAAGAGAATAAACGCGGCGGAGTTTTTGAGAGGGTACGATCTCCATGCCGGCGATCTGCTGCAATGACTGTGAGGGGCAGCGTCTCAATTCTGTCATAGACCACAACGCAGAGGCGCAAAGAGCGCCCGCCTGCCTCTT
>Ga0209342_10002980_pt1 | contig 17968 bp, 18 predicted proteins | sample RifCSP16_2_FD_184023 | JGI IMG/M metagenome (GOLD analysis project Ga0209342, IMG submission 184023) | Soil microbial communities from Rifle, Colorado - Rifle CSP2_sed 16_2 (SPAdes) (version 2) | ecosystem: Environmental > Terrestrial > Deep subsurface > Rock core/Sediment | place: Rifle... | reverse complement strand
TTTCGTAAAGGCAGATCCCAGTTTTGCCGTCGCATTGCAGCGAAGGCAGCCGCCTGCCAGTGAAAAGCCTCGGAAAAGCCCGCGACACCTTAGTAGAACGGAAGTTCCGGGTAAAGATCAGGGCTAAAGCCTCGACTCCGACCCAAGATATGGGCACTTGCCCAATATGGCTCGGAACGATTCCGCAGGCAGTCAGAAGCGCACAATGACGATCGGCTCGTGGCTGATTTACATCGGCATTGGCCTGCTCGTGTGCCTGGGAGGCGTCTTCGCCTACGGCTATTTTGAGACGTGGGCGGCGCAGCAGCCGCAAGCCCTGGTCTCGAATCAAGAGAGCGGGCCGGAATCTGGCCCACTGACGGCGCTGCCCGGCATCTCGCCGGCGCGGCCTGCGCGGATCGAGATACCCGGCATCGGCGTCAACCGCGCCGTCGTGACGATGGGGTTGGTGAACCGGGGTGAACAGGTCGAGTGGGATACGGACAGCCTGTTCGCCACGTCGAGTCGACCTGATCTGGTCGGACATCTCGAAGGAACGGCGAACCCGGGCCAGCCCGGCAACATCGTGCTGGCCGGACACAACTACAACCGAGGCGTTTTCAACTGGAGCGGCGTATTCTATTCACTTGGAACTCTGCAGCCAGGGGACCTGGTATATCTCGTCGATGAGAACGACGTGCGATTCACCTATCGGGTCGATCAAGTCGATCAGCTTCCGTGGCCTGCGGCATCCGCCGACGTGGCGCTGGCGCACATCAAGCGCCTGGGGCCTTCGCCCGACGAGAGACTCACGCTCGTCACGTGCAGCGGAGGCACGATCGCGCCGTTTCCGGCGAGGGTGTACGTCACGGCGCGGCGGGTGCTCGACCCTTAGCCTGTTTTCCGCAGTTTCCGCCGCAGTTGCACTGCGGCGGTCGGGGACGGCAGTGCAACTGCCGCCCATCAGTCCGCCGCCTTCTCGACGCGGTAACGGCACGCGTCGTCGCCGATCTGCAGACACGCGATCTCTTTGATGGTGTGGCGCTTGCCGGTCGCCCACTCGATCGCCGCCTCCAGCACGCCGGCCGTGACGAAACAGCACGGCCCGAGCTTTGGGTCGCGCTGCCGGAATACGCACGCGCACGCCTCGGCGACGAACATGAAGTGATCGTCGTGTTCTTCGACGTGCGCGGGCAGGTTGACTTCCTCGGTCGAGGCTTTCGCGATGCGATCGAGGATGAATTTCATGCGCGTGCCCTCGGGCAGCGCCTTGAGCGCGACGCCGACCATGCCCAGGATGGCCGGCCGCGACTTGAGCGTGTGCTGAAACGTGGCGTGGCCGGCGCGGCGCATCATCGCCCGCGCGCCGCGCGGGCCGCCGTAGAAGTTCTCCACGGCCTGCTGGACCTGCCCGTATTCGCTGAACTTCGCGTCGCGCTTCGTGTCGTCCGGCGGGAAGTTGTCGACGTAGCGCTGCAGCCCCCCCTGATTGAGCACCGCTTTCAAGCCGTTCTCGCCCATCACGTCCTGAAGCGCGACCAGCAGCAGGCGCAGGTTGGCGTTGGGCATGGGTCGATCTTCCATGGCTTCACTCCTCCTCTTAGTCCAGCGGTCGCTTGTCGATGACGAACAGTCCCTGGTGCGCGCTGCAGGCGACGCACTCGGTCTCCTCGACGTGGAAATTCTTGCCGCCCGTCAGCCAGTACAAACCTTCCTGCAGGATGCCGGTCGCCAGCGATCCGACCGGCCCTTCGGACTTGCGGCCCCAGCACATCGGGCAGCGCTCGATGATCCAGTAATAGGCTTTTTCGTCCTCGCCCAGGCGCACGATCTGATCGGTGAACTTGTTGAACAGCTCGGCAAACACCTCGAATCCGACTTTCATCTTCATATTCAGTGGCATGATGCGGAACGCCAAGTCGGCGATGCCGAGGATCGGGCCGAAATCCTTGAGGCCGAACTTAAACACGGCGCGCCCGGCGCGCACGGCCAGCGCGCGCCCGCCGCGCGGCCCATACAGGTCCTCCAGCGCCTTCAGCAGCGCCGAGACTTCCTCGAACGAGAAGGCGCGATCGAAGTTGTTCGGGGGATAGTTGTTGATCAGGTGCTTGAGGCCGGCCAGGTTGAGCACCGCGTTTACTCCGTTGCGCCCCATGACCTCTTCGATCGCAATCAGGATGATGCGCCCCATTTTGTTGGGGTAGTAGAACGTGGTCACCGTCTCTTGCACGATGGTTGACATCTGGTGCGCCTTCGCGGCTGCTCGCCAGCCGAGCGGCGCGCGGGGAGAAGTACGCCTCAATTCTGATTATAGTGCAGGATGCACGCGTGCGCCACATCCGAAAACACATCGAGACGCCCCCTGCCGGATGAGCGTCTCGATGCAAGGTCGTGCGGCGTCCGATATTACGCTTTGTGCGCGGCGTCGAAGGCCTTCTTGCTGTAGTAGACCATCTTGCCCGTCAGGCCGTCCTTCACGGGATAGAGATCGCCGAGCTTGATCCGCTCGCCCGTAATGACGCAGACGTGCTTCGTCAGCTTCTCGGGATCCAGCTTCACGCGGCTGCCCACTACTTTCTCGCCGGTCTTAGCCATCAGCTCACCTCATCTGGACACGGAATTCGGAGCTAAGTTTACCACAAAACATAGGATTTATCGAGATACGAATTCTGGTAATTGCACACAAATCGATTTAGCCACAGAGACACTAAGACACAGAGGATTCCAAAGATGACTTCTCCGTGCCTCCGTGCCTCTGTGGCGAGATCTGAGTAATCACCAGACGAACTCCCGCAGGTACGCGTCGAACTGCCCGGCCGTGCAGGCCTCCATGTAGCGCAGAATCTCCGCGCCGTCGACGGGGTACAGCGGGTAGCACGAGGTGGGGCGCGCGCCGCGGGGCGCGTGAGCCACGCCCGTGACGAAGATCTGCCCGACGTCGACCGGCGCCTCCAGCTCGTCGACGATCTCCTCGGCAGTGACGACGACGCGGCGCGCGACCATCGACAGCTCCCGGTCGACCGCCAGGTTGCCGCCCAGCCGCGCGTTGCCCGCCCGATCGGCGATGGGGGCATGAATCACGGCCACGTCGCAGGCGATGGCCGGAAACGCCGCTACCGGCTTGCCCGTGTACGGATCGTCGATGACCCTCACGTCCGGGCGCACCTTGAGCATGTCCGTGCCTACCCAGCCCGGCCCGGGCATGAAGCCGACGCGGGCCAGCGTCGCGCGCATGCCGAACGCCAGGCTACCCTCGGACTCCTCGATCACGCGCAGATCGCCCGACGTGGCGCGCTGCGTGAACATCGGCGCCAGGCCGAAGGCTTCCATGCCGAAGTAGCACGTGCGCACCGCCTTCACGCGCCCCGCGCCGACCAGGAGATCGCTCTCGTAGGAGGCCGTGAAGCACAGCAGCGTCAGGTCGCGCGTCTCCGTCTTGAGCAGCTCGCGCACGAAGGCGACCGGCCGCCGGTACAGCGTCATGCCGCCGAGCGCGAGTGTGTCGCCGCTGTGGACGAGGGCAGCGGCGTCAGGGAGGGAAATCAGTTTGTCAGTCATCAGTTACCAGTCATCAGTTACCAGTTATCAGTTATCAGTGATCAGTCGTCAGCCGTCAGTTGTCAGTTGTCATCTTATCACTCATCACGTCCGATCGTCAGCCTCTTTGAGCAAGCGAGCGACCACATCGCCCACTTTCAGGACGTCGCTGACACAGTAGTCCACCTGGTCGCACTCCTGGTGATCGACGAGGATGGTCTTCATGCCCATCGCTTTCGCCGGCAGCAGGTTGCGCGGCGTGTCTTCGACGATGATGCATTCCTCGGCGCGCGCGCCGATCGCGTCGAGGATGTGCCGGTAGGCCTGCGGGTCGGGTTTGCTGGCATAGCCCATGGCGCGCACGTCGACGACGAACGGGAAGTGATCGGCGATGCCCAGCGCGTCGAGCACGCGCCGGGCATGCTCCTGCGTCGCGTTGGTGAACACGACTTTCGCCAGCGGGATGCGCCGCAGCATCGCGTTTAGCTCGGGGTTCGAGCCGATGAAGCGCGTGATGTCGACGTCGTGCACGAAGCGCAGATAATCCTCGGAGTCGACGGTTTCCTCGGCCATCAACCCCCGCAATGATGTGCCGTACTTGTGGTAGTAATACCGCCGCTTCGTCTCGGCTTCTTCCGGCGTGAAACCCATACGCTCGACCATGTAGCGCAAGATGCGTGCACCAATCTCCTGCATCAGTCCGGCGTCGCGCGGGTAGAGGGTTTCGTCGAGGTCGAAGAGGATGTATTTGTACATAGAGATTGGAGATTGGTGAATTGCTTGACGCTGACTGGGCGCACCTGTCTATAACACGACGCGCTCGACCTCCTGAATCAAGACAGGCAAATTGGCGCGGGTGAAGCTCAGTTCGGGGGCAGGAATACGATGGTGCTTGACATCGGGAGGAATATGCTTGTGGTGGGGGTGAGTCGCAGCCAGCGCCGGATCGTTAGGATGAGGTTGGGAATCGTACCAATACAGCTTTTCGCTGCCGCGCCAGACCTCGTAGCCATAGCGAGCCAGTCGGGGCGGGCTCAGATCGAAGCGCACAACTTCCAGCACACGCAAGCGAAGCCCGTTGCGGAAGACCAATTCACCTTCGACTGTGGCAACATCGCTGGCGTGGCGAATGACAGTCAGTGTAAATGTCTGAATGGTGGGATAGCTGTCTTGCAGTGCGTAGATGAACAGCTCATAGTCTGCCAGGGTGCGGCCCAACATGATCTACACTGCCACAGGCCGGATGATCTTGGAGAGTGAAGGCTGCTCTCTACGGATGCGCTGCAGTGCCTCGTTGTACGCTTGCTGTCGATCACGCCAGACTTCGTACAGGCCAGCCCACTTCTCAAAGTCCAGTACCCAGGCATCCTCCTCCGGCTCTTCGCCGGCACTGTACAACTCGTAAAAAGTTGGGGACATCACCCCATACTTACGTTCGAAGCGCTCTAGTTCATGATTGAGCCGATGAATATCTTGTACGAGGGTCACGAGTTCCATAGCCGACATCTCCCAAGGGCCGTCTCGGAATTGTTACCAGTATATCCCGGCGCAGCGTGGGTGTCAACGTTCGGGTCGGTTTGTTTGATCTTATCCCATCGGGCTGGAACCACTTTTGTGCATCAGCCCGCCGTCGCGGGGATAGAGGGTTTCGTCGAGGTCGAAGATCAGGTACCGATACATGACGGATACGCCGAGGATGTTATAATATGCATGTTGGACACGATAGTTTTCGTTTGAGGTGCGCGATGAACACAGTCAGTGTCGAAGTACCGATGCCGCAGAAAGACTACGAGTTGCTCGCTCGCGCAGCCGAGGAGCGCAATCAATCCGCGGCCGAGCTGCTTCAACATCTGGCAACCGAATTTCTCGACACGTTGCAGATGCGTGAAGCCAATTATCAGGCTGCTGAGGAGGCGCGTGCCCGCTTCCCGGGGGAATATGCTGCAATCCGTGACGGCCAGATCCTGGCGCATGCTGACAAAGTGACCACTTTGCTTCAGATGATCCAGGATAAGTACAAATTAGGCGGTGAAGAGGTGCTGGTCGTTAAAGCCGATCCTTCGGACCTGCGTATTCGACATCCTCGACTTGAAGTTGCATGAGAGCCATTGCAGCTTTCCCCTATTTGCAGGTCATCCATTTTACCTTCGAGTTTAATCACGAAAGGCGAATGGTCGTCGTCAAAAGATGAATCCCATAGGTAGCCGCTATACGAACAGCAAAACGTGCAGATGTCCGGGCGCAGGCTTTTTGGCGGCGAGCGATTCGATGAATCGAAGATCTGCCTTCAGCGACGCTCCCCGGGCCATTACCGATGCCTCTCCAAGGAGGGGCGCGGCGCTCTCGCCACTATCGAGCGCGATGAGCGCCAGGGTAATGAGCGCATGAACTTGCCCCCACTTTGACCCGACTCTACGGTATATCTTCAAGGCCTCGTGACAACTCCGCCGGTCGGCCTGTCCCGTCATCCGTCTTGTCTCGGCGATGCCCAGGAGAGCGTGAGCCTTTTCCAGTTGATGACCGAGTGAGGCGCTCGTCTCGGCCAGATTGTGATACCGCTCGAGCGCCCTGGTCGTGTAGCCGGCCAGGCGCAGCGCCTCGGCGTGAGCAAAACCCTCGTATGTATCAAGGTACCGGTTATACCCGGCCTGCCCGATCGCTTCGATCTCTTGTAGGATGCGGAGAATCTTCTCGTAAGCAGGCGCTGGCTCCTGGCTTTCGAGTGCGAGAAGCGCCAGTCCGTAACCCGCGCGCGCCGCGCGTTCCATCGGGCGGTCGCGGTTCCCGGCGAAGAAATCGGCCGCATTGCGATACAGGGCAAGCGCCTTGTCCGGCGCGCCTATCTGCAGGTGGCACGCCGCGACGGTGCACGAGAGTTTGGTCATCATGCTCTCGTTGCCCATCGACGCGTATGCGCTGCGTGCGGCTTGCGCCGCAAGCGTGGCATCGGCGAAGGAGCTCGTCTTTCGAGCGACCTCCGCTGACCGCCAGCGCGACTCGGCCACCCAAAATCGATCGCCAAAACGACTTGCCAGTTGCTGCGCCTGGCGGTACCCTTCGAGCGCCTGGTCGAATTCACTCCTCATTTCGTCGACGTAAGCGCAGCCCCAGGTCGCCGATATTTCGGCCTCGGGCAGCCCGGTGCGCTTCCCCATCGCCCCCAGGCGTGTAAAGTGCTTCCGCGCGGTGTCATATCGGCCATCGGCTGCGTCGATGCAGCCCAGGTTCCACTCGACCCACATCCGGCCCGGCTCGCGCGCGGACGTCTTCACCTTCAGTTTGCGGTATAGTCTCGTGGCCTCGTCGCAATGCCGGCGCGCCTCACCCAGCTCGCCGATGATTCGCAAACACTCCGCGCTCAGCCAGTGAGTATCCGCCAGCAGCATCTGATCTCCGTGCGCGGCGAGCAGCGCCCTGGCCTTTTCTGTCGATCGAATGCCGTCGGGATAGTTTCCGAGCATGAGACTTGCGTATGCGACATCGTAATACAGCCGCGCGGCGAACGCGCTATCCCGGCCGGCCATCCGGCTGAGCACGTGACTCGCCTGGGCGCGAAGCTCCTGGAAGCGACCGGTGTATTTAAGCAAGTCTGCGGCGCTTCTGAAGGCGCTCTTGAATTGCTCGCCCAGCGCATTGGGTTCCTGGAGAACGTCGAGCGGCAGATGGAAGGTAATCGGGCCATCGTGCTCACCCAGAGCCGGCACGAGCAGGTCGACGCCGAGCGCTTCGGCCTGGAAGCTGAGGTCTTCGACCAGCGAGCGCCAGTCAATCCCCGCCATGCCGGCCAGCTTTTCGACGGAGTCCTCGCAGAAGATGTGCGCGAGCATGAGCAGGTTGCGGAAGCTGGGGTCGGCGCGGCCGGTCAGCCAGCCGCTGATCGTCTGCGAGGTGATGTCGAGGCAGAGCGCCAGTTGGGGAGTGGTGATTCCCCGGCGGGTTGCATGTTGAGGTATCCAGGTCCAGTCGCCTTTGCTCATGGGGTAACCTGAAATTGCACCATAAGCGGACGGCGGGCGATTGCCCAAAGCGAGCCCCACGAGTATTCTTGGAAGCGACCACGCTAAACCAAGAGGACTCGGAGGGCTCCCATGCAGTGTAAATCCAAGAAGGCCAAGCGACAAGCCCAGGCGCGCGAACAGCGCCGGCAGATGAAGCTGGAGAAGTACCGCCGGAAGAGCCGCGGCACGGCGCACGGGCCGCGTCCCACCCGGAATCAACATGAAGTCGCCAAACGGCTGCTGGCCGGAGAAGTGGCGATGGTGGGCGGGACGGGCTGGAGTTTTGTCGAGCCGTTCCTGGCCTTCCTGGGGGAGTTGGGCTTTTTCGATATTCTGCGCATCGATGGCGAGAAGTTCATCCGCAAGATGGCTGAGGTCAGCCTGCTGCTGTTGACCTACCAGGTCAAAGTCTTGCTGGGGCTGGCGGGGATGAACTGCCTGGGACAGACCTTGTTCCGCGACTTGGCTTTGTTGAAACTGATCGGCTATACCACGGCCCAGTTGCGCGAGGGCTTCTGTCAGCGGGGCAAAGCCGGCAAACAGAAACCGCTGCACAAGAACGTGCTGGCGGATGCCGTGGAGAAGCTGACCCCGGACGAAGTGAGTTACATCCTGAATGAGTCGGTCAAACGCTTGGCGGCCAAGGGGGTGTGGGCGGAGAGCCGCGGACACTTTGCCCTGGATGCCACCGACCTGGAGACCACGCCGCGCTTTCGCGGAGCGGGCGTCAAAATGGTCAGCGAGCGCAAGTGGTCGCGCAAGGACAAGAAGCAAATTGAGGTCGAAAAGGTGGTGCATGGCTTTAAGTTGCTGGCCTTGTACGATGTGCAGTTGCGGCTGGTGGTGGCAGCGAAAGTCGTCAAAATCAACGAGCATGAGAGCACCTTTACGCGTGAACTGTTGCACCAGGGTCAGGCCAACCTGGGGCCGGGTGTCATCACCGTCTTGCTGGTTGACCGGGGCTTTCTGGATGGCCTGACCCTGTGGCACATCCAGCACACAGACGGCGTGGACTTTGTGATTCCCGCCAAGGACGGCATGCGGGTCAAGACGGACGCCCGCACCTTCCTGAACCAGAAGCCCGATGGTCAGTGGCTGGTCGCCGCCGAGCGCCCGGCACACGGGCCACACCAGGAAGGTCACGTCAAACTTATCGGGATTAGCGGCTTGACCAGCTACGATCAATACGGTGACGAGGCCCATCAGCGTCGCGTCAACCGCTCCGACTTTGAAGGCCAGCCGATTAACGCCCTGGTCGTGACCGAATTCGACCATCACGTCTACACCGCCGAGCAGGCCAAGGTCTTTCTGACCAGCTTGCCTGTGACCGACGCGCTGGCTGTGCTCGACCTGTATGACTTGCGCAGCCTGATTGAAAACACCCTGTTCCGTGAACTCAAGCAGGGCTGGTTCTTGGGTATCTTCCCCAAGAAAACAGATGACGCTGTGCGCGGTCATGTGTTTCTGACCCTGACCATCTTCAACCTGACCAATGCCTATCGCACTGACACCGGCCAGGGACTGGCTCAGCGGGGCATCCGCCGTCAGCGGCGCGAGTGGCACGCCGCCGCTCAGGTGATGATCTTCGCCGCTGAGTTCTATGCCCTCTTCGACATCGAGGAGGTGTTCATCTTGCTGGGCCGCCCACCCGACATCTGTTGGCGCGTCAACCCGGATCAGGTCTATCGCAAGTATGCCGCCGATGGCCTACGGCGCCCCGCCTAATGGTGCAATTTCAGTCCTATCCAGGGTGGAGGTGTGTTCATCAGCGGCTACACAAACTTGTTCCTTGGGACCCAAGACAACTTGCTCTGGGCCAATCATGATGCCGGTGGCTCGGGCTGGCAGGGTTTCGGAGTGGAAGGCTCCTACATGCAGGCACTCTACGAGGCACCGCTAGCCCCTGCGGCTGATCTACAACTGACCTACATGGATTTCGGCGGTGGCGGTATGGCCAGGAAGATCGTGCCAAATCTCCAGGCTGGAATCTGGTCCTCACCTTCGGTGTGGACGGCAGCCGCGCCGCCCGGGAACGGAACCGCGCCGGTGCTGATCGCGGCCCACACCTACGTCCAGTGGAGTGGCACCACCCTCTTTCTCACGACGGATGGAGGTGCCACCTGGTCGGCGCTCGGAATCTTGCCCGCCGACCCAGCCGACCCGACCAGGACGCTTGGAATCAACAAGTTCGGCTCGAGCCAGGTTACCAAGACCCCTGCTGGGCCGGCACTGTACGAGTTTGTGGGGGACGGGATGAGAAACGGGCTGGTCCTCCAAACGAACCTTTCCCCAACCAGCACTCCGCGTGTCCTTGAGATTCGCACCTTCGGCGGGCGCAACAATCAGGGATTTAACAGTGGGTTACAAGGAATCTTCGGTAATTGTTTCGCTCCGGGTGCCTGGTACTGCCAGCCGGTGTACGCCGCGGACCCGAACGATTACCGGAATCTAATCGCTGCTGATTCGGTGCAGCAAACTATGGTGATGAGTAACGATGCGGGGAGAACTTGGAGCGCCATGTTGGGGCTAACGAATTTGGTTACAGCAGGTGGGACGCTTTCGTTCACGGACGCCATCGGAGGATGTCAGGCACACGTGATTGCTTTTGACCCTGGAAACTCTGCGCATGTGCTGGTGGGAACCGACCAAGCAGGAATCATCGCGTCTGCAAACGGCGGCCTGACCTGGAGTGCCTTGCCCGGCACGGACCGAGCGACAGCAATAACGTCATTCTTCTTTGACGATCGCACCAACGTGATCTACGTCGCGACATACGGAAGAGGACTTTGGAAGCTGACCGTCGACTGGAGTACAGTAGGAAAGCTCTAGTTTCGAAGCCCTTTGCTCTACGCATTGGAGCCAGGGGTAGCGATGTGGCGCTGCCTGTCTCTGCTATGAGATCTGTGCCGTAACGCTTGAAACTTCGCACGCAAAGATTTTGCCTGAGCGATGAGCGGCCACTGACACAGCAGCGACATAAGCTAACGACAATCTTGAGTGCCGCACGACACGCTTCCTGGCGCGGCCGGGCGTGCTTCGCGTTACTGATCATACAATTGGGTATTTTAGATGCTAAGGGAAATTGTATGGAGAAAATCATTGGGTGGGCGACTTCAAAGTTCACCAACATTTACAGCGCAGTGTTCTTAGGATTGGTGCGGGGCTTGTGCTACTTGGCATCAGCAACGGCTTTAGCTTGCCTGTGCTGAATCAACTTGCTTCAAATGAGAACTTTCGCTGGTGGTCTGTGGGGTTGGGAGTGCTGTCACTTGGAGTTGGAGTGGCATTTGCTTTTGTAGGACCAAAAGAATGTGAATCTCAAGTTCACGAGTATTCGGGGACATGGAGAATACAAGCAGAATTTTCGCGTTGGCGTGACACGCCATTTGATGGGAGTAATACAGCAATATTCAGCGCGATGGCGCTGCTTGTCATCCAGAAAGATGGTCAAAAGGGGCAGGGACTCGAAGTCGGCGTGCTAGAGATTCAGTACGAAAAGTTCAAAGCGAGATACAAGATCACGAACGAGATTCTCAGCGCCCTTGTGACAGAACGAAATCTCACCTTGACTATCAATGTATTTATCCGCGATTGTATCGAAGAAGTCCCTCCTCCTCCGGATGATCCTCATGCAGAGGACCCTTACGCTAGATTCCGAGGAAAATTATCGTCCATTGCATTTACGCTGTCCCTCCAACCGCAACCGGATCATCCCGACTGGCTAGCTGGGCCTCATACCTACCCAGATAGGAGTGATAAACCTTACCAAATAGCTTGGGTGACATACGAGCATATGGGTCTAATCCAACCACTCCAGTTATTGCAGAACGTTGCTAGTATTACAACGAGACTTCACATTACGTAAGCGTTCAGATGCTCAATGAAACGACGTAACCGGGTTGATTGCCGGGGGCTGTGGCAGCAACGATGGGGGCGAACCTCCCCGGATCGCGGCGGCACAGGCCTCGGTCAAGTAGTCCAAGACATCGCGCTGCTGCTGGCGCAAGGTCGTGACCGCCGTCAAGACGCGCTCGACGAAGCGACTGCCGTCCGCGCTCTGCGTCCCGAAACTCCGACGACGCCACAGCACCGCCCGACGCAGTGGACGCTCCGCGGCATTGTTGGTCGGCTCCACGCCTTCGAGGCGGACGAAGGTCCACAGCGCCACTTCCAGTTTCAGGAGGTTCTGGCAGGTGTGACGGGTTTTGTCGTGCGCCAGGTGGGCGCCTTCCCGCAAGAGTTCACCCACGCGCGTTTGGATCGGTCGCATCGCGACTTGGAAATCGGCGCGGCGCAGGGGGCCGTCCCGCACCCGATGCCACAGCCCAAACATTGGCTCGACACACTCCAACAAGGCCCGCCCCAGGCGTTCCGGCTCACCGCCCCGCTCGACAAAGGCTTGGAAGTCGCGCTTCAGGTGCGCCCAGCACAGTTGACGCCGTTCGGGGTTCAGCCAATTGTAGGCCGACCAGCGATCCGACCCGACAATGCCGTTGAAGGCTTCGCCCAGCAATTGCTTGACCCCGTCCGCCCCGCGCGTGGCGAGCAGCAGGAACACGGTCACCAGCGGAGTGGCGCTCACCCACAGCCAGGTGCGGCGCGTCCGCTCACGCCAACTGGTCTCATCCACGTTGTTGGCCGGTTGCGCTTGGATATACGCCTGGGCTTCGGCCACCGGCTGGGCCAACGCGTCACTCACGGCTTGTTCCAATGCTGGGATGCTACCCAGACCGAGGTCGGCGTGAAAGACGGTTTCCAGCACCTCTTCGACATCCCGCTGGCTGACCCCCAGGCGGCCGGTCAAGTAGCCGACGGTGGCGTGCGCCCGTGGCCCAAACCCCCCCGACGGCATGTCCGCCGGCCACTCAGCTTGAGTGTGCGCGCCACATGCCAGGCAGGTCAACGTCTGTCGCTGGTATTCTGTCACGTCGGGTTCGATGCGCGGCAGTTCGGTCACCTGATGGCGCACCGGCTGCGGGTCTTCGCCCAACAACAACGCGCCACACGCCGCACAACTCGTCGGCTTGGCGACCACCACGCGCTTCACCTGCTCGACGGGCTTGAGCGACCGCCCATGGCCGGGATGCCCCTTCTGCCCGCCAGCTTTCCGTCCCGAGGGGGACTGCTTCGGATGCGGCGGGGCACTGGGCGAGAGTATCGTCGGCGGCACGGTCACGCCGGACACGTTCGTCGTGCGCAAGTCCGATCTAGCTGTGACGAGCCGAAGCATTGCCGACAAGGGACGCATGACGGTCTCCGTGCCAGGCGGCACGCGCGAGGTGGATGTGCCGCGCTTCTTGCGCCAGCAAGCCGCGCTGGCCGATGAGCAAGCAGTCGAGATGGCGCAGCTTGCGCTCTCACTCGAAGCGACAATGGGCTACCCGGTAGATATAGAATGTGCGTATGCAAGCGGGGAGTTGTACCTGCTTCAGTGCCGGCCCATCACAACCCTGAAATGATTGTGAAGCATAGCCACCAATCACCAATTACCAATAACCAATTACGCTATCCTCACCCTTCTCGTCGTGGCAACGTCACGCGGAACACGCTGCCCCGCCCGACCTGACTCTCGACGGCGATCGTGCCGTGCTGCGCTTCGATCAGCTCTTTGGCAATCGCCAAGCCCAGGCCCGCGCCCGAGCCTGTCCGAGAGGGTTCCGATCGATAGAAGCGATCGAAGATGTGCGGCAGCGCATCGGGCGCGATGCCGGGGCCGGTGTCGCGGATGCTGATCGTCACGTGAGCATCATCCGCCGAGGTGGACAACGTGATAGCGCCGCGCGCGGGTGTGTACTTGAGCGCGTTGTCGAGCAAAATCAGCAGCACCTGTTTGAGCGCGTCCCTGTCGGCGGCGGCGACAACATCGGGCACGTTCTCACATTCGATCAACCGCCCGACACCGAGCAATCTGGCCTGGCGGCAAAGATCTTCGACAAGCGGCTCGATCCGAACGGCTTCGATGCGCAGTGGTTGGCTTGCGTCCGATCGAGCCAGCAGGAGCATATCGTTGACGAGCCGGATGAGGCGATCCGTTTCGTCGACCATGTCGGCGACGACGGCCTGGCGATCATCGCCGCTGATCGGCGGCGCGCGCCGCAGCAGTCCGAGGTTGCCGCGGATCGTCGTGAGCGGCGTGCGCAGCTCGTGGGACGCATCGGCGACGAGACGGCGCTGCGCTTGCAGCGCCTGCTCGGTCTGTCGATGGGTTGCTTGAAGCTCGGTCAGCATGGCGTTGAACGTTTTCGCGAGCCGGCCGATCTCATCCGGTGGGCCAGTGTAATCGACGCGCCGATCGAAATCGCGCTCCGCGCCGATGGCCTGCGCTGTGTCGGTGATGCGGTGAATCGGGCGCAGCGCCGCGCCGGCCAGCACCCAGCCCACGCCGAACGCCGTGAGCGTCACGACCACGCTGCCGGCGATCAAGATGCTGCGCAGCGTGGCAAGCGCATGATCGTGATCGGCCAGCGAGCGCGCCACCTGCACAATGCCGACGGTCTCCCCCTGCGCGATCACGGGTTTGCTGTACACGATGAGCCGGCCATCCTCGGTCGACGTCGTCTCCGTCCAGGATCTGCCGCCCTTGCACGCGCTGAGGCCACTGGTGCTGATCGGCAACACGTAATCGCCGAGGTTGGCGGTGCGATCGGCGATGGCGCCATCGGGCTTGAGCGTCTGGATGTACGTCTCCGGAGCGGCGACTTTGCGCGCCCGATAGTCGATGTGATCGATCTGAAACTGCCGGGAGCCGATCAGTCGCTGCGCTTCGTCGACCAGGGTTTCCTCGACCGCGTTGAGCGTGACCTGTGAAACCGTCACGTACAGTACGACGCTGAACGCGATCAGCGTCAGCGCGAGGATGCCGCTGTAGAGCAGCGTGAGCCGGAGCCGGAGAGACATGCTAATCGGGGTTCTCCCGCAAGACATAGCCGACGCCGCGCACGGTCTGGATCAGGCGGGGTTCGCCGTCCGCCTCGGTCTTGGCGCGCAGATAGCCGATGTAGACTTCGAGGACGTTCCCGTTGCCGTCGAAGTCGTAGCCCCAGATTTCCTGCAAGATGCGATCGCGCGGCAGCACCTGGCGCGGGTGGCGCATGAGGTAACAGAGCAGATCGAACTCTTTGGGCGTGAGGTAAAACGATCGGCTGCCGCGTCGCGTCTCGCGCGTGACGGGATCGAGGTGCAGGTCGGCATAAGCCACAGGGCCATCTTTCGTCACCGGATCCGATCGGCGCAGCAGCGCGCGGATGCGCGCGAGCAGTTCTTCGGGCGCAAACGGCTTGACCAGGTAATCGTCCGCGCCGCTGTCCAGCCCTTCCACGCGATCCCCGACCGCATCGCGCGCCGTCAGCATCAAGATGCGCGTCTCGCTCGTCGCGCGCAGCCGCTTCGCCACTTCCAGGCCGTCGGGGCCGGGCATCAGCCAGTCGAGGACGACGAGGTCCGGCGGCTCGGCCTGCGCCTGAGCCAGCGCTTCGCGCCCGTCGGCCGCCGTCGCCACGCGATACCCCTCGTACGTGAGTGTGCGGCGCAGCATGTCGATGATTTTGCGATCGTCGTCTACGATCAGGATCGTCGCCATGAATTCACTTGCCGTGCTGCTTCGCAAACGACTGAAGTCGTTACTACGGCCTATTGTAGTGGCGACTTCAGTCGCTCTCTTCGCAAACGACTGAAGTCGTTACTACGACCTATTATACCCCGCCCGATCACGACTTCAAATACTGCTCGAACCAGGCCAGCGTCCTGGCCCACGCATCCTGCGCCGCCTCGGCGTTGTAACGCGCGCCGGTATCGTTATGAAAAGCATGATCGGTGTTAGGATAGATCACTTTCTCATACACCTTGTTGTTTTGCTGCATCGTGGCCTCAATCACCGGAATGCTCTGGTTGATGCGTGTGTCGTTCCCCGCGTAGATCGCCAGCACCGCGGCTTGAATGTTCGGCACTTCCTCGGGCGACGGGTGCGGGCCGTAGAAGGGCACGGCCGCGCGTAGTTCCGGCAAGCCGATCGCCACACGCCACGTCACGCCGCCGCCGAAGCAGAAACCGACCATCCCGACTCGATCGGGCTGCACGTAAGGTTGAGTCTGAAGCCAGCGCCAGCCGCTGACGAAGTCCTGCACGAATTGATCCTGGGGTGTGTTCCCCAGCACGCCGGGTACCTGCGACGAGTCGCCAATCGCCGCGGTACCGCCCTGGCGCGAGAGCAAATCGACCGCCAGCCCGACGTAGCCGGCCGTCGCCACGCGGCGGGTCACATCCTTGATGTGCTCCGTCAGGCCGCGATTCTCATGGCATACGAGAACAGCCGGAAACGGCCCATCGCCAACGGGCCGGGCCAGGTAACCCATAAGCGTCACATCCTGTCCCGGGAACTCGACATCGCTCGCCTCGATCTCGCCGGTCGGGGGCGGCGTTGCCTCGGCGGTTGAGGTTGCCGTTGGCTCAGATGGGGCCGGGGTCGGCTCAGGAGTTGATGTCGCGGCCGGCGCGCTCGTCGAGGTTGGCACAGCGGGTGAGGCCGCCTGGGGCGCCGGCGTGCACGCCGCCAGGATGACATTCGCCAACACCAGACTGCCGGTGACGGCGCCAATTAGCTTCAACGCCTCACGCCGTGTCAAATGGCCTTCCTGGTAATCTTCGAGAAATTCATCCAGCAGGTAACCTTTGAAGTCGGTCATTGCAGCACCTCCCTGGCTGACGGTGTGAATTTTCGTCACTACTCAGACTCGCTCCACACGACAGCGAATTGGGGAAGGAACGAATTCGCGGACGGGTGCAATTTCGTTAGGCTCAATATGGATTTCAAGGAGCTCTGTCAACGAATGCCCAACGAATAACCGAATGAGCTTCAGCGCGCCAAAGAATTCGCTTATTCGTTGCCAATTCGTTGACAGTTTGCCTGACCTCCTTGAAACGCATCAAGAGCCTTTCGTTAATATCCTGAATTCGCTGTTGTGTTTTGTCCGGGCAGTCACTAGTTGGCGCAAACCGGCTGAGCAGCTACGAATCATTGTAGACTGTACGATTAAGCATTGTCTAAGTGAATGCTAAGAAAACGCTGAGAACGCCGTCGGGTTCTCAGGGTATTCTCAGGTTGTGCTTAGTTGGCGTTTAGGCAATCCGAGTAGGATGAAATCCGTTGCGCAGCTTGTATCTCATCGAACGGAGACACACGGTGACACTCAAGCAGATTTTGTTCGGCGTGGTGATCGTCGCCGCGCTGGGTGGTGTTGGATTGTTCATTCTCGATAACACCCTCTTCGCTCCGGCGCCGGTCAATACCGGGCTGCCTGTCGCGCCGACGCTTGCCGCGCCCACAACAGCCCCGGCCGAGCCACCCGCTAACCCAACATCCGCGGCGCCGGTCGATCAACCAGGCGCTGCACCGACTGAGCCGCCCGCAGTGCCCGAAGCATCCGGCGCGCGCCTGTATCGCATCGACGCCGCGCAGTCTGAAGTGCGCTACGAAGTGGGAGAAACGCTCTTTCGGAACAATCGATTCCAGACCGCAATTGGGCGGACGAAAGGCGTCGCCGGCGATATGCTGGTCGATTTCGCGCAGCCGTCCAACAGCCAGATCGGCGAAATCGTCATCGACGTGAGTCAGTTCACGTCAGATGAAACGCGCCGCGATAACTACATCCGCCGCGAGGGCTTGCAGTCGTCGCGGTATCCCTACGCGCGCTTCGTCACGCGCTCGATCGAAGGGCTGCCCGATCAGGTTGCGCCGGGCCAGGAGGTCACCCTCACCATCCATGGCGATTTGACCGTCAAGGAGACGACGCTGCCGGTCACGTGGATTTTGACGCTGCACGCGGAAGACGATCGGCTGGCCGGCTCGGCGGCCACCGAGATTCTGATGTCGGACTTTGGCGTAGGGCCGATCCAGGTAGCGACGTTGGTGACGGAAGACCTGGTGAAGTTACACTTCGACTTCGTCGCAACGCCGGTAGAGGGATAACTCACCTTACGCAAGCATCCTGACCTTCCGTGTGCACGCAAATGTTGTCAGTCGTTACAGTGCTCGCCAAACCGCGTCCTCGCGGTTAGCCGCCCGCGCGGATGCGGGCGGTGAGCCACCTGACATGCTTTGCATGCACACGACCTTTTGGCTGACCGTGTCGGAATACTTGCCAATCCGTGTAATCCGTGGAAAATCCGTGTGACACAGGAGGTTCAGAACCATGAGCAAGAAGAAACCGGCGAGGCTGACTCGTCGCGAATTCATGCAGGCCTCTTCTGTGCTGCCGGCTGCGATGGTGCTGGCGGCGTGTGGCGGGCAAGTCACTCGCACGCCTGCATCGGAACCCGCGGCGCCGGCACAGCCCACGACCGGGCTGCCTACGCGGGCCGCCGTTACTGAGCCGCCCCCCACCCTCCTGGCGCCTACCCAACCCGCGCCGACGCCGGTGCAGGCGCTATGGCCCACCCCTGCCTGCGGAGATCGGAAG
>Ga0209342_10002977_pt1 | contig 17979 bp, 18 predicted proteins | sample RifCSP16_2_FD_184023 | JGI IMG/M metagenome (GOLD analysis project Ga0209342, IMG submission 184023) | Soil microbial communities from Rifle, Colorado - Rifle CSP2_sed 16_2 (SPAdes) (version 2) | ecosystem: Environmental > Terrestrial > Deep subsurface > Rock core/Sediment | place: Rifle... | reverse complement strand
CTAGCGGAGATGCGGCGAGGGCGCCGGGGCGGCGATCCTCACGCCGGTCCGGAGGGCGCGGACGCGGGCACGTAGGCGGGGCAGCTACGGACGGGCTGGGCCGGGTATTTCTTCAGGATGGGGCAGTGGATGAAGACCGAGCCGCGGTCGCTCCGCACGTAGCGCGGCGGAGCGGCGCAGGAGTGACAGAGGCTCTCCGGAAACGGTAGGGGGTCGGGCGGGGGCTCCGGATCGCCCACCGACGATCAGGACTGGGCCTTGGTGGGAGCCCGCAGCTCGGAGCGGTGACGGTCGCGGCGAGACAGCACCTCGGAGCCGCTGCGGAGCGCACCCGTGTCCTCTTCCTGCAGACCGTAGACGCGGCCGATGTCGTCTATGTTGCTCTGGTCGGGGGTGGGCGTGCTGCCTCCGGGTGTGTTCTCACCGACGTACTCGTTGGCGAGGCTGTCGTCGTCGGGATCGCCGACGCGGATCGTCTCGTCCTCGTGCGGGATCGTGATGCGACGCCGCAAGGCGAGGGGGAGGACCCCCGTGCGCAGTGCCTCGGCGGCGACGGCGGTGCCGGAGGTAGAGTGCGGCTCGCCGTCCTTGCCGGAGCGGGACCGGCCGATCGCGGATCGGCGACGGCGTCGCGGGGCGGCCTTGCGGGGGTGGCTCCTCTTCATCGGCCCACCGGCCTCAGGCCTACCTTGCCTCGGGGCGCACCCTGGCGTCAAGCCCCCGGCAGAGGATCCAGCCGATGGCGGCCCTCACGCGGTGGACGCGGGGGTCAGTCGACGCGCCCGCCCGCCCGATAGAGGCTCTTGCGCAGCTGCTCGACCAGCTCGCGGTCGAACCGGTGATGCCCGCCCAGCGTCACCTGGCAGGGCAGCCGGCCCTCGCGGGCCCAGCGTGTCACAGTGTTGGGCGACACGCCGAGCAGCCGGGAGACCTCCGATCGGGTCAGGAACTCCGTGCCCGTCCCCTGGATGGTTGGCACTTCGGCTACGTGTTTCACGCCCCCTAGAGTACTTGGGCGTTTTGGGGAGGATAAATGGATCAGATGCTTCAAGGGCTAGTCTCTGATGCTCAGTGTTTCAACGAGATGCGGCCCTTGTCTCGCGCGGGGCGGTCGGACCAGAATGGGGCGTCGCCCACGGGCGATGTGACTGTCAGGAGGAATCCAAATATGCTTCGTCGCCTGCTCGTGCTCGCCGTCGCCGTCCTGGGCTGGGCCGCCGCCGCGGTGGCCGACGCCACGGTCGAGAAGGGCCTGAAGGTCTACACCGAGGCCAAACCCGCGTGCAAGATGTGCCACGCCATCGGCGGCGTGGGCAACGCCAAGGGCAGCCTCGACGACGTCGGCAGCAAGCTCAAGGCCGAGGACATCAAGGCCTGGCTCCGCACCCCGAAAGAGATGACCGAGAAGGCCAAGGCCACGCGCAAACCCCCGATGCCGGCCTATTCGCCGGAGAAGCTCTCCGACGCCGACGTGGAGGCGCTCACCGCCTACCTGCTCAGCCTCAAGAAGTAGTGCCCCTCCCGCCGACCCCAGGCACGGCGCCCGCGAGGCGGGCCCGAAAGGCCGCCGCCGCGGCGCTGCTGGGGTCGGCTCTTCTCTTCCCCACTCCGCTCGCGGCTCAGGACGGCTGTCTCGACTGCCACGCGCAGCCCGGGCTGTCCGTGTCCTTCCCGAACGGGGAGAGCCGCGACGCCACGCTCGACGCGGAGGCGTGGGCGAGATCCGTCCACGGCGGGGCGGGATTGGACTGCACGACCTGCCACTCCGACATCGCCGAGTACCCGCACCCTGACCTCTCGGACCGCTCACCGCGGGATCTCACGCTCCGGCTCTACACCTCGTGTCAGCAGTGCCACGAGGAGCAGTACAAGCGGACGCTCGACAGCGTCCACCAGCGGGCGCTCGCCGCTGGGAACCGGGGCGCGGCGGTGTGCGCGGACTGCCACGACCCGCACCGGCAGCCGCGGATAACCGACCCCGACACCGGACGGCTCCTCCCCGCGGGGCGCGTCGGAATCCCGCAGACCTGCGCCCGCTGCCACGCCGCCATCAACGAGCAGTACCGCCGGAGCGTGCACGGCTCCGCCCTCGTCGAGGCCAACGAGGACGTCCCCACCTGCATCGACTGCCACGGGGTCCACGACATCGCGGACCCCACCACCGCGCGCTTCCGCCTCGCCTCGCCCCGGATGTGCGCCGAGTGCCACACCGACAAGCGAAAGATGGCGAAGTACCGTCTGTCGACCAACGTCCTCCGGACCTACGTCGCCGACTTCCACGGCTCGACGGTAACCATCTTCGAGCGGGAGCACCCCGACCAGTTCACGAACAAGCCGGTCTGCTACGACTGCCACGGGATCCACGACATCCGCCGTCCCGAGGATCCCGAGAAGGGGATCCACGTCAAGTCCAACCTCCTCGCGACCTGCCAGAAGTGCCATCCCGACGCCACGACGAACTTCCCCGACGCCTGGCTCAGCCACTACATCCCCAGCCGGGAGAGGACGCCGCTCGTGTACTGGGCGCGGCAGATCTACCGGATCCTGATCCCGGCCGTGATCGGGGGGATGGTCCTATTCGTGGCGACCGACTTCGTCCGCCGACGGATCGACCGCCGGCGGGGAGCGGCCGGCGGCGATCCCTCATGAGCGCCTCTCCCACTGCTTCCGCGCCCGGTCACGGGCGATTCGGCCCTTCCGATCGCGTGCAGCACGCGGTGATGGCGCTGGCCTTCCTCATTCTGGCCTTGACCGGGCTCCCGCAGAGGTACGCGAACGCAGGCATCCGCGTCGCCGACCAGACGATCCACATGCTGGGTGGCATCGAGGCCATCCGCGTCGTCCACCGCGCGGCGGCCACGGTGCTGATGGCGGTGACCATCTACCACATCCTCGACGTGGCCTACCGGGTGATCGTCCGGCGCACGCGCCTCACCATGCTCCCCCGCTACCAGGACCTCCTGGACGCCGTGCGGAGCCTGCGTCACAACCTCTTCGGCGCGGGGCGGCCCCGCATGGACCGCTTCACCTGGGAGGAGAAGGTCGAGTACTGGTCGCTCGTGTGGGGCACGGTCGTGATGATCCTCACGGGGTTCATGCTGTGGAACCCGATCGCGACCGCGCGCTTCCTCCCCGGCGAGGCCATCCCCGCCTCCCAGGTCGTCCACGGGGCGGAGGCCGTCCTCGCCATCCTCGCCGTGATCGTTTGGCACATGTATGCGGTTCACCTCCGCCACTTCAACCGCAGCATGTTCACGGGCCGGATGAGCGAGGACGAGATGCGCGAGGAGCACCCGCTCGAGCTCGAGCGCGTCCTCTCCGGTGCCGATCCGGAGACGCCCGACCCCGCCCTCCTCCGCCGGCGGCAGCGCGTCTTCTTCCCCGTCGCCGCCGTGGTGGCCGCCGTGCTCCTCGCCGGCCTCTACTGGTTCGTGACCTTCGAGCAGACGGCGATCACGACCCTCCCGCCCCGCTGATCACTTTCCCTGCGCTTCCAGCAATCGACTCACGGTGACGAACCGCAGCCCTCGCTTCGCACCTGCCAGCAGGATCCCCCGCAGCGCCGCGATGCTCTTGCTGGGGTCCGGGATCCCGTCATGCAAGATCACGATCGTGCCCGGCCGAAGGTTCTTCACGACCAACCACCGCATGTACGCCACCGGGGGGCGCGTGGGGTCGTACGGGTAGGCGGACCCCAGCACGCAGCGGTAGCCACTTCTTTCCAGGTCATCGATCTGGGCGGGCCAGATCAGGCCGCTCGGAGGTCGGAACAGCCTTTGGCTGCCCTTGATCCCGAGGATCTGCTCGGCCCGGCGTACCTTCGCCACGAACACGGCCGGGGAGTCGACAAGGGTGATCCCGCCGTTGAGGTAGTGGTTCCCGACCTCGTGACCTTCCCTCCGGATACGATCGAGCATCCACGGATGTGCGGCAGCCCGCGAGCCGATGGCAAAGAACGTCGCCTTCGCTCCATGGCGAGCGAGGATCTCCAGCACTTGACCCGTGTACGCGGGCACGGGACCGTCGTCGAACGAGAGCGCGGCGAGGGGCTGCGACGTCGAGACACGCCAGACGATGCGGGGGAACAGCGTCTCGAGAATGGCGAAGGTCGCGACGGGCTGGAGAACGACCGCCAGGGCCCCCAGAACCGCGACCACCAGAAGGATGCGAAGAAGGAGGCGCCCCTTGTGCCAAGCGGCGCTGATCTTCATTACTGATCCTGATCCGCGCGTCCAGCCCGGCTGTAGGTCCTCAAGTACGAAGGCCCAGGTCGCGATGGGACGTCAGGCAATCCCCATCTCGTGGTTGAGGGGTGCGACGAGGTACTTCCACGCCAGGTAATAGAGGCCCATGCCGATAGGGATCATCGGCACGGCAAACTGTAGCTGGATGCTGAACGCATCCAGCACGCGGGCCAAAGCCACACCGCCTGGGATCAAGATGAGGACCAAGAGCGAGCCGTGGACTCCGAGCGGAAGCCGCACGCGAGATCTGAGCGCGAGATACAACATGTTCCATGCGCCCCAGGCGTTCGGTACGATGGCCATGGGAAACAAGACCGCCCGCTCTAGCGGGTATGCGGGTAGGCCGAGGACGAACTGGTTCGGGACCTCGAAGTAGAATCGGTGATACGCGTCGACCAACATGATCACCAGAAGAAACACGGTGGGGACGACGATACCAGCCATGTAGGCGCGCAGATATGGATGGGTCCGCATTGGTTTCCTCCGTTACAGGTGATAGGCGAGGAGCCACAACCAACCGGGATGCATCAGGAGAGCAATTGCTACGACGGCCGCCAGACCTAGATCGAGCCACGACCATCCCACCGGCTCCTCGCTCCGACTCACGACCAATGGCCAGAGATCGCGCGAGGGGCCGGGAGCGGCCGTTCGTGGAACCGCCTTACGGAGCAAGCGTCGCAGACGCTCCTCGTCTGTCATGGTCGAATCCCTAGCCGTGCGAGCTCTTTCCTCAACGCCCTGACTGCCCGGAACACACGAGACTTGACCGTGCCGATCGGTACATTGAGCGCATCGGCGATGTCAGCGTATGGCTGCTCCTCGACCAGAGCGAGCGTGGCGACGATCTGCAGCTTTGGCGGAAGCCTCCGAAACGCGAGAGCCACGGATTCGGTGAGGGCGGCATCCGGAACCGCGGTTGGCATCATCAGGGAGTCGCTCGCGCTCCGCCTGGCGTGCCTCCGCGCTCGCTTGAGGTGATCCAGCGCTGCGTTCGTCGCTATGCGCCGCATCCACGCGCCGAAGCTCCGGGATGAGTCGAAACAGGCTCGCCCGCGATACGCCCGCCAGAATGCCTCCACCAGAACATCCTCGGCGGCGCTGGCGTCCCGGGTAACCCGCACGATCCAGCGATAGACATCGCCCTCGTACTGCCGAAAAAGCCCCTCGAACGCTCTCTGGTCGCCCTGCACGAACCGGTCGAGGACATCTCGCTCGAGACTGTCCGACATGGGTCTCTACATGGGTTTACTACGCCGCTCCGGCGGAGGTTCCGTTCGTCGCGAATCGTGATCGATCCGCCACCCGAGGCGAGCGGTACGTGACGTGAAAGCCCAGAGCGCGGTCGCCGCGGCAACAACGATGCGCCAATCGCCGGCACCTGGCACTTGCCCTCCGCGCTACACAGAGTCCGGCGAAGAGTCGGTCTCTGGCGAGGGGTATCGCATGTCCGACGGCTCAGCGGTACGCGAACACCATCGCGTAGATGATCCAGAGGATGATGAGGGTCCCGAGGGCGAGCGCGGTCCAGGCGAAGCCGCGCACGGTGCGGATGACGACGGGTTGGTAGGGCTCGACCAGCTTCTCCGCGAGGCGCCCGCTGGCGACGAGCGCCTCGTACTCCGCCGGCTTGTCGCGCTTGAACTCGGCGAGCGGCATCCGCCCCGTGAAGATCACGGTGTCCATCGGGAACTTCTCCGGCCGCAGGTGGGTGTTGAAGAAGTGGACGGTGAAGATGAAGCCGGTCGCGAGGAGCGCCTCGTCGCTGTGGATGATGGTGGCGACGTTGATGAACATTCCCGGGAGGAAGCGGGTGAAGAACACGGGGAACCACAGCACGAGCCCGGTGGAGCCGATGACGAAGATCCCCCAGAACACCGCGAAGTAGTCGAACTTCTCCCAATACGTCCAGCGCCCGTAGCTCGGCCGCGGCCCCACCCCCACGAACCACTTGATGCTGGCGAGGAGCTCCCTGAGGTCGCGCTTCGTGAAGAGCAGGGTGTCGGGGCCGAGGAGCATCGCCCGCCAGGAGCCGCCGTACTCCCTCCTGCGCTTGCGCTCGAGGTCGACGAGATGGGTCACGAACACCCCGAACATCATCGTGGCCGCGGAACGGTGGATGAAGCCCGCGGTCTCGAAGCCTCCGAGCAGGCGCGAGAGGAAGGCGGCCCAGCCGGTGTAGGAGAACTTCAGCGAGAGCCCGGTGAGGGCAAGGCCCATGAAGCTCACGATCATGAGGACGTGCAGCGTGCGGTCGAGATGCGTGAACCGCTGGTACTGAAGCGCCGTCCTGCGGCCGGCCTCCATCCCGCTATGCCCCTTCCCCACCTTCGGACAGCGCGCGCTCCTCCGCCTCCTCCGCCTCCTTGAGCTCGCGCCGCATCTGGAAGGCCCGCGGCAGCCACAGCAGGGTGTGGGCGCCGCTGACGACGAAGGTCCCCACGAGGAGCGTCGTCATCCCCCAGAAGGTCCAGAAGAGGTAGGGGTACTTCTTCGGGTCGTGGTGCGTGGCGTGGGTGAGATAGCCCGCGAAGCGGCGTGTCGCCCCCGGGTGGCACTTCTGGCAGGTCCCGACCACGTTGTTGCGAGAGAGATGCGAACGCGGGTCGGCCACGAGCTGGATGTCGTGGGCGCCGTGGCAGTCGTAGCACTTGGCGGTCTTCGTATAGCCGAGCTGCGAGACCTTGCCGTGGTAGGTGTCGAAGTACGTGGCCGCCACCTCGCCGTGGCAGCGGCCGCACTTCTGCATGATGTCGAGCTTGAAGCCGTCGGCGTCGGCGCGGACGATGCGGTGCGCGGTGTGGCAGTCGCTGCACACGGGCAGCTCCTTGCCCGCCTTGGCTTCGTGCCGGCCGTGGATGGAGGCCTCGAAGACGTCGCGGATGCCGTGATGGCAGCTCCCGCAGGTGTCGGCGACGCGCGCGTGGTTCACGCTCGAGGCAGGGTCGGACTTCGGCAGCATCCCGTGCGCGGTGTGGCAGTTGGTGCAGGTCGCGGTCACGGTGAGCCCGCTCTTGAGGAGGCCCTTGCCGTGGATGCTCTCCGTGTAGTGGGCGATCACGTCGCGCTCGGTGCCCGTGTAGCGCACGGCCGCCTTCTCGCCCTCGCGGTGGCAGCGCGCGCACAGCTGAGGGATGTTGGTCGGGAAGATGGGCGAGGCGGGCTCCCGCCGGCCCCCGACGGCGTGGGTCCCATGGCACTCCTTGCAGGAGGGGGCGTTGAGGTCGTTCCGCGCGAGGAGCTGTCCGTGGATGCTCAAGGCGTACTGCTGTCCCGCCTCGGCGTGGCAGGAGGCGCAGTCGACGGAGGGGTTCACCGTCTCGCAGGGCCGGACGAGGGAGGCATTGACGCCGGAGTGGCACTGCGAGCAGGACACCTTCGCGTGGCGCGAGGTCTGGAGCGCGGAGACCTCGACGAAGAGCGAGCGGCCGTCCGCCTTGGCCAGCAGGCCGCTCTTCTCGTGACAGCGGAGGCAGTCGGCGTCGGCCATGCCCTGGGTGTAGAAGACCTTGCGGATCTTGTGGGGCGGGTGGCAGTCGACGCAGGCGGGAAGGACGTGAGCCTCCTTCTCCCAGAGCTCCCCCTTGATCACCTTGCGGTGCACGGACTCGATCTCCGCGTGGCACTGCGTGCAGGTCGCGGCGATGTTCCGACGGGCAATCGAGGAGGTGGGGTCGGTGTGGGGCCGGATCGAGTGCGCGGTGTGGCACGAGGCGCAGTTCGGGGCGACGATCAGGCCCTTTCTGAGCAGTCCCTCTCCGTGGATGCTCTCCGAGTAGTTCTCGAGCACGTGGTCCTGGTGGATGGTGCGCAGCCGCGTGACGGGACTGCCCTCCTGATGGCACTTCCCGCACGTGAACGGAACCCGTAGCGGCGAGACGGGCGAGCCCGGCGCCCGTGCGGAGCGGATGTCGTGGACGCCGTGGCAGTCTGCGCACCGCGGCGCGAGGGGATCACCCCGGCTGAGGGCCCGCCCGTGCAACGACGCGGCGTGCTCCTTCGCTTCTTTCTCGTGGCAGGTGCCGCAGCTCACTCGGGCGAGCGGGGCCTCGTGGGGCAGATCCTTGCCCTCGAGGTCGGCGTGGCAGGAGACGCACTGCAGACCGCCGTGGACGGAGGCGGTGAACGCCTTCTCGGCGACGAAGAGCGACACCGTCCGCCCCTTGCGCTCCGCCTTGAGCTCCCGCTCACCGTGGCAGGCCAGGCAGTCCGCGTTCTCCTGACCGCGGGCGGTCGAGGCGAGGAGCGCCACGAGCAGGATCGGACTGAGCCGGGAGCCCCACGCACCCACGGCCGCGAGCCTAGGGGGTCGCCGCCATCATCGTCAATAGGCTGTTTGACGGGTTTGGGTGGATTCAGCGCCGGGTCGGCCGCTGTGCGGGCTCGACGGATGTGATCGTCAACCGGGGGCGCACGTCCTCGAACCGGAGGATGGCCTGGACCCGATTCCTCAAGGCCGGGGTCAGTCCAACGAACCGCCCCCCCACTTCCTGCACGCGGCCTCCCCCCGCGCGGCGGGCCCGCCCGGCCCAGCGGACCTCGACGACCAGGCGCAACGGTGAGCGCCGGCCCACCCCGCGTCCGGCGAGAGTCATCACGAGCCGGGACCCGATCGTGAGGGTCGGGAGCCGCCGCCCGCACAGCTCGAGTCGAGCGCCCTTTCGGCTCGCGTTGGCGATCGTGGCCGTGAGGCCGCGCAGAGACGTTGCCGTGTCCGCTCGGAGCGCCAACGGAACCCGCGGCTCGGTGCGGGGCCGACGGGTCTCGAGCCGCAGCGCGGCCATCGCCTCCCCGAGCCGCCATCGGTGGGGACCAGGATCGAAGTCGTAACGCAGGGCCATCTCGTGCTTGCCCCTGCGGGGCCGACAGGCGGTCACCGTGCCCCGCACCTCGATCGGTGCGCTCAGGCCCTTCGCGGACAGCACCAGCACGAGCCCGCTTCCGACGGGCAGGCCGCTGTCGCCACGCAGGAGCGTCTGCCCCTGGTTGAGGGCGCGGCTGAGCTCCCGCAGGAGCGCGCCGATGGAGCGGTACCACGCGTGGAGCCGGATGGGTGTGGCCGCGGGTGCGGCCGGGATCCGCTCGATCATCGGAGGGGCATGATGCCACAGGCGGCGGCGGGAGTCTGCGGCGGACTCTGATGAAGTGCCAGCGACGGCGCGCCTACACGTCACGCGCCGGCCGGGCGGGCTACTCCTTCTTCCCCTGATCGTGAGGCACGACCACCGTGGTGGTGGCCCAATCTTATGGACGAACAGGGTGTCGGTGCCGGCGGAGCCTGCGCAACCGACCCGGCTACTTCGGCGGTGCGACCGGCTCGGGTGCGCGCTTGGCGAGCTCGCCCAAGAGGGAATCGATATCGGCGCTCCCGAGGCGTCTCGCGATCCGGGCATGTTTCCAGGCCTCGTCGTACTGCTCCCTCTTGATGAACAGCTGTGTCAGCCGGTAATGGGCCTCGGAGCGGAGACGGGTACCGAGCCTGCGCGACTCCACGGCCAGCTCCAGCTCGACGATCGCGTCCTGGTCCCTCCCCTGCTGCTGGTAGATGCGGCCGAGTTGATAGAAGGCGTCGCCGTAGTCGGCTTGCGCGCGGACAGCCCTCTTCAGGCTCTCTTCGGCAACGTTGGGCTCGTTCTGGTCGAACTGGATGACGCCGAGCAGATAGTGCGCCTCGGCCGCGGGGTAGCGCTCAAGCTCGAGGTAGCGTTGCAGTGCCTGGAGCGCCGCTGCCCACTCGCGCCGGTCGAACGCCAGCCGGGCCAAGCGGAGCTGGGCGTCGGCGTGCTCGGGCTTGAGCCGGAGCGTCTCTTTCCAGAGCGCTTCCGCCTCCTCGAGTTTCCCCTCTGCGAGGGCCACGTACCCGAGCAGGGAGTAGACCTCTTCTTTGCCCGGGTCCTGGCCGCGAGCCTGCCCAAGCAGCCGGCGGGCGATGTCGTAGCGACGGGTGTCGTAGTAAGCGCGGGCCTGCTCGAGGAGAGTCGCCGTCGTCGCGGTGCGGGGGTGGACGCTCCCAGCGATCATCTCCTGCTCAAGCTCAGTGACGTTGAGGCCGCCTTTCTTGGCGAAGTCCAGGTATTTCCAAGCCTGTTTCTTGTCGCCGTCCCTGAAGTAGATCTCCGCCATGTCGCGCGCTACGGCGGCGAGGAGCTGGGCGCGCTTCTCGAACTCGCGGATCAGCTGGCGGGCCTGTTTGACCTCGCCCTGGCGAGCGAGGGCAAGGGCCAGCTTCGCGCGGGCGACGTCGTTGCCGGGCGCGAGCTCGAGGGCGCGCCGGAAGGCGCCCCCGGCGGGGTCGGGCAGGTCGACCATCAGGTAGGCCAGCCCCATGTTGAAGTGGAGCCGGGGATCGTCGGGGCGGAGCTCGAGGGCACGGTTGAAGTGCTTGATCGCCAGCGGCATACGTCCCGTAAGAAAGAACACGAGCCCAAGGTCGCCGTGGGCTCCCGCGTCAGACTCGTTGAGGGTCACCGCGGTGGTGAGAGCGCGCTCAGCGTCCGGGAAGCGCTTGAGCTGGATCAGCGCCCCCCCCAAGTGGACGCAGGAAGAGCCGTGAGGAGGACGCCCGTAGCAGCTCGGGGTCAGGGTGCGGGAGGCATTGCTCCAGTCGCGGACGGCGTTGTAGGCCGCGCCAAGCGCGAGGCGGACATCGTTCGAGGCCGCTGGGCTCTGCTCGAGGTAGGTCTCGAGCTCGGGAATGACGGCATCGCGGATGACGGACAGTGTGTCGCGCGGGTTGACGGCCATCGCCCTCTCGAACTCTTCCACCGCCTCCACCTGGTCAGCGGCGAGGAAGAGGTAGGCGAGCCGGATGTTCGTGTCCGGGTCGCGCTCGTGACGGAGAGGGGCTTCACGGTAGAGCGCCACCAGACGGTCGAGGTCCGAACGGGAGTAATCGCGCGGGTTGTGGTCGAAGGCCCGGGCCCGGGTGATGTCCAGGACGCGTCGATTGAAAGGGTCGAGCGTGACGCTCCGCGAGTCGGTCCCGCTCTGGAGAACGCTCTTCTCCTTCACGTGGACGCCGCCGAACAGGTGCAGGAGCTCGTGCACGAGCGTGTACCGAGTCTCGGCTTTGAAGGTGCGGCGCACGACCGCGCGGTCGCCGAGCGGGAGGGCCAGGCCCGCGATGAAGGGCAGGGGCATGTCGTAGCGTTCGCCCTCCACGATGAAGGTCAGCTCAGGCGGGTCGTGGCCCGTGAAGCCGACGACCACGTCGGCTTCGCCCTTATCGACGTGGCCCAGCTCGCGCAGAAGGAGGCCCATCGAGTCGGTCTGGTGCGTGGTCCAGCGGTCCACCGCCACGAGCTTGGTGCTCACGGCCGCGATCTTGCTCAGCTCCTTGTCGGCCCATGCGAAATAGGCGCGGACCTCTTTCTCCCATTTCTCGTTGTCGCGGAAGGCCTCGTCTGCGACCGCCTTGACGCGGACCGCGCGCACGGTAGGCGGTGCCTCGGGGGCGCACGGCGCATCGCACGGGAACGCACTCACGGCGAGCAACCCCGTGAGCAGCGTACGACTACGCGTCCGCATGCAACCCTTCCGACGGAGGGCACCCGATGATAGCGCCGTTTCCGGTACGAGGCGATCCCGTTCTTCGGTAGGCGGGCCGGGGGCCGGCCCCGCGTCCTTTCGGGCCGCACCGCCGGATGTGACAAGACCGCTCGGCCTTCTTAACTTGTCCGCTAGGTGGTTCCTCTTGCGACCGGCCGAGCGGGCGGGCCTCTGAGAGACCTGAGTGCTGCCAGTCCTCCCCATGCAAGCCCGTCCGCCCCTATTCGCGCCGTCTCTGGGGGCCGACTACCCTTCGCAGTTGGTGCTGGTGCCGGGAGTCGAACCCGGACTGTGCCGATTTTAAGTCGGCTGCCTCTGCCAGTTGGGCTACACCAGCGCGGCCTGCTTCTCCTCGCGGAGCACCGTCACCATCGCCTCGTGGATGCGTCCGTTCGTGGCCAGGACCTCGTCCGGCCCGAGGCCGAGGGACGAGCCGTCGAAGCGCGTCACCCGCCCGCCGGCCTCCTCGACCAGGAGGCGTCCCGCGGCGACGTCCCAGGGCTTGAGGACCTCCTCCCAGAAGCCGTCCGCGCGCCCCGCAGCGACGTAGCTGAGATTGATCGCGGCCGAGCCGTCGCGTCGCACCGCGCGGGCAAGACCCATCAGGCGGTTGAACCGCCGCAGCCGGCGCACGAGGTTGCGATGGAGGTCGTAGGGAAAGCCGGTGATCAGCAGGCTCTCGATGAGCTCCCCCGCCGCCGAGACGCGCAGCCGCCGCCCGTTGAGGTGAGCCCCGCCGCCTCGCTCGGCGGTGAACAGCTCGTCCCGGGTCGGGTCGTAGACCGCTCCCGCCACGACTTCGCCGTCCACCGCCAGCGCCACCGAGGCGCAGAAGACCGGATAGGAGTGGGCGAAGTTCGTGGTGCCGTCGAGGGGGTCGACGAACCACACGTAGCGTGAGCCGGTCAGCTCCGGCCCCGACTCCTCCGTGACCACGTCGTGCGCCGGGAAGCGCGAGCGGATCACCTCCAGGATCGCCCGCTCGCAGTCGCGGTCGACCTCGGTCACGAGGTCGATCTCGCCCTTGTGCTCGACCTCGACCCCACGCCCGTAGCGTTCGCGCTGGATGACTCCAGCGCGCAGCACCGCCTCCGTCGCCACCGCGACATGCTGCCAGCTCAAGCTTCCGACGCTCCTCCGGCTGCCGCGATTGTAGGCCGCCGAGGTCGGGGCCCCAAGCGGCGCCACGCCATCCGTCGTGGCGGACGGCACCTGCGCGCGTCTCCGACCTCCCGCCCCGGTTTCGGACAAGCCAGTTCCCCTCACGTCCAGAAACTGGCCAGAAGGGACCCCCAAAGACCCCTCGGGGTGGCCCCTGCCGCCCTGTTCCGCCGGCCCAGCCCTTGCACTGCCTGGCCCGGACCGGTCCTTACGTGGCGGCCCAAGGAGGGCCGCGCGGCCGGGGGAGGGGGAAGAATGGGAAAGAAACTGCTGATCGGCCTGGTCTCGGCCGCCGCCTTGATCGGCATGAAGTTCTATAACAAAGCCTCCGCGCACAACGACGTCAAGGCCCGCCTCGTGGAGCTGTGCGAGGGCGACAACCAGTGCGTAGCGGCGGTGAACACGCACTTCGAGGGCTGCTTCGACACGGCCTACAAGATGGGCGGCCGACGGCAGTCCTCCCGCCTGGATGCCGACACCCTCGTGGGCTGCGTCAACTCGCGCGCGGGCAAGCCCTACTTCATGGTCGCCGGCGACAAGGAGTAAGGGGAATGGTCACGCCCAGCGCGGTTCGTGGCGACCGGCCGGTCGCCTATCTTCCCGTCGACGCCCGGGCCACCTTCATCACCCGGACCTATCTGCACCTCCTGGGGGCGGTCCTGGCCTTCACGCTCATCGAGACGCTGCTCTTCATGAGCGGCCTTGCCGCGGTGATCGCGCAGGCGCTGCTCGGGACGTCGTGGCTCCTGGTGCTCGGGGGCTTCATCGTCGTGAGCTGGCTGGCCAGCCGCGTGGCGCACACCGCCGCGTCCCCCACCTCGCAGTACGTGGCCCTCGGCACCTACGTGGTCGCGGAGGCGATCATCTTCGTGCCGCTGCTGTTCATCGCCCAGGTGGCGGCCCCGGGGACGATCCAGAGCGCGGCCCTCGTCACCCTCTTCGGCTTCACCGGGCTCACGGTCGTGGTCTTCGCCACGCGCCGGGACTTCTCGTTCCTCGGCGGCATCCTCGCCTGGGCGGGGATCGTCGCCCTGACCTTGATCGCCGCCGGCACGATCTTCGGCTTCGAGCTGGGGACGTTCTTCTCCGTCGCCATGATCGCCCTCGCCGGTGCGGCCGTCCTGCACGACACCTCGAACGTGCTGCATCACTTCCCGGAGGACCGCCACGTTGGAGCCGCCCTCGAGCTGTTCGCCTCGGTGGCGTTGATGTTCTGGTACGTGCTTCGGCTGTTCCTCTCGCGAGAGGACTGAAGGAGCATTGCCCGCGTCTCGCGGGCGGGGGTAGCATGGCGCCTCCGTGGCCCACGCCCTCCCCGCCCGCGGTGCTTTTCTCCTTCTGGCCCTGAGCGGGGCGCTCCTCCTCTTCCGCCTCGGAACGGTCCCCCTCCTGGGGCCGGACGAGCCTCGCTACGCCCGGGTCGCGGTCGAGATGCATCGGGCGGGCGAGTGGGTCACTCCCACGCTCCAGGGCCAGCCCTGGCTCGAGAAGCCGGCGCTCTACTACTGGCTCGCGGGCGCCGCCTTCCACCTCCTCGGCGAGACGGAGACGGCGGCCCGCCTCCCCTCCGTCCTCGCCGCCCTTCTCTTCGTGGGATCGACGGCGCTCGTGGGCGCCCGTATCTTCGGCCCCGCGGTGGGCTTGCACGCCGGCTTCATCCTCGCGACGTCGCTCCTGCCGTTCGTCTATGGCCGCGCGGCGGCGATGGACATGCTGCTGGCGGCGACGGTCACGGCCGCGACGGGGCTCATCGGCCTGCGCCTGCTCGGCATCGCCGGCCGCCTGGCCGTCCCCGCCGCCTTCGCGCTCATCGGCCTGGCGACGCTCGCCAAGGGGCCCCTCGGCCTGCTCCTGCCCGGGCTCGTGGCCTTCGCCTACGTGGTCGCGACCCGGGACCGCACCGCGCTGCGCGCGCTCGTCTCGCCGGCCGGCATCGCCCTCTTCCTGCTCGTGGCCGGCCCCTGGTACGTCCTGATCCTCCTCGATCAGGGCCGCCACTTCGTCGACGTCTTCCTCCTGAACCACAACCTGGCCCGCTTCACCTCCGCCATCCACCGCCATGCGGGACCGGTCTTCTACTACCTGCCTCTGGTCGTGGCCGGCGTCTTCCCGTGGTCGGGATTCGTCCTCCCCGCCCTCGTCGGTGTGCGTCCGCGTGCGTCACGCGCGGACCTCTTCGTCCTGCTGTGGCTCGCGCTGCCCTTCGTCCTCTTCTCCCTCGCCGGCTCCAAGCTGCCCGGTTACGTCCTTCCCTGCCTCCCCCCGCTGGCGCTGCTGATGGGGCGGGCGGTGGCGCGGCTCGTCGCGGGGGCGCCGGCGCCCTTCGGAGCCGGAGGGCGCGCGGTCGCCCTTGTCGGCCTCGTGCTCGGGGCACTCCTGGCGACGACACCCGTCTGGGTCTGGCGCCTGCCGGATCCCGCCTGGGCGCAGACGGCGCCCTTCGCGGCCTGGGCGCTTCTGACCAGCTTCGGCTTCTCGCGCCGTGTCGCCGCCGACGCCGGCGGCGCGGTGCGTATGCTCCGGGTCGGGGGGGCGGGTGCGCTGCTCCTCCTCTCCCTCGCCGCTCCTCCCATCCTCGCCCGCCACGAGTCGGGGCGCGATCTCTTCCGGCCCGCCCGTGGGCGCGAGGTCCTCGTCTGGGGCGCCTGGCGCACGGCCTGGATGGCCGGGTACTTCTACAACGACGGCCGCGTCCGCGAGGTGGCGGGGCTGGCGGAGATCTACGCGGCGACCGGGGAGGGCCCACGACTCGTCCTGGCCGGGCCCTCGGAGCGGCGACGGCTCGAGGCGGTGAGGGACCTCGAGGTGACGAGCGAGGCCGAGGGACCGCGGGGGCACGCGCTCCTGCAGGTCGCGCGGCGGCCGGGTATGATGAGCGGGGAGGGAGGATGAGGAGGCTTCTCGCGCTGGCGGCGCTCGCGGGTCTGACCACACCGCTCGCAGCGGAGGAGACCCCTCGCAACGAGCTGACGGTGCTGGGCGGCGTCTCTCTCCTCGACGTGAAGACGGAATCCGACCAGGGGTTCGAGCCCATCCCGCTTCCGGGGCCGGCCATCTATCCCCCCATCCGCTTCCCGGAGATCCGCATCCGGGAGGCACGCACGCTTGGCGGCAGCTTCGTCCTCGGTCTGCGCTACGGGCGCTACGTTATGAGCAGGGTGGCGCTGGAGGTCGATTTCGCGGTCGCTCCCTCGCACGAGCTGGGCACGGCGCTGTCGCTGTGCGTGTCCGACCGGGGATGCCGGGGCGGGGCGGAGAGCGCGGCGGCGGTCGCGCCGGACCTGTCCTTCCTCGGGGCCAGACAGACGGTCGTCGCATACCACTATGGCGCCGGCCTCGCCTTCGACCTTCTCAAGGGCGACGTCCGACCCATCCTGCTGGTCGGGGTGGGTGGAGTCTCCTGGGCCCGCCCGGAGCAGACCGAGACCGACCTCGACCTCCGTTTCGGGGCCGGGGTCAAGCTCTACTTCGGGACGCTCGGCGTTCGTCTCGAGGTCGTCGACCACGTCGAGACCGACAACTTCGTCACCGGAAAGACCGAGCACGACGTCCAGGCCAGCGCCGGCTTCATCGTGCGCTTCTAGAGGCTCGGGGGTCGCGCTCGCGCGCTCGGGCCTGACCGACCCGGACGGATTCGGCATTCATCAACGACGAGCGCGCACCCGCGCGACCCCCTTCGCTCGGAAAGAAGGGCCAGCACCGCTCTCTAGGGCAGGCGCTTCGCGAGGCGCACGACCGTCCCCCCCCGCGAGGGAAAGGCGTAGTTCACCTCGTCCATGAACTGGCGCATGAAGAAGATCCCCCGCCCGTCGGTCTTGAGGATGTTCTCGGCGGCGAGGGGATCCTTGAGGGAACCGGGGTCGAAGCCCATGCCCTGGTCACGGACCTCCACCTCGAGCGCGCGCGGCCGGAGGACGAAGCGGATGGTGACCCGCTTCGACTCGTCGAGCCGATGGCCGTGCTTGATCGCGTTGACCACCGACTCGCGCACGGCCACGAGCGTCTTGTGTCGCGCGTCGTCGTCGAAGCCGAGGAGGGCGGTGAGCCCCGTGATGACCGTCTCGACGATGTCGAGCATCTCGTAGCGGCTGGCGATGTCGAGCTGCACCGTCCGAGGGTCGGGTGTTCTCTTCATGTCCCGGCGGACGACAGTCGGACGGAGGGACGCGCCGGGCAAGCTAGCACCGCCGGCGGGGGTCGTCAAGGCGCGTGCGTGCTACGCTCGGCCCCGTGCGCATCGGCCCCGCGTCCGCCTTCCGCGGCCGCTACTCGCTCCCCGGCGACAAGTCCATCTCCCATCGCGCCGCCCTCCTCGGCGCCATGGCCGAGGGCGACACGCGCGTGCGGAACTTCTCGACCGCCGTCGACTGCGCCTCCACCCTCTCCTGCCTCGCCAAGCTCGGCGTGGAGATCGAGCGCCACGGCTCGGAGCTCGTCGTGCACGGCCGCGGGGTCGAGGCCTGGCGCGCCCCGGAAAGGGCCCTCGACGCCGGCAACTCCGGCTCGACCCTGCGGATGCTCGCGGGGGCGCTCGCCGGCCGGCCCTTTCGCGCCGTGCTCAGCGGCGATGCCTCGCTCCGGCGACGACCGGTCGAGCGCGTGGCGGCGCCGCTCCGGCGCATGGGGGCGCGCGTCTCGACGACGGGCGGCTGCCCTCCGCTCACGGTCGAGGGCGGGGCGCTGCGCGGCATCGACTGCGAGCTCGAGGTTGCGAGCGCCCAGGTCAAGACCGCGGTGCTCCTCGCCGGGCTGCAGGCGGAGGGAGCGACCACGGTCCGGGAGCCCGCGCCCAGCCGCGACCACACCGAGCGCATGCTGCCGCTGTTCGGCGCCGCCGTCGAGCGCGAGGGGCTCGCCGCGACGGTGCGCGGCCGAGCCCGCCTCACCGCCGCCGCGATCGAGGTGCCGGGCGACGTCTCGAGCGCCGCCTTCTTCGTGGTGGCCGCACTCGTGCGTCCGGACTCGGAGGTGCGACTCGACGGCGTCCTCCTGAGCCCCGGCCGGACCGGCTTTCTCGACGTCCTCCGGG
>Ga0209342_10002976_pt1 | contig 17981 bp, 24 predicted proteins | sample RifCSP16_2_FD_184023 | JGI IMG/M metagenome (GOLD analysis project Ga0209342, IMG submission 184023) | Soil microbial communities from Rifle, Colorado - Rifle CSP2_sed 16_2 (SPAdes) (version 2) | ecosystem: Environmental > Terrestrial > Deep subsurface > Rock core/Sediment | place: Rifle... | reverse complement strand
CCCTGCCCGCGCGGGCCGTCAGCGCGCTTGCGGTGTCGGGCGGGATCTCGTTTGTCGAACCCGTCCTCGCGCGATACGTCACCTCGCATCTTCTCGAGGGCGAGCTCTGGGACGGACGACCCCAGATCATGCCGTGGGGGACCGCCGCCGTGCATGCCCCGGAGGCCTGGGCCCTTTCCGGCTCACGCGGCGATGGAGTCCGCGTTGCGGTCCTGGACACGGGATTCGATCTCCGCCACCGGGATCTCGCCAGGAACCTGCGGGTCGATCTCGGTTTCGATTTCGTCGACGGGGATACGGACCCGAGCGACACGGAGGGCCCGTTCCTCGGCCACGGCACCTCGACGGCCGGGAACATCGCGGCCCTGGACAACCGGATCGGGACGGTGGGCGTCGCGCCGGAGGCGGATATCCTTCCGTTCCGCGTGTGCGACTCTCTCGAAGGAATCTGCTTCACGAGCGCAATCATTGCGGCAGTCGACGCCGCCATCACGAACGGAGCGGACGTGATCTCGATGAGCTTCGGAGGCCCTTCCGCTTCGCGCGGGGAGAAGATCGCCCTGCGCGCGGCCTTCGACGCGGGCATCGTCCTCGTCGCTTCGGCCGGGAATGCCGGCCGACCGCCGATCGAGTGCCCCGCGTGCCTCGCGGAAGTCATCGCGGTCGGCGCGACGGACATCGACAACGCGCTTGCGGATTTCTCGAGCTTCGGGAAGGGTGCCGAACTCGTGGCCCCGGGCGTCGACGTTCCATCGCCGACCTTCGGAGGCAACGGACGGGAAGCGGTGCTCCTGCAGACCGCGCCCGACGAGGTCGTGCTCCACCCGAATCCGCTTGAGTTCACGGCCCTGACGGGCGGCCTCACGGCTCCGCTGGCCTTCGCGGGGCGAGCCACCGACTCGGAGGTCGCGTCCCTCGACCTGAGCGGCATGATCGCGCTCATCGAGCGGGGCGACATCACGTTCGCCGAGAAAGTGGCCAACGTCGCGGATAGGGGTGCCCTCGGGGCGGTCATCTACAACAACGCCCCCGGGAATTTCGTGGGGACCCTCTCGTCTCTATCGGCAATTCCGGCGGTGAGCATCTCGCAGGAGGAGGGTCTTGCCCTGAAGGCAAAGCTCGATGCGGATGTCGCCGTCGAGGTCCACATGGTGGTGATCGCAATCGACTACGACCTGGCGAGCGGTACCTCGTTCAGCGCACCGCACGTGTCGGGGGTAGCCGCACTCGTCCTTGGCGCGGCACCCGACCTGTCCGGACAGGAGGTGCGTGTCCTCCTGCAGGCGACCGCGACGGACCTCGGAGCCGCAGGCTATGACACCGTCTTCGGGTTCGGCCTCGTGAACGCCGAAGCCGCGGTCGCAGCCGCACTGGGGTAGGCGGGCCGCGAGACCGTCGAACCGGGCGATACCCAGCGACCTGGACCCCTTTCGGGTCCTACGAGCGCCGCAGGGAGACGACCCTCGTCCGCCCGTCCTCGGGCCACCCGTACTCCTCCTGGACCGTGTAAATCCCGGCCTGAGAAATCATCTCATCGCTCCTTTCTGCCGAGGGTCTTCCGCATCCCCGTCTCCGTGTCGCTGTCTTCGACGACCTCGTACCCCGAGGAATCGTAGAGGGACCTGGCGACCACGTTCCAGCGGAACACGTGCAGGTAGAGTTCCCGCACACCCTCCCCCGCGAGGAGCGCTTCCACGGCCGCGAGTGCAGCCCGGCCATATCCCCGCCCCCGCTCCGACGCCTCGATTGTGATTTGGTAGAGCCAGCGCTTGCTCGGTACGGCGAGCGCCTGGATGGGAGGCGGGCCGACCCAGATCCAGCCAACCCGCGCGCCCTGCGCCGCGACGACCTTCCACACGCGATGTCCAGGCCTCGAGCCGTCCTTCGGCAGGAAGCTTTCGACGGCGTGCCGAGAGAGATCGCGCGCGTCCTCGGCCCTCCAGTGGCCCGCTCGCACCTTCTCGTGTGCGAACTCCTCGATCTGGGCGTCGACGAAGGCTTCGTACTCCGACTGCGAGACTGGCTCGAGGGCCACGCGGCCGCGAACCACGGACCGGCAAGGACGCAAGCCGCTTAGGTTCTTCCGCCGGAATCCTCATCCGGGCGAGCGAACTCCCCGGCGGAAGGAGGCGTCCCCGAGATGGCCCACTCCCATTCCGAACCGCGCGAGCGCCCGATGAGAATCCAGGTGTTCCACTCGACGGCCCCGACCTGCTTCTGGTCCTGGGGTTACGAGGCCGTCTTCAACCGCCTGCGGCTCGTGTACGGCGACCAGATCGACATCCAGGTCCAGATCGCGTGCGTCTACGAGGACTTCGACGAGTATCTGAAGCGCTACGAACTCACCTTCGAAGGGACGAAGGGATGGACGGAAGAGGCGATCGAGATCATGAGGATCCCTTTGTACACGGACTACAGGCGGGAGAAGTTCCCGCGGAGCGTCCTGCCCGCCTCGCTTGCCTCGATCGCCGCGAATCGACAGGGCGAGCGGAAAGGGGCGCGATACTTCCGGGCTCTCTTGCGGCGCTCGTGCGTCGAAGGGCAGGACGTCACGGAGGAATCGATCCAGCTCGACGCCGCACGCGAGGCCACGCTGGACCTCGACGCCTTTCGAGAGGCCCTGCAGGACGAGGACGGCCTGTCGTCGGAATATCACGGGCAGGGGGACGAGTTCTACCACATGCCCCTCGGCTTCTACAACGTGATCGTGACCGACGGACGGGACCGGACGGTCATCCTCGACTACGCGTTCGATCCCCCAGTCGTCGAGGAGGCGGTCGACTACCTCTCACGCGGCCAATTGGCGAAGCGTTCGCCGACCGATCTCGTCGGGTACCTGCGGGACCATGGCCCCGCCCCGACCGTCGAGATCGCCCGAGTTTTCGGACTCACGCAGGACGAGGCCGCCGCGAAACTGGGCTCGCTCAGGGATCAGGGCCGGGCCACCGCCAGGAGCCTTGCGGGTGCGCCTCATTGGTCCGCGTGAGGCCTGAATCACACGAGTCGACCGACCCGCAGCTCCCTCCGCCGAAGAAATCGCCTCCCTCGTTCCGGTCCCTCACCCCAGCGGATCGAGGGGAAGGACAAATCGAATCCTTGAGCGCCGGCCGTCGACCGTGATTCGGGCGCGATCCCCCTCAATCGATTCGATGGCCGGATGCAGGTCGTCCGCCCGGAGGACCGCGAGGAACCGCTCGAGTCGTTCCTCGGCGCCGCTCCGACACCCGCGTTCGAACGAAACCCACCCCGCCGAGAGACGGTACCACTCCTCCCCCTGGGATCGACCTTGTCGGACCACGCCTTGAGAGCGGAGCCACGACAACGTCCGCGTGAGGGCTCGCGGCGACATGCCCAACGACTCGAGGAGTCTTGCCGACGGAAGGCGCTCCCCTCCCCGGAGGAAGGCGATCACCTTCCGGCCGTCCGGATCCTGCCAGGCCTCCAGGAGTCGCTCCCACTTCGCGGGGAACATCCTCGGGACGAACAGATGGACGCGACTCCTTTGTCTTCGGGTCACGAGGATCCCGCGCGATTCGAGAATCCGGACCTGGTATCGAAGGGTAGGAAGGGGCGACAGGAGGAGGCGCGACGCGGACCGAAGGTGGATGCCCGGATAAGCCGCGGCCGCGAGGAGGATCTCGAGACGGCGGGGATCGAGGAGCCAGGCCCTCCCGGGCTTGCGGCCTGGCCGCACGAGGTCCTCGTATCGGACATCCAGGGTGTCGCGCAGCCTTCGACCGATGCCCACCCGCTCAGGCACGGGACGACATGCGGAGACCTGCGAGAAAGCCTTTCGGTCGCCTCACGGGGGGACGCCAGGTCGCACCCTCGCCGCGGCCCCGATGACCTCCCGGGAGGTCGGGGTCACGTCGTATTCAGGGAGCTCGCGGAGCGGAATGAACCGCGCATTGTCCGCATCGCTCGCGGGGTACGGCTCGCCCTCGACGAACTCGCACAAGACATCGATGAGGACGTAGTGCCAACGGACCCGTTCGCCCAGCATCTCGATGTAATCGAGCACATCGAACACGCGGACCGGTCGAACCTCGACGCGCGTCTCCTCCCGCACCTCCCGGACCACGCCTTGCTCGACCGTCTCGCCGCTCTCGAGGACTCCTCCGGGGATGCTCCAGCGACCCTTGTTCGGCTCAGACCCCCGTTTCACGAGGAGGACTTCCTGGCCTCGAAAGACGATCGCGCCCACGGCGGGGATCGGGCGGGACGGGAACTCGTGCGAGGCGGACATCCGCGATCGGAGGATGCGGCGCCGGGAGCTTCAAGTGTGCGGCGACGGCCCCGGACGGATCACGTCCTTGAGGGAGAAGTCGTCGAAGGTCCGCTGGTACAACACGTGCTTGAGGACCTCGCTCAGGCGCACGTACCGAGGCATCGGGATGTCGAGCCGCGTGGCGAGGTGCGCGAGGGCCCCGGCCATCGTCGGAAAGGTCCTCGGGGGACGACGCAGCGCTTCGCGGACATGCTCCCGGACGTTCCACACCCCAACCGGCATGATGTACCCGGGATGGGTCTCCCGGAGGATCACGGTCGCCGCCTGTCGGCCTTCCGCGACGAGCGCCTCCGCGACCGCAAGACGGGCGGCGTAGTAGCAGCCGCCGATGCTCGCGTACGTGGTGCGGCCTTCGTATCCCTCGTGGTCCCCGAACAGCACGACCTCGCGGCCGAGCGGATTCCAGAGGGTGTTCGGATACCACGCCTCGATCAACTCGTACCGCCAGGGCCGTGGCATCATCACGACGAGGAAACGGTCGTCGAATCCGATCGCTTCGTGGACGCGAATCTCGTTGATCAGCGGCTGCGACTTGACCTGCTCCCGCAACGCCTTTCCGATTGTGTCGTCGACTGCCGTGATGGACCAGCGGGTCGGCACGAACCGGCGGTTCTTCCCGAGGCCGAACGCGCCGACGCTGAAGGCCCGCTGGATCTTCGAGACCGGAAGTCCGCGACCGAAGAGATCGAGAACGGCGTCCCGCGCCAAGAGGTCCGTGTCCGAGTAGGCGCGGTCCAGATTCGGGTCCACCTTCAGCGTGCCGATCTCGAGCCGTCGAAGCGGCGCAGACGGGCCGAACGGCTGGACGCTGTCGTCGAGGACGATACGTCCCTGTGGCTTCCGCTCGAAGCCCGCCTCGACGTCGGCAGGGATCGTCGCGAGAGCGAGCTCCCGTGTCCGGTCTACGAGGCGACCGCCCCGTTCCACATCGAGCACGTGGACGCGGTGCATCCCGCGGACGAGCTGGGAGCGGAAGTTCACGATGTCCTCCATCGTTCGTCCAATCCAGGCTTCCGGGGTGTCGAGGATCTCCGTGTCGCCGTGGACGGGCGGCACGAGAGGCCCCACGAAGACCTTGGGATAGCCGAAGCGACCGACGAACACGCCCGGAGGGGAGGAACCGTCGAGCTCCGTGCGATCGATCATGGGCGCCGTACGCATCATGAAGTCCCATCGGACGAGGATCGGACAACGCTCCTTGCCGCAGAGGAGCTTCGCGCCCCGGCACTGGATGCATAGCCCGCTCGCGATGGCCGTCTGCGTGTCCCGATCGAAGATCTGGCGGAGGTCCGCGGCACGCTCCCGGACGGGAAGGGCCATCATGGGCGGGGTGCCGACGCGCCCGGGGGCATAAGAAGGTGGCGGGAGGGTGGGCGACGCCGCGCAGCCCGACGGGAAGGATTATCCGCCATGCAAGGAGTTCCCGGGATCGTGCATCCCGATTCCCCGCTCGCCCTCGGCACGGAGAACCGGATTCTCGTCTACCTGTGCGACTTCCGAAACATGGAGGAGCGGTACGTCCTGCCGCAGGCCTTGACCCAGAAGGCGATCGCCTTCGCCGCGGGCGTCCAGCGGAAGCACCTGTCGCGGTACCTCGACGAGATGGTGCGCGACGGGTATCTCGTCGAGGTGAAGGCCCACATCGAGGGGGAGAAGCAGCGCATGCTCGCGTACTACCTCGCGCCGCGCGGCTGGGAACGCGCCGTGGCGATCAAGGGTCGCCTCGCGCAGGTCCGCGTTCCAATCAAGATCGCGGGCGTCGTGAAGGAGATGACCCTGGAAGAGATCGACCGCGCGACCTCCGTTCACCTGACCTTCTCGGACATCGTGCGGGAGGCGATGGATGTCGACGAGCTCGACCTCGCCGTCCTGGAGACGATCGACGAACGAAGGAAGCGCGCGATGGACGAGCGCGTGAAGCGCCTCGAGGAGTACGCGAGGGCCGTCATGACGGCGTGGAAGGACGGACGCGTGACGGCGACGGAGCGCCTCCTGGTCGAGCAGCTCGCGCAGCACCTCGGCGTCTCCCACGAGGAGAAGACGCGGATCGAGAGCCAGGTCATGGAGGACGTCCTCTCCACGAACCGCGGGATCTACCGGGCCGTGGCCGCCGAGGCGCTGGACCACGGATCGGTCCCGAATCCGGAACGGGAGCTGCTTGAGGTCCTCCGGAAGAAGCTCGGCCTGTCGGCGAACGACTGCCGTCTGATCGAGACGGAACTGGCGCGGGCCTGACGTCACCGGGCGACGAAGAGACGGTACTTCTGCGTCGGTTCCGAGATCTCCATCTCGATCCGCTTCCCGATCAGTTTCTCGGGGTGGTGGACGCTCGTCACGCGCACCTCGAGATCCTGGAAGGACTTGAAGGGGCCCTTCTTGCGTTCCTCGAGGATCGCCCACATCGTCTTCTTCCCGAGGCCGGGCAGGAGCTCGAGCATGTGGAACCGCGTCGTGATCGCCTGCGCGCGGTTGAAGAAGTCCACGAACTTCGCCTCCTTCTCCTTGACGGTCTCCTGGATCACGAACGGGAGCTCTTTCTGGGCGGCGGTCGTGAGCTCCTCGAAGGACACGCGGCGTTTCACGTGAAGGACCTCCGTCCGCTTCTCGAGGTCCTTTCCGATGTACACCTTCTGGCCGATCGACAGGCTGACGCCCTCCTTAGGCACCAGCTCGAAGAGCTTGAACTCGTCCACGCCGAGGGCGTACGCGAGAGGCTCCCGATGGAACTTCGACTGGTCGGGATGACCTTGCGGTAAGTAGTCGAGGATGCGGGCGTAGTCTTCCATGGGCGAGGCCTCGTCAGTGATACTTCCCTACGATCTCCAGGACCTTCTCCGCATCCTCTTTCGACAAGCTGAAGCGTTCCTTCGCGAAGATCGCGCGGACGTCGTCGAGATGGGTCGGCATGATGTCGACGATCTTCACGGCGTTGAAGGGGGACACCATGGGGATCTCCAGGACCTCCTTGACCATCGCCGAGATCTTGTCCACAGAGATGCGCGCGAAGGTGGACGCATGGTTCAGAGCGTACTGCTGCTCCGGCGTGAGTTCGCCCCGGGAGGCCTTCTCCTTATCAAGGATGACTTTCAGTTCGGCGAGGGACACGTTCGCTTCCTCCACAGGCCCCCCTCCTAGGCGCGCCTCAGATGTTCCGGCAGGATGGCGGCCTGCTTCGTCCGGCGACCGAATCTCACGTCGACGAGGAAGGCCCGACCGCGCTTCCCCACGACGGTCCCCGTCATGCCGTGGAAGCGGTTGTGCGGCCATCCCTTCTGGACGCTCGAGTCGATGAGGATCGTGACGTGCGCGCCGACCTCGAACGTCTGGAAGGACCGTGTGATGGGGGAGAGCCCGCGCTCCCGCGGACTGCGGCGGTACTTCTGCCGCGTCTTCTCCATGATCCCTTTCGAGGCCTTCACCATCGTCTCATCCGTCCAAGACGTCGAGGACGTCCAGCTCGAGGACCTCGCACACGACCCCGAGCCGTTCCGCGAGGGACGGGACCGTCCGGCCTCCGTCTCCGTGGACCCACTCCTTCACGTAGGTCCCCGCCTCCGCCGTCACGTGAATCTCCGCGAGATCGCCGTCGATCCGGGCGACGTCCGCCGCCAGGAGCCGTCGATGCCTCGTGGTATCCGCGCGCCGGTGAACGACCCGTTCGGGGGTGCGCTGGGCGATCGGCTGGGCCACCAATACCGGGAGGGTCCTTTTAAGCTTTGCTTCCTCCACCGGAGGCGACGTGCGGACGAGGATGCGGTATCTCTTCGCCGCGCGGTCTTCCTTGATCGCGACCACGTCCTCGCCGCTCGCGGGCTCGAGCCCGTCGACCTCCGCGATCCCGGAGGCATTGATCCGGCGGACCGCAGACGGGAGGTCAACATGGCGCGCTCGCGGCTCCTTGATCTCGACGATGAAGGGCCGGCCGCGGCCGAGCATCCGCGCGTCGACGTCCTCTCGGCCCATCCCGTGGAGGGCGTGACCCGATCCTCCCGTCTCCCGCATGACCTCCGCGGCGATCACCTCCTCCACGCTCGTCGCGTACATCTTTCCGGTGCCGCCGCAGCGGGCGCATCCCTTGCCCCGGCAACGCGTGCACGGCCAGCGGGTCTGCGGCACGCCGCGGACGAGCTTCCGATACCGGCCTCGAAGGTAGAGCGGGTTCACCTGGACGTCCACGTGGTCGAACGCCGGATCCACGACCGCGACGAGGTTCGGCCGGAGGAACTCCGCGGTCCACGGGCCGCGGGCCTCGACCCGCTTCCCGACCTCTCGGTTCACCTCCGCCTTGAGGGGCTCCGGACTTCCGACGGAGAGGTCCGACCAAAGGGATTCCTCCCGCGCCGCGAGCTCGGGGTCGATCTTCGACCCGATCAGGAAGCTGTCCGGCGCCCAGGGCTCCATTGCCCGCACGACGAGGTCCGCGAGCGCATCGTAGCGCGAGGTGAGGGTCCCGCAGACCCAGCACGGACCCTCCGGGAGGCCGAGGGCCGCGCGGACCGCGCCGCCACGCGCCTCGTTCGTGTGCCCATGGCCCATCTTCCCGAAGAGCCGGCCGAGGCACGCGTCGCAGAGGACCCGCTCCCCGAGGCGGGACCAGTCGACCGCGCGGGCTGCGGAGAGGACCTCCTCCATCGGATGCCGCAACGAGACTCGCCTTAAAGCTCTCACGCGAGGACGAAGAAGCTCGAGAGCAGGTTCACCAGGACGATGAAAGTGATCCCCGTGTACGTGCGGTCCCGCTCTTCCGCGAAGGAGAGAAGGCTCACGAACACCCGCGCGACGGGGGTGAAGATGAGCACGAGGATCCCCAAGTTCACGTACCCTGCAGGGGTGAAGCGGAGGACCTCGACGAGGAGCCGCCGCGGCGGAATCGACTGGGTCGGAAGGCCACCCGCTCCGAAGGCTTCGAGGGCGAAGCCGAAGAGGATGAAGGCGACGGACAGCAGGACCCCTGCACGAAGGACGTGGTAGAGCGCGCGGTTGATGTCTTCGACCTCTGCGAGGACCGCACGGCGCAACGCGCCGACCCGTGCCTGGACGGCCCGAAAGGCGACGCGAGGGGAGATCACAGGACCACCGCCACTCCGAACGCGCGAAGGCCCATGAGGACGCCGAGGGCCGCGAGCAGGATTGCGAAGACGAAGCGCACGCGCTGCGCCTTCGTACGCAGGAGGAGACGCGTCCCGATGTTCGCTCCCGTGAAGACGCCGATGATCACCATGGCAGCGAGGGTCGGCTCGACGAACCCCGCCGAGAAGTAGATGAAGGCGCTTGCCGCCGCCGTCACGCCGATCATGAAGTTGCTCGTGGCCACGGCCGCCTTCATCGGCACGCGCATGAGGATGTTCATCGCCGGGACCTTGATGAAGCCCCCTCCGACGCCGAGGAGGCCGGAGAATCCGCCCGCGGCGGCGCTCGCCGCGAACCCGGCGAGGGGTCTCTCGACTCGGTAGCGGTACACGCCCTGGTCCTCCTGGTCGAAGTACACGCTCGAGAGGCCCAGACGCTTCGTGAGGTGATCTTCCTCGCCCGAGCGATAGGCCCGGTCCTTCGCGGTTTCGCGCGTGCGTATCATGATGACGCCGGCGTAGAGCGTGGCGGCGGCGAAAGAAAGGAACAGGAGCTGTTCGTCGACCAGGAGGGCGAGGACCGCTCCGGAGATCGCGCCTAGGGTCGTCGCGACCTCGAGGAACATCCCGAGCCTCAGGTTCGTGAGGTGGTCGCGCACGTACACCGAGGCCGCACCCGAGGACGTCGCGATTACCCCGATGAGGCTCGTGGCAATCGCGGTCCGGATCTCGAGGCCCAGGGCGAGGGTCATGAACGGGATGAGGAAGACGCCCCCGCCGATCCCGAGGAAGGAGCCGCCGAACCCCGCGAGGAATGCCGCGACGAGGAGGACCAGCAGAACCTCGAGGGAGGCCATCACCTCGGCAAACGGGCGAGGCAATAAGAGACTTGCGCGTGGCCGCGTGCGCCCTGCACGCATCACTTCGCGAGGACAATCTGGATGCTGCTCACGCTCGTCGTGCGGCCTTCTTCCGTCGCGACCTTCTCCGTCGCGATCCGCACATCGCGCACCTTCGTCTCCGGGACGAAGCGACCCCGGACGATCTCCGCGACGTCAACCGCACGAGAAATCGAACGACCGCGCGCCTTCACGACGACCTCGCGCGCGCCCCCGTTGAAGTGCGTGACGACCGCGAGGACGTAGTTCATCGTCGGCTTCTTCCCAATGTGCACCGTGTGGTCCTCGGTCGTCGGAATCCCATCCGCGCGGCCACGCCATCCCGCGGGCCACGTATATAACTCTCCGTGCAGGGCGAGGGGGTCGCGGCGAAGGGTTTTTATCGCCCCGCGAGCATCGACAGGGCGATGGCACGGAACCGCGACACGGGGTTTCATTCCGCGGCGGGGCTCATCCGATACTTTGACCAGGAGGACGAGAAGGCCCTCAAGGTGAACCCGTGGATCGTCATCGTCCTTGCAATCGTCCTGTCGGCGATCGTCCTCTACTTCACGACGACGAGTCCCGTCTGAAGCGTCCTTCCAAAGTCTTTTGACCCCTCGCCCGTTCCCGGCATGCGTGCCGCGTCGGCCGGTGGGGGATGAGCTGTCTCGGACGTTCCTCCGCATGGCGTACGCGCTCGACCGACGCTCCCGGGCGAAGGACGGGACGCGGCTCACCCCGTGGGACCTGGACCCCGTGCGGTTGCCCCCGCTGAAATCCTGGGGCGAGATCGAAGTGGCGCACGCGAGGCTCCGAGCCCTCACGAGATCGGCACCCCGGGGCTTCCGCCGCGACTGGCTCGAAGACCACCTGCCCACGATCGCGGCGCTCATCCGCCTCCTTCGGGGCGATGTGCCGACCCTGCCGGAGCAGGTGCGGGCCTTCTACGATCTGCCCGCGAAGCCTGCCCGCGAGTCCGAGCTCGATCTCCTCCGACGCGATGTACGCCGGATCCTCCACGTGTCGCGGGAGGATGGCGTCCTCGACGCCGTCCGGGAATGGGAACGATCCCATCGGATCGTGCGGTCCGAGGTCCTCCCGACGATGGAACGCTCCCTGCGGGCCGCGAGGCGCGACGCGCGACGCCTGTTCAAGCTGCCTCGGACCGAACGCGTGCGGCTCCTCGCGACACACGGCCGCTCGATCTCCGGGGCGTGCTACTACAAGGTCGACTACCAGAGCACCGTGAAGCTGAACGTGGACCTGCCGTGGACCTGGCCCGCCTTGCGGGACATGGCGGTCCACGAGGCGTACCCCGGCCACCACGTGCACCAGGCGACGCGGGAGTGGGAGTATCTGCACGGGGACTTCCCGCGGGAGGCCGCCGTGAGCCTCGCGGCGTGTCCGATGGGGCCCGTGGAGGAGGGCATCGGCGAGAACGCGATGATCTTCGTCGATTGGGACGAGGCCCCGGAGGATCGGATGACGCTCCTCCTGAACCGCCTCCGGTGGGGCACGGAGGTCAACCTGGCCTGGATGGTCCACCGGGAGGAGCCCCGGCGGGAGCTGATCCGGTACGCGATGCACTCGGGCCTCGTGGACTGGGCGCAGGCCTTGCGGGACGTCCGGTACGCGGCGAACCGCTCATGGGCCTCCTATGCGTTCTGCTACTGGTACGGGACCGCGATGATCCGCGAGCAGTACGAGCGGATGAAAGCGGATCCCGCCCTCTTCGACGCGCTCTACTGGAGGCCCCACACCGTGCGGACGCTGAAGGACGCGTTCCGCCGGCTCTAGCCCTCACCGATACTGTCCGCATCCCGTGCAGTACCAACGGACGGATTGGGGAACCCACATCATCCCTCGGCCGCAGACCGGGCATGCGGCTCCGGTAGGGTCCGGGACGGCGGCATACGGCGGGTAGCCGTACGGCATCGCGCCGCCGACGGGATGACTTCCGCGGACGATGAGGTAGGCGACGAGGACGACCACAACCCCAAGGATCCCGACGAACACCGTGGCGAGGATCAGCACGACGAGCCAGATGGCGGGCTCAATCCCTCGGCTCTGGGCGTCCCGGTACATCCACAACGCGACGAGGACGAGCGCGGCGAGGCCGATGACGCACAGCGCGAGGAAGAAGGCGATGAATTCGAACCCGAAGATCTGGAGACCCGTCTCGAGGGCCACGATGTCCGCAGGAGTCGGACGCTATATCATCGTTCCGAGCCGCCGCACACGGCGAATCGTCTCACGGGCGGGCGATGGCCGGCTTGCGACTCATGCTGTCCGTGCTCGCCCCGTGCACCGGCGTGTTGCTCACGCTGTCCCGGAATCCGCAGTGCTCGCATTCGATCCAGATGCGGTTCGAGAGGTGGAACCAGTTCCACGTGAGCTTGCTGCACCGAGGGCAGACCTCCGGATGGGACGGACGCATGCGGGTCCTGCGATGGAGCGTGGGGATTTCAACTTGATGCGCCCCGCCACGGGGACTCAGTACGGCCGAGCGCGGAGGACCACCGCCACACGGACCGTCCGCCCGCGCCGTTCCGCCTCCGCGTCGACGGAATCGCCGATCTTCCGCTCCCGGAGCGCTTCGATGAGGTCCGAGAGTCCGGAGAGGGGACGGCCCCCGAGCGACGTGAGGACGTCCCCGACCTGGAGTCCGGCCGCATCCGCCGGCGAGTCGGGCGTGACTTCCGCGAGGAAGACGCCCCGGTGGGCCGTGAGTCCGTAGTACGCTGCGATCCTGCGGTCGACGTCGTACCCGGCGATGCCGAGCCACGGCCGCTGCACGCGCCCGTGCTCGATGATCTGCCGTGCGACCTCCGTCGCCGCGTTGATCGGAATCGCGAAGCCGATGCCTTCCGCATAGGGGATCGTCGCGGAGTTGATCGCGACGACGCGTCCCTGCAGGTCGACGAGGGGCCCGCCGCTATTCCCCGGGTTCACGGCGGCGTCCGTCTGGATCACGCGGACGCCGTCTCCGGGCCCGCGAGCTAGGTTCCTCCGGAGGGAGCTGATGACGCCGGATGTCACGGTCGGGCCGCCGGGCAGACCGAGGGGGTTCCCGATCGCGAGGACCGGCTGGCCGACCTTGAGCGCCTCGGAGTCCGCGAAATCGGCCGGGTGGAACTCCGTCCCGCCCACCCGCACGACGGCGATGTCCGTCTCCTCGTCTCCGCCGATCACGGTCCCGCTGAGGACGCGGCCGTCGGGAAAGGCGACGATCACCTTCTCGGCTCCCTCGACCACGTGGTGGGTCGTGAGGACGTGCCCCTGGGAATCGAAGACGACGCCGGAACCGATGCCTCGCCTCGGATACGGTCCGAACGGCGGGCCGTACGGACCGCGGGCCGTGCTGACGCTCACCGTGCTGGCGGCGGCCTTCTCGACCGCGCCGACATACGCATCCTGAAGTTGCGCGAGCATGACAGACCCAACGCGTCCGCGACGTATGTTGAGCGACTACCGGGGGAACGAGTCACGCCTCCACCTCATGCGTCCCTGGGATCCTCCGCGAACTCCCGCATCACGCCCGGCCGGACATTCTCGAAGATCCCGAGTTCGTTCCCGCTCGGGTCCTTGAACACGTAGCACGGACCGGGAGGGATCTCGAAGGACCGACCCTCGGGCTTCCAGCCGCGCGCCTTGAGCGCCTTCGCGCTCGCCCGGACATCCGGCACCTCGAAGAGCGGGAGGATCGAGGGAGCCTTGCGATGGTCCGCCAGGAGGTAGAACGGCCCCTCGCAGAGGCGCAGGGCGGCGACTTGGGCACCGAACTCGCGATAGTGCCAGAGCTTCTCTGCGCCGAGCACGTTCACGTAGTATTCGAGGTCCCGGGAGATGTTCGTCGTCCCGACGTACAAGAAGCCCAGCTTCCCGAAGGGCGCGGCCATGGAAACGACAGGCGAGTCGGGGGACTTATCGTTTCGGAGAGGCGAAGCCTACAACGTCCGTCCAGCGGGCCCGTCCCGCTCCCGGAGGTACTCCGCCTCGAAGTCGTAGACGAAGTCATCCTGAGGCGGGAGGACTCCCCGGCCGTAGCCGCGGGACCGCGCGCCGCGCTGCGCGAGCTCGCACACCCGGAGGTCCTGACGGACGATGAGCTCTCGGAACTCGTAGATGTCCGTCGGGTCGAAGTCGGCGGCAGCAATCGAGGCCGGGTGGAAGAGGAAGTCGTACGTGATGTGCGTTCGATCGGGTCCGAGGGGCCATAGAAGCTCGTATGTGACCACGTCCGGGAGGAGGTTCACGAACATCGTCGGGAACACGACGAACCCCCAGTACGTGTGCAGGTCCTCCTCCGTCAGGCCCGGGATGGGCCGCACCTTCGAGGAGCCAGTCACAGTCCACGACTGCACGCCGGGACCGAGCCGATTCCCCTCGAAGCCGTCGTCCTCCGCGACGAGGCCGCGGCGGTAGAGAGGCACGAGTTCGACGAGCTCTGGATGGACCGTCGGGCAGTGCAGGCACTCGTTGTAGTTCTCGACGATGACCTTCCAGTTTGCGTGGCAGTCGAACTCGAGTCGCTTCGTCGTGCGGAGATCCCTGAGCCGGTACCGAGAGAAGGCGGTCCCGTTGGGTCCAAGCTGCTCCTCCAGGGGCGGAGGCGACTCCGAGAAGTTCACGAAGAGGAATCCCTCCCAACGCTCCAGGGGGACGGAGTGCAGGGGGAAATCGGACCGTGCAAAACCTCCACCTTCCGCGATGTTCGGCGTGCCGACGAGCCGACCATCCAGGGCGTACGTCCACGCGTGGTACGGACACTGGAGGAGCTTCGCGGTCCCCGTGCCTTCGTCGCGGAGCCGGCTTCCTCGATGACGGCACACGTTGAAGAACGCGTTGACGCGACCCGACTCGTCTCGTACAAGAAGGACGCCCTCGCCGAGTACGTCCCGCGCGAGGTAGTCGCCGGGGCGGGGGATCTCCTCCTCTCGGCCGACGCAGATCCAGCGGCGGGAGAAGAAGGAGTCGCGCTCCCGCTCGAAGACCTCCGGGGAATAGAAGTCCTGCGCCGGGATTGCGCGTCGGGCCCCGGTAGTCCGTGGAGGCGAAAGGGGCCTTCGAGGTTCGACTTCGACCGCCATCGTCTCGGCCGAGGGAACGGGCTTCCCCCGTAAAACGGTTCCTGGCTCGGGCCCTCAGAGACGAATCGTCTTCAGGTCACGTTCGAAGAGCTTTCGGTCGTCGTCCTCCGTGATCGCCTTCCCGGCTCGTTTCGCGAGCTCGAGGAATCGCCTCGCCTCGCGGCGACGGCCGCCGACGAGGAACGCGCGGGTCAAGGCCTCGCACGCGTACGCGAGGTAGAAGTCGCGGAGGCCCGCCTTGCGGCAGACCGCGAAGCATCGCTTCGCGTGGTACAGGGCAGGCTCCGGGCGGCGGAGGACCGCGTACACGCGGGAGACCTGCCACTCCCCGATGGCCCAGTTCGGCGCCTTGCCGGCGGCGAGCCAGTGGTGGACGGAGGCGTGGGCCATGTGGATCATCCGGAGATCCTCCTCCGGCGTGCGGCGCTTCTTCTCGAGCAGACGCCATGTGCCGTTGAACAGACTCACCGCGAGCTTGCGGTGCTGCGCCCGCTCTCCCGTCGACCGTCGTCCCATCGTCCCGCCTCGGCGGGGAAGCGTGCTGCGGGATATCGTCTTTCCGTCAGGTACCCACTCGATCCGGCAGCGCCGCCAATCCCGCATGCTTCCTTGAGTCTTCCTCGCGAGATCCCGTGAGGGCATCGCCTCGGGACATCGAGCCTCGCCCGACGAAGGGAGCGCCCAGGGCAGGATTTGAACCTGCGAGGGGTAACCCAGCGGTTTTCGAGACCGCCGCCCTACCGGACTAGGCGACCTGGGCAGCGACGCGCATAGAGACCGAGGTTTCGGATAAGCGTTCCGCCGCAGATCCGCAAGCGAGAACCCTTAAGTCTGAGAGGGTCCTCGGCACTGGCATGCGAATTGTCGCGGAGCTCGTCCCGCGTCGCGTCGAACAGACTGTGGAACTCCCATCGGGCGCGACGGGAATTGAACTCCTGCGGAGCTTGGCCCTCCCACCGGACGCCCACCTGCTGATTCGCGATGACACGCCTGTCCCGCTGGACGCGCCCCTTCGGGAAGGTGAGCGGATCCGTGTCGTGGGCGTCGTCTCCGGAGGGACCTGAATGCCCACGACCCTCATCCTCCTCCGACACGGGGAGATCGTGCGTCCGGTCGGGACGTCGAACTTCGATCGGGCTCCCCTCTCGGAACGCGGACAGAAGCAGATCGAGGCCCTCGCGCTCGCGTGGCCCGCAGACCCGCCGGAGAAGATCTTCGCGAGCCCGCTGCGACGAAGCTACGAGAGCGCTCTCGTCCTCTCTCGGATCTTCCGATGCCCGATCCTGAAGCGTGCGTGTCTGAAGGAGTGGTCGCCGGACGAGTCGGGCCTGCCCCAGGACGAGTACATGGCCCTCGAGAGACGCGCCTGGGCGAACCTGGCGTACGTCCCACCGAGCAAGGAGTCCCTCGCCGCCGCGGCGGATCGGGGCCGCGTGTGCCTCGAGCGGATCGGGGACGAGCACGAAGTCCGAACCGTTGCGGTCTCGGGCCATGGAACCCTCTTCTCCGTCGTCCTCGCTCGCCTGAAAGGGGAGCGGCCCACGGAGGCGTACAAGAACTCAGTCGGGTTCGCACACGCGGCGATCGTCGGGGCCGGATCGGGCTTGCGGATCGTGCGGGACTTCCGGGCGTACGGGGACCTCGGGCCGTAGTCACGACGCCCGATTCCAAACTTTTAAATGGCCCACACCTTTCAGCGGGTACCGCATGCCCTCGGACGAGGACGAGATGCTCCGCTCGATGGGCCTGCGGAACGTGGACGAGCTTTTCGCGGACCTCCCCGAGCCCGTTCGCATCCCGAAGCTCGACCTTGCAGACGGCAGGCCGGAAGAGGACGTCGTCGAGCACGTCACCACCATCCTTGCGGCAAACCGGACGATGGCAGACATGCCGACGTTCCTCGGAGGCGGCGTGTACGACCACTTCGTCCCTGCGAGCGTGCGGGCGATCCTGTCCCGCTCCGAGTTCTACACCTCGTACACGCCGTATCAACCGGAGATGAGCCAAGGGTTGCTCCAGTCCCTGTGGGAGTACCAGAGCCTCATCTGCGAGCTCACGGGGATGGACGCGGCGAACACCTCGATGTACGACGCCTCCACGGCGCTCGGCGAGGCCGCGCGGATGGCATACCGGATCCGTCCGGGGAGCGTCTTCCTCGTGCCGCGAGCGCTCCGGCACCATCGGAAATCGGTCCTCCGGAACTACCTGATCGGCGCGGGCGTCCAGGTGCGCGAGGTCGATTACGAGCGGGAGACGGGGATGCTCCACCTGGGGGCGCTGAAGGACGCGCTGTCGGCCGACGTGTGCGGCGTGTACGTCGAGAACCCGAATTTCCTCGGCCGCTTCGAAGAACAAATCGAGGAGATCCGCGGGATGACGGACGCGGTCCTCGTCGTGGGCGTGAATCCGATTGCCCAAGCGGTCGTGCGGCCTCCGGGCGACCTTGGCGTGGACATCGTCATCGGCGAAGGCCAGGCCCTCGGAGCGCCCGTGAACTTCGGGGGTCCGCTCCTCGGGATCTTCGCATGCCGGCAGGAGCATATCCGGAAGATGCCCGGACGGGTCATCGGCCTCACGCGGGACGTGAACGGCCACCGGGCGTTCTGCATGACCCTCCAGACGCGGGAGCAGCACATCCGGCGGGAGAAGGCGA
>Ga0209342_10002971_pt1 | contig 18003 bp, 15 predicted proteins | sample RifCSP16_2_FD_184023 | JGI IMG/M metagenome (GOLD analysis project Ga0209342, IMG submission 184023) | Soil microbial communities from Rifle, Colorado - Rifle CSP2_sed 16_2 (SPAdes) (version 2) | ecosystem: Environmental > Terrestrial > Deep subsurface > Rock core/Sediment | place: Rifle... | reverse complement strand
ATCCTCAAGGCCGGGAGGGGGGATGCGCGCTTCCAGGTGCTCTCGAATCCGGAATTTCTCGCCGAGGGCACCGCGATTGCCGACCTGGAGAATCCCGACCGCGTCCTGATCGGAGGCGCGGAGACACCGGAGGGGCAGGCGGCCATCGAGGAGCTCGTCGGGATCTACGCTCACTGGGTGCCACGAGAAAGGATTCTCACCGCGAACGTCTGGTCCGCCGAGCTGTCCAAGCTGGCGGCCAACGCGTTTCTGGCGCAGCGGGTGAGCTCGATCAATGCCATCTCGGTCATCTGCGAGCAGACGGGCGCGAACGTGCTCGAGGTCGCCCGCGCGATCGGCACGGACCGGCGAATCGGCCGGGACTTCCTGCGGGCCGGCGTGGGGTTCGGCGGCTCCTGCTTCCAGAAGGACATCTTGAACCTCGTCTATCTCTGCGAGCACTACGGGCTCGACGAGGTGGCTCGCTACTGGGAAATGGTCGTGGCCATGAATCAGTACCAGAAGCACCGCTTCGTCGAGCGGATGATCCGGGCCATGTTCAACACGCTGGCGGACAAGCGCATCGCCGTGTTCGGCTTCGCCTTCAAGGCGGATACGGGTGATATCCGGGAGTCCCCGGCCATCCAGATTTGCCGTGAGCTGTTGGCCGAGCAGGCGCGAGTGTGCATCACCGATCCCAAGGCGCTCGACGCCGCGCGGCGCGAGCTGAAGGACGCCGGTTCCCGCGTGAGCTTTGAGCCGGACCCGTACAAGGCGGCCCAGGGCGCCCACGCGATTGCGCTCCTGACTGACTGGCGGGAGTATCAGGGATTGGATTACGAGCGCATCTACGCTGAGATGGAGAAGCCCGCCTTCTTTTTCGACGGCCGGAACCACCTCGACCCGGAGAAGTTATTTCGAATCGGGTTCAACGTGTACGCGGTCGGACGCCCGGACCTCTCCGCGCTCTGAGGGTGAGACCTGGATAGTGAGCATAGAGAAGCCCATGACTAAAAAAACCGTCGCCTGCCTAATCGCTACTGTAGTCCTGGCTTTCGCCCATCTCGCCGAAGCCCAGCCGGCAAAAAAAATTCCTCTGATCGGTTTCATTGTCACCGCACGGCCCGAAGAAGTCGTCCACCTCACCAAAGCGTTTGAGGACGGGCTGCGAGAGCTGGGATACGTTGAGGGACGAAATGTCGTACTGGAGCGGCGGTTTGCGAATGGGCAGCCGGAACGGCTTCCCGGCCTCGCGGCGGAGCTGGCGCGGCTCAAACCTGCCGTCATCGTGTCGGGATCCAATCCGGTGATCGCAGCATTAAAACAGGCGACCACAACAATCCCTGTCGTCATGGCGGTCTCGAGAGACCCTGTAGGCGCGGGGTTCGTTGCGAGCTTAGCGCAACCCGGCGCAAACATCACAGGCTTGACCAACGATCCTACCCCGGACATTGTGGGCAAGAATTTAGAGCTGTTAAAGGAGACGGTCCCGCGTATTTCGCGCGTCGGGTTTTTATGGAATCCTGTGCCTCCGGGCGCCGGAATCTATAAGAACGCAGCGGAGGGCGCTGCCCGCAAGCTGGGCGTATCCTTCCAGTCCGTAGAAGTCCGAGGTCGCGACGATTTCGAGGCCGCATTTGCTGCGATGGTCCGGCAGCGCGTCGACGGAGTCCTTGTGCTCACCGACCCCATGTTTGTCGGTCCTCGGAATCAGGTCGTCCGTCTGGCTGAAAGGAGTCGGTTGCCCGTCATGTATGGTTTGAGGGAGTTTCCGGAGGCTGGGGGCCTGATGTCCTATGGCCCGAACGTCGAGGATCAGTTCCGCCGGGCGGCCATCTTCGTGGATAAAATGTTAAAGGGCGCCAAGCCGGCGGACCTGCCCGTCGAGCAACCGACGAAATTCGAGTTTGTGGTCAACCTCAAGACCGCGAAGGCGTTCGGCCTGACGATCCCGCAGCGTGTGCTCATCCGCGCCGACCAGGTCATCCAATGAATGTTCGATTTTCGATTGCCGATTTTGGATTCCAAGATTTCAAATCGAAAATCCAAAATCTAAAATCCAAAATGGCGATCAGCATCGCACTTCCGCTGGTAGTTCTCGCGGCGCCGTTGATGTCCCACGCGCAGCCGCAGGCGAAGCTTCCCCGCATCGGCCTCCTCATGGGTGGGTCCCCGGCCTCGACGGCGCCCCTCGCAGAGGCCTTTCAGCGGGGTCTGCGCGAGCTGGGCTACGTGGAAAGGCAGCACGTTGCCTTCGAATATCGGTATGCAGAAGGGAGAGCCGAGCGCTTGCCTGACCTCGCGGCCGAGCTCGTTCGTCTGAAGGTGAACGCCATCGTCGTGGGAGCCGCGCCGGCAATCCGCGCCGTCAAGGTGGCTACCAGCACCATCCCTGTCGTCATGGCCGCGGTGACCGATCCCCTGGAAGCCGAGCTCGTCACCAGCCTGGCGCGGCCAGGCGGGAACATCACAGGGGTCTCGGCTCTGGCCGAGGGGTACAGCGCCAAGTGGCTCGAGCTGCTCAAGGAGACAGCCCCGAAGGCTACGCGGATCGCTGTGCTCGTGAACCCGAGCAATCCGTCCCATACCCGCTACTGGCGAGAGACGCAAGCTGCGGCGCGAGTGCTGGGGGTCACGGTTCAACCTCATGAGGTCCGCGATCCCAACGAGCTGGCCGGCGCCTTCGCCGCAATGGCCAAAGAGCGCTTCGGCTCGCTTCTCGTGCTGCCTGACCCGATGTTTCTCGTGCGGCGTGACCAGATTGTAGAGCTGTCAGCCAAAAGCCGCCTGCCCACAATGTATGGGCTGAGAGAGTTCGCGGAGGCCGGCGGCCTCATGGCCTATGGGTCAGACCTTCGCGAAATCTACCGGCACGCTGCGGGGTTCGTTGCGAAGATCCTGAAAGGCGCCAAGCCCGGCGACCTGCCGGTGGAACAGGCCACGCGAGTCGAGCTGGTGATCAATCTGAAGACCGCGAAAGCCTTGGGCCTCACGATCCCGCAATCTATCCTTGTGCGAGCAGACCAGGTGCTGCAATGACATTTTGGATTTTAGATTTTCGATTTTGGATTAGGGAACGACCAACGGATGAAGCGCGGCCTCGTCTCACTCCAAAATCCCAAATCCCCCCACAGAGTTCGACCCCAATGGGGTCGTACTCTCAGCGTGGGGGCACCCATGTAGAGGTTCGGCTTCCGCCAAACCTATGGGTGCAAAATCGAAAATCGCTAGCCATCACCACGATACTAATCGTTGGCATTCTCGTGGCGCCGCTCGCGGCCGGCGCGCAAAAGCCGGGGAAGATTCCGCGAATAGGTGTGCTTGGGGCCGGCTCCCCCACCTCGTCCCCGCACTTGTTCGAAGCATTTCGGCAAGGGCTGCGTGAGCTCGGCCATGTGGAGGGTCAGAGTATTGTGTTTGAGTATCGATGGGCGCGTGGGAAGCTCGAGGAGCTACGCAAACTTGCATCTGAGCTGGTTCAACTCAAAGTCGATGTAATCTTTGCTGCAAACACGCCCACAGCCCTGGCTGCCAAGGAAGTAACCAACGCGATTCCTATCGTGTTTGCAACAGTAGCCGATCCGCTTGGAATGAAGCTTATCGCAGGCCTCGCGCAGCCCGGTGGGAACATCACGGGGCTGACAACCATCAACGTGGAGCTAGTTCCGAAAAGGCTTGAGCTTCTTAAGGAGGTCTCCCGCCGCAAGATCTCTCGGGTGGGGCTGCTCTTCAATCCAACCGACCCATCCAATGTGCTTGCCTTGAGGGAACTTGAGGGCCCGGCCCGAGTGTTAGGAATGGAACTTCGACCTCTCGAAGTGAGAAGTCCCGAGGATTTCGAGGGCGCATTTTCTGCTATGACGTCAGAACGGATCGATGCACTTATGGTGGCGGCCGGCACTCTTACCGTTAATAACGCGAAACGGATCGCAGACTTAGCGGCAACAATACGGATACCGGCGATGTATGGAACGCGGGAATTCGTGGACGCTGGCGGCCTCATGTCCTACTCAGCAAGCTTTCGTGACAACTTTCGGCGTGCTGCCACCTACGTCGACAAAATCCTGAAGGGCGCGAAGCCCGCTGAGCTTCCGGTCGAGCAGCCGACGAGATTCGAGCTAGTCGTCAACCTGAAGACCGCGAAGACCCTTGGCCTCACGATTCCGCAGACCATCCTGATCCGCGCGGACCACGTGATTCAATGACGCGCGAGAAGTGAAGCGTGAACCAATCTAAAATCGCAATGACGCTCTTGCGGCGGATCGAGATGGTTGATGACAAGTTGGCGGATGTGTTTCGGGCCAAGTCGGGAATGGAGCGACTTCGACTGGCCCACGAGGCGTGGGGGCTGGCGCGACAGCGGCTCACGGTGTTTCTGAGCGCGCGGCATCCCGAGTGGACTAAGGAGGAAGTGCTGCGAGAGGTGGCGAAGCGGCTCTCGTATGGATCAGGCTGATCTGCTCCGCTACCTTGTCGACGCGTTGGAAGAGCTTGGGATCGATTACATGATTACTGGGTCGCAGGCCTCGATCTTTTACGGCGAACCCCGTTTCACCCAGGACATCGACGTCGTGGTGGACCTTAAGCCTGATCACCTCGCTGCGTTCATCGAGCGCTTTCCTTCCGCAGAATTTTATCTCAGCGAAGAGGCTGCTCGCGAGGCAATCAGGACTCGTGGCCAGTTCAACATCATTCATCCCGATTCCGGGATGAAGATTGATGTTGTGGTGAAGAAAGACACGCCATATGATCGCGCCGAATTCGAGCGCCGCCAGCGCCAACCAATTGTCCCCGGCAAAGAGGCGTATTTTGTACGGCCTGAGGATGTCGTCCTGTACAAGATGCTGTACTACCGGGAGGGAGGCTCCGAGCGGCACCTGCGCGACATCGCGGGCATGCTTCGAATCTCCAGGAGCGAGATCGACATCGAATATGTCACCGCGTGGGCGCAGCGGCTAGGCCTCAGCGATATTTGGAAGGCCATTCTCGGCCAGACCTAAGACAAGTGAGATCAATGTTCGATTTTCGATGTTAGATTTCGGATTTTCGATTAGGGAAACCTCATGAATGAGCGAATCTTTAAGGAGCGGACGAAGCAGTTGGCATTGTGTGTCATAGAGTTGGCGGAAGAATTGCCAAGAAACCGGGCAACTGATGTAATCGCAAGGCAGGTGCTTCGCTCCGCCACATCGATTGGAGCCAACTACCGAGCGGCTTGCCGGGGACAGTCCGCTGCTGATGTCATCGCAAAGGTGAGCATAGTAGAGGAAGAAGCGGACGAATCTGTCTACTGGTTAGAGCTGCTCACGGACTGTGATATTGTTCCGGAGGCTCGCGTAACAGGACTCCTCAAAGAGTTGGATGAGATCATCGCCATGACCGGGGCGTCCGTCAAAACGCTTCGTGCCCGAAATAATCCAAAATCCAAAATCCAAAATCCAAAATGAGTAAGATTCTCGTGGTGGACGACACGCCTCACAACGTGAAACTCTTGGCTGACCTGCTGTCGTTCAAGGGCTATGCCGTCGTGACCGCGGCTTCCGGCGCGGAAGCGCTCGAGCAGGTCCAGAAGGAGCAGCCGGATCTGGTGCTCCTCGACGTCGTGATGCCGGGAATGAGTGGCTATGACGTCTGCAAGAAGATCCGCGAGAACCCCGCGACCGCGATCCTCCCTGTGATGATGGTCACCGCGCTCGACCCCTCACAGGAACGGATCAAAGGCATCGAGGCCGGGGCCGACGACTTCCTGACGAAACCGATCAATCAGCCTGAGCTGCTCGCGCGCGTCCGCTCGCTTCTCCGGATCAAGCAGTTCCACGACACGATCCAGTCCCAAGCCACTCAGCTCGCCGAGTGGAACAAGGACCTGGAGGCGCGGGTGCAGGCGCAGGTAGAAGAAATCGGCCGCATCGGCCGTCTTAAGCGCTTTCTTGCTCCCCAACTGGCGGAGGCCATTGCCGCGGGCGGGGGAGAGGAATTTCTGAAGAGCCACCGGCGTGACATCACGGTGGTCTTCTGCGACCTCCGTGGGTTCACCGCGTTCGCAGAGACCGCGGAGCCTGAAGAGGTGATGGGAGTGCTGCGCGAATATCACTCCGAGCTGGGAAAGCTGATCTTCCAGTTCGAAGGGACGCTCGAGCACTTTGCGGGTGACGGCATGATGGTCTTCTTCAACGATCCGGTGCCTTGTCCCAACCCGGCGGAGCGGGCTGTGCGGATGGCGGTGGCGATGCGCCACCGAATTCAGGAGCTCAAGGCGAAGTGGGCGAAGCGGGGTCATCCGTTGGACTTCGGTGTGGGGATCGCGAGCGGCTACGCGACGCTTGGCCCGATTGGCTTCGAGGGGCGGCTCGACTACGGCGCCATCGGGACAGTGACTAACCTGGCCTCCCGTCTTTGCGACGAGGCCAAGGGCGGGCAGATCCTCATCAGCAAGAGGGTGTCTGCCGAGGTTGAAGAGGTCGTGGAGTCAGAGCCAATGGGCGACTTGATTCTGAAGGGGTTCAGTAAGCCAGTGCCCACGTTCAATGTTGTGCGACTGAAGGGGGATGGGTCTTAGCAGGCGATCAAGCATGAACCGCGTTTCGGGCTGATTCCAACCACAGATAAGGAGGGCGGAACATGACAAAGCGACAGTGGCTATGGCTGGCAGTGGGACCGCTCGTCGTCGGCGCGCTCTTCGGATTGCTCACGAGTGCGCAAGCTCAGTCGGGATCCGTGAAGCTGGAGTGGCTTTCCTGGTCGATTTTCCGCTTCACGTCACCACAGGGGAAAGTCGTGCTGACAAACCCGTTCGTGGCAAATCCTGATAGCCCGGTGAAGGTGGATGACTTTCCGAAAGTTGACGTGATCGTGGTTGCCGACGGCCACGCGGACGAGGTCGGTTCCGCGGACCAGATCGCCCTCAAAACCGGGGCGAAGATTGTTACGACCTACGAGATGTTCTCGGTCCACTTCGAGCCGCGCAAGGTGCCCGTCGCCCAGGTCGTACGCACCGGGCCTGGCGACCGGAGCAGGATCGAGGGCATCACGATCCGGAACGTGAACTCGGTCCACGGCTCAGGCACGCCGGATAAGCTCTACGGCGGCCCGGCCATGGGATTCATGATCAGTTTCGAGAACGGGCTGACGGTCTATTTCGCCGGCAGCACTGCCCTCACGATGGACATGCAGCTTTGGGGCATGCTCTACAAGCCGGATGTGGCGATTCTCCCTTTGTCGGGGGGGCGCGACCCGAAGGACATCGCGCATATGGTTCGCTTGCTCCGAACTGAAAACCCGAATCTGAAGACGATCATTCCGCATCATCACCGGCTGAAGCCCGCAGCGGGCGAACCAACACCGGCGGACCTGGAGACCGCGCTGAAGGACGCAGGGCTTCCGGTTAAGGTGTTGAATCCAGAGCTGAGCAAAGTGTACGAGCTCACGAAGTAAATTTATCGACACTACCCCTCGCCATGACCCTCTCCCCAGCGTGGAGAGGGCTGGGTGAGGAGGCCGCTGGACCGCTCTAGACCTGCGCGGCGAGTGTTAGTGCGTTGGTGCCGACTCAAGAGGGGTATTCATTCAATGAAAAAAGTGATGCTGACAGCCGGTTTGCTTCTGCTTTGGACTGCCCTCCTGTCTGGCGCCGCAACGGTCGAGATCAACGAATGGAGGGTTCCGTGGGACGGGACCCGGCCGCGGGATCCTGACCTCGACGCGAACGGCCGCGTGTGGTTCGTCGGCCAGGCGGGGAATTACGTCGCCGTGCTCGACCCTAGGAATGGCCAGTTCAAACGCTATGAGCTCGAGGCAGGCGTTGGCCCGCACAATCTCGTCGTGGATGAACGCGGGGTCTGGTACGCCGGGAACCACAGCTCCCACATCGGCAAGCTGGACCCTGACACCGGGAGGATTACAAAATACTCGATGCCCGATCCTGCGGCGCGCGACCCTCACACCCTCGTGTTCGACAGGAACGGCGACATCTGGTTCACGCAACAGGTCTCAAACTTCGTCGGCAAGCTCGACACGCGATCGGGCGCGGTTCGGCTGATCAAGGTCCCGACTGACTGGGCCCGGCCGTACGGGATCGTCATCGACGCTCTGAACCGTCCCTGGTTCAACGAGTTCGGCGTGAGCAAGATCGGGGTGGTCGATCCCGCCACGATGCAGATCAAAGAGTATCCGCTTCCCAACGGCGCGCGAAGCCGTCGAATCGCTGTCACCTCGGATCGCGCGGTGTGGTACGTGGACTATGCGCGAGGCTTTCTCGGTCGGCTGAACCCCGAGACGGGACAGGTGCGAGAGTGGCAGATGCCTGGAGGCGCCCGGTCACAGCCCTATGCGATGGCCGCGGACGATCGTGACCGTCTCTGGCTTGTTGAGACCGGAAGTCAGCCGAACCGGCTCGTGGGGTTTGATCCGAAAAGCGAGCAGTTCTTCAGTGTCACCGAGATCAAAAGTGGGGGCGGGGCAGTGCGCCACATGGTCTTCCACAAGCCGAGCCGGGCGATCTGGTTCGGCACGGATATGAACACGATCGGCAGGGCCGTTGTGCCGTGAGGCGTGCAGCGTCAAGCGTGACTTCGTTTACGCCTGAAGGCGGCGGAGCATCTGCTGAAGGCTTTGGCGTGTCAGGCCGAGCCGCTCCGCCGCGCGGGTCTTCGAGCCGCATTCGCGCAATGCGTCCTCGATCATCCGGCGCTTCAGGTGTTCGATCGCTTCGTTCAGTGTCTGCGGGACCGTCACCCCCGGAGCGGTCCGAATGCGCTCCGAGAGGTGTTCGGAGGTGATGGGTTGCCCGTCGTCCGAGAGCGCAATGGCGCGTTCCACTTCGTTTTCAAGCTCCCGGACGTTCCCCGGCCACGGGTAGGCGCGCAGGCAGCGGTGCGCCTCCGCCGAGATTGACGGCACCGCGCGCCGCGCCCGCTCGCGGTAAACACGGAGGAAGTGATCGGCCAGAGCGGCGACATCCTCGGCGTGTTCACGCAGCGGAGGCAGTCGAAGGGGAAAAACATTGAGCCGGTAGTAGAGGTCCTTCCGGAAGCGTCCGGCCTGGACTTGGGCCTCGAGATCGACATTGGTCGCCGCAATCACCCGCACATTCACCGTGCGGGTTTTGGTCTCGCCGACTCGCCGCACCTCGCCCTCCTCAAGGACCCGCAGCAGCCGGACCTGCGTTGCCGGCGATGTCTCCCCGACCTCATCAAGGAAGATCGTGCCGGCGTCCGCCTCTTCGAACAGCCCCTTCCGTTCGGCGATGGCCCCGGTGAAGGCGCCCTTCGCGTGGCCGAACAGCTCGGCCTCCAGCAGAGTCTCGGCCAGTGCGCCGCAGTTCTGCGCGATGAACTTCGCGGTTCGACGGGGGCCGTTCTCGTGGATCAGGCGCGCGAACAGCTCCTTGCCGGTTCCGGTCTCGCCCAGAAGCAGCACGGTCGTGTCACTGTCGAGAATCTTCTTCGCCAGCTCCACCGCGCTCCGGAGCCCGCCCTGGGCGCCGATCAGCCTTTCGAACGAGACAGGCCGAGCCCGCGTCTCAGCCGCTTCGCGGCGGAGCGCATTGTAAGCCAGCTCCAGCTCGTCCTTGAGACGGGCGTTCTCCTCGGCGAGCTTGTAGCGCTCCACAGCCCGTCGCACCACCACCATCAGGTCGTTCGGGTCCCAGGGCTTCGGGATGAAGTGATAGATTTGCCCGGCGTTGATGGCGTCCATCAGGCTGTCCACGTCGGTGTAGGCTGTGAGGACGATGCGGATGGCATCGGGGGCGAGCTCCTGGCTGCGTTGGAGCAACTCAACGCCTGTCATGCCTGGCATGCGGTAGTCGGTGATGATGACCGCGACCGGGTCGGTCTGCAAAATGGGCAGAGCGGCCTCGCCCCGGTCAGCGCGGAGCACCCGGAACTCCGCTGCCAGGATGGCTTCCAGCGAGTCGAGCACCCTGTGCTCGTCGTCGACGATCAGAATAGTTGGTTGTTCCAGAGTCCCCTCGTCAGGATCAGGCTGCGCCGACGGCGACGCCGTCTCGGTAGCCCAGGATCTCGTAGAGCAGTTGCCGGTCCTTGATCCCTTTCAACTTCGGTGTGCCGAGCTCCCGGTAGCGCACCAAGTCGCTGACCTCGCGGAACGTCCCTTCGGCAGCGATTATATGCGCGTCGAAGAGCCGTGTCATGCGCTGAATGCGCGCGGCTGCGATGATCGGCCGGCCGACGACGATCAGCTCCCGGCGCCGGTCGGAGCCGATGGTGCCCGCCATGACCTTGCCGGAGCTGATTCCCACCCCGATGTCGAAGGCCGGGAGACCCTCCTCGGCCCAGCGTGCGCCCAGCCGCCCGACAGCCGCCACCATCTCGATGGCCGCGGCCACCGCGCGCTGAGGCGCGTCGTGCCCTCCTTCGGTCACACCGAAGAGCGCGACGATCTCGTCGCCGATGAGCTGCTCCACGGTCCCCTGCTGGCGGAAGATCAGTTCAATCATCTCGCTGAAGTATTCGTTGAGAAGTCTGATCACCACTCGTGCTGCCGTGGTCTCGACGAGGCGGGTGAAGCCGCGGATGTCAGCGAAGAGCACGGTCGCCTCGCGCCAATCGCCGGGTAATTCGAGCAGTGTCGGGTTCTCAAGCGCCAGGTCCACCAGCCTGGGCGAGACGTAGCGCTGGAGCTGGGCCCGCAGCGCGCTCTCCCGAACCACGCGCTCCTGCGCGGCCCGGAGCTCGGCCAACGTGCCCTCCAGCTCGGTGTTCTTCCAGGCCAAGTCCCGCAGCAGCCGCTCCCGCTCAATCGCGAGTTGATGGCGCTCGACTCCCCGGCGGACCAGGTGGAGCAGCTCCTTCGGGTCCCAGGGCTTCAGCACGAAGTGATAGATGTTGGCGGCGTTGATGGACGCCATCAGCGCGTCGGCGTCCGTGAAGGCAGTCAGGAGGATGCGGACGGTCTCCGGCGACACCTCGCGCGCCTTCGCGAGCAGCTCGGTCCCCGTCATGCCCGGCATGCGCTGGTCGCTCACGATCAGCGCCACCTGCTCCTGAGTGAGCAGTTGGAGCGCGTCGTCGGGCCGCTCGGCGCGCAGCACCTCGTACTCCATCGCCAGCAGCGCCTCGAGCGAGTCGAGCACCCGAGGCTCGTCGTCCACGATCAGCACTTTGGCGCGGTCGCTCATGACTGAGTTGCGCGAGCCAGCGGAATCCTCAGGGTGAACTCTGCCCCTTCGCCTGGCCTGCTCTCCGCCCGGATCTCGCCGCCGTGCTTCTTCACGATCTCGTAGCTGATGGAAAGGCCGAGCCCGCTGCCCTCTCCGACCGGCTTGGTCGTGAAGAACGGGTCGAAGATCCGGCCGATGATCTCCGCCGCGATTCCGGGGCCTGTGTCGCGGACCTGGGCCACGGCGAATCCGTTCTCGACTCGCGTCTCGATGGTGATCGCGCCCGGGCCCGTAATGGCCTGGGCAGCGTTGGCCAGCAGGTTGAGGAAGACCTGATCGATCTGCGAGCGGATGCACTCGACAGACGGCAGCTCCCCGAACTTCCGGTTCACGGTCACACGGTCCTTCAGCAGATGGTTCAGCAGCGTGAGGCTCGACTCGATCTCCTCGTGAAGGTCCACGGTCTGCCAGACCTCGTCCTGGCCTCGCGCGAAGACCCTGAGGTCTTTCACGATCTTCCGCGCGCGCTCCGCTCCCTCGCGGATCCCCTCGGTCATCGAGTCGAGATATTTGAGGGCGTAATCGACCTTGAGCGCCTCCCACTGCTCCTGCACCCGCGCCTGCTCGCTCTCAGGCAGTGGCACCACGCGATAGGCTTCGAGCATAGCGCGCAGCCGTCTGACGAAGTCCTCCAGGGTGGTCACGTTGGAGAAGACGAAGCCGATGGGGTTGTTCAGCTCGTGGGCCACGCCGGCCACGAGCTGGCCCACCGACGCCATCTTCTCGCGCTGGATCAGTTGCATCTGCGTGGCCTGCAGCTCGCGGTAGGCGGCCTGCAGCTCCTCATTCGCGGCCCTGAGCTGTTCAGTCCGGACCCGCACTTTTTCCTCGAGGCCGCGGGAAAGCCCCTCGATCGTCTGGAAGCTTTCAGCCTTGTCCACGGCCAGGGCCACGTGGTTTCCGACCGAAGAAACCAGCTCCGTATCCGCCTCGGTGAAGTGGTTTACGTTGTCAGAGACCACAACCAGGACCCCAAAGATCCTTTCCTTCACCCTCAGGGGGACCGCCACCAGCGAGCGCACCTTGAGAGCCCTGGAGAGTGGCAGGTGCACCGGTTCGTCAGTGGACTCTACGTCATTCACCAGCACGGGTAAGCCGGTGATGGCCACTTTCGCGGTCAGGCTCTGCCCGGCATCCAGGGGGAGCTCGATTCCTTCGAACTGTGGGCCCACGCCTCGGCTTCCGCCAGCCATCTTGTGTCCGCGGATTTGTTGATGTTCCCAATCCACGAGCGAGAGGTAAGCAGCCTGGTACCCCATCCGATGGACGAGCCGCTGCAGTGCCTGCTCGTAGATCTTCTCGGGCTCAAGCGTGGCGTTGACCGCCGCGGAGAGGTCCATCAGGAGCGAGAGCTGCTCGATCTTGGTCTCCAGGTCGGCGAACTTCTTCTCCAGCTCCAGGTTCGAGTAGATGATCTCCTCACTCTGCAGGTCCAGCAGGCGCTGCGTATGGTGCCGCCTGTACCGTTGGAGCAGACCGTAGCCTAGAGCGCCGCCCACAAGAACAGGGGCCAGCACAGTCGCGGCGGCTGTGGGCCAGGGAAAGGATCCTATGGCGACGAACCAGATGCTCATTAATCCGGAAGCGACTGCCCCCGAGGCCGCGGGCGCCCAGAAGTGGTAACCGAGCGAAGGGTTTTTCCAGCGTGCCTCCCAGAGGCAGGAGTCGGCGCCCTGGGCCGCGCACTGACTTTCTGTGATTCGCGCCCGCGGCAGACCCCAGTTGGTCGGGAAGCGCTCAAACTGCACCTTCAGCCAGGTGCACAACCAACGCGGTATCCGGTACCCGAGGCGCGGGGTCCAGCGGAATGTCGCACTCCGCGGGCCGAGCCGTAGGGTCTCGAGCGTGAAGAACCTGTTCTGGAGGGAACTCTCGCTGTAGATGGCCGTGGTTCGCTCGTAGAGGCCGCGCGGGCTGCCGATGCCCATGGTGTAGGTGCCCAGGTACGACCGCTCCTCGCGCGACGGCTTCCAGTCCATAAAATGTTCGCCGAAGCGGCGAGCCCATCGCTCCTCGTCGGCCTCGCCCATCAGCTCCATGGACAAGCGGACCAGCTCGTTGGCCAGTGATAGCGGGATCCAGTTGTGGTCGGCCATGAGCCAATCCCGAGAGCGCGCGGCCGTCCGAAGGATAGCTGCGACGCCCTCGGGGCCGACCTCTTTTTCGATGAACGGGATCAGCCCCTTCGTGAAGATGCAGTTGAGTTCGCCCGGCATGGACCTCAGCTCGGCTTGTAGACGAACTTTGAGGTGATGTTGACGGGGTTTGCGATCGTGTCGCGCACGGGTGACTTGCGATCAATCGTCTCTTTACACTTCCGCACCTTGTCCTCGGGGGCCGGGCTCTGGATCGTCACCGTGTAGCGGATGTCGGAGAACCCGCTGCGCACCGACTTGTCATGACCGAGCAAGCCCCGGAAATCGGCGTCTGCCTCCAGCTCGAGGTCGAGGCTATCGATGGGTACCCCAAACATCGCGGCGTTGGACGCGATGCCCGAGGTGACGCACCCTGCCAGCGCGGCCAGCAGCGTCTCGACCGCGGTGGGCCCGCCGTCCACGCCTCCCAGGACGTCGGGGTCATCGGTCAGGATCCAGAACCGGCGGGTCCGAGGGAACAGGTCGCCGCCGAGGGCCGGCACGTGGATCGAGCCCATCTCGATCAAGGCCTTCGTTCCGCGCTGCCACTTCGCCTTCACCTTGAAGGTGGCCTTGGCCAGCGCCGGGTTATCGCGCACCATCCGGTCCAGCTCTTTGATCTTCTCCACGTTCACATCGTTCAGTTGCTCGCTCATGGTACACCTCCTTCGTTGATCAGAGCAGGTTGGCGATCATCCGGGCGGCGCGCTCGGTCCCATTGGCCGGCACGTCCCGGTAGTGGACAGGCTTTCCGAGGTGATCGAGGATCGTGGCACCAAGCTCCTCGGGCGTGGTGCGGTCGTAGTCCATGCGGACGCCGGCGCCGAGGCGCGAGAGCCGGGGTGCCACGTGGAGCTGCTGCTCGAAGTGGTTGCGCAGGGGGAAGTAGATGAATGGCGTCTTGAAAGCGGCCAGCTCCATGGTTGTGGTGAGCCCGCCCTGAACGACGGCAAGGTCAGCGGCAGCGTGATGGGTGAAGAGATCAGGCACAAACGGCTTGACATCGAGCTGCGGATGGCGCGGGAACTCGCTGGGGTCGAGCCGGGGGCCCACGACAAGAATCATCCGGGTATCAGGGATTTGGTGGGCAATGAGGGCAAACGCCTGCGCGCATTTCTGGAGGAGATGCCGCCCGACCCGGGTGCCACCCACCGAGACCAGGATGATGCGCTCATCTTCTCGATACCCGAGCCTCCCGCGTAGCGCGGCCTTGTCGCGATAGGCAAGGGGATCGAAGTGGTAGGTGTAACCGGAAAACCGGAAGTGTTCGCGCGCCCACTGCCTCATGTTGGGCAGGTTCGGCCCGAACTCGCGATCGAGCACGTCCTCCTCGTCGCCGACCATGATCGAGAGATCACGGACGTCAGGGTGAAGGCGGAGGTGATCGATATTCTCCGCGTTCTTCTCCCAGCAGCGGCGGAACTCGGTTGACATCGGGTCGTCGCGCATCGGAAGCATCCCGATGAAGTCCGTGAGGAACACGTACGGCGCCCGCTTCAGCTCGGGGTTCTCGTGGAGGTAGTAGTCGAGGTCCCACCCTTCGTCGCCGACCCAGAGGTCGTAATCCTCCGCCTCCACAACGTCGGCGAACGTCATGAAGTTGGCGGTCATGATCTCGTCCATGTCCCAGAGCGCATTGAAGGCGTGAAGCTCGTGGTCGGAGGCCCAGCTCTCGATGTGGGCGCTTTCGTTCAGGAGCAGCGCCGTGGCTGGATGGAGGCGTTCACCCATCGCCTCGACAACACGGTCGGCGGGGTTCGCCGCGAGGAAGTCGACCGTGGCCTCCGGATAGATCTCACGGAGTTTCCGAGCGATGGTGAGATCGCGCTGGATGTGACCGAGGCCGATGGGGCTGGAGAGCCAGAGGATCCTGCGCTTGCTGCGCGGCCGCGGCCGGGGCGGTGTCTTGCGCTCTGCCATGCGAGGGATCACGTGAGATTCGACCGGCCGGTCGAACACGAAGTCACGAATCAGCCGATTGACCTTTGCGGCCTCCCGGCCGGGGAGCATGTGGCCGCCTCCTTCGAATGTGACCAAGCGGGCGCCGGGGATGGCCGCGACCATCTTCTCGGCGTGAGAGTACGGCACGATCTTGTCCTGGGTGCCGTGGAGGGCAAGCGTCGGCACGCGGACCTGAGCCAGGAGGTCATACACGTTGGCGCCGTCGATGGCGCGCAGCGACTCAATGAGGACATCGGGCGTGGTCTCGCCCGCCCAGGTGATACCGTCCTCGATGCCCTTGAGGGAGTGGGGCTCGGGAAAGATGCGCGTGAACAGTCGCTCACGCCAGCCGTCGAAATCGTTCCGGATCACAGGCGCGACCTTTTCGTCGAACGGTTGAGGCACCGACTCCGCGTACTGGCCGCTGATGAGGACCAGGTGCGAGACTCGCTCAGACTGCTCGACCACGTAGCGGAACGCCAGCATCCCCGCGCAGGAGAGGGCGACGAGAGCGAAGGGCGGTCGCACAGCCGCCTCGATCACAGCCAGCAGATCGCCGTAACGACTGTCGAGGTCGTAGCCGGTCCGGGGCCGATCGGAGCGGCCATTGCCCCGCTGGTCCATCGTGATCACCCTGAAGTAACGCGAGAGATAGGGAACCTGGCACTTCCACATCCTGCTGTAGGTGGCCGGCTGGCACTGGGGGAGCAGGAGGAGATCGCGCTCGCCGCTACCGGTCACCTGGTAGAAGATCTTTATTCCAGATCGCTCCACGTACATCACCGTGGGCCTCCTTGAGTCATGCGTTTCGCTGTCGGCCAAGCTCGTAAAGGACCAGCGCGGCGCCGCCCAGCACGGTCCGCCGCTTGTCTGATCTTACAATGTGGAACCGCGTGGTCGCCAGAGCCTCGGCCAGCGCATACCTGGCAGCGCGGTCTCGGACCTCGTGCTCGATCGGAACCAGGGACTCTGCGACGCCACCTGTCACGATCACGACCTCCGGATTCAACGCGTTGAAGATGGCCCCAAGGCCGGCGCCGAGCGCATCCAAAGCCTCGTCCACGATCGCCCGCGCAACGGCATCGCCGCTCGCGGCCGCTTTGAAAACTAACTCCGCGGTGATCGCCTTGAGATTGCCGTCGGCCAGCCCGAGGAGGGACGACTCCCGCGTGCGCCCGACGCGTTCCTGAGCCGTGGCTGCGATCTGCTGACCGCCGACGTAAACGCAAAGGCACCCGCGCCCCCCGCAGACGCAAGGCGGACCATTGAAGTTAATCGGGACGTGGCCAAGCTCCCCGGCGCAGCCACTGTGACCGCGGACAAGATTGCCGTTCAAGATGATCCCACCGCCCACGCCGGTGCCGATCGCCAGCAAGACGAGCGACGTCGCGTCCTTCCCCAGACCGAAGATCCAGTCGCCGAGCGCGAGAAGATTGACATCGTTGTCAACGAATACCGGAACCTCCGTGAAGGAGCGCAACTGGTCGGCAAGCGGCACCCCCTTGAAATCCTGGACATAGTTGAATTCGTCGCCGACCATCATCCCTTTCTCCGCGTCCACGAGGCCGGGAAGCCCGATGCCGATGCCATCGAGGCTGAGGCCACGGCGCGAGACCGTGGAGACGAGAGCGTCCACAACATTGAGCAGCGTCCCCACGGCCGTGCCCGGCCCGTCCTGGTGTGTCGCCATCTGGACCGTGGAGAGGATCTCACCCGCGTCAGTGACGATCCCGCCGGATGTGGTGGAGCCCCCCACATCGATACCGATCATTACCGCTCGCTCAGCACTCATTACGCCACCCCTGAGCAAGTGCCGTACCATGCCAGAGATTCGTAGATTCTGGCGGATAGGAGGTGTAGACGCAAGGTAAACTTGCGGGGGCCATATGTGGCGAGAGCCGTAACTCTCTTACTTCTCATCACTTACTCCCTGCAAGCTTAGCTGGCAGTCTCGTACTTTTTACGTGCAAGGTAGAATGGCAGCCCCTTGCAGTCCGGTCTCGATTTTCCGAGGACTTTCCAAGTGGCACCTCCCTTGCTCCCGCCTCCGCCAGGAATCCAAAGTCCAACCATCCAAAATCTGGAATCGCAACAAAGGAGGAGTGAAATGAAGCCTCATAAACTCGCGCTGCTGGTGACCCTCTTCGCGTTTTTATGGCTTGGCGTGGGGAGTGCGCAAGAAAAGCTCGGAAAGGTCAACTTCCCCACTTCGTGTAGTCCAGCGGCCCAGCAGGAGTTCGGCCGCGCGGTCGCCCTGATCCACTCATTCTACTTCGACGCGGCGGGGAAGGCGTTTGCGGCCATCGCCCAGGCGGACCCGAGCTGCGCGATGGCCTACTGGGGGATCGCCATGAACCTCCGCGGTCCTGTCGGCAATCCCTTCGCGGGGGCTCCGAGCCCCCAGGCGCTGAAGGAAGGGGTGGCTGCCATCGAGAAAGCGAAGGCGATCGGTGCGAAGACTCAGCGCGAGCGCGAATGGATCGCGGCGCTCGAACTGTTCTACAAGGACGCGGAGAGTGTTGACCACCGCACCCGCGCGGTCGCTTACGAGAAGGCGATGGGACAGCTCGCCCAGCGCTATCCCGATGATCGGGAGGCGGCGGTCTTCTATGCTCTCGCGCTCAACGTCACGGCTCTCCCCACCGACAAGACCTATGCCCAGCAGCTCAAGGCAGCCAGCGTCCTCGAGAAGGTGTTTGCCGAGCAGCCGGAGCATCCCGGTGTGGCGCACTACCTGATCCACAGCTACGACTACCCGCCGATCGC
>Ga0209342_10002969_pt1 | contig 18012 bp, 14 predicted proteins | sample RifCSP16_2_FD_184023 | JGI IMG/M metagenome (GOLD analysis project Ga0209342, IMG submission 184023) | Soil microbial communities from Rifle, Colorado - Rifle CSP2_sed 16_2 (SPAdes) (version 2) | ecosystem: Environmental > Terrestrial > Deep subsurface > Rock core/Sediment | place: Rifle... | reverse complement strand
AGCTTGAAGCGCTGGAAGCCAAATCCGGCAACGGATGCGACCGTCATGAAGGCGGCGGCTGCACGTGCAACACCTCTGGCGAGAAGAGCCAGGGCCCCGGCACGCCGCCGAGCTCGCAGGGCGGGCTGCCGACGCGGCAATAGGGATCCGGCCCTGGCACCGGCCGAGCCACTCGCCGCCACGAGCGATATGCCGCGGCACGCCGACGGATGACGTCGCGGCTCCCATTTGTGCATGTGAGACCATGACCCCGACGCAATCCTTCTTCATGCGACCCCAGGGTGGGGGTTGGCTGATCCTGTGTGGGGGACAAGCGGATGACGCCATTGCGGCGCGTGCCGCGGCGCTCGTGCAGCAGGCGGGCCCACTGGCGGTGCTGGCCCCCTCTGCGGAAGCCCGCGAGGCGGCCGAAGCGCGGTTGGCCGAGTGCGGCGCAGTGTGCGGCCTGCCGGGAGAGATAGTGATCCTTGGCAGCCCGAGCGGCGATGAGCGCCTGGGCGAAGCGGCCATGATTGTCATCCCCGATACCAGTTCGGCGGCCGAGCTGGCCAAGACGATCGAGGAATCCGGATTTGGCGAGAGCCTGCTGATGGCGCTGGAGGACGGCGCGGTGGTCCTTTCTGAGGGGCGGAGCAGCGAGGCATTGGGAGAAGTGATCGAAGCCGAAGAACTTGCGGCCGGATGCGGCTGGCTGCGCCAAGCCGTCATTCAATCGCACCATGCTGCAGGGATGGCCTGCCTGGCCATCCTCAATCGTCCCACGCTTTACCGCCTGGGCCTTGGCGAGCATGCCGCGCTCGCGCTCGGACCGCAGGGCCAGGTGGAGGTGTGGGGGGAGCCCGCGCCGATCGTTACCCTGGGAACGGCATGGACTCGATGAACACCTTCCCTCTCGCCGGGACGGCGCCTGAACGAATCGTGTCGCTCGTTCCCTCGATGACCGAGAGCCTGTTCGATCTCGGCCTGGGCGGGAAAGTCGTTGGCGTGACCGACTTCTGCGTCTTACCTGTCGAGGGCACAGCGCGTTTACCGCACGTGGGCGGAACGAAGAACCCCGACGTGGAGAAGATCGTGGCTCTTGCGCCGGAGCTCGTGATTGCCAACCAGGAAGAGAACGGTGAGGCGCCCGTCATCGCACTTCAAGAACGAGGTGTGGCAGTATGGCTCACATTCCCGCGCTCAGTCGAGCAGGCGCTGACCGATCTGCACGTGCTGGCGGCGGTCTTCGGTTCGCGGCAGATGGCGATGCAAATCGATTGGCTGGTGCGCTCCGTGGAGTGGGCGCGGGCCGCGAACAGCGAGGGCTCGCGCCGGGTGTTCTGCCCGGTCTGGCGTGAAACGTCGCGCGACGACCCGCGCTGGTGGATGTCGTTCTGCGGCGAGACCTACGCCAGCGACGTGCTGGCCGCGTGCGGCGGGATCAACGTGTTCGAGGACCGGCGCCGGCGCTATCCACTCGAAGCGGAGTGGAACGAGGCGGCCGCCGAGGTGGCGGCTGGGCGCGATGACCGCTACCCGCGAGTGACGCCAGACGAAATCGCCGCGGCGCAGCCCGAGGTGATTCTCGTGCCGAACGAGCCTTACTCGTTTGGTGAGGCAGACCAGGCGTTGCTCGCCCGCATCTTCTCCGCACGAGGGCAAACCGAGCCGCGTATCATCCCCGTCGACGGCCGGCTATTGTTCTGGCACGGCACCCACCTGGCAAAGTCACTGGTCGAGCTTTCGGCACTGATCCGTCAGTAAACAAGTCCCCAAGACAGCCTAGAAGAAGCTGAAACCCACGCACGCGACGCGATGTTGACAATTCCCAGCCGTCCTTCTACAATATAGTAAGATTAATCCGATGAATTCGATATAGAGACGGATTCTGAGGGCAACGATGAACGAGTTTGTGCGTTTCCTGGCCTCGTGCAGCACTCCAGGCGAGCACCTGCCGTCGCTGGAGGTGCTGAGCGGAAGACTCGGCCTCAGCAAAGGCAAGCTGCGAGAGCAGATGGAAGTGGCGCGCTGCCTCGGGCTCGTCGAGGTGCGGCCGCATACCGGCATCCGCCGCGCAGGCTATAGCTTTGCCCCGGCCGTGCGCGAAAGCCTCAACTACGCGGTCTCCACCGATGCTTCACTGTTCGACCTGTACGGGGATCTGCGCATCAAGGTGGAGATGTCGTTCCTGCATGAGGCCGCGGCGCTGCTCGTGGCGGAGGACCATGCACGCATGGAGGAGTTGATCGCGCGTGCCCGAGAGAAGCTGGCCACCCACCCGGTGCGCATCCCGCACGAGGAGCATCGCCAGCTACATCTCACGATCTACTCGCGGCTGGGCAATCCCTTCGTGATCGGCCTGCTGCAGGCCTACTGGGATACGTACGAGGCGGTGGGGCTCAGCCTGTACGCCGACTTGGCTTACCTGCAGAAGGTGTGGGATTACCACGAGCGCATCGTGCAGGCCATCCGTCGCGGCGATTTTGCGGCGGCGGAGACCGCGCTGCTCGACCACACCCGTCTACTGCGTCACCGTGAAGCAGAGGGACAGGAGGCCGCCATTCGTTCCTCGGTCTCCCATTCCTAAGGAGAAGGGTCCATGAGTGTTCAATCTCAGCCCGCTGTGGCGGAGAAGAGCGGAGTGACACACAAGGTCAACGATTTTTCGATTGTCGTGGCCACGGTCAACGGATCGGGCAGCCAGACGGCCAACGGCGTGATCCTGCGTTCGCTGTTCACGATGGGCATTCCGGTCTCGGGCAAGAACCTGTTCCCCTCCAACATTCAGGGGCTGCCGACCTGGTTCACCATTCGGGCGAATGCCGCGGGCTTCATGGCGCGCACGGACCTATCGGAAATCCTGATCGCGATGAACCGCACAACGGTGATCGAGGATTTGAAAGGGCTCGCCCCGGGCGGGGTTTGCCTGTATGCGGACGACCTGGCCTTCGAGAAACTGCGCAGTGACGTGCACTACTATGCGATCCCGGCCATGCGCCTGGCGCGCGAGTCGGGGGCCGAGGCCTCGCTGCGGCCGTACGTCGCCAATATGGCGTACGTGGGCGGGGTGGCCTGGCTGCTGGGGATCGAGTTGAGCGAAGTCGAAAGCGCGTTGGCGGCGCACTTCCGTGGCAAGCCCAAGGCGGTGGCGCTCAATTTTGGTGTGGTTCAGGCGGCGCACAAGCATGCGGCGGAGAACCTGACCAAGACCGACGACTTCCGCGTCGAGCGCATGCCGGCCGCGGCGGGGATGATCCTGGTGGACGGCAACACCGCTGCGGCGCTGGGCGCGATCTATGGCGGCGTGTCGTTTGCAGCGTGGTATCCGATCACACCCGCCTCATCGCTAGCGGAAGGCCTTCAGGAATACCTGCCGCAGTTGCGCCGCGACCCGGCTACCGGCGAGAACCACTTCCTCATCGTCCAGTCGGAGGATGAGCTGGGCGCGCTGGGCATGGCGATTGGGGCAGGGTGGATGGGCGCGCGTTCGATGACCTCCACTTCGGGGCCGGGCCTTTCGTTGATGGCGGAGTTCTCCGGCCTGGCGCATTTTGCCGAGGTGCCGGTGGTCATCTGGGATGTGCAGCGCATGGGTCCCTCGACCGGGCTGCCGACGCGCGTCTCCCAGGGCGATCTCCTGTTTGCGCATTTCATCGGCCACGGCGACGGACGACAAGTGGTGCTCCTGCCAGGGCCGAGTGAGTGCTTCGAATTCGGCTGGCGGGCGTTCGACCTGGCGGAACGATTGCAGGCGCCGATCTTCGTGCTGAGCGATCTTGACCTGGGTATGAATCTGTGGCGCGTTCCTGAGTTCCGCTACCCCGACCAGCCGATGGATCGAGGCAAAGTGCTGAGCGCCGAGGACTTGACGCGGCTGGGCGGGTTTGCCCGCTACAAAGACGTCGACGGGGACGGAATCGGCTGGCGCACGCTGCCCGGGACAGTGCACCCGCGCGCGGCGTACTTCACCCGCGGCACGGGGCACGACGAGAACGCGGTGTATAGCGAGGATCCGCAGGTGTGGGAAGCCAACATGGCGCGCCTGGCGCGCAAGTACCAGACCGCCAAGGGGCTTGTTCCGCCGCCTGTGGTGGAACGCATGAGCGGTGCCCGCATCGGATTGGTGGCCTTCGGGTCGACCGACCCGGCGATCCATGAGGCGCGGCACATCCTGGCCGAGCAAGGCACGCCGAGTGACTACCTGCGGCTGCGCGCTATTCCATTCGCCGATGAGGTAGGCACCTTCCTGGCGGAGCACCCGGTGAACTGGGTGGTTGAGTTGAATAGCGACGGGCAGATGCACAGCCTGCTCAAGATCGATTTCGCCGAGCATGCCGGCGCGATGCGTTCGCTGGCTCACAACGACGGGTTGCCGTTGACGGCGCAACGCGTGGTCCAGGCCGTGCGCGGAGAGAAGGAGAGTGCGTCATGACGGTGGTGACAGCACCCAAGAAGGTCACGACGAACCTGATCGGTCTGGAGAAGACCGACTACCGCGGCCTGGAGACAACCCTGTGCCAGGGCTGCGGACACAATTCCATTGTCAGCCAGATTGTCGCAGTGTGTTTCGAGCTCTCGATCCCGCCCGAGCAGCTGATCAAGGTCAGCGGCATCGGCTGCTCGAGCAAAGCGCCGGCCTACTTCATGAACCGGGCGCATGGGTTCAACGGGCTGCACGGGCGCATGCCCTCGGCCGCGACCGGTGCCATTCTCGCCAACCATACGATGCGGGCAATCGGCATGAGCGGCGATGGCGATACGGCCAACATCGGGATGGGGCAATTCAAACACCTGGTGCGGCGCAACGTGCCGATGGTCTACATCGTGGCCAACAACGGAGTGTACGGCCTCACCAAGGGCCAGTTCTCGGCCACCGCCGATCAGGGACTGGAGCTGAAGAAAGGGCTCCAGAACAGACTGCCGCCGATCGACATCTGTTTGGAAGCGTTGGTCGGCGGGGCGAGCTTCGTGGCGCGTTCGTTTGCCGGCGACCCGCGCCAGCTCTCGACGCTGCTCAAGGCGGCCCTGGCGCACAAGGGGACGGCGGTGCTGGATGTGATCAGCCCGTGCGTGACCTTTAACAACAAAGACGAGTCGCCCAAGAGTTACGCCTGGGGCCGTGAACATGAGGAGCCGCTGCACGACCTGACGTACGTGCCGGAGCGGGACGAGATCGTGGTGAGCTACGAGCCGGGCGAGATTACCTCGGTGGCCTTCGCCGACGGCTCGAGCCTGCGCCTGAAAAAGATCGAAGTCGATCACGACCCCACTTCGCGCTTGGCGGCGCTCACGTTGATCGAGGAGTCTCGCACGCAGGGCACCTTCGTCACCGGGCTGATCTATGTCAACCCGACGCAGCCGACCTTCGTGGAGATTTCCGGGCTCGGCACGACGCCGCTGGCGCGCCTGACCCCGGCACAAATGCGCCCAGCCGAGCAGACGCTGCGCGACATCAACGCGCGGCTTGCCTAGGCGCACACACGCTGCGGGGCGATCCGGAAGAGGGCACAGCACGCACTACGCTTGCCCGTGGCGGTTGTGCATTCGCACGTATGCTGCATTGGCGAAACGTTGATCGTGGGTCATCGTCGGCTCATGCGCTTGGCCATCCTATTGTGGAAGCCGGTCTCCATGGGTTGCGCCTCTCGCAATAGCGTAAGGATGTGCACCGCCGCTCACGTTGCGGCGCGGTTGGCGATTCCGCACTGCGTTTGACAATCGGCCGAAGCCTGCCGTACACTCCTCAGCCGTAGACGCCCGCTGGCAAAATTGACCAGGTTCGGCGAGCGATCCGTAAAGCTGCAGCGGATGGCGCGTTGCCCGAGACACAGCTCCCCGACATCCCAAAGAGGCGCAGCGAACCTGGCTGGCTGCGCAGCCCGATGGCCTTCGTGCTCGGGTTGTTCCTGTTCGTGCGCATCGGCCTGACGGTTTGGATGTGGGCGGTGCGAACGCTTTACCCCAACCCGCTGCCGCCGGATGCTGCACTGCGCCCCTATCTCGGCGTGACGCCGGAAGCCAACCCCTGGCTTAATCCTTGGCAGCGGTGGGATACCCTCCACTATCAGGCAATCGCCGAGCGCGGATATGACGCTTTCGACATCGCCCTCTTCGTGCCGCCCTTGCTGCCCTGGGCGATGCGTGCTCTCGCGCCATTGGTTGGCGGTAACACTCTCCTGGCCGGCTTGCTCATCTCGAACGCAGCATACATCGGCGCGCTCTTTGCCTTCTTGAGGCTTGCCGAGGAGGAGACCGGCGACCGACAGGCTGCGCGCCGGGCGACAATGTATCTGGCGTTCTTCCCCACGGCGTTCTTCTTCATGGCGGCGTACACCGAGTCGCTCTTCATGCTAGCGGTGGTTCTGGCTTTATGGGCTGCACGCCGCCGGAATTGGATCTTCGCCGGCGTGTGGGGCGGCCTCGCCTGCCTGACCCGGCTGCCAGCCATGCTCATCCTCATTCCGCTTAGCTATTCGGCCTGGGATGCTTGGCGGCAGGATCGGCGGGCCGTCGCGTGGGCAGCGCCGACTATTACGCTTGCGATGGCGGCGCTCTTCCCGCTTTATGTTTGGCTTGGGCTCGGTCTTGTGCCGTGGGCACCGTTTCAGGTGCAGGCTGCACGGTTTGGAGGAGGGTTCGTCTTTCCGGGGGCGAATCTGATCGCCTCACTTCGGTTGATACTGAGCGGTGGCGCGTTCATCACCGACGTGCTCGATTTGATCTTCCTGCTCGCGTTCGCGTTGCTCGCCGTGCCTGTGTGGCGCCGGCTGCCTCGCCTCTACTCCGTTTACTATCTCTGCTTCCTGATGCTCTACCTGACGCGCCAGGGAGGCTCAGAACCATTGGTCGGGATGGTTCGCTACGTCTTGGCCCTTTTCCCGGCCTTCTTCGTCCTGGGGGAGGCAGGCAAGAACGTCTGGGTCAATCGTCTCCTGCTATACGTCGGCTGGGCTGGTCTGCTGTTCATGTCGGGCGGCTTTGCCATCTGGTTGTGGATGGGGTAGGCGCAATGCAACGTGGCCGACAAGTTGCATCACCACGGAGAATCGAGAGTGCACTTCGTTAGGCTGGGCTTGGCGAGGCGATGAATTCGAGAACTCACATCCCCAAGCAGGTTGGACCTCGGCAGAGGTTCTTGGCGCTCGCCATGATCGCCGCCACTCTTCTGGCGGCTCGCACGGTTCTGCCCGAGAGGGGGCTGGACGTTGCCGGGTGGCGTGCACTGTACGATTCGGCTTTCGCCCTGGCGTTGCTGTGCGTCACAGCGCTCATCGCTCTCGGTGCAGGTCTACGGATAATGCGCGTCCTCCTGCCCCTGCAAGGCACAAACCTCGAGGGTGTTCTGTTCTCGCTGGGTCTCGGCCTGGCCATCGTCGCCTACGGCATATTCGCGCTCGGTCTGCTTGGATTGTTCACATGGTGGGCAATGGTGGGCTGGGTCGTGACGCTCGGGTTTTGGGCGCGTCGCGAGATTCTGGCCGCTGCGGAGCAAGCGCTGCTCGGCACGGCGGGCCTCGGCGAACGGTGGCGCAACCTTAGGCCAACTGAACGCCTGGTCGCGCTCGCCTGGCTGATGCTCCTCGGCATGGCGATTCTCCAGGCGCTTGCTCCGCCCTGGGACTATGACGGGCTGATGTATCACTTGCAGGGCCCGCGACTATTCCTCGAGGCCGGGCGAGTGCTCTTCTTGCCCGATAACTGGCAGGCCAACGGGCCGTTCACGGTCGAGATGCTCTTCGGTCTCGGCCTCTCGCTCGGCAGCGAGTCTTTCGCAAAGTTGGTGCACACGGCCTTCGCTGTGCTGTTGGTTTTCTCCACCTTCGCGCTTGGCCGAAGATCACTCGGCTCCGCGGCCGGGTGGATCAGCCTCGCGTTGATGGCCGGTGTGCCGCTCTTCTCTTTCTGGGCAAGCCTGGCCTATGCCGATATGGCGTGGGCCCTCTATCAGACGTTGATGCTGATTTGCCTGTTGCGCTGGGAAGAAGACCGCCAGAGATCGAGTCTGATTTTGGCAGGGCTCTTCGCTGGGCTTGCCGCCGGATGCAAATACCTTGGGTTGAGTGGAATCGCCCTTGGAGGGGTGTGGCTGGTCTGGAAGCTCAGAGGGCAGCCCTGGCGAGATGCAGTGAAGTCGGCGGCTCTATTCTTCGCCGTCGCCGTCGCAGTCGCCTCCCCCTGGTACCTAAAGAACTGGGTCATGGCGGGAAACCCAGTGTTCCCGTTCTACTTCGGTGGCGCAGGCTGGGGTGAGGCGAGGCTGAGGCTTCTGACGGACTATCTCGGCAGCTTCGGCACGGGGCATTCCCCGCTCGACTATCTGATGTTGCCGTGGAACCTCTTCGTCCGGTCGAGTAGCTTCGGGACGTTCATGCGCGCGCTTGAGGTTCCGAATGTGCTGTTCGTCCTCGCGCTGCTTTACCCAATTGGACGGCGGACGCGAGGCGCAGATTCGATCGCTGTGTTCGCAGCGGGCGGGTTTCTACTCTGGTCGGCGGGATCGCAGCAGACCCGTTTCTTGCTTCCACTGTTTGCCCCCCTGGGTGTGTGCGCTGCAGGGGTCATACTCAAGGCCGCAGAATGGGCACGTACTCGCCGGTGGGTGAGCCCGGCAGGCATCGCGTTGTTGGCGCTTCCGGTGAGCGTTGCGTTGTTCTGGAGCTGCTTTCTGGTGTGGTACGCGCGCCCGCTGCCGGTTGTGTTTGGTGCCGAAGCCAAGAGCCAGTTCCTTGAGCGACGTGTTTCGGATTTCGCGGTGATCCAGTACCTGACGCAACAATTGTCGCCCGATGCCAAAGTGCTGATGATGTGGGACGGGCAGGGGTACTATTGCGACGAGCGGTGCCTGCCGGATACAGATCAATCACAGTGGGTGCGCATTGCTGCGGGCCGCCCGGCCCCGGCGGCACTCGTCGCGGAGCTCCAGCAGGCGGGTATCAGCCATCTTCTGTTCTCGCACGATAGCGACTTCTTCGTGCAAGAGCACGATCCGCGCGGGCTGCACCGCTCGGCGAGGGACTACTTCCTTTACGAGTTTGTCCCGGTCTGCGGCCGGGTCGTGCGCGCAGGCGGCTGGGTTGACCTCTACGAACTCACCTGCCGATAGGCGGATGGCTGGCAGCCGCACTCCACGACGAGGGAAAGGAATGAAACGATGACCCATCCGGTCAACTCGCTGTCTGTAGTCGTGCCGGTTCACAACGAAGAGGCCATTCTCGAATCGCAGGTGACGGCGATGGCGGCCGGGCTGGCTCGGCTGGGGCGCCCTTTTGAATTGCTTATTGTCGAGAATGGGAGCACCGACCGGACGCTAAGACTCGGTCAAGATCTTGCGAAACGGGTGCCGGGAGTGCGAGTATTGACTCTCCCCGAGGGGGATTACGGGCTTGCACTCCGGCACGGAATCCTCCAAGCGCGAAACGACGTGGTGATCGTCTTCAACGTCGAATTCTGGAGCCTGGAGTTCGTGGACATTGCGCTAGCCGCCCTTCAGACACGCGAAATGGTCATCGGCTCCAAATCGGCTCCCGGCGCGCATGACGAGCGGCCTGCTTTGCGCAGAACGATCACGCGCACGTACAACCTCATGCTGCGATGGCTGTGGGGTTTCGACGGGACTGACACGCACGGCATGAAGGCGTTTCACCGCGCAGCCCTCGCCCCGATCGTGGAGGTCTGCCGAAGCTCCGGCTTCGTGTTCGATACCGAGCTGGTCCTTCGGGCGCAGCGAGCCGGCGTTTCCAAGATCGAACTGCCGACGGATGCCCGCGAACTGAGAGCCCCTTCGAACCGGTCCCTCTTTCGACGGGTGCCAGATGTGCTCGCCAACCTGCTGCGCCTGTGGCGGGGCCTGAGGGACTCGGGGAAGCGAGACGGCCTGAGGTGAAACCGCTGGCCTGCCGCGCTTGCGGCTCCGTTCGCACCGAGCCCTACCTGCGAATTCGTGGGTTCGATCTCGTACGATGCGCACACTGCGGCTCGGCCACAACCGATGCCCAGATGGACACGGCACGTGCTCGCGCCTACTACCAGGGCTCCTACTTTCGCGGCGGAGACTATGAAGACTATCCCCGAGATGAATCAATAATCAAGAGTAACTTCGAGCGATTTGCGCAGGCGATGATACCTCATGGTCCTCACGGCCGCCTTCTGGAAGTGGGCTGTGCGTATGGATTCTTTATGGACGTGGCCCAGAAGCATTGGGATGTCGAAGGCATTGACGTTTCCGAAGCCGCAATCAATGATGCTCGCGGTCGTCACGGGCCCCGGGTGACTTGTGGAGACCTTTTGTCAGCGCCATTGGAGTTCGGTGGGTACGACTGGGTTGTGGCGTGGGACGTGATCGAGCATGTCGACCGGCCGAGAGACTACCTTCAGCGAATGGGCCAGTTGCTTCGCCCGGGTGGGCACTTGGCGCTGACCACAGGGGATCTTGGCAGCCTCGCCGCGAGGCTGATGGGCCGACGCTGGAGATTGCTCACACCTCCAAGCCATTTGACTTACTTCACGCGAAAAGGAATCCGGACTGCCTTGCGGCAAGCTGGCCTCAAAGTGATTTCCAGCGCCACCGCAGGCTACGAGCGGTCGCTGAGTTTCGCGGTCTTTCGAATGATAGGATCGGCATCATCCTCGAGGCTCTTTCCGGAGGGCTCCTCCCGGCGCCGATGGATTGAGCGAACGCACTTCTACGTTGATCTCGGCGACATCATGTTCGTGACTGCGCGCTCGCCGGTGGTGGGAGAGCCGCTGTGAGCACCGCGGGCCCACGAAGAGTTCACCTGCCCGCCGCCGGATACCTCGTTCCGGCCTTCGGCTTGGTCTTGCTCATCGCCTTCCACGCCTGGGGGCTGATGCGGTTCCCCGCACCGTTCGTGGACGAAGCCTGGTATGCCAGCCGGAGTTGGGGGCTGATCACGACGCAAAAGGCTTTCGGCGCCCTGGACGCGGGCGTGTTCGACCGATACCCAGGCTATTGGACTTACTTCCAGTGGCTCCCGGTGTGGCTCCAATCGCTAGTTATTCGGCTGACCGGCACGCCGAACCTGGTCGGGCTGCGCGCGCAGTCTCTGGTGTTCGGTCTCCTTCTGGGTGCCGCGATCTACTCGATTGGATCGTCGATCGGCGGACGCAAACTGGGAGCCCTTGGCGCGGCCCTACTCCTAATCTCGCAGGGGTTTCTATACTCGGCCCACATGGCTCGCTACGATGTCATGGCCGCGGCCTGCGGATATGGAGCAATAGCGATCAGCTTGCGAATCCATGCCCATCGTTTCTGGCCCGGGGTCCTGGCAGGGTTGCTGGTGGGATTGGCATTTGAGATTCATCCTATGAGCGCGGTATTTGTCCCGCCACTCGTGGCCTTGTTACTACTCGAGGACGGACGCGCGCTTCTAAAGGACCGCAGGGTATGGGGTGTGGTCGCGGGCGGCACTTGCGGCCTGGCGCTCTACCTCGTCTTGCACGTTGTGCCTTATCCGGCCACCTACGCGGCGCTGACCCGCCTGGTGTATGGGCCGACCCATATGCCGCCCATCGCCTCAGGCGACTTTTCGGTTATCCTGATGGGCCTGGTCGACGAAATCGGGCTGCTGTTCTTTGCCTATTTGTTCGGCGTTCTAGCCGTCCTCTTCAGTATCGTTCGCTTGTCGTTTAGCCGGACCAAGGCGAGCAGGTATCTCCTGGTGCTCGGGCTGAGCATGATCCTCAGCCATGCTTTGCTGGTCCGCAACAAGTTCTTCTATTACGCCATTCTCGCGACGCCCTCGATCGACCTGCTCTTGGCCGGGTTCCTGATTGAGGAGTTCCGGGCTGCGCGCGAAGGCCAATGGCATCGTCGGCTCAGCCTGGCCCTGGCAGGCCTCGCGCTCGCCGCGTCGGTTGTGCTCTACATTATGCCGCTCCGAACAGACCAGTACCGCGTCTACCGCGAAGTGCAGTCACGAATCAACACGGTCGTTCAGCCGGGCGATTCTCTCATGGGGTCTCAAACGTACTGGTTTGGATTGCGAGACCACGCGTACTTTTCCTGGGAGCAGCTTGTCTACTACCGCAGGTACGCTCCGGGCAGCTCGCTCGAGGTGGCGATGGCGGAATTCGCTCCCGACGTGTTCGTTCTCGACGGACACATGAGGGAGTATCTTGCGGAGGGGAATGAAAGTGCCTTGTACTCTGGCCTCCTGACTCTTCCGCGCTCCGACCTGGAGGCGATTTTGGTTCGTCGTGGGGTCCTGGTCGAAGATTTCGACGGGGGCGGGTACGGCCACATCCAGGTCTATCGGATGAATTGGTCCACTGCGCTGCTCCGCCTCGAGGCTCAGCCCAGAAAGGCGAGCTCGTTTGGCGGCCTCCTGGCGATCGGCACACACTACCGAATGGAGAAACGCGCGTGGGACACGAACAAGGAGTAGGCTCGGTTGCCGGAGGGCGCCTTTGGGCCGGCGGGCGTCGCTTCGTGCCGCTGGTTGCTGCGGGGGTATTGTTGTCATTCCTCCTGCGCGTCCTCTCCACTCACGGGTGGAATCCGGATGCCTTCGTTCTGCGTACTCCGCCCGATCTTCCCGCTGGGCAATCCTGGGGCGTCGGCTATGATGGCCGCTTCGCCTATGCCATCGCGGTCAATCCTTGGGGCTCGACCGCCGACCTTGACCAGCCGGAACTGCGTTACCAGCGCATCCTCTACCCGCTGGTGGTCAAGATGCTCAGCCTGGGTAACGCCGCGGTCGTTCCGTGGATGCTGCTGGCGGTCAATTTGGCCGCCTCGGTCGCGGCTGCCGCGGCGCTCGCCCTCTTGCTCGCGCGGCGTGGCGCCTCGCCCTGGCTGGCGCTGGTGCTCATCCTTTCGCTGGGTTTTCTTCTGGCACTGCGCATGGACCTGCTCGAGCCGATGGCGCTGGCTCTCTCGCTGTGGGCGGTGTACGCCCTCGAGAACCGCCGTTTGGTTCTCGGCGCCTTGCTGCTTGCGCTGGGCGCCCTGGCCAAGGAGATTACGATCGTTTTCACGCTGAGCTGGGTGCTTGCGGCATGGTTCGGCGGGAGGCGCCGGGCCGCGCTGGGAGTCCTGGTCGCGGGAGTACTGCCCTTCGCCGCGTGGCTGCTTGTCGTGCGGGCATGGTTCGGCTCCTCGGCAGAGATGCTGGCCAAGACGCAGCTCGGGTGGTTGCCCTTCGCCGGGTTGCGCCACCTGGCCGACCCTGTGAGCCGGGGAGTCGTCTTGATCTGGGTGATCGCGCCGGCAATTCTATTCGGGTACTTGGCGGCCCGCGATCTGGTGCGGGGGCCGCGTGAGCCGCGCAGCGCCGACGCATGGCTGGTGATCGGTTCCGCCGCGCTCATCTCGGTACTGCCGCAGCCCTCGTGGGTCGATCCGCTGGCCATTATCCGCTTCGGGTTGGGGCTGGTGGCCGCCGTTCTACTCTGGTCGGCAACCTATCGGCCGCGCCTTCTTCCGCTGACCGCCGGATTGTGGGCCTGGTCCGGGCTGCTTCTATTCGTCATCCCACGGATGGTCTGATGGACGCGAAGCGAATGCGCCTCACGCCGCTCGGCATCGCAGGGCTCTTCCTCGCAAGCCGGCTCATGCTCCTGGCCGGCCTCCCGCTGAATGGGCTCACGGGTTACAGCGACCTGCACCATTTCTATGAACTCGCACGGCTTCCGGGGTTGCCGTTCATCCATTATTGGGTCGAATTCCCTCCCGTGTTCCCCTTTGTGGCCAAGCTGATGTTCCTGCTTTCCTCCGGTCGCGAGTCGACCTTTGCCACGATGGCCACGATGGTCTTCTCGCTTGCGCTGGCCGCCAGCGTGTTCTGCTTCTCCAAGCTAGACCTGCTCGTGAACCAACGCGAAGCGCCCGGCGCGGCGACCTTTGTGTTCGCGGCCATCCTGGCAGGCCTTCCGTACGGCTGGTGGTTCTTCGATCCGCTGGCGCTGCTGGCCATGCTATGGGGCGTCTGGCTCATCCTCAAGGATCGATCCGCTGCGGGCGGGATCGTGCTGGGGCTTGGAGCGCTGGTGAAGTGGTTTCCACTGCTGGCACTGGTCGTCGCGTGGCGCGGCCGCTCAACGAAGCGAGCGATCATGGCCATCGCCTCCGCGCTGGCGGTCATCCTTATTGTGCTGGGAGGGCTGTACCTCACCGCGCCCGAAATGACCGCCGCCTCGCTACGCTCACAACTCAGCAAGGGCTCGTGGGAGACCGTGTGGGCGCTGGTGGATGGCAACATGGGAACAGGCAACTTCGGACCGGAAAGCGAGCGCGCAGATCCGCAACTTGCCGCGCAACCGATGGGCAACCCGGCACGAATGCCCTCATGGCTTACGCTCATCCCATTCGCAGGTCTCGGGCTCGTGGCTCTGGTGAAGATCCCGCGCGGCGGCGCGCGCGAGCACGTGGCCTTCTTGGGAGTCACCTGGGCGCTCTTCTTGCTCTGGTCGCCTGGGTGGAGCCCGCAGTGGGTTCTGTATCTCTTGCCGCTCATGTTGCTGGTGTTCCCGCTTTCGCGCGGCGTGTTGTTGTCGCTGGCGCTTGCAATCGTCAGCCTGCTTGAGTGGCCGATCCTTCTCTCACGCGGAGATTTCGAGAGCCTGTACCTCATAGTGCCGGTGCGGACGATGATGGTGGCGGCGATGGGCGTGCTGATGGCGTTTCCCCTGTTAGGCGAAGGCCGTGCACGCTCGGCCCGGTAGGGATTTGGGCGCAGCGGCGTCCCTGCGCATAGCCACTATCCTCGGAGAAGCCATAATGTCCTGGAGTCCGCCATCTCGATTGGCATCGGGGCCGGGCCCGGTATTCGACTCAGAAGGAGCCGTTTGAGCATGTCATCAAGGCCCGAGGCGTTTCGCGGCCGCACGCCGCGGGTGGTCCTAGCATGCCTGGCCCTCGCGGCAGGCGTAGTCATTCTCTTCGTGGCCAACAAGCGGTTCGTCGCCGCCAGCCCAGGCGGCAACGATTTCCTGGTGCATTGGGTCGGGACGCGGGCACTCCTCGTCGAGAGGGTCAGCCCGTACAGCGACGCCGTGGCCTTGAAGATTCAGATGCTGGCCTACGGGCGGCCGGCGCAGCCGGGAGAGCACGAGCTGCGCGTCGCCTATCCGCTCTACTCCATCGTGTTGTTTGGGCCGTTCGCGATAGTGGCCGATTATGCGTTTGCTCGATCGCTGTGGATGACGGTGCTGGAATTGGCTTTGCTCGGGTTGGCGCTCGCGGGCCTGCGCCTGGCGGGTTGGCGCCCGTCGCTTCCCGTTGCCGCGGCCTATCTGCTCTTTGCCGTCACTTGGTATCACGGGGTCCGCCCGCTGGTCAATGGCAATGCGGTGATTGTGGTCGCGTTGCTCATCGCGCTGGCTGTGCTTGCCCTGCGTGCAGGGCACGATGGATTGGCGGGCGCGCTGCTTGCGGTGTCGACGATCAAGCCTCAGGTTGTTCTCCTTCTAGTCCTCTTCGTCGGGGTGTGGGCCATCGCCGCGAGGCGCTGGCGCCTCGTGATCGGATTCGTGGGCACGCTGACTGCGTTGCTCACTCTCAGCCTGGTCCTCTTACCGAGTTGGCCCGCGGAGTTCCTTCGCGAAGTGATCCGCTACCCTGCCTACAATCCGCCCGGCACACTGGGCACCGCGCTCGAAGCGATGTTCCCCGGCCTCGGCGCGCGGGTAGGGTGGGGCGTCACGCTTGTTTTGGGGGTGCTCCTGCTTGTCGAATGGCGCAGAGCCTTGGGCCAAGCGCCGGCGCGGTTCGAGTGGGCGGTCAATCTGACCCTCGCTGCGAGTTGCTGGATCGGGATCCAGACCGACCCGGGGAATTTCATCGTGCTGCTCGTTCCGCTCGCAGCGATTCTCGCCGCCATCGCGAACGCCGTGCGACGGGGCGGCGAGGTGCTTCCTCTTGCCGTTATGGTTGTGCTTCACGCCGGGCTGTGGACGATGTTTGTATCCACCCTGGAGCGTGGTCCACAACCTGTTCAGGGACCGGCCATGTTCCTGCCTCTGCCGTTGGTTGTGCTGGCCGGGTTGTTCGCGTATCGACGCCGGATGGTCGCGGCCAATGGGGTTGACAACCGCTGACGGCCGTTCCCGCCACGGGTTCACCGGCATACGGCGACCCGCGCCAGGGGAAGGGCGCACGGCCTCGTGCGCCGATCGCGAAGGAGATAGACAATGAGAAAGACCGGTTCATGGTTGCTTAGGCTACTTGCCATCGCCAGCGCTGTCATCAGCGCCCTCGCGATGGCACTCTGCCTCTTGCTCATCGGCACACGGCGAGCGGCCTCAAACCAGGCGCGCGTGACCGAGGTTCTCACCAACGCCTTCGTCCGCTCGGGCGTCCTTACCGATCTGCTTGCGCCGAATCTGGTCAAAGGCTTCGCCGGTGGCGAGCGAGCCTTTGCCTCCCTCACCGAGGATGAGCTGCGCAATATTCTGCGCACCCTCTTTCCCGTTGAATGGCAAGAGGCCCAGGCCCGCCATTTGGCCGACCAAGCCTATGCCTATCTCTCTGGGTCGGGAGAGATTGCCAGCCTGAGTATCTCGCTCGAAGAACCTCAGCGCTTGATCGCTGGTGCGGCGGGAGAACGTGTGGCGCAGATCATGGTTCGATCGTGGCCGGCCTGCTCCACTGCGCAGATCGCCGCGCTGGATAACGCCCTCGAGATCGCGCCCGAGATGTATGGCTGTCAGCCTCCAGAGCCCGCGGCCTCACGTGTCGTCAAATCCCTCACCGCTTCGCTTCGCGAACTGGCTCAGACCGCTCCTCCGGCGTTCAACTTCGGAAGCCAACCGGGGTCGGGCGAGGCGCTGCGCGAAGTGCACGCGGTGCTCGAGATCCTCGCGCTGTGGATGGTCCTTGCGCTCTTTGTATCTGCCGCCGGGCTGATGTTCGCGCTGGCCCTCGCCGCGCGTTCCCTCAAAGCGGTTCTGCGCTGGTCAGGAATCACATGGATGGTCGGAGCCACATTGGCCATTCTCGTCGCCCTGGCTCTTCTCGCTGCTCGTAACCGCTTGCCCACCGGCTTCGCCGATGCGCCCCTCGCGTTGCGCGAGGCGATGGCCACCGTCGTTCGCGGCCTGGTCGGCTTGGCCATGGGCGCCACGATTGTTGTCAGCGTGGTGGCACTTCTGGTTGGAAGCGGGGTTACGGCCTTCTCCATCGTGTGGCGAAGGCCCGCCGGCCTTAAGGGGGCACGGCAGACTGAGCGCCTTCCCGAGGTCGCGCCCGCGGCCGTGCCTCCAACGCGAGAGACACACGGTGCGCAAACCCTGCCCATGCCCGCTGCGCCAGAGGAGGGCGAGCGGCCACGAGGCCTCTTCGGTTAGCGGTTGTCTACTGGGATGAGGCGCCTAGCGGCGCCCCACAGTGTGTAAGAGGACGAAGTTGGGCGGGCCGGGAACCGAAAGAGGCAGCCCGGCAATGAGCACCACCTGCTCCCCAGGCCGGATGGGCGAGGCGGCGATCATGGCTGCTTCGACGTGGGCCAGCATCTCCTCGAGCGTGTTCGCCTCCGGCACCAGATAAGGCACCACCCCCCACATCATCGCCATGCGCGGGTAGGTGGCAGCCTCGGGAGTGAAAGCCAGGATCGGCGCCTGCGGGCGCTGCTTGGACATCAGGCGTGCGGCGCGTCCGGTGCGGGTGAAGACCGCAATCGCTGCCACGTCGCGATCGACGCCCAACTCCTTGGCCGCATGCGCGATGGCCAACGCATCGTCTTGCGTGTCAATGATCTCGGGGCCGTGCCAGCGGCCCCACTGGTCTAGATGTTGCTCGGCTTCTTCCAGGATGAGGGCCATCGTGCGCACCGCTTCGATCGGGTACTTGCCCACCGCCGTCTCGCCTGAGAGCATCACCGCATCCGTGCCGTCGTAGACAGCGTTGGCCACGTCGGAGGCCTCCGCCCGCGTGGGCCCAGGGTTGGTGATCATCGTTTCGAGCATCTGCGTGGCCGTGATGACCAGCTTGCCTCGCAGATTGGCGGCCTGAATAATCTGCTTCTGCGCGGTGGGTACCACCGCGGCCGACATCTCAACACCCAGGTCACCTCGCGC
>Ga0209342_10002968_pt1 | contig 18018 bp, 16 predicted proteins | sample RifCSP16_2_FD_184023 | JGI IMG/M metagenome (GOLD analysis project Ga0209342, IMG submission 184023) | Soil microbial communities from Rifle, Colorado - Rifle CSP2_sed 16_2 (SPAdes) (version 2) | ecosystem: Environmental > Terrestrial > Deep subsurface > Rock core/Sediment | place: Rifle... | reverse complement strand
GCCCAGGATCCGCGCCCGGGGTTTGACGCCCAGCGCCCTCGCGCGCTCCGCGGCGGCCAGCACCAGCGCGCACGCTCCGTCCGTGATACCGGAAGCGTTGCCGGCCGTGATCGTCCCCTCCTTCCCGAACGCCGGCGGGAGCTTGGCAAGCTTCTCCAGCGTGGTGTCGGGACGAACGTGCTCGTCATCGGAAATGGGAGGGGCAGACGCCCCCTTGGCGGGCACCGGCACCAGCATGGCATCGAGGTGGCCGTTCTTCCGGGCCAGCACCGCCCGCTCCTGGCTCGACAGGGCGAAGGCATCCTGCTCGTCCCGGCCGATCTTGTAGCGCCTGGCGAGCGCGTCGCACAGCTCCCCCATGTGCTTGCCAGTCAAGGGATCGATGAAGCCGTCCTTGAACATGCCGTCAACGAGGCTCGCGTGCCCCATCCGCGCTCCCCACCGCGTCTCAAAAGAAAGGTACGGGACGCCGCTCATGTTCTCGCTGCCGCCCGCGACGACCAGCTCGGCGTCGCCTTGCAGGATGGCGTAGCGCCCGTGGATGACCGCCAGCAGGCCCGACAGGCACGCCTGCTGGGTCGTGCTCGCGGGAGCGGCCGTGGGCAAACCGGCCCCCACCGCCATAAGACGCCCCGGGTTCGGCCCGTTCCCGGCCTGGCGCGCGTTGCCCATCACGCAGAGATCAACACTCTGCGGGGACACGCCGGCGCGTTTCACCCCCTCGCTGATTGCCTGGGCACCGAGCTCCACGGCCGTGTGCGAGCGGAGGGCGCCCCCGAACTTGCCGATCGCCGTGCGTACGCCACCCAGGATGACCACATCATCCGCCATAATCTTTCCTCCTTATGTCAACGCTCGTACGTATGGAAACCTCGGCCCGATTTACGGCCCATCAGCCCCGCCCGCACCATCTTGCGGAGCAGGGGGTGGGGCCGATACTTCGGGTTTCCGGTCTCGCGGACCATCGCCTCCGAATTCGTCACGTGCAAGTCCACCCCGACCAGGTCGATCAGCTCGAGCGGGCCCATCGGGAAACCAGCGCCGAGCTTCATGGCCGTGTCGATGTCCTCGACGGTGGCAACTCCCTCGGCCAGGATGTCCACTGCCTCGTTGCGCATGGTCACCATGATGCGTGAGACGATCCCGCCCGGGGACTCTCTGGCCACTACGGGCGTCTTCCCGATCCTGGTCGCGACCGCCTTCGTCGTCTCCACCGTCTCCGCCGCCGTCAAGAGACCAGGAATCACCTCAACCAGCCTCATGATCGGTGCCGGATTCATGAAGTGCATGCCGATACATTTCTCCGGGCGTCGCGTGGCTGACGCGATCTCGGTGGGCGAAAGGATCGACGTGTTGGTGGCAAGGATTGTGCGGGCGGGACAGACCTGGTCGAGCTGGATAAACACCCGCTTTTTCGTCTCCATGTCCTCGACGACGGCCTCGACGACGAAGTCGGCATCCTTCACGGCTTCTTCGACGCTGGTGCTCTGCCCGACCCGGTTCACGACCGCCTCGACTTCGGTCGCGGCCATTCTCCCCTTGGCTACCAGGCTGTCTAGACTTGCGCGCATCCGCTCCTCGCTCTTGACCAGGATCGCCTCGCTCACATCGGTCTGACGGACGGCGAAACCGAACTGGGCAAAGACTTGAGCGATCCCCGTTCCCATGATCCCCGCACCGATGACCGCCACCGTCCCGACCTGGTCGTGCCCCATCACCGACCCTCCTTGCGCGGTCGCTATGTGAACGCCCGGATGCCCAACTCGTGGAACCCGATCACGAGCTTCTGGACCTCCGAAGTCCCCTCCACGATCGTGTTGAGTCGCGCGTCCCGGAAGAACCGCTCCACCGGATATTCATCAGAATACCCGTAGCTGCCGTGGATCTGGATCGCCTTGGAGGCTGCGCGGATCGCCATCTCGCTGGCAAAGTACTTGGCCAGGGCGACCTCGCGCGCATTCCGCCTGCCCTGCTGCTTGAGGAAGCCCGCCCGATAAACGAGCAGACGCGCCGCCTCCATCTCGGTGACCATGTCCGCAATGGCCTCCTGGATGAGCTGGAACGACGCGATGGGCCGGCCGAACTGGGTGCGCTCGAGCGCGTACTTCTTGGCCGCGTCGATGCACGCCCGCGCGATGCCCACGCATCCGGCGGCCGTCGTGTAGCGCCCATGGTCCAGCGCGGAGAGGGCCACGCGCATGCCGTGGCCCACTTCCCCCAGCACGTTCTCCTCCGGCACCTCTACATCGGCAAAAGAGAGCTCCCCGGTTGAGGCGGCTGACATCCCGAGCTTGCCTTTGATCTCTCGGCGCTCCAGGCCCGGTGCGGGCATCTCCACGAGGAAGGCGGTGATGGCGGGATCCTCACCCGCTGGACCGGTGCGCGCGAACACGATGCCAAGATCCGCGACCGGGCCGTTGGTGATCCACATCTTGGTTCCCCTGAGGAGCCACCGCCCATCCTGCCGGACCGCCCGCATCCCGAGCGCAGCGGCGTCCGAGCCACTGTTCGGCTCGGTCAGGCAGAAGCAGCCAATCTTTCGCAGTGCGGCCAGTTCCGGGAGATACCGTTTCTTTTGCTCCTCCGTGCCCCAACCCAGAATCGTGAGCGCCACCAGCGACACATGGACATTGTAGAAGCTCCGCACGACGTTACACACACGGCTGAGCTCCTCGGCAACAAGCCCATGGCTGATGTAGTCGATCCCAGCCCCGCCGTGCTCCTCCGGAAGTGGGCCCGCGAACAGTCCCTGCTCGGCCAGCTCGCCGAGCACCTCGCGGGGGAAACGTCCCTCTCGGCTGTAGTCCCGCACCCGAGGCGCGATGATCCGCTCCGCCCATTCCTTCACCGCGTCGCGCAGCAGGATCTGCGTCGCTGTCAGGTCGAAGTCCATAGGGGTCAGCACGTGCCCCAGATCCCTGCCGGATCCGTGACGGTATTCGGCCTACGGCGGATCAGTCGCGTAGCAGCGCCTTTCTGCCTTCCCGTGTCAAGCATAAACTCTCGGCCCTCCCTCGCCGGCCGCGCCGAGCGCGGCAGACTGGATGACGTCGCTTCCCCGCGACTGCTCACACGCTCAGCCAGCCTCCGTCGACGTTCAATGTGTGGCCCGTCACCATGCCCGAGGCCGCCGATGCCAGATACAGGACCGACCCAACGATATCCGACGGATCGGCCACGCGCCCAAGCGGCGTCCGCTCCACGATCCGCGCCAGGTAATCGGGATCCTCGAGCTGCTTGCGCGTCATCTCCGTGCGCACGTACGTGGGACAGATGGCGTTTACCCGGATGCCATTGGGCGCCCACTCCACGGCCAGCGCACGGGTGAGTCCCAGGAGGCCCGCTTTCGACGCGGCGTAGGCGGCCGCTCGATGAAAGGCAGGGGCCACCTGCGCGTGAATGGACGCGATGTTCACGATGCTCCCGCCGTCGCCACGACTCATGACCCGGGCCGCGTGCTTTGAGCACAGAAAGGCGCCCGTCAGATTCACCGCGAGCACAGAGTTCCACTCCTCAAGGCTCAGCTCTTCCGTTCTCCGCTGCACCGTCACGCCCGCATTGTTGACCAACACGTCGAGCCGTCCGCCCCATCGTGCCGCCTGCTCCACCAGGTCCGCGACGGAGTTCTCCTGCGTTACATCCACCCGCGCGCTAAGGGCCGCCCCACCAGCGGACCGAATTTCTGCGGCCCCTGCCTCGGCGGAGACACCGTCAATATCGCACACGACGACACCCGCTCCAGCCTCCGAGAGGGCACGAGCGATAGCCCGACCGATGCCGCGACCGGCGCCGGTCACGATCGCGGCTCGGCCGGTCAGGGAAAACTGGTCGAGACCCACGGGAACGCTATTCGCAGCGCTTGTTGCCGGTCTCCTTGGGAGGCACCGACACTCGCTCTGCCGGAACCAGATTCACTGGACCAGTAAAAGGAAACGCATAAAACCGACTCGACCCGGGAACGATCTCCGCGACCGCAACAGGCGTCTGCACCTGATGATCACACGCGCGCATGACCTGCCGCCCGACAAGACCTTCGTAGGCCATGCCCTCCCAGGCTCGTATGATCGCATCGGCATCATCGGAGTTGGCCTTGCGGAGCGCCGCCGCCATAAACATCGTGGTGTTGTAGGCCTTCCCGATGGTGAACTCTGGCCACGGGTTGTCTGTATCCTTGAACTTCTTGTGCCAGCGCTCGATAAACGTCCTGTTCTGAGGTGTGTCGACCCCCAGCATATAGACCTCGGAAGTGACATGTCCAATGGCGGCCTCGCCCAATTCGCGCATGGCAACCGGATCGCTCAGGAACTGATGCCCGAACGGGACTTTCACCCCAAATGTCGCGGCTTGTTTGACCAGTATCGTGAGATCCGATCCCCAGTTGCCGGTCAATACCACGTCCGGCGTTGCAGCGATGATCTTCTGGAGGTAGGGAGCGAAGTCCTTGGTCGCCAGGGGGTGGTATTCCTCACCGACGAGTTGCCAGCCTGGCTTGAACTTGTCGAGGTACTTCTTGTACGCGCGCGCGACGTCATGCCCGAACACATAATCCTGATTCAAGAGGTAAAACTTCTTGTACGGCTTGTCAGCAAAAGCCGCTACGGTGGCCGCAGCGTGCATGGACGTGCTCAGCGCGAGCCGGAACACGTAGGGCACATGGTCCTTGCCAGTCAGTTCATCCGCTTCCGCTGAATACTGGACCACGACAACCTTGTGTTTCGCCGCAACCTGAGCGACCGCCTTGGCAACGTGAGTACCCGTGAATCCCATGATGATCTTTACGCCGTCCTCCAGGATGTACTTGGTCGCCTTTCGCTGGGCCACGTCTGGCTTGAGCTGCGAATCGTCCAGATAGAGCTTGATAGGCCGCCCGTTGATTCCGCCCGCATCGTTGATCTCGTCGACCGCAAATTTGACGCCTAACAGATACCGTTCCCCAATATCCTTGAAAGGTCCCGACAGCACGTCCAAGCCGAGTACCCTGATGGGCTCGGCCGCCGTTGCTCCCATGGGCTGATGCACCCAGCCCATGATCCACGCGAGCACCACCACAGCCGCTAGGACCACTCGCAAACGTCGCATGCCTTGCTCCTTTCTTGGTTAGACGAAGCACCCTACCCGCCGTCCCCAGGACGGCGCGTTACACCTCCAGGTACCGCTGCCGGACTTCCCGGTTCTGCTCGAGCTCTGTTGGGCTCCCGTCATAGACGATCCGGCCCTTCCAGATCACGGACACACGCACCGCGAGGCGAAGGGCAACCGAGAGCTTTGACTCGACGAACAGGACCGCCAGTCCGCGTCCAGTGATGTCGCGGATCACCCCCTCCAACGCGTCCACGATGAGCGGAGCCAATCCCTCTGTCGGCTCGTCCAGCAGGAGCACCTGGGGATCACCCATGAGCGCTCGCGCGATGGCGAGCATCTGCTGCTCGCCCCCGGACAGGAAGCGTCCCTTAAAGCTGACCCGGCGCGCGAGCGGCGGGAAGTATCCCAATACCTGCTCGATCGACCACTTCCCCTCCCGGCTTCCCGGTTTGACACCCATCAACAGGTTCTCCCGCACGGTCAGCGTCGGGAAAATTCGCCGATCCTGCGGAACATATCCGATCCCGGCGCGAGCGACCTGATACGGAAGCAGCCCGGTCAGGTCGCGTCCCTTCCACCGCACCGACCCGCTCTGGGGCGCTACGAGACCCATGATGCTCTTGAGTGTCGTGCTCTTGCCGAACCCGTTACGCCCGAGCAGGCACGTCACCTCGCCCGTGGCCGCGGTCAAGGACACGCCGTAGAGCACCTGCGTCTTCCCATAAGACGTCGCGAGGTTACGAACCTCGAGCATTACTGGCCCTCGCGACGCCCCAGGTAGGCATCGCGCACCCGCGCATCGTCGCGAATTTCCCAGGGAGTCCCCTGGGCCAGGACCCCGCCGTCGTGCAGGACGCTCACCCGCTCGGCGAGGGAAAACACGACGTCCATGTCGTGCTCGATGAGGATCAACGTCCTGCCTTCGGTGGCCCGCCGCATCACCAATGTCATCTCGCGCGTCTCGGCGGAGGAAATGCCCGCCGTCGGCTCATCTAGGATAACCAGCTGTGGGTCGAGGCCGAGCACAAGGCCGATTTCAAGTGTTCGCTGTTTGCCGTAGGATAGCTCGCCCGCCGGCAGTTGACGAAACCCGCCCAGCCCGATCAGCTCAAGGAGCCCTTCGGTCTTGGCATTCACTCGGTAGAGCCGGTCCAGGGCATGGACCATACTGAACCGAATCCCCTCCCGCGACAGAACCGCATTGCGCATATTCTCGAAGACCGTCATGCTCGGAAATACATTGATGATCTGGAAGGACCGTCCAATGCCAAGTCGCACCCGCTTGTGCGGAGGCAGACTGGTCACGTCCACATCATTGAACCACACGCGCCCTTGGGACGGGACGTACTTGCCCGTGATGATGTTGATGAGCGTCGTCTTGCCAGCGCCGTTGGGCCCGATGATCGCATGCCGTTCGCCGGCTGCGACCTCCAGATCGATGCTGCGGAGGACTTCGACGCCTCCGAAATCCTTCGACACGTTCTCAAGACGCAGGTAGCCGCTCATCACCGGGGTGCCTCCGATCGGACCGAGCGGAGTCGAAACTTGGGGATGCGCTCCAAGAATCCCACGAGCCCCCCCGGTGCGAACAGCACAATGAGGACGAAGATGACACCCATGATAATCTGCCACCGGTCGGTCAACGCGGAGATGAAATCGCTGAAATAAACAAAGAAGGCTGCGCCGAGGACTGGCCCAAAGAACGAGACCGTGCCGCCGATGAAAGTCATCAGGACCACGTCAGTCGACAGCGTCAGGTCGATTGCGCTCGGCGAGACAAAGTCGTGGAAGATCGCCGACAGCGACCCTGCTAATCCGGCGAGTCCGGCAGCGAGGGTGTAGGTCACGAGCTTGATGGCAAGCACGTCGTAGCCCAAAAAGACCGCCCGCTCCTCGTTCTGGCGAACACTCACTACGAAGTTGCCGAAGGGCGTCCGAGTCATCAAGAGCCACGTCCCGCCGACCACTGGAACGATAACGCTCACGACGAGGTAATAGAGCGCACGCTGATCAGGGCTTTCCAGTGTCCCGAGTAGCGGGAAAGTCGCGTGTTTGACGAACTCCCCAAAGCCGTCGTCGCCCCGCGTCAGGGCGCGCCACTTCCATGCTATGGCAAACAGGAGTTGGCCGAATGCCAGCGTGAGCATCGCGAAATAGGGGCCGCTGAGACGGACGCAGAAGTTTCCGATGACGATACCACCCAAGGCGCCGGCCGCCGTCCCGAGCACGACTGCAAGCAGCACCGGCAGACCGTGCCAGTGGAACAGCACCAGCGCTGTGGCGTAGGCGCCCAAGCCGAAGTATGCGGAATGCCCAAACGATAGGAGTCCCAGGTAGCCGAAGAGGAGGTTGTAGCTGACAGCGAAGAGCGCCAGGATGACGACCTCCGTGAAGCTGTACAGCCGAGGGGTCGTGAGCAGGAGGGGCGCACACCCCAAGCCTGCCAGCACGAGGCCGATCGAAGCAGCGCGGCGGCCCCCCGAGATCACACCCGCTCCCCAAAGAGGCCCATCGGCCGCCAGATGAGAACCAAAGTCATCAGCAAGAAGCTGAAGATCATGGCGAGGCGGGGTATGATCAGCACGCCGAACGATTGGAGCTCGCCTAGAATGAACGATGCGATCAGCGCGCCCTTCAAGCTACCAAGCCCCCCAACCACCACCACGATAAAGGTGTCGACAAGCATATCCGACCCCATGCCCGGATACACGCTCAGGAGCGGCGCCGCGATCACCCCCGCCAGGCCCGCTAGACCGGCACCGACCCCAAACACACCCACGAACAATGCCCGGACGTTAAACCCGAGCGCATCTACCATACTGAAATCGGAGACGGCAGCCCGGACGATCATCCCGAGGCGGGTCCGGAAAAGTAGAAGCCCCAACGCGACTAGAACACAGAGCCCCAGCGCGCAGATAAACAGCCGATAGGTTGGATAGACCTGACCCAGAATCGGAAGCGACTCGTCAAGCCGGACGGGTGCGTTCATCGGGTGCGACCCGGTACCCCAGATCCACTTCACGATTTCTAGAATGATGTAGGCCAATCCGAAGGTCAGCAGGAGCTCGTGGCTGTGGCCAAACTGGTGGGCCTTCCGCAACAGGAAGCGCTCAACAAGAACGCCCAGACCTCCAACTGCCACCGGCGCCAGCAGCAGCGCGGCCCAGAAGCTTCCCGTCCACTGCACCAGCGAGTACGCAAAATACGCACCGAGCATGTAGAATGAGGCGTGGGCAATGTTGAGCACGCCGAGCATGCCGAAGACTACTGTCAAACCCGAAGATAGGAGAAACAGCAACATCGCGTACACGACGCCGTTGAGCATCCCCAAGAGCAGAAACACCAGCACGCCAAACGGATCCATTGGGACCTCCACCTCCTCAGCTCATGATCCGTCCGCCGTCCACCACCAACGTCTGCCCTGTGACGAACGCGCTGAGGTCGCTGCACAGGAAGAGCACCGCACCCACCACGTCCCCGACATCCTCCAGGCGCTGAATGGCTCGCGCGTTGACCAGCACGGACACGCGGGACTCGGGAAACAGCTGCCTGGCCGTGTCCGTCATCGTCAGGCCTGGGGCCACACAGTTCACGGTAATGCCGTGCTCGCCGAATTCGGCGGCCAGTGCCCGGCTCAGACCGATCACGCCTCCCTTGGATGCCGCATAATGGGCCTGGCCTGGACCCGGCCGATAGAAGCCCGTCGTGGCCACGTTGACAATTCGGCCATAGCGGTTCGCTACCATGTAGGGAATCGTGGCACGACACACGACGAAGACACTCCTCAGGTTCACCGAGAGCACGCGGTCGAAGAGCTCCTGTGTAATTTCGAGAAACGGCGTAATCGGATAGACCCCCACATTGTTCACCACGATATCGATACTGCCGAACTCCTTCACGACGCGCGCTGCCGCCACCGACACCTGTTCGGCCGACGTCACATCCACCACGTCGAACAGGATCCGTGCCGCGTTGATGCGCCGAATTGCCTCAACCATCGCCTCCAATCGGCCGCCATCCATATCCCAGGCCGCCACCCGCGCTCCATGGCACGCCAGCCCCTCAGCAAACGCACGGCCGAGCCCAGCGGCGGCCCCCGTTACGATAGCCGCTCTCCCCTCAAGCCTAAGGCCCACCCCGCTCACGCGCCGCCCGGCTCGCTTACGTTTGGACGTCAAACTTGAAGAGGCGCCTGCTCCAGAAGGAGGGTGCGACTACGGTCACGGGATCTTTGCCGACGAATTTGGTGGCCAGCCGCCAGGCCTCTGCGAAGTCGGGCGCGGGAATTATGCCCAGCGACCGAAAAGTTCCAGGGTTTGTGGTCCCGGCCATGATGACAGCTGCAGCTCGATTGAGCGCGTACTCAATCTCATAAAAGAGCCAGAAGGGATGGATGGGATGGTAGCCATAGCCATGGGTGTACTGGCGCAAATACTGCGGCCGGTGGCAGAACTCCTCCTCGTGGTCGGAGAGCGACACGACACTATGGTATCGGCGGTAGAGGTCGACGACTTCTTCGTATGACGGATAGGTCTGCGGGTTGATCCATCCGGTGCACGGGCTCAGGCCAATGATCACACCGCCTTCCCTGAGCATCGGGCGATTGACCGAAATGCGGGGCGGTACGAGGGCCCCCACTGCCGCAATCAGCTGATTGTTAGAATCACCGTACGCAAACCGCGCCGGCAACCCAATGATCAGGACGTCCGCCTGCGGCACCGGGTAGCGGTTAAAGGTCTCGGCCAGTCGCCAGGCCGCCGTATCCACCTCCGGCGTATACCCGGCAAACACGCCGGCAAGCCGACCCTTCACGCCCCCAACAGCATCGATGTAAAAGATCCGTTTGCCCGCCGCCTTTTCGATGTAAGCGTTGACCTCGGCCTTGAGGCTTCGGTAGAGCATCGTCGTATGGTCACCTGTGCACGAATCCGGGTGCGCCACGACGTGATAGCAATGGTGCGACCGCATGCTGCGCCAGGAAGCGAGACCGACGACCACGCCCATCCCTGTGTAGCCGCCCCAGTTCGTCGCAGAGACGTTACCGGAGTAGATCATGAGGTCGGCCTCAAGAAACTGCTGGTTATGCTCGACGTAGCATCCGCGCTCCGTAATCCCAAGAAATTTGAGCCCTGGGGGCTCTGAGCAATCGTGGTTGACGATCTGCCCGCGCGGCCAGTACCGGTCGAAGATTGTTGGACCAAGATACGCGGAGAGCTCCGCACGCGTCCATTTCCGATGGTTTCCATTCGCACAAATAAACAGAATATCTCGCTCCGTGACACCCGCCTCCAGCAACTGCTCTACCACCACTGGCAGGATCGTCTGCTGAGGCAGGCTGGGGCGCGTAGGGTTGTCGAACGCTATCGCGACCCGCATGCCAGGCCGCGCGAGAGCCGCCAACGGCGGGCTTCCGAGCGGTTCGGCCAGCGCCTTCCGGGTCGCGCCGATCGGATCAGGCAAGAATGGCGGATCCTGAAACTCCACTACTACCGCATGTCCGGGCACCTCAATCTCCAACTGCCGTTCGCCAAAGTCCACCTGGACAGGCTTACTCTCCATTTCCGAACCTCCTCACTTTGCTGTCACCGCCTGCTCATTCCGTTCGCGGCACAGCCCCCACGCGCACAGAGGAGCAGGAACGTCTGGTCTCATGCGACGCCGGCACGCGACTTCTTGACAACGGTCACGGAAAAGAGATCCCGCCGCAAGGCCAGCTCCTTGACCAGCGTCACCAGCGGGGTCCGGCCGACGGGATAGTCGGTCTTGATCGGGCGCGCATTGAAAAGCTTCAGATACTGCTCCGGGCTGTAGAAGATCGCGAGCAAGAGGTCGTCGTCCGACGCGAACGGGCCCCGCTCACGCCGGACATGCTCCACGGCCGGAGCCAGAAGCTCGCCCGGCCGGGCCGTGACAGGTTGTTCCTTCCCGACGATCCGGTCAAGCACGTCCGGATCGATCGGGGCCGCCAGCTCCCCGTAGTAGCCGAGCGCGTACTTCCGGATCTCGTCCGGGACCGTCCGGTACCGCTCCCCCTGCATCACGTTGAGGACCGCCTGCGTCACGACGAACTGGGAGAATGGGCTCACCATGATAGGGTACCCGAGCTCTCGGCGGACGCGGGCGGACTCCTCGAGGATCTCGTCCAAGCGGTGCTCCAGGCCCACGTCCCGCAGCTGGATCCGGAGGTTCGAGATCATGCCTCCGGGAATCTGGTGCTCGTAGTGAAAGGGGTCGTATTCCGCCACCTGTCCCAGCGGCTTGCCCTCCCGGGCCGCCACGTACCGGAAGTGATCCGCCACGGGCTTGAGTCCTTCCACGTCCAGCGACACCCCCAAGCCCATCCGCCGGGCGTTCCCCGCCACCCACTCGGTAGGCGGATGGGAGGCGCCATGGGCCAGGACCGACGTGGCGGTGTGCACCGTATCGACGCCGAGCCGGATGCCCTCAAGCGCACAGATCGGCCCGAGGCCCGTCAGACAGTGCGTGTGAAGCTGAAGGGGGAGCGACCCCACGGCCGCGCGGAGCACGGGGATCAGCGTCTGGACCCGCTCGGGCGTCAGCAGCCCGCTCGGGTCCTTCAAGAACACCGCATCCACTCCGAGCCGGATCAGCTCCCGCGCTTTCTTGGCGTAGTACTCATCGGTGTGGACCGGGCTGATCGTGTACACGATGCCCGCGGCGACGTAGAGCCCCGCCGCCTTCGCGGCCCGCACAGGCACCTCGAGGTTCCGAATGTCGTTGAGGGCATCATACGGCGTGTGGTACCGGATTCCGTTGGCCGCGATCCGCTTCGCTGTGAGCGTCACGACATCGTCGGGGAAGAACTCGAACGTGAACAGGCTCTGGCCGCGCGTCATAACGATGAGCGGCGTTCGCCTGATCGCACGGCTCATGATCCGCATGCGCTCCCAGGGATCTTCGAGAAGGTACCGGACACAAACGTCAAACACGGCACCGCCCACGAGATCGATGGCCTCGAAGCCCAGCCGGTCCAGGATCGGCGCCACGGGCAGCATCATCGCCGTGGTCATCCGGGTCGACCAGAGCGACTGGTGCGCGTCCCGAAGCGTGACGTCGATGAACGAGACCTTCCTCACGGCTCCTGCCTCCCCGCCATCAGCTCCTCCTCCACCCACCGAGTATGTACGCGCCCTCCGACAAAGTCAGGGTGCTCGAGGACGCGGCGGTGGAAGGGAACAGTAGTTTCCACTCCTTCGATTTGGAACTCCTCTAGCGCCTGTCGCATCCGAGCGATCGCCGCGGCTCGATCGGGACCGTGGGCGACTAGCTTGGCCAGAAGCGAGTCGTAGTACGGCGAAATCGCTGTGCCAGGAATCACGTGAGTGTCCACCCGAAGACCGTCCCCTGCTGGCTCGAGCCATCTCCGGATGATGCCGGGGGATGGGCGGAACCCTTCGGCGGCCGCCTCGGCGTTAATGCGACATTCGATCGCGTGGCCGTCAATCCGAATATCGGGCTGCGACAGATCGAGCGGCTCCCCGGCGGCCAGCCGGAGCTGCGTGGCAACGAGGTCCAGGCCCGTGACCATCTCCGTAACCGGGTGCTCCACCTGGATGCGCGTGTTCATTTCGATGAAGTAGAAGCGGCTGCTCTCAGGTTCCACGACGAACTCCACGGTTCCGGCGTTCTCATAGCGGATGTGCCGAGCGAGCGCGAGCGCCGCCTCTCCCATTGCCCGGCGCAGCCCGGGCGTGACCACCGGCGATGGGGCCTCTTCCACGAGCTTCTGATGGCGGCGCTGAACCGAGCAGTCGCGCTCTCCCGTGTGGACGTAGGTCCCCACCTGGTCGCCGAGGACTTGGATCTCCACATGCCGCACGCGCGCGAGAAACCGTTCCGCGTAGAGCGTGCCGTCGCCGAAGGCGGCCTGCGCCTCTGCTTGAGCTCCCACAAACTCCCCCGCGAGCTCCGAAGGGGCGCGGATGACCCGAATTCCGCGCCCTCCCCCTCCCGCGGCGGCCTTCAGCAGGATCGGATAGCCGGTCCGATCTGCGACGCGCGCAGCCTCTGCCGGCGAGTGGATCGGGCCCTCAGAGCCGGATACCACTGGAATCCCGAGCCGCGCCGCGGTCTCCCGGGCGCGGAGCTTGTCCCCCATGAGGCGAATGGCATGGGGCGGAGGACCGACAAACCGGAGCCCATGCTCCACGCACGCTTCGGCAAACGCCGCGTTCTCCGCAAGAAACCCATAGCCTGGATGGACGGCATCACACCGTGTCCCGAGGGCCGTCGCGAGGATCGCGGTCACGTTCAGGTAACTCCGCGCCGCCGGCGCGGGACCGATGCACACGGCGCGATCGGCGAGCCGCGTGTGGAGGGCCCCCCGGTCGGCCTCCGAGTACACGGCCACGCTCTCGAAGCCAAGCACTCGGCACGCCCGGATGACTCGAACCGCGATCTCCCCCCGGTTGGCGACCAGCACGCGCTTCACGGCGCCGTCTCGCACCCCGAATGCTCCAGGCGATGAAGAGGTCTCACGACGGGGCGCGCGTACCCGTCGACGCGTCTCGGGCAGCACCTCCGGCGTCGGCGCTCATACGGACGGTGGGGGTCTCACCGTCCCTTGTGAGGCGGACATACCCGAGGTCGCGGCGGGCGCAGAGCTGCCGGATCAACTCGACGAGTGGGAGGGTGACCCTCGGATAATCCTGCCTAATGGGGCCTGCGGCGAGCATCGCCTCCACGTGCTCCTCGGGGAACATAATGCGCAGGAGGACCTCCTCGTCCGAGATGTTCCCGCCGAACCGCGCTCGGACTCTCTCCACCATCGGAGGAATCGGCTCCCGCCTCGCGTACTCCCGTGCCACCGGCGCCTGGAGAATCCGGTCGAGGACGTCGGGGTCCAGGGGCGCGACCGGCTTGCCGTAGTAGCCGAGGGCGTACTTGATGACCTCGTCCGGAACCGTCCGATAGCGCTCCCCCTGGACGACGTTGATGACCGCCTGCGTTCCCACTAGCTGGGAGGTCGGGGTGACCATGTTCAGGTATCCGAGTTCCTCGCGGACCCTCGCGACCTCCGCGAGAACCTCATCGAGCCGGTGCTCGAGCCCCGCCTCGACCAGCTGGGCCCGGAAGTTCTCCATCATGCCGCCGGGAATCTGGTGCTCGTACTGGAACGGGTCGTATTCGACGGGCTGGCCCAGTGGTTTTTTCGCGGCCACCGCAGCGTCGCGGAAATGAGCCGCCATCTCCTCGAGCCCCGGCCCGTCCAGCACCACCGTCCGCCCCATCCGCCGCGCAAACGCTGCGATCCGCTCGGTCGGTGGCAACGAGGGCCCGTTCGCAAGCGGCGAAATGGCGGTATGGACGGTATCCACGCCGAGCTTGATAGCCTCCGCGTAGCACACCGGCGCGAGCCCCGTGGTGCAATGCGAATGGATCTCGAGCGGGCGGTGGCCCAAGCAGGATCGCATGACCGGCACCAGCGTTCGGACGCGATCAGGGGTCAGAAGCCCACCCGGGTCCTTCAGAAGGACCGCATCCACGCCCAGAGCAACCAGTTCACTGGTTTTCCGACCAAACAACTCGTCCGTATGCACAGGGCTCAACGAGTAAACGAGAGCGCCTACTACGTAGATGCCCACCTCCTTAGCGATCCGGATCGATGGCGCCAGATTGTCCATGTCGAACAGAGCGTCGAACATTGACAGCCGCCGGATCCCATTGGCGGCCAGACACCGGATCCACAGCTCGATCACATCGTCTGACACCAGATTGAAACTCACCAGGCTCTTGCTCCTGACCCAGCCGTTAAGAGGGGTGCGCTCGATGGCTCTGCGAACCAGGCGAATGCGCTCCCACGGGTTCTCACGCAGGTACCGCACACACACGTCGAACTGAACGGCACCCATCAAATCGATCGCCTTGAACCCGACCGTGTCCATCCTCGCCGCGATGGGAAGCATCATCGCGGTGGGCATCCGGGTCGCCCATAGGCATTGGTGCGCGTCGCGCAACGTGACGTCTACGAAGTCAAGCTGGCTCATGTCGCTGTTCGCCCGCGTCCACCACTTCAATCCCTGGCCCGCCAAGCATCTCTTCTCTAATCAGATGCAGGACTCGGTCCTTGATCGCCACGAACTCGGATGTGGTTACCACGTCGACGGTACGCGGCTTGGGAAACGCCACGAACACCTCTTCCTTGATGCGCCCGGGGCGCTTCGTCATGACATACACTCGGTCCGCGAGAAAGACCGCCTCCTCGACGTCGTGTGTGATGAACAGGATCGTGGGATGAAACTCGTACCAGATGCGGAGGAGAAGCTCCTGCATGGACACCCGCGTCTGAAAGTCCAGGGCGACGAACGGTTCGTCCATGAGAAGCACCTCCGGACGATTCACGAGCGCCCTGGCGATCTGGACCCGCTGCTTCATCCCGCCGGATAGCTGATACGGATAGTGGTCCCCGAACCCATCAAGGCCGACCGCGTGCACGTACCGCGCGGCCTCCGGAAGATACTGGGACGGCCCCACACCCCGTTTCCTCAGGCCAAACGTCACGTTCTCCACCACCGTCATCCACGGGAACAAAGCCGGGCTTTGGAACACCACCATCCGGTCGGGACCCGCGCCTCTCACCTCGGCACCGTCGACCGTGACGCGGCCCGCGCTCGGAAACTCAAAGCCGGCAATGATATTGAGCAGCGTTGTCTTCCCACACCCGCTTGGTCCGACGAGGCACACGATCTCCTGGTCCGACATCGCGAGGCTCACTCGATCCAGCGCGACGATCTCCCTGTTGCCTCGCGCAGGACTTCCGAACGCCTTGGACACTTCCGTCAATACGATTCCCCCCACGAGCGGATCACTTCGCCTGCCAGTGCAGGACCCTTCGTTCGAGACTTGAGATCATTATTTCCAGCGAGACACCGATGGCGCCGACAATGATGATGCCGAGGAACACGTCGGCAATCCGAAAGAACGTTCCAGCGTCCATGATGATGAACCCCAGCCCCTCTTGCCCGGCGATCAGCTCCGCGGCCACGACGATGGCCCAGCTCACCGCAGTCGATATTTTGATCCCGGTGAAGATGTGCGGCATGGCGGCAGGCAGCATCACGCTCAGGAAGAGCTGCCTGCGGGTCAATCCGAGGTTGATGCCCGCGCGGATGAGCTGCTCGGGAACGGACCGCATGCCCGCCGCGCTGTTGAGCACCGTGTAGTTGAACGATGCGGCGAAGATCAGCAGGACCTTGCCGAGCTCTCCGATCCCAAACCACAAGATCATCAACGGAATGAACGCGATGGGCGGGATCGGCCTGAAGAAACCGAATATTGGAAGCAGCACGGCATTGAAGGTCCGGCTGTACCCCATCAGAAGCCCGACCGGGACCGCGAGCACGATGCCGGCGATCAAGCCCGTCAGGCTCCGGAGCAGGCTCGCGATGACGTGAACGTGGAGCGCCTTCCCGGAATACCCGATGCGCAGAAGATTTGTGATCTCCTCCAGCATCACCCTCGGCGACGGGAGCACCAGATGGGAGATGGAAAAGACGCTCGTCACGATTGCCCACAGGACGAGCAAAGCCACGACCGTCAGAGCACTAATGGCCGCGTATTTGTAGTTGGCGGCCTTCGCCCGCACGTCGCCCAACTCCCAGCGTCCAGACCCCGCTCCGCTCATCGGCTCCTCTTCCAGTCCTTCAGGACTTCCGCAATGACAGAGCTATCCAGCACGTTGCCAACATCGACAGCCTTGGCGCTGATCTTCTCCTCATAGAGGAACTTCGCGACATCCTCCATCGACTTGTGAAAGGGCGACCCCTTCACCACCGAGTATTGATACTGGGCATCCGTCCACCGATAGATCCTGGGCGGTCCGGCCTCGTCGTAGACCGTCGCCGACCAGGCCTCCTTGATTCCCGCCTCGTCCGCAAAGGCCTTGATCACGACATTTCGGTCTTTTTCCAGGGCGTCATACGCCATCACCAGGGCCTTGAGAAACCGTCGCGCCGCCTCCCTGTTCGATTGCATCCACTCACGACGGGCAGCGTACACGGCCACCGCCGTATAGACACCGATGTCAGCCTCCATGGCGATGATCTTTCCGTTGGCGTCATGGACCATCCTCTGCATCCACGGCTCCCAGACGGCAGCCGCGTCGATGTCCCTGTTCAACATAGCAGCCACCTGCTGGGCGGGGGGCATGTGGAGGAGTGTAACCTCGCTCACCGGGATGTTGTTCCGCTTGAGCGCCATCAACAACCCATAGTGCGACGTCGATGCCCGAAAGTAGCCGATCTTTTTCCCTCTGAGATCGGCGAGGGTGTTGACACCGCTGTCCTTCCGCGCGACGAAGCCCTCCGCGGGAGGTAATTCCGTATCGATGCCGATGGTAACCCAGTCAACGCCCTGGGCGAGGCCCGCGATGAACGGCACGATACCGACGGCCGTTACATCGATGCTCTTACCCTCGGCAGCGGCGATCATCGGCGCCCCTGCCGCGAACTTGACGTATGTGGGTGCGAGCCCGGCTTTCTCGAAAAGTTTCAGCGTTCTCGCGGCGATCGTCAGCCAGTCCGCGTTCGTCTGATAGCCGATCCGAATCGGCAGGGGAGCGCCCGTTTGCGCCGACACCGTCCGCCCAGACACCATGAAACCCACCAACCCAGCCGAGACACCGACAAGCACGGCAAATACCAGCCTCCTCCGGATCATTGACAACCTCCTTTCCAATGCGGGACCGCGTTTTGATGGTCCGATTCGCCGACACTCTTCACCGTCACACTCTGATCTCCCTGAGCTCGGGGCTCACGGTGAGCTTCGCGCCGGTCTTGGCCTGAACCTCTTGAGGGGTCTCGCCCGGGGCCACCTCCTTCAAGACGAGCCCATCGTGGCCAACCTCGATGACCGCCAGGTCCGTCACGATCAGGTCAACGCACTCACGACCCGTCAGGGGATAGCCGCAGCGCTCGA
>Ga0209342_10002967_pt1 | contig 18019 bp, 12 predicted proteins | sample RifCSP16_2_FD_184023 | JGI IMG/M metagenome (GOLD analysis project Ga0209342, IMG submission 184023) | Soil microbial communities from Rifle, Colorado - Rifle CSP2_sed 16_2 (SPAdes) (version 2) | ecosystem: Environmental > Terrestrial > Deep subsurface > Rock core/Sediment | place: Rifle... | reverse complement strand
GCATTCCTCCGGGCGCTCGACATGGCGGGGCTCAGGTCGGAAGAGGAGGGGCTACCTCCAGAACGGTCCTCTCCGCAGCTACCGCCGACGAGGCCGCGCGGGTACTGAAACATCAGACTCGCCTTTTGAAAAACGTCGAAAGGCGAGTCAGATGGCCCAGATGTAACCGATCCGCACGCCCACCAGATCGGCGAGCTGCTTGGCGACCTGGCGCCCGTCCCTCCCCGCGACCCAGCGGGGGACGATGACGTGGAACTCACCGTTCGTGAGCTCTGCCGCGCTCGCGAAGAGCTGCCAGCGGCTGGCCAGGTCGTCCAGGGACGCCCCGTGCAGCGTCACGACGTCCAGGTAGACGGGGCGGGGAAGCCGCGCGAACAAGCTCGGCCGGTGGTCCTTCTGGGCGCCGTGGATGACCTCGGGAGCCTCCCATCCAGGGAGGTCCGCCCGGACCTCACCGTAGCCGGCGAGCGGAAGCGCCTCCGCCATGAGCCGGATGGCTGCCTCGCGGTCGAGGCCCCGGTCGGAGACCGATTCGGACGCGAGCATGGCTCCTCCTCCCTGACCCGTCCAACAAGGTGCGGCGGTCCGCCGAGAAGCGCACCCCCCGCAGAGCCCGCTCGGGCACCTTCTCCGCCTGGACGGCATGCTGTGGAAGATCTCGAGCAGGTCCTCGCGACTGCACTCGCCGCGGGCGAGTTTCGGTAGATTCAGCTCTGCCGCCGTCAGGCCCCCAGGGCGGATGAGCCAGGACGCCGGCCACCGGGAGGAGCACGTGGACGCACGACAGCTGTGGGAGCGTTACCGGCAGCACCTGTGCGAGGTCCCCGCGCTCGGCCTCGCCCTCGACCCGAGCCGGATGCGGTTCGACGATGGATTTCTGGCGCGTACTTCCGGTGATGTGGAGAGGGCGCTCGAGTTCATGGATGGGCTGGAGGCGGGTGCCATCGCCAACCCGGACGAGGGGCGCCGCGCCGGCCACTACTGGCTGCGCGACCCTGCGCGCGCTCCGGATCCTGGGATCCGCCTCGAGATCGAGGAGGCGATCCGCCGCGTGAAGGCGTTCGCGGCCGACGTGCACTCGGGCCGGGTGCGGCCGCCAGCAGCAGCGGCGTTCAGGCAGGTGCTCTGCGTCGGCATCGGCGGCTCTGCGCTCGGCCCCATGTTCGTGGCCGACGCCCTGGGCGACCGCGCGCGCGATCGCCTCGTCCCGCACTTCCTAGACAACACCGATCCCGACGGGTTCGAGCGAGTGCTGGGCGGTCTGAACCTCCACGAGACGCTGGTGGTCGTGACCTCGAAGAGCGGCGGCACGCCCGAGACCCGCAACGGGATGATGGCCGTGCAGGCCGCCTTCCGGGCGGCCGGCGGCGATTTCGCGCGGCACGCCGTGGCCGTCACCCAGGCCGGTTCGCAGATGGACAGGCTCGCGGAGAGGGATGGCTGGCTGGCGCGCTTGCCGATGTGGGACTGGGTCGGGGGCCGCACGAGCGAGACATCGGCCGTCGGTCTGCTACCCGCGGCGCTCCAGGGCGTGGACGTCGACGCCCTGCTCGCGGGCGCGGCGGCCTGCGACGAGGCGACGCGCCGGCACGAAGTCCTCCAGAACCCGGCCGCGCTCCTGGCGCTCATGTGGCTGCACGCGACCGGAGGGAGCGGCGGCCGCCGGGCGATGGTGGTCCTGCCGTACAAGGATCGACTGCTCCTCCTCGGGCGGTACCTGCAACAGCTGGTGATGGAGTCCCTGGGGAAGCGCCTCGACCTCCAGGGCCGGCGGGTGGACCAGGGGCTCGCCGTCTACGGCAACAAGGGCTCGACCGACCAGCACGCCTATGTGCAGCAGCTCCGCGACGGCGCGAACGACTTCTTCGCCGTCTTCGTGCGCGTGCTCGAGGACGGCGGCGCGTCGCTGGAGGTCGAGCCTGGAATCACGCCCGGTGACTACCTGCACGGCTTCCTCCTCGGTACGCGCGCCGCCCTGTTCGAGAACGAGCGCGAATCGGTCACCATCACCGTGCCGCGCGTCGACGCCCGCACGGTCGGGGCCCTCATCGCCCTGTTCGAGCGGACGGTCGGGATCTACGCCGCGCTGGTCGGCATCAACGCCTACCACCAGCCCGGCGTGGAGGCTGGGAAGCGGGCTGCCGTCTCGATCCTGGCGCTACAGGGGAAGGCCCTCGCCGCGCTCTCCGGGACGCCGCGCTCCGCGGAGGAGCTGTCGGCGGCGATCGGCGCCTCCGGCGAGGTCGAGACCGTCTACCACCTGCTCGAGCACCTGGCCGCGAACGGCCGCGCGCGCCGGGAAGGGGCGGGGCCGGGGGCGCGATTCTCGAGTGCGCTCTAGAGACGACTAGAGATAGACGCTCCGCCGCGCGGCCACGTCCTCGTCGAGCATCTGCTGCAGCGCCGAGCGGGTCCGCTCCGTGAGCTCGAAGACGCGGCTCGCGTCCGCGGCGGCGCCGGGTCCCTGCGCGTCCGCGGCGAGGGGCTCGCCGAACCGCAGGGACCAGCGGGCAGGCAGCGGCAAGAGGCCGATGGGGCCGAGCGGAACGCGGAGGGCAGGGGCCAGCAGCGGGACGCCCAGACTCTCGGCGAGCCAGCCGGATCGGGCCGGCGGCGCCGAGGTCTCCTCGCTGCCGACCACGGCGCATGGCACGATGACCGCCCCCGCGCGGATGGCTACCCTGGCGAACCCTCCACGCCCGAACTGCTGGACGCGGTAGCGCTGCGTCCACGGCCTCGCGCCGCCCGCTGTACCCTCGGGGAAGAAGCCGACCGCGCCGCCTTGCGCGAGGAGCTGGAGCGCGCTCTCGGGGGTGGCCTCGACCGCTCCCAGCCGCGCCGCGAGGAATCCCAGGATCGGCGCCTTCATCACCGCGTCGTCGAGCAGCGGCCGCAGCTCGCGGCGCGCCGGATGTTCGCGCGCGAGGGCGAGCCGGAGGACGAGCGCGTCCCAGGGGAGCGCCCCGCCGTGATTGGCGATCACGATCACCGGCCCCTCGGCGGGGATGTGCTCGATCTGTCGGACCTCGACCCGCCACCACGTGGAGTAAAGGAAATCGAAGGCGGGCGCGGCCATGGCGGCCAGCTCGCGGTCCATCCCGAACGGATCCAGCTCGCCCGAGCGCTCGAGGATCCGCGCGAAGGGAACGAACTGGCCGAGCCTCTCGCGCAGCAGGGGGGCGAGCCGGGCGACCGCCTGGAATAGATCGTGGGCGTGCCGGTCCTCGGTCGCGATCGGTCCCGGGGACTGAGCCGGGGGTATCGGGGGCGGAGCCCCCGATGTCAATGTCGGCGAAGCCGGCGGCCTGTCTTGCGCCGAAGGCGCAGCCGCCGGAGCCCCCGATGTCAATGTCGGCGAAGCCGGCGGCCTGTCTTGCGCCGAAGGCGCAGCCGCCGGGGTCTCGATTTCGGTCGCGGTCTGCGCCTGGATCTCGGTCGGTGTCGGTGTCTCGGTCGCGGGCTCGGTCTCGGGAGCGGGTTCGGGAGCGGCCTCAGCCACGGGAGCCGGCTCGGCAGGCGCCTCGATCGCGGCCAGAATCGCGGGGGCCGCCACTTCCTGCTGGGCCTCTGGCTCCGCGCCGCGAGCCTCGACCTCCGAGCTCGCAGCGACCTCCAGGGCGCGCACCGGCTCTCGCACCGCCGCCCCGCTCTCGAACGGGTCATTCCCGAGGGCGGGCTTGATGGCCCGTGTCTTCGCGCTGACAGCGCGCTTCGCGGCGGGCTTCTTCCGCTTCCTCGTCTGGCGTCCGCTCATGTTGCGTTCGCGTATACCCATCTGGCCGCGATGCGTCAAACCGCCAAGGGGGCGTCGGTATCGCGTGCTACAAGGGCGCGTGCGACGCATTCAGGTGTTGCCGCCCGGCCTCGTGAACCAGATCGCGGCGGGCGAGGTCGTCGAGCGCCCGGCCTCCGTGGTGAAGGAACTGGTCGAGAACGCGCTCGACGCCGGCGCGCGGCAGGTTCAAGTCGACGTGGAAGAGGGCGGGCTCGCCCTGGTGCGCGTCGCCGACGACGGCTGCGGCATGAGCAGCGATGACGCCCCTCTTTCGCTCGAGCGCCACGCCACGTCGAAGCTCGTCGATGCAGGCGGGCTCTCCCGGATCGCCACCATGGGTTTCCGCGGGGAGGCGCTGCCGGCCATCGCGTCCGTCTCGCGCCTCCGCGTGGATACCTGCGACGGCTCGGAGGGGAGCGCCGGGACGCGCATCGCCATCGAGGGCGGCCGGATGGTGGAGAGCGGCCCGGTGGCGCGCGCGCGCGGGACGACCGTGGAGGTTCGGGACCTGTTCTTCAACACGCCCGCCCGCCGGAAGTTCATGCGCGCGCCCTCCGCCGAGGCTGGGCACGTGAGCGAGGCCGTGCTCAGGCTCGGGCTCGCGCACGCGGAAGTCGGCGTCGTCCTCCGATCGGGCGGGCGCGCGGTGCTGACGTGGCCTGGCGGCACGCCGCTCCCGGCGCGCGCGGCCGCCGCGCTGGGGCGAGAGGCGGCGAGCGCACTCGTCCCAGTCGAGGGAGCGCGAGGAGAGGTGCGGGTCTCCGGTCTCATGGGCCCACCGGAGAACGCACAGCCGACGGGGCGCGGCCTGTATCTCTTCGTGAATGGGCGATTCGTCCGGGATCGCGGAGCCGCTCACGCGGCGCTGCGCGCCTACTCGGGATCCTTGCCGGCAGGCCGCTTCCCGGTGGGCGTCCTCTTCGTCGAGCTGCCTCTCGAGCGCGTCGACGTGAACGTGCATCCGCAGAAGCTGGAGGTGCGGTTCGCCGACGCCCGGTCCGTCTACGATGCCGTCTTCCACGCCGTCGCCGGCGCGCTGCGGAGCGCGCCCTGGCTCTCCCACGCGCGAGCGCCCGGGCACGAGCGAGAGACGGCCCTCGCGGGCGCGCCGATCGACGCGCTGGCGGTGCCGATGGCGAGCGAGGAGATCGCCTCGGTGCTCTCCGAGGCTCGCGCTGGACGCGGCGAGCCTGGGCCGGGCTGCCTGCCCTGCGCGGATGGTCTGCTGCCGCTCTCCGGACCGCAGCGGCAGGAGGGGGGTGAGACGGTCGCTCTGCCCGGCCGACTGCCCGGGTACTTCGGATCGCTCCGGTACGTGGGACAGCACGCCAGGACGTACCTCGTGTGCGAGGCGCCCGGCGGCTCGCTGGTGATCGTGGACCAGCACGCGAGCCACGAACGGATCCTGTTCCACCGCCTCCGCGAGGCATGGAGAGCAAGGCGCCTCGTCGTTCAACCGTTCCTCGTGCCACAGGTCGTCACGCTGCCCACCCCCCTGGCGCGCGCGCTGGAGGCGGGCGCGGCCGAGCTGCGGCTGCTCGGGATCGAGATCGAGCCGTTCGGCGGTGACGCCTTCGCGATCACCGGGGCGCCCGCGGCGCTCGCCGGGGTCGATCTCGCTGCGCTCCTGGCCGATCTCGCGCAGCAGGTCGAGCAGCTCGGTCGGGGGAGCGCCCTCGATGACGCCGTCCACGATCTCCTCGCCACGATGGCCTGCCACAGCGCCATCCGCGCCAACCAGGACCTCGCCCCGGAGGAGGCCCGAGCCCTGCTGGACGGCCTGGACGACGTCGACTTCAAGGCGCGTTGCCCGCACGGCCGACCGGTCGTGTTCGAGCTCTCCATCTCCGAGATCGAGCGGAAGGTGGGCCGGCGCTGATCGCAGCGCCCGGCTCTCCTGCGTGCATGCGATCGGTCCCCTCGATGGCCGCGCTGCGCTTCGAGGTGGGCACCTAGCAAACGATGGGCCATTGTTGTGGCGTCCCGAAGTGCCCGTTAAAACGAGCACCGTGTGCGAGAGCCGGGCCCTCTGCTCCGGCAGGACCATTGCAAAAGTGCACTTCCATTTCACACCCGAAAGGGATCTCACGGACGGGGTGGCTGTAAGAACGTAATGCAGTCGACTCCCTTTTTGACAGCGCACCACGTCAAAGGGGAGGCGATCCCCGCCATGGGCCTGATAAGTACGTAGAAAATTCCTGCCCGGGAAGCGGGCATCGTTGATGCAAGAAAGGCGAGCTGTGTTGGGCGCAATCTCAGGTCGGGACGTCATCCTGCACTCCCTCACGATCCTCCGGCTGTGGGGGCCGGGGTGCTACGTGAGGTGCCTGCGAGCGATCGTCTCCCGACGCCAGTGCACTTTCCTGCAGGTGATCTCGGCCCGCCAGTGATGTTTCCGTGACGGACAGTCCTGGGCGCTCGGGGGCGGAGCCCCTGGGCGCCCGGCGGGTTCTCCGTGGCGGGAAGCCGCGCGATGCCCGCGCGGAGCGGGTACTGGTGCCACGGTGTGCGAGCCGCGTGGACGCAGGGCGGCGCCCGTGCCACAGTCGGCGCGCACATGAGCCCCCGGGATCCCGCCCTCCACCGCTACCGCTCCGCGATGTGGGCGCTCTACTTCGGGGTGGTCCTGCTCGGGATCGGCCTCGTCGTGGCCAGCGTGGCCAGGAGCCTGCGCGGCCCCGCTCGCCCGGCCCGGGTAGCGGGTGCGCTCCCGACCCGCGCCGCGCTGCGCGTTTGCCTGGCCGATCTGGAGACGCTCTACCGGGAGCAGAACCAGCGGGCGTGGGCGCTCGGCACCGAGTTCGAGGGGGCCGATCCCCTTGGTGCCTGGAACTCCTGGTCGCGGGAGTGGGAGCGCAAGGTGAGCGATCTCGTCGACCGCTGCCGTCTCGACGAGGGCGCTTCAGGTGCGGACGCGACCGCGCGGGGAGAGCTGGCCGCGGCCCGGGATGCCATGATGGCGCTGCACCGCGTCTACGTGGCGCAGGTGAATCGGTTCGCCAAGGAGGAGGGCGACCTCGCCCAGGCGGCGGCGGAAGCGCTCGCTCACGCGCGCGAGAGCGTCGGGCGGGCGCGATAGAGCAGGTCCTGGAACCCATGCGCGTAGCGCTCGGGCTTCGGGACCTGCTCTTGGCTCACGACCCGCAGTTGTCGCTCGCCGGGTCGAACTGGAAGATCCAGCGGAACACCTGGGTCTCGAAGCCGGGCTGGGGCGTGCGGTTGGGAAGGGCTAGCCCGTCGGTGTAGAGCGCGTAGAAGCCGTTCGAGACCACGAGCTCCAGCACGTGCGCCGTTCCCGCGGCGGTGTCGAAGGGCGCGCCCAGCGTGAGCGCGAGGGGTGTCAGGGCCCTGGTGGTCTGCGTCTCGTCCTCCGATCCCGGCACCTCCTCGCTGAACATCGGCAGGGAGCTCCGCGCGTCGTCCCTGGCGTAGTCGACGAACCAGCGCACCGAGACGACCTCGGTCGTGTCGTCGTCGACGAGGGTCGCGTGGACGTGGAACGTCGGCGGCTCCGGGCACGCGGTCGACACCCTCACCAGCGCCTCGCTGGGCACGGCGGTGCTCGGGTCCACTCGGGGCGGAGTCGTCGTCGTCCCGCCGTTTTCGCGCCGCACCGACGCCACGGGCTGCGGCAACGGGCACGCCACCAGCGCGACGGCGGCCACGGCGAGCGCGGCGAGGGCGGCCTCGCGGGTCAAGGAGCATCCTCCTCGCCGGCGGGCGGTGGGGGCGGCGCCGCCTCGCCTCGCCGCTCCGCCTCCAGCTTCTCCAGGTGGCGGAAGATGGTGCGTGGATCGACGCCCAGGTCCTTCGCCGTCTTGGTGCGGTTGCCGGCGTTCCGCTCCAGGACCTCGTTGATGTACCGCCTCTGGAACGCCTCCTTCGCCTCCGTGAGCGGCACGACGGGCGCGAGGCTGTCGGGGCCGAGATCGAGGTCCTCCGGGCCTAGCTGTGGCGCGTCGGCCAGGACGACCGCCTTCTTCACCCGGTTCTCCAGCTCGCGGATGTTCCCGGGCCAGCGGTAGGAGTGCAACGCCGCCGTGGCCGCGGGCGTTAACCCGCTCGCGGCGGAGCCGAACTCGCGCGCGTGCTTCTGGAGGAAGTAGCGCGCGATCACCAGCACGTCGTCGCCACGGTCGCGCAGGGGCGGCAGCGCGATCGTGACCACGTTCAACCGGTAGAAGAGATCCTCCCGGAAGCGGCCCGCCGAGATCTCCTCGGGCAGCACCTTGTGCGTCGCCGCGACCACGCGGATGTCCAGCGCCTCGGGGCGGGTGTCCCCGACCTTGGTCACCGCCCGCTCCTGGAGCGCGCGCAGGAGTTTGACTTGGAGTGGCAGCGGCAGCTCACCGATCTCGTCCAGGAAGAGCGTGCCGCCGTTCGCCGCCTGGAACTTGCCGGGCCGGGTGGCGATCGCACCCGTGAAGGCACCCCTGGTGTGACCGAACAGCTCGCTCTCGAGCAGGTTCGCCGGGATGGCCCCGCAGTCGACCGCCACGAACGGACCTCTGGAGCGCGGCGAGCGGCGGTGGATCTCGCGCGCGACGAGATCCTTTCCGGTGCCCGTCTCGCCCAGGACGAGGACGGAGACGTCGGTCGCGGCCACCTTCTCGATGCGCCGGAACACCTCGCGCATGCTGGCGCCGGCGCCGATGATCTCGCCGAACTGGTTCTCCTGCACGGCCCGGCGCAGGGCCTCGTTCTCGCTGCGGAGGCCGTCGAGCAGGAGCGCGTTCTCGACGAGGAGGGAGGCCTGCGCGGCGAAGACCGTGAGGACCTCGAGATCGGCGTCGTCGAAGAGGTTCACGACGCTGTCGTTGCCGAGGTAGAGCACGCCGAAGGGCTCGCCCTTGCGCACGAGGGGAGCGCACATCACCGAGCACAGCTTGAGGTTCACGACCGACGAGGAGGACGACCACTGGACGTCGTGCAGCGCGTCCGCGACGATCACCGCGCGGCGCGTCGACACCACCCGCTGGACGATGGAGTCGGAGACGCGCGAGACGGCGTCCTCGATCGTCTCCCGGGCGAGGTTGCGGGCAGCCTTCACCTCCATCCCGCCATCCCCGACCAGGATGACGAACCCCTTCTCGGCGTGAGTGAGCCCCAGCACGGCGTCGACGAGCTCATCGAGGAGGTGCCCCACGCTCTCGGCCGCCAGGAGCCGCCCCGAGAAGCGGACCAGGCTCTCCATCGCCTCGACCCGCGCCCGGGCGGTCGGGGCGGCTGGAGCTGGGTCGCGCGCGCTGAAGACGAGCTCGCTCGCGCCCAGGCGTATCCGGTCGCCGTCGCCGAGCCGCGCCGTCACCTTGCGCCTGCCGTTCACCTCCATCTCCGCGCCGTCGTGGCAGGCCGCGTTGAACTCCCGGCCGTCGAAGTGGATGTGGAGCGCGGTCTCGGGCAGCGCGGCGTCCTCGAGCGCCACGTCGTTGCCTCTGGCGCGCCCCACGCTGGTGATGCGCCGCGAGAGGTGCACCATGCGCTCTCGCCCGTCGGCGGTCCGGATGTGCAGGGTGGGCATCGAGGGCGGTCAGTAGTTCCAGCTCAGCTTCACCGAGCCCTGCCGCGGGGTGAGCTCCGTCTCAACTCGCGGCACGTAGTGACGATGGGCGTCGATGACGCCATAGGCGTACACGGCCCAGAACAGGCCGGCCGACACGTACTTCACCACATCGGCGCGCGCGAGGAGGACGCGGTCGGAGTCGCGATACGGCGGCTGCGAGCAGCCGCTCTGCTGGGACGGCGAGCAGCGGCGGCCGGGATCGCTGGCGATCTGGTTGTGAAAGAGGATGGCGCCCAGGTTCGTCAGCGCCAGCGCCACCTGGGCCGTCGCGATGGCCGTGCCCTTGGCGCGGTCGCCGTTCTGGAACTGACCGGCGCCGAACGGCATCCAGTTGAAGAGGTAGATCCGCTCCTGGACGCGGATCACCTTGGTGGGCGGCCCCGAGCGCGCCTGCTCCTCCGCCAGGAGCTTCCGCCGCTCCTCCTCCTCGAGGCGCCGCTGCTCCTCGAGCGCTCTTCGGCGCTCCCGGAGGGGCGCGAGCTCGGGTTCCTTCTCCCGCTTCACCTTGTCGAAGAACTCCACGACCCTCGGCTCGACGAGGAATGGATCGAGCGCGTGGTCGGGGTCGAGCGAGAGCAATCGGACGAAAGCCGCGCGCGCCTCCGCCTGATCCCCGAGCTTCAGCTCCGAGATGCCGAGCATCCGATACGCCTCGATGGCGTCGTCGCCGGAGGCGTCGGGGTGCTCGGTGAGCCAGCGGCGGACGGTCCCCGCGGCGTCGGCGAACGCGCCGAACTCGAAGCGGTCGCGCGCGCGCTTCAGGTCGGGGCTCTGGGGCACGGCGGCGAGCGCGAGGGCGACGGCGAGGGCGATCATGGCGGCACCGTGGACGCGGCGCCCGCGAGCTCCGCCGGCTCTCGGGCCAGATCCGGCGCCGGGCCCAGGTTCGGGGGTCTCGGGGGCGGAGCCCCCGAGCTTGATGACGGCGAAGCCGCCGCCCCGCTCGCGTCAGCGAGCGAGTGCGCCGAAGGCGCTGGCGGTGGCGAAGCCGGCGGCCCGCTTTGCGCCGCCGGCGCTTCCGCCGGCGCTGCCGCCGGCTGCACCTCGGCCTGCGCCGCGGCGAAGGTGACCTCGGCCCCCGCGCGGAGCTTCAGCGTCGCGCGCACGGGCGTGAGACCTCGGCGCTCGAGCGAGAGCTGGGCGGTGGCCTCGTAGGGGCTCTCGCCGGTCGAGGGGAGGATCACCTCGAGCGGCGCGCGCTGCGACTCGCCGGCCGTGCCGAGGAAGCGGCCATCGACGAACACGCGCGTGGCCGGGTCGGCCTCAACGCGCAAGCGCGCCGGCCGCGCTCGCAGCGGCACCTTCAGCTCCAGCGGCTGCGGGATCGGCTCGGAGGCATCGAACTCGCGCACGAACGGGTAGCAGCAGGCGTGCTCGACCTGGACGCGGTGTGGCGCGCCGGGCGCGAGCTTGAAGGTGACGTGCTGTTCACCGCGGGCGACCTCCGCTCCGTCGAGGAGCGCGCGCTGCGCATAGGGACGGACGCGGACGGAGACGAGCGCGACGGCGGGGGGCGAGGGAGGCTTCGCTTCGGGCTTCGGGCTCCGGGCAACGGGCCGAAGCGAGCCCGCGGTCGTGGTCAGGCGTGGGGTCGAGAGGGCTCCTGAATCTGGAAACGGACGTGGATCTGGACCCCGCACGTTGCTGGTCGCGTCCGGGTGCGGGTCCGGGTGCGGATCGGTGATCGCGGCCGCGGTCGCGGTCGCGGTGCCGGCCGCGGCTGGGCGCCGCACGGAGCCCAACCAGCCGAGCGCGACCAGGGCGGCGGCCGCGCCAGCGGTCGCGACGGCGAGACGAACGCGGCGCTTCCACCGGGCGCGCGCGGTGATCCGAGCGAGCCGCATGGCGACGCGCGAGTCGCCTGGATCGAGGGCCAGCACCCCGTCGAGGATCTTCATGGCCCGGGCGGTCTCTCCCGCGGAGAAGGCTGCGTCGGCTCGGACGAGCCCGCGCTCGACCAGCCGTCGCGCGATCTGCACCTGGTAGGCCGCCGGCCCGGCGAGGAACTCCGCCAGCTCCGCCTCGGGGTCATCGATGCCTCGCTCTCGCAGCGCTGCGTCGAGATCGGCCCGCAGCGCGGCCGCGGTGGGGGTGCGCCGATCAGGGTCCAGCTGGAGAGCGCGCCCGATGACCTCCGCGATCTCCTCGCCGATGCGAGGCGACACGAGACGCGGGTCCCTGTAGTCCCCCTCGATGACGCGGCGGAGCGTCGCCGTCGGGTTCGGCGCCGCGAAGGGCATCTGCCCGGTGGTGAGCCAGTACAGGATCGTCCCCAGAGAGAAGAGGTCGCTCCGCGCGTCGGCCTCCTTCCCCTCGATGATCTCGGGCGCCATGTGGTTGGGAGAGCCGACCAGCGCCCCCGTCATGGTCATCCTGTCGTCGGCCGTGACGATGCGGGCGATCCCGAAGTCGACGAGCTTCAGCGCGCGCCGCCCGTCCTCTTCCAGGACGAGCACGTTCTCCGGCTTGAGATCCCGGTGGATGACGCCAGCGCCGTGTGCGTGTGCGAGCGCGTCGGCGAGCGCGCGAGCGAGGAGCGCACCGACCTCGGGTATCTCGAGGCGCTCCTCCTCGACGAACGCACGCAGGGTGCGGCCTCCCACGAACTCCGTCACCAGGAAGCTCTCGACGGCCGCTTCGCCCGAGTAGTCGTAGATCTCCACGATGTTGGGATGATGGAGCCGCGCGACGGCGCGCGCCTCCCGCGAGAAGCGAGCCCGGGACTCGGGCCGCGCTGCGAGGTGGGGATGTAGGAGCTTCACCGCCACCTCGCGGTCGAGGGCGGTGTCGCGCCCCCGGTAGACTACCGCCATCCCTCCCGTTCCCACCTGCTCGAGGAGCTCGTAGCGGTCGACGCGGCGGATCACGCTCGCGCCCCCGAGCCGGCGCATCGACTGACGAATCGCCGCCGCATCACCCCGGCCCCCTTGCCGCCACGACAGCCACGTCCCACAGGTTGGGAGGCACTATGACACGGACGCCAGACCTCGGCTACCCGCAGGCCCGCGCGACGCGCACTGCGCATGGTGGAAGAAGCCCGTTCGCGAGCAGTGCCTCGATCGTATGAGGAAGCGCCGCGATGGAGATCGCGTGGCGCGGGCGCCAGCCGGTCGCCGCCAGTCGCCGCGTGTCGTAGTAGTGATCCGCCGCCATCCAGTGCAGCGATTCGCGGTCGATGCGCGGCGCCAGCGCGGGGTTGCCGCCGCTCCGCGCGGCGAGACGCTCCCAGGCGCGGTAGAGGCGCTTGTTCACGGCCTCGAGGATGGCGCGGTCGGGGACGTTGCGGACGAGCCAGAGAAGGAAGGCGGTGATCCTGGGTGAGTACGGGATGTAGCGCCCCGCCGTGTAGCCCATCGCCTGGAGCGCGGCCGCCAGGTGCTCGGCGAGCGGGAGGGGAGCGTCGTCCCCCACGTTGAACGCACGCCCCACCACCTCTTCGTCGTCCCGGTGCTCCGCCACGTGGACGGCGGCGCGCGCGAGGTCCTCGACGTGCAGGAGGTGGGTCACCGGACCTCGCCGCAGGATGGGGATCCGGCGGCGGCCCTGGTTCAGGAGCGCGATGAGGGCGAGCGCCCGGATGGCGCCGCCTCGCAGCGTGGGGCCGTAGAGGAGGGTGGGGCGGAGGACCGTCAGCGGGGCGCCCTGGCGGAAGGCGAGCCACGCCGCCTGTTCGGCCCTCCACCGTGCGCGCTCGACCGCGGTGCGCGGGGCCTTGAGCTCTCCCTCCCCGCAGGGCAGGTTGCGGGGACGGCCGTAGACCGAGACCGTGGAGACGAGGATGAATCGGCGGCAGCGCGCCTCGAGTGCAACGCGCCCGGCGGCGTAGGCCGCGGCCGCCTCCGCGTCCGCTCGCGCGGCTGCCGACTGCAGTGGAGACGTGCGGACGCCGAGGTGAAAGAGCGCCTCCACTCCACGGGCGGCGGTCGCGATGTCCGGGATCTGCCCTCCGTCGAACGCGAGCCTGCGCACCTCCCAGCCCGAGCGCGCGAGCTCGAGCTCGAGCGCCTCCTGCCGCGAGCCAGGCGAGCCGGTGATGAGAGCGAGGCGCGACACCGAGCTGGATCCTAGCAGGCCTCGGAGCGCGGGCCTCGAGGCCTCAGGGGTGTGGGGACACCGGGCGACCTGGACTTGGACCTGGACTTGGACGTCTGGTCGTCGTCCAGGTCCAAGTCCAGGGGCCTAGCGTCCAGGAGCGCACCTACGCCCGGACCTCGCCCTTCGGCCCTTCCTTCTTGGCGCTGTCGGGCTCGGGCGCCGCAGGGGGCTTACGCCCGATCGGGCTCTCCTCCAGCGCGGCCTTCAGGACCTCGTCCATGTGCGTCGCGAAGACGAACTCGAGCTCCTTGCGCGCCTGCTCGGGGACGTCGATGAGGTCCTTCTCGCAGCGAGCCGGCATGATGACCCGCTTGATGCCGGCTCGGTGCGCGGCCAGGATCTTCTCCTTGATGCCGCCCACGGGCAGGACGAGGCCGCGCAGCGTCACCTCGCCCGTCATGGCCACGTCGGAGCGGACGCGGATGCCGGTGAGCAGGGACACGAGCGCGGTGAGGATGGTCACGCCCGCGCTGGGGCCATCCTTGGGGATGGAGCCCGCCGGGAAGTGGATGTGGATGTCCGTCTTCTCGAGGAAGTTGGGGGCGATCCCCAGGTTGTCGGACTTCGAGCGCAGGTAGCTGAGCGCGGCCTGCGCCGACTCCTTCATGACGTCGCCGAGCTGACCGGTGAGGGTGAGCGACCCCTTGCCCGTCATCTTCGTCGCCTCGATGAAGAGGATGTCGCCGCCAGCGGCGGTCCAGGCGAGCCCGGTGGCGACGCCGGGGATCTCCGTCCGCTCCGAGGTCTCGTTCCAGAACTTCTCCGGCCCGAGCATCTCCTCGAGATCGCTCTCCGCGACGGTGCGCTTCGACCCGGCGGCGATCTTCCCGCTGGCGACCTCGACCGCCACCGCGCGGCACACATCGGCGATGCGGCGCTCGAGGTTGCGCACGCCGGCCTCGCGCGTGTACGCCATGATGATCTTGATGAGCATCTTCTCGTCGAAGGCGATGGCCTCGGGCGAGAGGCCGTGCTCGCGCAGCTGCTTAGGGATGAGATGGTTCAGCGCGATGTGGACCTTCTCCTCGAAGGTGTACCCGGGCAGCTCGAGGATCTCCATGCGGTCCTTGAGCGGGCCGGGGATGGGATCGAGCAGGTTGGCGGTGCCGATGAACATGACCTTCGAGAGGTCGTAGGCGATGTCGAGGTAGTGGTCGGAGAAGGAGAAGTTCTGCTCCGGGTCCAGCACCTCGAGCAGGGCCGCGCTCGGGTCGCCGCGGAAGTCGGCGCCCAGCTTGTCGATCTCGTCCAGCATCATCACCGGGTTGACGGTGGCCGCCTTCTTCATCGACTGGATGATGCGGCCCGGAAGCGCGCCGACGTAGGTGCGCCGGTGCCCACGGATCTCCGCCTCGTCGCGCACGCCGCCCAGCGACAGGCGCACGAACTTGCGGCCAGTGGCGCGGGCGATGGACTGTCCGAGCGAGGTCTTCCCGACGCCGGGCGGGCCCACGAAGCAGAGGATGGGGCCGCGCATGTCGTTCTTCAGCTTGCGCACCGCCAGGTACTCGAGGATGCGCTTCTTGATCTTCTGCAGGGCGTAGTGATCGGTGTCCAGGATCTGCCGCGCGTTCTCGATGTCGAGGTTGTCGTCGGTGCGCTTCGACCAGGGCAGGTCGGCGATCCAGTCGAGGTAGGTGCGCGCGACCGTGTACTCGGAGCTGGCGGTGGGGATGGACTTCAGCCGGTTCAGCTCCTTCTGCGCGACCTTGTCCACCTCGGGCGGGAGGCCCGCCTTCTTCAGCCGCTCGGCGAGCTCGTCCAGCTCCTCCTCCTCCTCGCCCAGCTCGCCCAGCTCCTCCTTGATGGCCTTGAGCTGCTGGCGCAGGTAGTACTCGCGCTGCGTCTTCGACATCTCGCCCTTCACGGCGGAGTCGATCTTGTTGGAGAGCTTCAGGATCTCGCGCTTGCGGTTGAGGAGCTCGAGCACGAGCTTCATCCGCGCCTTGAGATCGACGGTCTCCAGGACCTGCTGCTTCTCCTCGATGGGCACGTCCACGTTCGCCGCGATGAGATCGGCGAGGTGCCCGGGGTGGGTGATCGACTCCACGAGCTCGGTCGCGGCCGCCGGGAGCTCCGGCATGAGCTCGATCACCTCGCGGGCCAGCTTTTTTAGATTTATCGCGAGGGCCTCGACCTCGACCTCGTCGACCGACGTCTTGTCCTCGACCGGATCGATGCGCGCCTTGAGGTACGGCGTCTCCTGCACCAGATCGAGCACGTGGAAGCGCGCCAGACCCTGCACCACCAGCGAGTAGTTGTCCTCGCCCATTTTGAGCAGCTTGACGATCCGTGCGACCGTGCCGACCGTGTAGAGGTCCGCCGCGCCCGGGTCCTCCTCCTCGGCCTTCCGCTGCGTCACGACCCCGATGACCTGCTCGTCGCGGACCGCGTCCTTGATGAGCGCGATGGTCTTCTGCCGGCCCACCGCGAGCGGCAGGACACCTCCCGGGAAGAAGACCGAGTTCCGCAAGGGGAGGATGGGAAGGACTTGGGGGATGTCCTCCTTGTTGATGAGCCCGGGGGGCATCATCGCGGGAGCCACCTGCGCGCCAGCGGCGACCTTCTTCTCCTTCTCGGACATCGCACTCTCCTTGCCCGAAACCGCGAACTTCGGACGAGCCGTCCAGGGATACCCACGCGAGGTGGTCGAGGCAAACAAAAAGCTCCCGGCCGAGCAGGCGCCAGGGCCCTGAGGGGGCTATGGTAAGCTGCCCAGCGACGCCTGCGTCTTCCGGTCGCTATCCAAGCTACTAACGGGCTTCCTCCCCGAGCGCTGCGGCAACTGCGCCCGCGAGGCCGGACCGGGCAGCTAGCGCTGCTGGAGACCAAGCTCTCTTCATGTCCAGGGGTTGCGAACGGGCTTCTCGCGGCGCAAGAATGTGAGCACCTTCAGCCCACCATGGGCCTGGGCGTCCCTCTGCTCACTCTCCTGCTGACATCGATCGGAGCCGCCGCGCTGGCGGTGGCCGGGTGTATCGCCCTCTCCCGGCGAAGGCGGGGAGAGGGCGACGCCGTCCCGGGGCCGCCTGTCGAGGCGGCCGCCCTCCGGATCGAGCGCCCCATCCCGGCGATGGAGCCTTGCCAGGAGGTGAGCGACGAGGACATCGTCCCCGAGCCGGCCGTCCCCACGCCATTCACGGTGAGCGACCTGGCTCTGGCGGTGAAGGCTGCCCTGGGGCCGCTGCTGGCCGACGCCGCCTCGGCGACGTCGCTCCTGCGCATGTCGCTCCCCACGGGCACCAGGGCGGCGGAGGAGCACGTCGCCCGGATCGAGGGCAAGCTGCGCGAGGCGGAGGTGCTCCTCGCCGCGTTCGCCGCTCCCGTCCCGCCCCCGGCGCTCGAGGCGGTCCACGCCGACCGGCTCCTCTCCGACGCGCTCGCCGGCGTGGCATTCGGGCCTGGCGTGCGCGTGCGTCGCATCGGCGCGCCCGCGCTCGCCGTCGCAGACGCCGTCCAGCTCCGCCAGGCGCTGCGCCACGTGCTGCGGGCGGCCTCGGCGGCGATGCCGGCGGGCGGCGAGCTCGGCCTCAGGACCGCGCGACGCGACGGCGAGGTCGTCCTCGAGATCTCGGACACCGGGGCGGCGCCGCCGCAGGGGCTCGAGCTCTCGATCGCGGAGCGGATCATCGCCGCGCAGGGCGGGCGCGTCGAGCGGGAGTCCATCCGCGGTCGCGGGTCCGTCTTCCGCATCGCGCTCCCTGCCGGCGTGAAGCGCGCCGGCTGACGACCGCCGCCCGAGGCCGTCCCCGTCCCCGTCCCCGGAAACGAACCCGCTCCCGGTCCCGCACCCGGCTGTTCGGCCGCGCACAGCTGCGCAAACGCCTGCCGGTTTGACAGCCCGATCGCCCCCCCTTACCATTCGTTCACTCGAAGGGGTTCCCGGCATCGTCCGCCTCGCTCACATCAGCGACCTCCACGTCTCCGTCCGCGCTCGATACCCCCGCAACGGCTTCACAGCACGTGATTGTGACCGCCACTCCCCGAAGGTCCTGCGGAAGATCCTGCGGGCCCTGGAAGACGAGGGGGCGGACCGCCTGCTCGTCACCGGCGACCTCACGCTCTCGGGCGAGGCGGCCGAGTTCGAGCGGGCGGCGGAGCTCCTGGCTCCGTGGACCGAGGCGGGCAAGCTCATCGTCCTCCCCGGCAACCACGACGTGTGGAGCCATGAGGCGGCGGCGACCTGGCGGTTCCTTCGGACGATCGGACCCGACGGGCGCGGCATGCGTGAGCCGCATGCGGTCTACCCACTCGCGGTCGAGCTATCGCCGGAGGTGACGCTCATCGCGCTCGACAGCGCGCGCCACGGCGAGGATCCGGAGCGCACGCCGGGGGCGCTCGGCGCCGAGCAGATCGCGACGGCGCGGCAGCTCGCGCGCGTGGCCGTGCAGGCGGGGCGCGCCGTCGTGCTCGCGTTGCATCACCATCTGGTCATCCCGCACGAGCGCGTCCCCTCGGACCTCCGCCTCGCGCGCATGCCGCTGGCCGACGCTGACAAGATGGTGCGACTCCTGGCCGAGCTGCCCGTCGCGGCCGTCCTCCACGGGCACCGCCACACGAGCTTCCGCGTCGAGCTGCCCGGCCCG
>Ga0209342_10002964_pt1 | contig 18028 bp, 13 predicted proteins | sample RifCSP16_2_FD_184023 | JGI IMG/M metagenome (GOLD analysis project Ga0209342, IMG submission 184023) | Soil microbial communities from Rifle, Colorado - Rifle CSP2_sed 16_2 (SPAdes) (version 2) | ecosystem: Environmental > Terrestrial > Deep subsurface > Rock core/Sediment | place: Rifle... | reverse complement strand
TATAGATAAGCTTGAGCCCACCCGCGTCCTCGATCTGGCGGCGCAGCGCGCCGCTCTTGAGCGAGGAGAGAATCAGCTTGTTGTCGCCCCAGATGAGCTTGTTGGTCCAGCCCTTGAGCTGGCGGCCGCGGGTGTCGAACAGCCCGAACTGCGGCGATTCCGGCACTTCCTGGCGCGGCTCGTCCACGTGCTCCAGCGACTGGAACGGCAGCACCGTGGTGCACACCTCGCGGTTCTTGCCGTTCCACACCAGCTCCACCTCGCGCTTGTCCGCGAACAGGATGAAGCGGTATTTCTCCGGCAGCGCCTTGCCCTGCTGGATGAGCTGGATCAGGTCGCGCTTCTCGGCGTCCGTCAGGTCGTAGGCTTCTTTGGGGGTTTTGGCCATAAGTCAGCGCAATATGCGGCTAAAGAGTTGGTCTTCGGTCAAAAACACGTTTTCGCATGTTAAATAAGCCATTGTTTTTTAATTTATTTTAAATTTTCTAAAGGGATTCAGCCGGGTTTGGTGCTTTAGACACGGCCAAATGCCAGCGGGCCCACCGCCTCTTGCCTGTCACCTGAATGCGTCCTTCCTGCCGCAACTCGTGGAGCAGGGCCTGAACTTTCGAACTGGAAAGGGCCGGGAGAACCTGCGTGAGATCCCCCAAGGGGCTGCCATCCGCATTGTTGTCGCGGATATGCTTCAGGAGCAATTCCTTGTTGGTGTCGTGATCCAGCCCCCGCTTGCGCGTGTAGTCGCCTTTTTTGCCAAGCGCGGCATACATGCTGCGCGACAACAAGTAGCGTACACCACGGCCGCGACCGTGCGATTCCACAATCCCTGCATCGATCAGTGCGGGTATTCGCGTTTGCTGTGCGAGCGTCAGCGGTTGTTCGCGCCTCAAGGCATCGAGGATGAGAAAGTCGTGCGTGGAAAAACTCCGCAACCGTTCCTCGCCAACCCGCTCCAAAAACCGGATGAAGGCGGCATCTTGCACCGTGCCTTCCAGAATCAGGCGTACCTCATGGGATGACGAGCCGGTGACGTCAGGCAAGGGCTTGCTATGACGGACAGCCGCCTCGAACATCAAATTCATTCCCTGACCCGAGCGCTCAATCAGACCACATCGGCCCAAGGCCTCGGAAAGCCTTCGGTTACGGGGATTCTGCTGATCCAGGATATTGTCCGGCGAGATGCCGGGCGGGAAGCCGCCCGGGCTTACTATTTCCAGCCGACGGGCGTACTGACGCACGAATATCGAACCGCCCAACCGATAATCGCGATGGGCAACCGCGTTGAGCAAGGCCTCACGGATCGAGGTTTCGTCGAAAGTCAGAATGTCGTACCGGAACAAACCCTCCTGATAGCTTTGTCGATCATTGCGGAGATTGATGCGCTCCCAGAGCGCATCATGAAAAAGGAAGAATCCTTCCCGGAACTCGGCGCGATCCTGCGCGGGGCCGGATGCTTCCGACGAGCGGTACTCGAAGATGACTTCCGCTTGCGGCAAATACCGGTCGAGCGCCTGTCGTGTTCCGAGCAGGATCAGCGCTGCATTGTTCAGGCGCTCATCCACGAGCAACTCGGCGTTGGACAGAAGCTCGGCATCGTCCCATTCCAGGATACGCGGGCTTGCGGCCTTCCTGGACCAGCGGCGACGGTATTCCGAAAGCGCTTCTGTCGACAGATCGGATATCGCCGCTGCGCTGGGCTCGGCTGTGTAGTCAGGGCCCGCCTCTGCAAATATGGCTCGCAGTTCGTTTGGAGGAATCGGCACCACATCATCCCCGGCCCGGCGCAGGTAACGCCCTTTGTACTCCCACGCCGTTCCCGGCAATCGACCTGGAACATGCACCAACAAAAGGCGCTTGCCTTCATGCTGCGTTTCTTCAATACGTATGCGATGGCCCAGCCTCTCATAAAGCCCGGCTTCAGTGCGGCCAGGCTCTGCGAACGCCGTTGTTCCAATGACCTGACGCGGACGGCGATCCGTTACGCCAAGCACGATTTTTCCACCACCCTCATTGGCAAGTGCAACGCAGTAATCCACCAGTTTTTCGAAGTGGAAATTGCTGGATGCCGATTTGAATTCGAGCCTTTCGCCTTCCGGCTCGGTCAACAGACGGGCTATCTCGTCAGGTGTCGTCATGTTTGACTGACACAAAAGATTGCAGCGAACCTGAGAAGCCCTTGGCTGGCAATACCAGAAGGCGGGTCGCCCAAATAACCAAATATAGGAAGTTTATGTCCGCGCATCGTAACAATAATAACTTTGGGTAACTTTCATATATATCATCTGCTCAGGCTTGGTATTCGGTGAAGCCCGCGGCCAGCGCAGTAAGGGTTTTCGGCGGATTGCGCTCGTAGCCTTGTTGATCCACATACACGAAGCGGTAAGCTGCTCCGTCTTCTGCCTGGCTCGCGCACGTGGCGTCTTCGCACCACTGGCGCAGGCGGGCCATCTTCTGCGGCAGGTCGAGTTCCGCGCGACCCTTGGTCTCGACGATCCAGACCGTGCCGTCGGTGGTCTTGACGATGAAGTCCGGCGTGTAGGTGGAGAGATCGCCATCGGCCTTGACGTAATCAATCTTGAAGCCGACAGCGAGGTAATTCTTGGCGAAGGCCGTGACATCCGGCGCATTATCGAGAAAACCCGCGAAAGTCAGCTCAAAACCGCCGGCATGCGGCTCGCCGACGATCTTGTTGAACACCGACTTTCTTGCAGCGAGATAGGGCTGGTGGTCCATGCGGAAGGGACGCACGTTGCGCAAGCGAATACGGTCTTCGATGCGGGCTGAGCCCTTGTCCTGCACGGTGAGCGCGTTGATGGCCTTCTTGAAGGTATCGAACAGAATCTTCCCGGCATCGGGCTCGGAGAGGTTGCGCAGCACCACCGGGTCTTCGAGGTTGACCGGCGAGGATTCGAACAATTGCTCGGCCATGAAGGCTCGCACCTTGGGGTAAAGCAGGTCGTATCCGCCCACGAGCCGCAGTTCCTTCAGCAACTGCCGGGCGAAAAAGCCCACGACCGAGCGGTAATCGGCCGGCCCGGCGCCATCGAGCAAAATGGTGTGGTGTACCTCGGCATCCAGCATGGTCTTGAAGACGATCTCGCGGGTTTGCTCCGGCGTGAAGGGCTTGAGCGGAAGCCTGGCATTATCAAAGGTCGCGGGATCAAGCGCTTCAATATCTTTGTATTCGCGGTTGAACCGCCGGGATAGTTTCGGCAGTTCGATGTCCAACGCGTCGATGTTCTTGTCGGCGTTCTGGGTATCCACTTCGACCACGAGCGAGTCCTTGCGCTCGGTGCCCGGACCCATGGGGCGATATTCGAGCTGTATGCCCTCGCTTTGAATCGACTCGACAAACTCCATGAATGCCGGCGTGCCCATGACCGAGACGGTTTCCGGGATATCCGAGCCGAAGTACATGCGTCGCAAACCGCGGCCCAGAGTCTGTTCGGGAAGTATCTTGCTTTCGGTGCCGTATTTGCGAAGGCCCACGATGGTGGTAACGTTGCGCACGTCCCAGCCTTCCTTGAGCATCAGCACGGAGACGATGGCCTTATAAGGACTGGCCCAAGAATCTATCTCGTTGGCCTGCTTGCGCAGCAGTTCCAGCTCCTCCTTGTTCTTGCCCGAGGCGGTCTCGGAGATTTCACCGTTGTTCTTGGTATGGATGACAAGCACCGCCCCTTGCAGCTCGGGGCAGGTCTTTTCCAGGTACGCACCGACCTCGTCGCAGTTCCTGGTGTCGTCCACCATGACAAACAGGACCGCTTTCTTGCCTAGCGCCTCGTGGTCGGCATAACTCTTGCGCCACTCTTCGATACCGAGCTGCAGGTAGTCGGCGTAATGCTCGGTGAAGATAGCGCTCTTATGCTCTTGTAGCCGCGTGCGGCTCGCCGGGTCGGGCAACACCGGGTGTTTAACCACATTCTGATAAATGGCCTCGACCAATGGATAATCCGAGACGGTCTGCACAAAAATCGCACCGTCGTTATGGCGGGGTGTGGCGGTCACATCCACTTGCAGCGTGAGGCGCGCATCCTTTTGCAGCATCCGGTGGTGAATGTCCTGGATGCTTTTGAACCAGGCCATCCTCGGGTCATGAATGTGATGGGCCTCGTCGTTGAACACAGCCAACTCGTCAATCTCGCGGATTATCTCGCCCAGATCGGCCTTGCTGTCGGTAGTCTTGCCAACCGGCTTGGGGCCGAAAGGACTAAGAAAGTAGTCGCGCAGGTCATCGTCCTCCAGCGTGGGTTCGCGCACGTCGCCGAGATAGACACGATGGATGTTGGTAAGAAAGAGGTTGCCCGTGTCCCGCTGAACACGAACGTCGTCCTGGATGTGCAGCGTGAGCTGGAAGTCATCACGCCAGTTGCGGCCTTCGTGGCCGTTGTCCGGCAGGATCGGATCGTTGAAAAAGATGCGCAGGCCGTCGAAGTCGGCGCGCAGCCGGTCGAGGACGATGATGTTCGGCGCGATCACGAGAAAGTTGCGCGACAGCGCCGAGTCGGCCTCGTAGAGTTTATGGAAAAAACTCCACGCGATAAGCAGAGACAGCACTTTCGTCTTGCCCGCGCCGGTTGCCATCTTTACCACGTAGCGCGGCCAATCCTCGCTAAACATGTTTGTCGAGACGGCGCCGGAAGCATCGAACCGAAGCAAATCGAACTTGTCCCGGACCCTGCGAACATCGTGCAGCCAGATCACTGTCTCCACCGCTTCGCGCTGTGCGAAGTAGTACCGAAATGGCGACAGCGTGCCATCCGCCTGCTCGACCAGATGTTCAATCTCAAACCACCAATTCAGGAGCGCACGCGATGTGTTGGAAGCGCCCGCATAGCCTGCGTTCCGCCACTCCGAAATCTCGCTGCGAATCTTGGCAACCAGCGGCGGCAGCAGTTTCTCATAGGCCGTGCTTCGAAGTTCTTCGGCGGCCGGAAACCAGCGCTGGTCCGGCAATAGTTCAGCGTAGGGCGATTTCGGGAATTCAGGATGTAGCGCCATGGGTCACGATGCTCTTATTTTTCTCCCCACGGCGCAAAACCGATGGGGCGTTTCTTCTTGGGCTCCGGCGGAGTCATGAGTTCGCGGATGGCGTCGAATACCACCCTGAATTGGGCGTCGTATTTCTTTTCCAGCGCCGCCAGCTTGCGCGCGAGATCGACATTGGAAGCCAGCATTTGGCGTAACCGCACGAAGGCGCGCATGATTTCGATATTCACCTACACCGCGCGCTTGCTGTGCGGGACGCTGGATAACATCGCCACGCCCTGCTCGGTAAATGCGTAGGGCAGATATTTGCCATTCCGGCCGCTGCTCGGGAACGGCGCCTTCCTCGATGTGCCAGTGTTCGGCCGGCTCTTCGAAGGGCGAGTTTAATATCGGCTCCGGGACTTCGTAGCTGCTCATGTCACACCCTTACCGCATGAGTAGGAATGTGGAAAGCGGCATTGAGATGATGCGCGGGTCGTCGCTAGCCGGATCATCGCCAAGCGTCACAAGCACCCCAAAGGGAGCGTTATAGACAGCCCTCTCGACGAAGGCACGTAGCCCGAGCGTATCCCGGTGCTCGATGCGCCGGCGGTACTTCACTTCGATCGGTATGCGTTGCTCGCCAATGGTAATCACGTAATCCACCTCTGGTTCGGCGCCGCGCTCCGGGAAATGCGCGACATCCAGATTGACGATGGAACGCAGGAAATACCCGACCGTGCTTTCGGCGATCCTTCCCGCCAAGTCCGTCAGGTGCGGTTGATTTTCAAGTTCCGCGGGATCGATGGGTACGACTTCTTGCAACCAAGCGGCACGTAGCGCATGGTCGCACAGACACAGCTTAGAGGCTCCGCGCCGGCGCTTAAGCCGCAGTTCGAGCGGCTCGATCAGCCGCAGCAGCAGGGTGCCGTCCAGGAACTTCAGGTAAGTCAGTATCCGCTGCCAGCCGATGTTAGCGTGCATCGCTCGGCGGATTTCATCGAGGTAGAGGGCCTGGTTCGGCGATTGACCGATATACCGACATGCGAGCCGGAACACCTCTTCGAGCAGGTGCTCGTCGCGCCGCTTTCCTTTTGCACCCATGCGCAGGTCGTGTTGGATTGCGCGGCGGATCACGGTCTCATTGAGTTGATCCGCCACCCGCTCCCATGGCACGTCGGCTCGCACCTGTGCCACCGGGTAGGCGCCGCGTTCGGAAAACGCGCGGAATGCCTGTCGCCGGAAATCCATTTGCTTTTCTCCAAACTCCCGGAGACCCAGCCAGAAATTCTTGTCCTTGAGGGGACCGAGCCCGTTGAGCGGTAGGTATGGGTCAATCTTGCCGTAACCGCGCATCTCACCGATCTCGCGCAACAGCAGCGGTCCCATCTCCAGCGTGGCGATGCGTCCCGCGAGGCTGTCGCGGCCGGCCTCGATGCGCAGCGCGGAGCTGCCGGTCACGACGACCCGAACTGGGTGTTGATCAACCAGATTCTTGAGTTGCGGCGCCCACGCCGGGAGATTTTGTACTTCGTCGAGAAACAACAGCGCCTGTTCGCCATCCTTCGCCGCCTGATGAAATGACTTGCCCAAGATGTTATCGCCATACCACCACGCCAAATCGAGTATGGGTTGCGCAACTTTTTCGAGCTCGGGTAATTCGTCGAACTGCACCCGGAAAATCCGTTTTGGAGCTACCCCCTGCGTCAGCAGATCATCAATGATCTGGTTCAACAACGTAGTTTTGCCGATCTGCCGTGGCCCGCGCACGACCGTGATGGGCGCCAGCCCACCGCCGGAGACATTGGACAGCACATGCGGGAAGGCCCAGCGGCGAATGGGCGGAAGCCCGAACATACGCTCACCCTGCCACCAGATGTTACCGCGGCGCAGCGTGTCTTCGAGACCACGAGAAAGCAGTTGCTGTAAGGCGAGCTGTTTCATCCCTTGGCCTCCCTGAGGTTCTTCACCACCAGCAGTTTGTTGCCGCGGTCGTCAATGACCTTTACCGCGATCTGCCCGTGCTCGCCGGCCTCGAACAACGCGCTCACGGTTCCGGCGAGGTGATCCCGGACGCTTTCCTCATGTGAGCCCTTCAACGCGCGCTTCAGATTGTCCCAGGCGCTGGTGCGCGGGAAGAACGCCTGGCAGACGTTTTGACCGCGCAACAAAAAGTTGCGCTTTTCAATCTGCTCAAGCGGAATTACAGATTTTTTCGCCGTCATTCCTTGGCCGGGTTGTTATGTTTATGGCTTGGGCAGTGTAGGGGATTCCTCGTGCATCCTCAATTCCATGAACAAAACAGCATCAATGGCCGTGAGACAAACAGGTTTGAGGTCATAAAATGTGACCTCAAACCTTGCGCGGGGATGAGATCGCAATTTGTGACCTTGAAGGTTAAGGTCAGGAAAGGAATGGAGCCCGCAGAGAGATTTGAACTCCCGACCGCCTGATTACAAATCAGGTGCTCTACCAACTGAGCTATGCGGGCATAAAACAGTTTCAGACATGCCGTCCCTGGCGATGCGACTCAGCTTTTGTGAGACCCCAGCCCGACCATCCGTAGTCGGGCGCTCGCCGGGGCGGACACACGTTAAGTGTGTCCGCCACTGCTCCGGCTCGCCCAACTGAGCTATGCGGGCTTTGTTCGGGACGCGGAATTGTAAGTATACCCCTCGAGCCGGGCAACCGCCGCTATCGCCCCCGTGCGTCTGCGTCCTCTCCCGGGGGCGCGGCCGGGGCCGCGGGCGTGGGAGGCGATGGGGACGCCGGGCAGGCGAGCTCGCTCAGACTCACGCCGGCGGCGCCCCAGTCGAAATCCTTGAGCGCCTCGAAGAGATTCTCTCCGGATAGCTCGAGCCAATAGGCCGTGCGCGCCTGCCGGATGGGCTCGAGCTTCGCCGCGACGCCCTTGGCGGCGAGCCGCTGCTGATGCGCGATGGCGTTGGCCTCGATCGAGTAAAGTCCCAGCGAGATCGCATAACGCCCGCCCTCCTGCGTCAGCGCCTGGTCTTGAAACCCGAGGCGCACGAGCTCCTTGCGCTTGCGTTCCGCGGCCTCCCTCGAGGGAAACGGCGGCAGGAACACACGGTAGCCGGTGACCGCCGGGCGCGTCTCCTCCTGCCGCATGTAGCCGATCCCGCGCGCCTCGAGCCGCTTGCCGGCCGCAATGGCCGCATCAAGCTCGGCAAACGGCCCGGTGCGGTAACAATGGCGCGGCGCAACGACCGCAACCTCCGCGTTCGGCTCCGGCGGCTTCGGGCGGGGTTTGAGCTTCACGCCCGGCTCGGTGAGCAGCTTCATCTGCTCGGCATGTACCTGCGGGCGCGGCGCCTCGGCCTCGCCCACGGCGCTCTCCTTGTACCAGCTCGCCCACATCCAAAGCCCGAGGTTGGCGAGCACGAGCACGGCAAAGAACCATCGCATCATAAGGTATCCGCAATCCGCGCCAGCCCCTTCAACACCAGGTCGGGAATCGCGATCGCCGGCTGCGTGAGGCGCGCGGCGAGGAGCGGCGCATCGCCCCCCGTCAGAAATACCTGCATCCCGGGACCGATGACCTTTTGTTGTTCGACGAGCATCCGCTCGATCGCGCCGAGGAGTCCGAGCATGGTCCCGGCGGCGATGCCGTCGGCGGTCGCGCGCGCGAGACAACTGGTGTCGTCGCCGAACGCGAGCGGCAGGGCCGCCGCGCCCTGCGCGAGGGATTGCCGCAGCAGCCTCAGGCCGGGGAAGATCGCGCCGCCCAGAAACACCCCATCCGCGGAGAGCGCATCCACCGTCACGGCGGTGCCGCAATCCACGATGCAGGCCGGCGTCTGCGTAAGCGCGCGCGCGCCGATCAGCGCCGCCCAGCGATCGGCGCCGAGCGAAGCCGGCTCGCGGTAGCTGTTGGTCACGCCCAACTGCGCGCGCTGCGCCTGGACCACGTACGGAACGAGCGACCAGCGCCGCGTGGCCCATTGCTCGAGCGCCTGGCGCAACTCTTTCGCCGCGACGCTCGTCATGACGATTCGCTGCGGCGCCTCCAGCGCGCCCCACGCGTCATCCAGCAACCGCGTCATGTCCTCGCCTTGATGCAGCGCCATGCCGAGTTCCCAGCGGCCGGGGGCGTTCAGCACCCACTTGAGGCGGCTGTTGCCCAGATCCACCAACAGTCTCATACGGGCCTCAGGCTGATCTCGCCGGAATGGAACTTGCGCACCGCACCGCGCGCATCGCGCACGCACAGCGCGCCGTGCTCATCGACGCCTTCGGCGATTCCCTCGTGCGTCGCCTCGCCCTGAAGCAGGCGCACCTTCCTGCCGGCGTAAAGATGGCGCCGCTCCCATTCGCCGCGATAGGGGGCGAGGCCGGAATCCGCGAAGTCTTCGAGCACCGCGCGCAGATGCCGGATGACGAGCGCCGCCAGACGATTGCGGTCCACGGGCTCGCCGGTGATCGTCTGAATATCCGCCCACGGCTGGTCGATGCGCGCGGCCTCGCGCTCATGGATGAAACAGTTGATACCCACCCCCAGCACCGCCACGCAGGGCCCCGCGGCCTCACCCGCCACGTCGGCCAGCAGCCCGGCGAGCTTGCGGCCCTTCCACAACACGTCGTTCGGCCACTTAAGCCCACCGCCTTCTACGCCGTACTCCTCGATCGCGTGCAACACCGCGACCCCGGCGGCAAGACTCAGGCCGGAGGCGAAGGCCGGACCGCTCGGGAAACGCCAGGCCATGGAGAGCGTGAGGTTGTGATACGGCGTCGTGACCCACGCGCGCCCGCGCCGTCCGCGCCCCTGCGACTGCGCCTCGGTGAGACACACGCTGCCATGGAGTGAAGCAGCGAGATCGCGGGTATCTTTCTGCTCTTCCGCGGCGCGCGCGCGCAGGTAACGATTGGTCGAGTCGACTTGATCGAGGATTTCGAGCCGGTTCTTGAGCAGCGGCGCCGCCGCGCCCAGATGCTTCAGGATACGGGAACGATCCAGCAAAGTAAGCGGCGCATCGAGCCTGTAACCGCGGCCGGTCACGCGATGCACGTCCAGTCCCGATTGCGTCAGGCGGCGGATGCATTTGCACACCGCCGCGCGGGTGATGCCGAGGTTATTTCCCAGGTCGGTGCCCGAATGAAAAACGCCGTCGGACAACATCTTGAGGATTTCGGCACGCGTGGTCATGGCCCCATTCTAACAGGGGTCATATCGGGGCGACGAGAACTGAACGGCGGTAGGCAAACCAAACAAAAAATGGGCGGTACTTACACGCCGGCCTGTTCGTCACGTGTATGCACTCGCAGGCGACGCCCGCCTCCGCAGCACCGCTTTGACGATCTCGATCGAAACCATCACGCCGAATCCAAGTGCCGCTACGAACGCCACGTCGGAGAAGGTCGGCATGGCGATACCGAACGATTCGCGGACGGCGTCAAACTGAATCAGGACAGCGATCAGAAGCAGTTCCCACCCGATGGCGATCAGGAGCCACTTGTGGGGCGGCGCCTCCAGGATGCTGTAACGCAGCGAGCGGAAGTTGAGGGCGAGGATCAACTCGATCAGGACGAACATGAGGAAGATCTCGGTACGAGCGTGCTCGATATCGGCGAAGCCTGCAAAGAAAACCCAGAGAAAGAGCGGGCATTCGATGACCACTGCCAACGTAATGAGCGTGCGCACCTCGGTTGAGAAAACGCTCTCCTTCGGATCGCGGGGAGGACGCCGCATGATGTCGGGGTCGGGAGGCGCCACGCCCAACGCAAGTGCCGGGAGCCCGTCAGTCGCCAGATTGATGTAGAGGATGGCCGCCGGCAGCAGCGGCAGGAACTCAGGTCCCATGACCACCACCACCCCGCCCAGCACCACGACCTCGGTCAGATTCGCCCTGAGCAGATAGGTGAGATACTTTTTGATGTTGTCGTAGATCCACCGTCCGCGCTCGATGGCCTTGACAATGCTGGCGAAGTTGTCGTCGCTGAGGACGATATCGGCGGCCTCCTTAGCCACGTCGGTCCCCGAGATCCCCATCGCCACCCCGACGTCGGCATGCTTGAGGGCGGGGGCGTCGTTGACGCCGTCGCCGGTCATGGCGACCACATGCCCCTTCGCCTTCCATGCGCTCACGATCTTCAGCTTGTCCATCGGCGAGACCCTGGCATAGACGGTCACGCGCTCCACCACAACCGCCAGCGCCGCCGCGTCCATCTTGGCGAGTTCGTCGCCCGTAAGGACCAAGTCTCCGTCCCGGAAGATCCCGATTTCCTTCGCCACGGCCACAGCGGTGAGCTTGTGATCCCCGGTGATCATTACCGGTTTGACATGGATCTCCCGGCAGACCTTAACCGCATCGATCGCCTCGTCCCGGGGCGGATCCATCATCCCCACGAGGCCGAGGAAGGTCAGGTCGGTCTCGGCCAACTCCTCCGTGCACACGTTCTCGGCCGGCAGTTCCTTGTAGGCGACGCCCAGAACGCGAAGGGCATCGCCGGCCATCGCCTCGTTGGCCTCATCCAGCTTCGCCCGCTGGTCGGCCCCGAGCGGGACGGCTTGGTCCCCAACCAACGTAGAAGCGCAGCGTTCCAGCAGCACCTCCGGTGCCCCTTTGGTGAAGGCCAGCCGCCGCCCATCCTCCATCGAGTGGACGGTAGTCATGCGCTTGCGTTCGGAGCTGAACGGAAACTCCTCGATGCGCGGACACGCGAGCCGGGTTTCCCGGCCTTGTACCCCGCCCTTGGCCGCCAGCACTACGAGGGCCCCTTCGGTCGGGTCGCCTCTGACGAACCATCGCCCCGCATCCTGGGCCAGCACGGCGTCGCTGGCGAGGACAGCGCCTTTGAGCAGCAAGCCGAGCGCGCGATCGTCGAGCGAGCTGCTCAAGCTACCGGTCGGGGCATACCCCACTCCGCTCACCTCGATCGTCCGGCCGCCGACGAACATCCGGCGTACGGTCATCTCACCCTTGGTCAGCGTGCCGGTCTTGTCCGAGCAGATCACACTGGTGCAGCCGAGGGTTTCGACGGCGGGCATCTTGCGGACCAACGCGTTGCGCTTGGCCATCTCGTGCATGGCGATGGCCAGCGCACCCGTGACGATGGCGGCGAGCGCCTCGGGTACCGCCGCGACCGCCAGGGCGATCGCGAACAGGATAATCGGCAGCGTAGAGTCGAGCTGGAAAGTGCCTGCCCATGCCTCCCGCGCGACGCTGATGCCCACGACCAGCACGCAGATGCCGAGCGTGATGAACCCCAGCCACTTGCCGATTTCCTCGGTTCGCAGCTCAAGCGGGGTTTTCTCCTGCGTCACCGCCGCCACCTCCTCCGCGATCCGACCGAACTCGGTCGCCATCCCGGTTGCGGTCACCACCGCTTTGCCCCGCCCGTACGTCACCGTGGTGCCGGTGAAGACCATGTTCTTGCGATCGCCCACGGATGCGTCCTCCGCGGACAGCGCAAGATCCTTGCCAACGGGAATCGACTCCCCGGTAAGCGGCGCCTCATCGCAATGCACCGAGTGGATCTCGACCAGCCGGGCATCGGCAGGAATCTTGTCGCCCGCCTCGAGGACCAGAACATCGCCCGGCACCAGGTCTTTCGACGGTGCCTCCCACTCCTGTCCACCCCTCAGAACTGTGATCGTCGGGCTGAGCATGTTCTTCAGGGCTTCCAGCGCGCGCTCGGCACGGTACTCCTGAATGAAGCCGAGACCGGCGCAAAACACAATGATCACGAAGATAATGGCCGCGTCCACATACTCGCCGACCAAGGCGGAAAGAAGGGTGGCGATCAGCAGAATGACGATGAGGATGTTTTTGAACTGGTTGAAAAAGAGCGCGAGCGGCGAGGCCTTCTCCTCCTGCCTCAGCTCATTGGGACCGTATTGGCCGAGGCGGCTTTGCGCCTCCTCCGGCGCAAGGCCCCGGTGCGGGTCGACCCGCAGTTCTTTCAGGACGAGATCGACATCCATCGAATGCCAGAAGCACGTAGCCACGAGGTCCTCCCAACATTTATCCTAGAAAAAGCAGTTGTCCGCAGATTTCGCAGATTAGCGCAGATGAATCAACTGGTCCGAATGACTGCCCGGCGCACCCATAGGGTGAGAGAAGGAGCGTCGATCACATTCTTAAAATCTGCGGAAATCTGCGTAATCTGCGGATGCAATCGCCGTTTTTAGGGTTAATCCTGTCCATTTTGTTTTTTTCTCTGCGTGCTCTGCGTTCTCTGCGGTGAAAGACATCTTTTCAGCCATTTCTAGAGATTCCCTTTTCTTTCCGCCCCCAATCCAGCCGTTCTTGGCGCTCTTGGCATCCTTGGCGGTTCAAGATCGTTGAGCAGATTCCTTACCCGGGCGGCTTCAGGTTCTCCGCCAGCATGTTGCAGAAGAGCGCCCCCTGCTCGAGCGCGTCGTCGAGGGCGACATGCGTGTGCGTAAGACCCGCGTCGAACCAGCGCTTGGGTAAATAGGTGCGGCTGGTGTGCCGGAACTCGCTCTTGCGCATGCCCATGGCGTAGGAGCGGATGTCGAGCGCGTTCTCGCGGAACGGCCGCTCGCCGGTGAAGCGCACGAGATACCAGTACATCCACATGAAATCCCACGACGCCGGCCAGCCGAGAAACACCGGGCGGCCGGAAAGCTGCTGGAGCCAGGCGAGGTACTCGGGCATGACGACTTCGGGCGGGCGGGCGTCCTTGCGGCTCGCCTCCCAGGCCTGCGGGAACTGGCGCCACCATTCCATCGTCTTCGGGTGCGGCGCCGCGCCCGGCAGCGGCTCCAGATTGGCCGTGTAGGTCGCGACCCGCGTCTTGTCGGCGCGGTAGGCGACCGAGGCGAAGCTCAGCATCGAGTGCGGCCCGGGGATCGGGCCGTCGGCCTCGATGTCGGTGCTCACGTAGATTTCAGTCCGGTTCTTCACACAGCCTCCGCAGCGCCTCCAGGGGGAGCGATCATGCCTGCGCCGCCCGGCCCTGACAACTGCGAACGCATTTACCCGGGACGGCCGGACACGTAAGATGCGCGCCACTCGCCGCGCACCGATTACATGCCTTCTCCACTCAAATTCTTCGCCACCTGCCCCAAGGGAATCGAGTCGCTGCTCGCCGACGAGCTGCGCGCGTTCGGCGCCGAAGAGGTCAAAGAAACGCGCGCCGGGGTAGCATTCGCCGGCGCGCTCGCCACCGGCTATCGCGCGTGCCTGTGGTCGCGCCTCGCCAGCCGCGTGCTGCTGTCATTTGAACGCTTCGCCGCGCCCTCGGCCGAGGCGCTCTATGAGGGTGTGCAGCGCATCCGCTGGCGCGAGCACCTCGATCCCAACGGCACGCTCGCGGTGGACCTGACCGGCTCGACGACCGGCATCACCCACTCGCATTTCGGCGCGCTCAAGGTGAAGGATGCGATCGTGGATCAGTTACGCGCCGAGTCCGGCGTGCGCCCATCGATCGACACCGAGCGGCCCGACCTGCGCGTGAATGTCTACCTCCACCGCGACGAGGCCATGGTGAGCCTCGATCTCTCGGGCGAGTCGCTGCACCGGCGCGGCTACCGCACCCAGGCCGGGGAGGCGCCCCTGAAGGAAAACCTCGCGGCCGCGATCCTGCTGCGCGCCAACTGGCCCGCGATCGCGAGCCAGGGCGGCGCGCTTCTCGATCTCATGTGCGGCTCGGGAACGCTCTTGATCGAAGGCGCCTTCATCGCCGGCGACATCGCCCCGGGCCTCACGCGCGATTACTTCGGTTTCCTGAACTGGAAGCAACACGACGCCGGAGCTTGGGACGGGCTACTGGCCGAGGCGCGCACCCGGCGCGAAGCGGGCCTCGAGCGCCTGCCGCCGATCCGCGGCTATGACCACGACGCGCGCGCGGTTCGCATGGCGCGCGATAACCTTACCTATGCGGGGCTTGCGAACCACATCGTGGTCGAACGACGCGCGCTTTCGGCCTGCGCGCCTGAAGACGTTACCCCCGGGCTGGTGGTGGTAAACCCGCCCTACGGCGAACGCCTGGGCGAGGCCGCGGAGCTGCCGGCGCTCTACGCCGAGCTGGGAAAGCAACTCACGAACTGCTTCTCCGGCTGGCGCGCCGCGGTGTTCACGGGCAATCCGGAGCTCGGAAAATTCATGGGTCTGCGCGCGCGGCGCATGCACACGCTCTGGAACGGCGCGATCGAGTGCCGGCTGCTGCACTTCGAGATCGCGCCGGAACACGTCGTCGGCAGCCGCACGCCGAAACCGTTCGAGATCCGCCCGGGCTCGAGCGCCGAGATGTTCGCCAACCGGCTGCGCAAGGACTTGCAGCACTTCGGCCGCTGGGCCCGACGCCAGGAGATCGCCTGCTATCGGCTGTACGACGCCGACCTGCACGAGTACAACCTCGCCATAGACGTTTACGATTCGGACAAGCGTTACGTGCACGTACAGGAATACGAAGCGCCGGACACGATCGACCCCGACAAGGCGCGCCAGCGCCTGCAGCACGCGCTCGCGGTGATCCCGCTCGTGCTCGAGATCCCGAAGGAGCAGATGTTCTTCAAGCAGCGCCGCCGCCAGAAGGGCGGCGGCCAGTACGAGAAGCTCGGCCAGATCGGCGAGTTCCACGAGGTGCGCGAAGGCCCGTGCCGGTTTCTCGTGAACTTCACCGACTATCTCGACACCGGGCTGTTCCTCGACCACCGCAGCACGCGCGCGATGTTGGCAGAGCTGGCGAAGGGCAGAAGCTTCCTCAATCTCTTCGGCTACACCGGAACGGCGACGGTGCACGCCGCGCTCGGCGGCGCCTTGTCCACCACGACGGTCGATATGTCACGCACGTATCTGGACTGGGCGCAGCGCAATTTCGAGTTGAACGGCCTGCGCGGCGCGAGCCACGAGCTCGTCCAAGCCGATGTGCTCCAGTGGCTCAAGGAAGAACGGCGGCGGCGCTACGGGCTGATCTTTCTCGATCCGCCGACGTTCTCGCGCTCCAAGCGCATGGAGGAGACGCTCGATGTGCAGCGCGATCACGTGGCGCTGATTCAGGATGCGGCGGCGCTGCTCGAGCCCGGTGGAGTATTGATCTTCTCGACCAACCTCCGCCGCTTCAGGCTCGATGCCGACGCGCTCGCGGGGCACGAGATCGAGGACATCACGCGCCGGAGCATCCCGAAGGACTTTGAGCGCGATCCGCGGATACACCAGTGCTTTCGCATCCGGCGCAGCGTCTGAGCTGCCTGTCTGCGTGCCTCGCACAGGCAGGTCAGCTGCGATCCCGTAACTTGCGCCGCGCGATCATGGCCTTGAGCCGTTGCAGGGCCTGCATGCGCTTGAACAGGCGCTCGAGCCGCTCGCGGTAGACCATGACGATCAGGACGATCAAAAGGCTCAGGCCGACCACGGTGAAGAGCGCCCCCCAGCGTTCGTCCCGAAGGTACGTGCCACCCATCGTAAGCAGCACCGTGCCGAGCAGCCGGCCGGGGACGGACACGATGAGGAAGTTGCGCTGGCTCATGTGCCCGAGCCCGAGGAGGTAGCAGAGATAGTCCTTGGGGAAGCCGGGGATGAGGAACAGAAGAAACGCCAGGAACAGTCCCTTGTGCTTCATCACGTAGTCGTAGCGACGGATGGTATCGCCGCTTACGAGGCGCTCGACCAGCGGGCGGCCGAGGAGCCGCGCCAACATGAACGCGAGCCACGATCCGATCGTGAGCCCGATGGTGGAATACACCACGCCCCAGACCGTGCCGAACAACACCCCGCCGGCGAACCCGGTCACCTCGCCCGGAATCGGCGCGGCCAGCACCTGGAGGGCCTGCAGGCCGATGAACAAAAAGACCGCGTACGTGCGGTGACGCTCAATGAAATTGAGCATCCGCTCCTTGCTCAGGAACAGGTCGATGAGACCGGAGGCGTACAGCAGGTAGGAGGCGCCTGCAACCACGGTCGCGATCAACAACAACAGCAATACCGTCTTTTTATCTATTTTGAGCACGAGAAACCGCGGCCTGCGCACCACCGATGCGACAATCTCGCCGAATGCGGCGAAAGAGTCAAACGAAGATCGACCGCGCCCGGCCTCGGAAATCCGATGCGCGCCGATACGCTCCCCGGTAGACCGCGGACGATAAATTTCCTTCATTGGGCACAATGGTTTTCGATCGCTTGCCGATATTGACATTTCTCAAGGACAGGGAACTCGGCGGGAGTATCGTTAATGTTGTCCGAGGCGCAAAACGCGGGTGCGGAGTTCGGCACCGGCGTCGAGTCTTGGGAAAAGGAGGTGACTTATGGCAACACAGGTTCCTGTAAAGAGAATGGCCGAGACCCGGCCGACGGAGTTGGTGCGCCCGCTGGAGCTGTTCGAGCGCATGGAGGAGTGGGCGGAGCGCATGATGCCCTGGCGGCCACTGCACCTTGAGCGGTCGTTGTGGACCGGCGTGACACCCCAGGTCGACATCCTCGATCGGGAGAGTGAGCTCGTGGTTCGCGCCGCCGTACCGGGCTTCGGCAAGGACGACATCGAGGTCACCACGACGAACGATGCCGTCACGATCCGCGGCAAGGCGTGCGCGGAGGAAACCGAGGAAGGGGAGTACACCCGCAGGGAGATTTCCTGCGAAGACTTCCTGCGCACCGTCCACCTGCCCTGCCTGGTGGACGACTCCAAGGCCAAGGCGACCTTCCGGGACGGCATCCTCGAGCTCATGCTGCCCAAGGCCGAAACCGTGAAGCGTCACACCATCAAGATCGAAGAGGCCTGATCGCATTCCTCCGATGCAAGGCGTGTTTGGCCCGGCTCCCCGCCGGGCTTTGTTTTTTGGGGGTCTTCGTGGAATCGTGTTGGCGATTGAACGTCACCGGCTGCGTTTCACCGGTTACGGTTTGTCAGCTCTGTGTCGAATCGCCTGCGGCGATGATCTGAAAAGCTACTTGTGGGTGGCTGACCCACGGCAGGTAACTTTTCTTTGCTTGTCCAAAGAAAAGTTACCAAAAGAAAAGACCCCCCGGATGGCGCGAAAGCCCCCGCGCATCCGCGGTTCCGGGTCCCGGCGCTGATCTTACGAGGCATCCTGCCTCGAAGATCAGGCGCGGACATCCTGTCCGCGCCCCTTTCAGGGCGC